>TARA_R110002020_G_scaffold82873_1_pt1 | contig 10272 bp, 8 predicted proteins | sample TARA_R110002020 | Tara Oceans TARA_R110002020 (sample SAMEA4396489) | marine metagenome | biome: Westerlies Biome; feature: [MES] marine water layer (ENVO:01000295) within the mesopelagic zone...; material: water (ENVO:00002006), including particulate matter (ENVO:01000060) such...
TAATTAAAACCTGAATTGAGGGATACTTAGACAATAATTCTTCTAACTCCCGATCTTTTACCGGTAAGTTTGAAATTAAAGTAAGGCTTGCCTGAGATAGGTCATTTAAAACCAAAGGGAAAACTTCTCGAATGAACCATTTAATCCCAGATAAATTTGGGGGATACGTAAGTTTTCCTACAAACAGAATACTTGAACCTGTGAAAGAAACAAAAGGAATACGACCTTGCTTTAAAAGCTGAAAAGGAAGGTTGGGTAGAGATTTTAGTGATTCTCTACCCTGCTCTGCTTTCACACTGAATCCAACCGATAATCGCTTTAGTAGACGCTTATAAATCGAGAGATTGAGCCAAAGGACTTGGAAAAGTCTCAATTTTTGAGCCCAAGACCTGGATGTGGCAATGCGACTTCTGTAATTTTCCTCCAAATCATCATCTATATCTGCTACTACAGGGAGAGATTTTGGAACATAAATCACGGGATAGATATAGCGGCTAAATACAAACTGATATTGACCTTCCATACAAAGCTTTTTTATCTGATTACGCAAAGCTGCAGAAGGAATAAAGATCAAGCCAAGCCGATGAAGATAATCTTCTTTCCATGTCCTTGGCGTAGATAAAAACCTAAACTGAATCCGATCTGACTTATTCTCTTTCTGAGCTAATCTAAAATCTTCTAGATTGTCCAAAATCAGGTAATCTACCAGATATCGACTACTCAAAGCCTGTAATAGAGCAAAGGTTCTTTGCCGCTTTCCATCCATGGATGGGAATGGGCCGGAATAGGCTATAAATAAAATGGTTTTCAAAAAATGAAAAGGATTTTAATATTTAAGTTCGAAAATTTCCAGTCGCAAATAATTATCTAAACCTTTTGAATCCAAAGACTTGAACCAGATTCTTTTAATAAAATTCCTGAAGATTCACCCATTTCCCTTTTATAGAATTTAGAAAGGAATGAATTAAATATCAAAATTCTGAAATCAGGATTATGCATTAAAAAGGCTCTTAGAAAATAGTTTTCATTCCAACTTCTTTTCTCCAAAGCCCAGTCCATCGGGTATTCGAATGGATAAAATATATCATGAAAATGGATGATTACTCCCGGCGATAACACGGGGAAAACTTCAAAAAGTAAGAAATTCAACTCACTTCCGGTCTTAACTACATGGGAGGAGTCTATAAATAAGATATCATTGGATTTCAATTCCTTAAAAACTTCCAACTCCAAATCCTGTACAAATCCCTTAATAAGAGTAAACTGATCTGATTCTCTTACAATTTTATTAAATCGATTTTCGGGGAATGGCTCTATAAAAGTAAGTTTGATGGAGTTTGAAAATTCTATGGCACTCACATCGAGCATCAAGGCAGAAGAAAACCCAGATCCAACCTCAATAATGCTTTTGGGACGAAAATGAAGTAAAATTGACTTAAGAAAAAACCCATCTGAATAAGTGAAAAATTTATTCTCATAGTAATACCTAAATCCATCTGTTTTATTTGGAAAAAAGGGTATCTCTGACAATTGTGAAAAAGAATGTAAAAGTTGGAGTTGTTGGCTGACATTCAGGTCCACCCCATAAGTTTCGATTTCAGGATTTTTAAAAATCTGTTCTTTCCGTTTTAAAACCTCTTCCAAATTTATAACTGGGCTATAGAAATGACCTGGGGGAGCCCAAAATGAATTTTTATAAAATTCAAGCTTTTTTGCCATACCTTGCAGATAGGGCAATTTATTAAGAAGAGATTTAATTTTTGATTTAAGAATTTTATTAGTCATAAATTCATTTTAGGAAGTAAAAAGGTAAACAACAGATTCTAATCCAAAAATCGATTGAAAGCTGCACCTAGCCATCTGCCATAACGTAAGTGATTCAATCGAAATCTCTGAGGCCTAAGTACGTTCCGGGTGATTTTATTGATTTGACCCCTAGAATATCCCAATTCTAAAAAGAATAATTCGAGGTCAGGCAGCACCCTAGTAAAAATCTCTTCGATTTCACCTTTTTCTAAAAAATACCTCCAAGAAAGTTGCGAACTTAAGCCTAGCCAATCTTGATCTTGTATATCCCAATTCCATCTAAGCACTTCCTTTAAATACCAAGTTGCAGCTTCTAGGACTTTACCTTGATGAATGAAAACGCCCAAGCATCTTATTAGATGTTTTTTCTGAATTTCTTTGAGGTCACTAGATATATTGGCATGATCAATAAACTTATTGGACAATTTAGCCTCATTAGAAAAAGCTCGCCGACTGACTTCTGAAAGTGACTCATACATCACCGTTGGCATACGGCTCATGCTATTATGCACATAACGATAGGCAACCAAAACTTCGGGGATAGACCAAACTTTAGCTCCCATCTTTCCAGCTCGTATCCAAAAATCCCAATCTTCACAGCTTCTGAGCAAAGGATCAAATCCTCCTAGCATCTTAGCAAAATCACTCCGAACTATAATAGAGTGACAAGGCCCAATATTTTGAGTTAAAACGGCTGGATAAATTTCACCATTAGCCATCGGCACATGCGTATGGAAATGTAACCCACAAGGTTTGTCCCAGTAGGCATATCCCATTCGATATAATTCATATTTAGGATGCTCAAATATTACAGTTGATAAAGTTGAAAATGCATTAGTTTCTATCCAGTCATCTGCATCTAAAAAAAGTAGATAATCTCCTTTGGCAACAGCCATTCCATTATTTCTAGCAGATGACAATCCTAGATTGGTTTGACTTTGGACTATAATTCGGGCATCTAGGGCTTCATAGGATCTAGCTATCATTTCGGTGTCATCAAGACTCCCGTCATTTATAATAATAGCTTCCCAATTATCAAATTTTTGTGCTAAAACAGAATTGATACAATCCTCCATAAAAACGCCTTGGTTGTAACAAGGGATGATAATTGAAAAGGTCGGATTATTTGCTTTCAATAAGCTCCAGATATTGATTACACATTCTAGCCATTGAAAAAGAATCGGCTATTCTTTTTTTATTTTTCCTTCCTATCCGATTCGATAGAAATCTATTTTCGATTAGCTCTATTATTTTTTTAGCAAATGACTCATGATCTTTAGAGGCAACCAGAAAAGGGTAATCAACACCCAAAGCTTCCTGTGCTCCTAAGCAATTTGTTGCAACTACAGCTAATCCAGCTGCCATTGGTTCCAAAACACCATTTGGAATCCCCTCATTATATGAGCTAAACACGGCCAGCTGCACTGATAAAAGTAGAGAGTTTACATCTTTCACTTCACCTAAGAATGAAACATTAGATCCCATGTTATTCTCAGAAACAAAAGCAGACAACCTTGAGAACTCGTCTAATTTACTACCCGCTAGAAGTAACTGTACATTGTCAGAACCAAATCTTTCAACAACTATTCTCCATGCTTTCAAAAGTGTAAAATGGTCTTTATATGAATGAAGATTAGCTATTTTAACTACGCTAATTTTACTTCCATAATCACTTGCAGTAGAACTTCCATGCATGATCATTACTCCATTATGAATAACTTTTATATTCCTCTGGGTGAAACTCTTTAAAAAATTACTTCCTTCCAAACTATTGGATACAATTGAAGTTGCTTTATTTAAACAATCAATGTCAAATGAATCTCCCTTAAAAAATCTGCCCTCATCCCTTTGGTTCCAAAAACATTTTTTTGCACCCATTCTTTTAAACCATCTGCAAAAGATACTATTCGCTGGGTAGGTGAAAGGTATAATGGTATAAATACCTATTCTCTTTACCTGTAAAATCAATTTTCTAGAATAGTAATATTGCCTCAGAAGCCCAGATAAATTCTGTGTCGGGGATAGAATCAACTTTTCTTGAAAGCCCCAATGTACTGTAGTAAGCCCTAACCTACTAAAGCGAAGGTAGCCCTCTCCTATTTCATCCCCAAATGCGCCGATGGTCACCTGATAACCTTCCTGTTTTAAAAATCCCGCAAGGTACAGTGCTTGTGTTTCTGCTCCGCCTATTGCAAATCGATGTAAGGCAATAAGGATATGTTGCTTTTGAAACTTCACTGATCACATTGATTCAAAGAAATTATAATTTCAGAGTTAATTATTAAAAACTTCAATAGTAAAATCAGTGATAATTCTCAATTATTTATTTTGTTCCATCCATTCCTGAAGAAATACTAAAAGCCACTGTTGACCAGAATTGGATCCCTTTGCCACTCTCTCTAATTCCTTTTTTTCAAAAAATGTATCTAATCCATTTCCTTGAGAAAGTAATCTTTCGGATACTTCTTGGCTGGATTTATGGGTATCTGCAAACCATTTACTAATGGGAGCTGCAAATCCCATCTTTTCTCTAAAAGCAAACTTATCACCCAAATCCATAGAAATAATTTTTTTTAGCAATTGCTTACCTTGCCATTTTCCAGAAGCTTTATTGATATTATACTCTTCTGGAATTTGAGAAGCGAGCTCCACAACTCTCAGATCTAATAAAGGTGTTCTTACCTCAAGACTATGCATCATACTAGCTATGTCCACCTTTGCTAAGATATCATTAGGAAGATAGGTCTGAAAATCAAGCATCTGAGCTCTATGAAAATGACTGCAGCCACTACTTAGATTCCATTTATTTTCATGGATAGCATCGGTTTTCAAGAATTGTTCTGTGAATTCTTTCTTCCATAGATTTGTTCGAGCATCGATTCCATAGAATTGAATGTAGCGCTGCCAATCTGCAAAATTAGAAGTTCTTAAAGGGTACTTCTGAGGAAAAACTGCACTAAGAATTGGATACAATTCTTTCTTAAAAGAACCAAGGTGCTCAGGAACTGCTGAAAAGTGGCGCGACCAACGATCTGTATAGCTTGAATATCCTGCAAACAACTCGTCTCCTGCATCCCCAGACAATGCCATGGTAACATGCTGTCTAGCTAACTTCGAGAGATAATAGGTGGGAATTACAGAAGAATCACCAAAGGGTTCTCCATAGTGTTTCACTACTTCAGGTAGGATAGCGAGTGCATCAGGTTTTACAATTGCTTCAAAATGATCAGTTCCCCAATAGCTCGCTACTTCCCTGGCAAATCCTAATTCCGAAAATTCCTCCTCTTCAAATCCAATACTGAATGTTTTAACAGGATTAGACATAACTTTGGACATATACCCTACTACTAGAGAGGAATCAATCCCGCCAGATAAAAAAGCGCCAAAAGGAACATCTGCGACCAAATGAACATTCACAGATTCTTTGATGGTATATTCCAATTCCTCCATCCAATCTTTTTCTGTTCTGGAATAATCGGGTTTGAAATCCAATTGCCAATAGCAAAGCAACTCCTTTATCTCTCCGGAAAAATTCACTCTCATATAATGAGCCGGTGGCAGCTTATTGATTTCTCGATATATCGTATTAGGTGCTGGGATATATTGATAGGTGAGGTACTGATCAATTGCAGTTAGATTAATATCCCAATTGATTTCTCCCACTGGTCTTAAGGCCTGAATTTCCGAGGCAAAAGCAAACACTTCTGAATTATGGGCATATACCAATGGTTTAATCCCAAAAGGATCTCGTGCTAAAAACAACTCCCTTTTAATGGTATCAACGATGCAAAAAGCATACATACCACGAAAATAATTGACACACTTTTTGCCCCAATGAGCATATGCCTGAATCAAAACTTCAGTATCTGAATCAGTTCGAAAAGGATAACCTTTAGACTTGAGCTTAGTTCTCAGCTCACGGTAATTATACAGCTCTCCATTATAGGTAATCCAATACTTACCTAAGGTATCACTCATGGGCTGGGCTCCACCATCTACATCAATGATAGCCAATCGACTCTGTCCAATAGCTCCAGCCTCAAAGTCAAAAACACCGCTGCCATCTGGTCCTCTATGCTTTAATACTTTAAGCATGCCGTCTATATTGTTTTGACGATTTTCTTGGACTATAATACCTGCTATTCCGCACATTTAGATCCAAGTAAATACTTTGCAGCCACTCTTTTTCAATGAACTCAAAAGTTGTTTTTCTTTCTTGAGATATTCTCTTTTATAATTCAAAGACATATACTCAGAATGAAACTCAACGATTAAACCATTTATTTTGGCAGATAAACCTTCTTCCACAATTTTCTCCAAAATAGCATACTCCGCACCTTCTATATCCATTTTAATAAAAACCATGTCATATGACTTAACAGAATCCCTCAAAAAGGAAACAAAATCAAAGGTTTTTACTGTAATTGCTTGCTCTACATCAACTTTATAATCGGATGTATTATGAAATGTCTCTATTGAAGCACCTTGCGAATAGGAGTTTGCATCACTTTCTACCAATCCAAATAGAAGAGTATCAGAGTCAGATATTGATGCTGCTTTTGGCAATATAATCAACTTAGACTCTTTAACTAACTCGTTATATTTATATTTGAGAAAGCTTACACAATTAGGATTAGGTTCTACCATGACATAATCAAAATAATCCTTTTTAAAAATCCTTTTAAAAAACTCGAAGCCTTGACCAAGATTTGTACCGCAATCAATAAATAAAGAGTTCTTTGATTTGTAATCACTTACCTCTAAAATCTCTTGGATTCTTCTTTCAGTGTACTCTACCTTTTTTTTATTAAAGTACTTTATCCTTTCTTTTGATGAAAAAAGAAACTGATAACCCTTACCAAGAAAACTCATTACTTTCTTTCGCATTTGGCAAGTTTCTGTATATCAAACAGTCCAAATTTTCGCCTGTCAATATTCAATGTATAATCCTCTAATATTTCAAAAGAAAAAATTGAATCATTCCATGACCAGTCATCATTCTTAGCATGAATACCTAAGGCTACAGAATAATATCCTTGATGTAGAAAATTCAAATTAAAACTATAAAGAGAATTAATCTCATATTTTGCCTCTTCATGATTCATACAATCAAAACAACTAAACAATTTTATACCCTCTTTATAGATAGTTAGAATAACCTTAACAGCAGTTCTTTCTTCAGTAAAAAACTTTGTTTCAAATTGAACTGATTCATTACGATTTAAAATTATTTCTTGATCAAAAGGAGAGATTTTATTAACCAATACACTTACTAATTTAAAACTTTTGGCTAAAGGGCCATCGAAATGCACATTATCTACTCCTCCAGTTCCTATCCTTTTTTGAGACGAATATTGATTAATGGTATTTCCAATTGAACTAAAATATCTACCGCCACCATTTTCAAGAAGAAGGCCAGAGGTACACAAGTTGGATATTGCCCCTAAATCATGACTTACAAACAATACAGTTTTCCCATCATTTTTACTTACATCCTCCATTTTACCCAAACACTTCTTCTGAAATTCAAAATCTCCAACAGCAAGCACTTCGTCAATAATCAATATCTCTGGCTCCAAGTGTGCAGCTACTGAAAAGCCTAGGCGAACCTTCATTCCAGAAGAATAGAATTTTACAGGAGTATCAATAAATTTATCAACCCCGGAGAAATCAATTATTTCATCCAGTTTAGAATCAATCTCCCTACGCGTCATTCCTAGGATGGTGCCATTCATATAAATATTTTCCCTTCCCGAAAGCTCTGGATGGAATCCCGTTCCTACTTCCAATAATGAAGCAACTCTACCATGTATTTCAATCTTACCTGAGGTAGCTTCGGTAATCTGAGAAAGTATTTTAAGTAGTGTGGATTTACCTGCTCCGTTCTTACCAATAATCCCCAAAACTTCTCCTTCTTTGACCTCAAAATCAATGTTCTTTAACGCCCAGAAAACAGATTCATCTTCTAGGCCGAATTTACTCATCGCCCGCAATTGCTTCAGATTTTGCCAAGGTGATTTAATTACATTCCCAATTTGTCCGATTAGAGTCTCCGATTGCTTATCCTTTAAACCAAGTCGGTAGCGCTTAGAGAGGTTTGAAACCTTAATTACAGTTTCACTCATTTTTGATTTTTTTGATCACTTCCAAATATTGTCTTCCGAGCTTTTCAGTTGGTTCCAATACATTTCCTTCAGCCCATTCATTCCAGGATTTAATAAATACGATTTGTCTTTCAAATGATAATTTCAAAGCTTGATTAACACACCTTTCTAAATGTCTTTCAAAAGATTCTGGAGAAGCATTTAAATATACTGTCCCTTGATTTTTTGTCCTTGGCGTATTATCCCAGTTTGGAATGGCTAATGGAAAGAAATCAATAGGGTAATACTCTTGGAAATCCTCCAAGCAAGCCCGCACAGTTTGGTAATAAATAGTTTTGGGCCACTTTAATAACTTCCGAACAATTGGATTATTAAAAAGATATCTACGGAATAACCCAGAAAAAGACTTCCTGTGGTACTGGTTAATATTTGTCAGGTTAGGGTTAAGATATCCGTCAAAGATAGAATCACTATTAATCCAATTGGCACTGGTCTTTACAGCAATCCAATAAATCCCAGCTAATCCAGCCGATTCAGCTTGATCATTAAAAGTTTTTACGAAAATGGCTAAATCTGGAACTGATTCAGGAATATATACTTGAAAAACAGATTTCCCTTCAATTTTAAAACATCTTGGATCTTTAAAAAAAGGTAACAGGTAGTTAAAATGTGCTATATAATCTTCTCTCCCAGGATAAAATTGCTCTTGAAGCATTCTGTTACCTGCACCATGCCAGGTCCCTTTCCACGATTCATTTGCCCAGCACATTGTAAATTGGATATCAACATTTCTATTATTTAAAAAATCTTGAAGGGGCTTTTCTAATAATGTTTTCCCATTGCCAAACCAATAATGGTAAAAAACAAAACCGTCTACTCCGTAGGATTTTGCCAAATTAGCTTGTCGCTCAAGTATACTAGGATCTTTTAATGAATAATAACCCAACTCACCTGGGATTAATGGCTGAATATGGCCAGGAAATAACTGTTTGGCTTTCTTAACATTAGTCCATTCAGTGAAGCCCTCCCCCCACCAACTATCATTTTCAGGGATTTGATGAAATTGGGGTAGATAATAGGCTAAAATCTTCACTTAGAAATCCTCTTCAAAAATCCCTTCGTATTGAAAGTAGCTGAAAGGCCAAAATAATCCTCCCAGTATTTATCAACAGTAAATTGTTCATTGTTAACTAGAAACTCCTCAATGGCTCTAACCGGTCCCCCACCAAAACTTTTAGACCATCCAAGTTCTTCTACAATACCATCTTCAACAATTAGATAGGAACCAATTGATACCAAATTTTTAAATCGTTCAATCGCACCTAAAGTATTTTTGTATTGATGAGAACTGTCCTCAATTACTAAAATCCTTTCAAATCCAGAAGCCAAAGAAAAATCGTATTGATCCCATCCATCATGGAATAATTTAATCAGAGGATGGTCTTTCACCAGCACGGAACACTTATCTGATATGTCAATTGAATGAATCTGGCCTTTCCCGTAAATTTGAAGCAGATCAGCAAGATACAAAGTGCTTCCACCTTCATTAGTACCAATTTCAATAATTAAGTCAGGCTTAACTTTATCGATAATCATTTGATAAATAACGTAGTCAAAAGGACATTTTTGACAAGGAATTCCTCTATACTCAATCTTATAATGTCCATTGTGAATCTCTTTTAATCCATAGCTCTTTTTTGGAAAGAGAATATTTCTTAAAGCTTGTTTCATTTTCTAAATATTTTAATTGAATTGGCAAATTGAAACTTGATCCATAAATAAATAAGATCCATTGAAAAAAAATACTTTAATAGTCTATAAAGATAAAACGTTGAATATAGACTAGATAAAAAGTAATTATCTGAAAATTTCTTAAGTTGATTCAAAAAAAGATGATATGATTTTACTTCAAGTTTCTTATCAATTTGATCTGATGATTTTAATTGATTGATAAAAGAATGTATGCTCCCATTAGCATGAATAATATTCACAAGCCATGTCTCATTTGGGAAACCGCTCGAAAAATGTTCTAATAAAATACCTGGAACGAAATAATTCTGATACTTCTGAGATATGCGATAACATATTGAGGTATCATAGCCGTGAAACCCCTCTAAACTTATATCAAAAGGAAATTCCACAAAAACTAACTTTTTCATTGCCAAGAACACTCCGTCTAAGGCAAAAACACGCAGAGGAACCTGTTCTCCAAAATGATTTAGATCACCTTTTCCATAGGCTCCATATTTATCGTTGGAAAGGTAATTTGCATGAAGATATTTTCTGTTACTAATCCACCAATCCGACGGACTAATCGGAAGATAAGAAGACCCTGCAACCCCAAGAACACCAGGATCTTTTA
>TARA_R110002020_G_scaffold222027_1_pt1 | contig 10269 bp, 19 predicted proteins | sample TARA_R110002020 | Tara Oceans TARA_R110002020 (sample SAMEA4396489) | marine metagenome | biome: Westerlies Biome; feature: [MES] marine water layer (ENVO:01000295) within the mesopelagic zone...; material: water (ENVO:00002006), including particulate matter (ENVO:01000060) such...
CTATGTCGAGTAATATCAATACTTAAATGGGATGATTATCAACAATCGAACATTCAACTGAACAACGAGCGAACACTATACAAGAATACTAATAATATTAAGAATATATATATAGATCAATTTAATGAATTTTGGAATGTTTACAATAAGAAGGTAAGTAAACCCAAAGCGATTACTGCATACAATAGAGCATTGAAGAAAGTAGATCATAAGACTATCATGGATGCTTTGAAGAAACAAAAGAAGGTTTGGGAAGGTAAGGACAAGGCATATATTAAACATCCTACCACTTGGTTAAATCAAGAATGTTGGGAGGATGAGATTGAACATATACAACCAGCCAAAGAATTTATTAAGCCAAAGTTCCAGAAAACACCATCTGGATTATATAAGGCTTGGTGTATGAAGTGCGGAAATAAATTACTTCCTAATGAATACCAAATAAAGGGAAGTTCGGAATGTTGCGGTGTTGATATGCTTCCAGAAAAACCAAGAATTAATGATACAAAAAAACAGGATGAAAAGATAATGGGAGCAGTATTTAATTATGAATAATAGTTTTGATTGGTTATTTAAAAACCAAGTTAAAGAACATAAAGAAAAATTTAATTTTGATTCTAAATTAGCAGATCAAAGGGTTAAGTTCTGTACCGGGTGCAAAAGATGTTGGGAAATAGACAGGGTAAAATCAAAGGATCCTTGGTTGTTAAAACAAAAAAAGAAGTTTGTTAATTATTATGAAGATTTTCCTACTTGGGGAAAAGAAAAAGAAACTTGTCAAAAATGTAAGGAGTAAAATATGGAATGTCCAAAGTGCGGAAGTGGTCATTTAAATAAAAAAGGCTATCACTATAGCCGAAAAGATGGAACAAAAGTTTCCAAAAGATACATCTGTATGAGTTGCGGAAAACAATTTAATATCTCCTTAGAAGATGAAGTAAGAAATACTCAAGACCTACCCAAAATTTTATTATATGATATAGAAACTGCACCAATGGAAGTATTTGTCTGGGGATTATTTAAGCAATATATACCACATAATAATATCATCAAGAATTGGTTTGTATTAAGTTGGTCTGCAAAATGGTTATATGATGATAATATTCTTTCAGCAGTAGTAACTCCTAAAGAAGCAAAAGAGCGATCAGATAAGCGAATTATTAAAGATATATGGAAGTTATTAGATGAGGCTGATATTTGTATAGGTCACAACATAGATAGATTTGATGATAGAAAGTTAAGAGCTAGATTTATCGACAATGGACTTAACCCTCCATCACCATATAAAACAGTTGATACTTTGAAGGTGGCTAGAAGAAACTTTGCATTTGTATCGTATAAGCAAGATTACTTAACAAAGCATTTTGATCTAAATGAAAAGATTAACACCGGGGAACTAGGTGGATTTGAATTATGGAAAAGATGTGTAGCTGGGGATCAAGAAGCTCTGGATCATATGTTAAAATACAATAAGCAAGATGTCCGGGGATTAGAAGATGTATATTTGAAATTAAGGCCATATATTAAAAATCATCCAAATCTAGGTGTTATGATGGATGAAGATGTTTGTCCTAATTGTGGATCAGATCACCTAGAAGAAATATATGATTCATTTTACTATACAACAGCAAATAAGTTTCAAGTCTATAGATGTATGGCTTGTGGAAATCCAAATATAAGAAATAAGAAAAATTCAAACACTAAACCAATAAGTTACAGGAGTGTACCATAATTGCCCTATCATCATTTTCATTTTTTTAACAATTTTTGTAGTGTTGGAGAATGATAAATGTAATAAATACTTCTGGTTGGCGTTGGAAGTAGGTAGGGCAAAGAATTAAACAAGGGAGCAATATGAATAAACAAATAATAAAAGAAATAGAGGATAGGTTAGAAAAAGGCAAAAGGGAATATGCGGATGAATTAAACCCGGATGATGGTAGGGATTGGATAAAAGAATCTGTTGAGGAGATGTTAGATTGTTGTGTATATCTAGCAGCAGAACTATTAAGAATAAAAAACAAAAAGGGGAGTAAGCATTGAAGATAAAACATTCAAAAAAAAGAAAAAAATTTCAAAAACATTTTGTAAAGGTTATTGTTGATCATCTACCAATATATAAAATATTACATTTGTGTAGAGAAAAATTTGATAAAGAATTTAAAAAATTATCTGATAAAGAATTTATTAAAACATTAGAAAATAAAATGTTAGGGGATCATTGTGTTGATCAATATATAGAATTTCAAGAATTTCGTAATTATGTGGAGGGTAAAAAATGAGATATTATTGGGAAGCCTTATTTAGTGTAGAGTATTTTCCATATTGGGAATTTACTATGCTCATGGTATTATTATTAAATTTAAGTATGTTATGGAGATTGCATCGAATTGAAAAAGATGTAGATAAGAATAATTGTTTACTTCATATGATTTTAACAGAGGTGGAAAGATGATGATCTTAGATATATCAGAATATTTATTAAATGGATTACTGTTTTTAATGGTAGTTCATTATGTAATGTTTTTAATTAATAGGTACTTAAAACCATAAAGGATAAACTATGCAACCACATACCGAACCTTGTCCAATGTGCGGAAAGAATGAGGATGAGTATGAAAGAAAGAGAGAAGAAAGGGAAGTAAAAAAGAAAGAAATGATTGCATTTATAGTTGGAAGAAGATCAGTAACTCTTTTTAGTAAAAGGGAAAATGAAATCTTTGATGCAATATATTATCTAGGCATAAGAGACTTACAACAAGTTGCGGATAACTATGGAATCTCATATCAAGCTGTACAGAATTATCATGATAGAGCCATAGATAAATTAATTAATCTTGATTTTGAATTATAAAATCTCTAGTAATAGAGTTTAGAGTTTTCAAATCTCTAACATTAGAGAAAATAAATTAATATACTGTTCAGACCTTAAATTACCATAATTTGGGTTCGATTAGTATTCTATTTTATATTTATCTAAAAAAGAGGAAAGTGCATACTATATATTTTCCTCTTTTAGTTTTAATTTATTAAAAATTAAAATTTTGTAGAATAACAAATGTAATAAAACCAAATACATACAAAGCGTTTTTTTATATTTTTGTTTGTATTATTATGTAATAGTAGAGGTACGATTTAACCTCACTCGCTGAAAATGATGATATATATGGGCGATAGACAGGAATAAATCGCAGTTGTCCGGGCAACTATTTAAAAAATATGAAGATTGAACTAGAGCAATTAAAAAAAGAAGGCATTAGTTTGAATGTCGAATTAGTAGGTCTTAAAAACCTCAAGATCAATCAATGTTGGAGATTAGAATTTGATGTACCTTCAACAGAACCAGACCTCCCCAAACTCATGGAAAAACTTAACAAACCTCTAGCAATGGGTTTAATAGATCATGAGTGATAAACAAACCGAAAACAGACGATCAGATGGTAAGTTTGCAAAAGGTAATACTTTAGGTAATAGATTTAAAAAAGGTGAATCTGGAAACCCAAATGGAAGACGAGGAGCTTTAGCTGATATTATAAAAAGAGTATGGGATGAGGAAGATGAATCTGGTCTTACACAAAAAGAGAAGATGGTTCGCAGAGTATTGAGCATGGCCATGAATGGATCAATGAATGCAGTTACTTATTTATCAGATAGAGCAGAAGGTAAAGCCAAAGAGACAAAAGAAATATCACATAGAACCGAACCTATAAAAATATTAAGCATTGATTAATGGCAACACTATCGGCATCAGTAAAGAAAAGATTAACAGCATTAGCAAGGAAAAACAAAATAAGACCTACATCATTATTTAAAGTATATCGTAGAGGATTAGGTGCAGCTGTAGGTTCTGGAACAAGACCGGGACAAACACCATCAAGCTGGGCAAGTGCTAGAGTTAATTCATTTATTAAGATTGCTAAAGGTAGGAAGAAGATTAAACATGATCCAGACCTAGCAAGGATGGAAAGAAAGAGAAGAAGATGAAAGTAAAAGGCGTAGAGATAGGAGGATTGAATAAAAGGCAGATGTCAGCTATGGCTAGGCATTCAAGGCATCATAGTGTAAAGCATTTAAGAGCTATGGTTTCTGCGATGAAGAAAGGAAAATCTTTTACAGAGTCTCACAGGATAGCTATGAGGAAAGTAGGATCATGAAGATTCGCAAAGTAGCAAAAGATAAAACATATAAGAGCGTACCAAAGAAATATCTTTCTGGCGTTAAAGGGAGCAAACGTTCACAAAGAGGAAGAGACTTGGCAAGGATGCAAAGGTTATATAAGTCCGGGAAAAAAGTTCCTAAAAGTTTGATGAAAAGAGTATTTGGTTAATTGGAAAATAGATCAAATAAGAAGAGAGATTATCAAGCACAAAGCATCTCGGAAAGTTTTGGTGGCTGGAAGAAGGTTCGGGAAATCTCATCTATCATTGATATGGTTACTATCAAGAAAGATAGAGGAAGGAGAGAGAAGGTGGATCATTACACCAACATACAGGCAAGGCAAATCAACAACATGGAAGCTAATGCGACAAGTGTTTAGAGATTACAAGTGCCAGATCAACGAATCTGAATTGGCTGTTAAGTTGCCTAATGATGCAGAGGTAGCTATCAAAGGAGCAGAGCAAGAGAATAACCTTCGTGGTGCTGGTCTTGATATGGTAGTGATGGAAGAATATTCATATATAAAACCTCATGTTTGGGATGAAATAATCTATCCTATGTTAACCACAACAAATGGAGATGCTTTCTTTATTGGTACGCCTAATGGATACGATCACTTATATGATGCTTACCTTAGAGGTCAAGGCAAAGATAAGGATTGGAAATCATGGCAGTATACAACTGTGGATGGTGGATATGTACCAGAACAAGAGATCAAGAAAGCTAAATCAATGATGGATGAAAGAGCTTTTAAAACAGAGTTTCTAGCATCATTTGAGACAACAGGAAACAGAGCAGCTTATAACTTTGATCGCAATACCCATGTGAAGAAAACAAACCAACTCTCTAGAAATTTATTCTGGGGGATGGACATGAATGTTGATTGGATGAGTTCGGTATTAGCTTGTGAATATACAGATGGAACAATACACTATTTTGATGAAATAAGATTAACCAATAGCAATACTGAAGAGATGGCTAGAGAGATGAAGAAGATAGCACCGAATGCTCCTGTCTACCCGGATGCAGCCGGATCAGCCAGATCAACAACAAGCCATAGATCAGATCATCAGATATTAAAAGATCATGGTTTTCATGTTATATCAAAGAAAGCAAATCCTCCGATTATAGATAGATTAAATGCTTTGAATCGCCTGTTAAGAGATGCCAATGGTAGAATCAGAATGACAATAGATCCGAAGTGTATATATTTGATAAAAGATTTAGAGCAAGTACAAAGATCAAGAGATGGAAAGATTGATAAGAGTGATATAGCTCTTACCCATATGCTTGATGCTTGTTCCTATTACATTAGTTACAGACATCCAATAATTAGCAGAAAGCCTGTTAGTGTGGAATGGTAGAATTTATATGCGGTGTCTTGTTGGGAGCATTGGGAGCGATATTTTCACTTCATGTATATGGAGTAAGGTTACAGGATAAACAGATGAAGAAAAATCGTGAGTTATTATGGTATTTATCAAGCCTTAAAGATAAGGTGGTAAACTGATGAAATATTATGATATGATAACAATCCCGGACATGGGAAGTAAAGCAGTATTTGAAAGCATTAAGAATGCAGAAGATATTGTATTAAGAGAAGATTATAAGCGTAGACAAATGGGATTAGATTTCTATTATAATAGAGATATTGAGGAGTATGTAAGGGATTACTTTCCGGGTACTTCATTAAGTCAGATACCTCCATTACCATTAGGGAAGATTGTTTCTCGCTTTGCTAGAGCTAGAATGATGTTATACAAAGCACCAGCTAAAAGATTTGTAGGTGGTGAACTAGCAGAAGAATATCTATCCTATACACATCATCTTAATTCATCATCTAGAATAGCATCGGAGTTAGCGTGGTTATTAGGTACGATCCATATCAAATCAGTATGGAATGATAGAAAGAAAAAGATTGAATACCACATTCTCCCTAATGTAAGAGAATATTATTATGAGGGTGAGCTAGAGCCTTATGGTTATTCGTATGAGCGTGGTAAGAATGCTAGAGGTGATAGGGAGTTCGTGTTCTGGTCAGAAGCTAGAGATGGTGAACCGGGAATGCATTTCCTATATGATATTAATGGTCGCATCTATCCAATACCGGGGAATCCAGAAATGTTGAATCCCTATGAGATGAATCCAATCTCTAGAATTATGTTTCCTTATGATGCTATGGATGTTTCTATGGCCTCACTCCATGCCTCGATAGCATTTACTGAGGTAATGTTAGCTACTCGTTATCAGATGGGATCGCCTGTTATTACAGGGATAGATCAAGAAGTTCCTAATCTAAAATGGGGAGTAGATCGTTTAATCTCTCTTCCAGAAAATAGCTCCATGTCATTTGTTGCACCTCCTTCTAATATCAATCAGATGATTTCTGGAGTAAAAGAATTATTGAATGTAACAGGGCAAAATCATGCTTTATCAATACGATGGGGAGAGCAAGGCCAGATTCCAAGTGGTCAAGCATTGAAGATTCTTAACATGGAAAACCTAGAAAGCAGAGAATCAGACATTCCGATGTTCCAAGACTTTGAAGAAGAAAGATATGCCATTGATAGGAGATTGATCGAGGTACATACAGGAAGAGTGTTAGATGAGTCATTTGCAGTTGATTTCTCTGAATCAAATTACCCAGAAGAATGGAATGTAGAAAAAGATAAACTCCAATTCATGATGGATAATGGCCTTATGGATAAGAAAGAATTGTATAGACATTTCAATAAAGATATTACCAATGAAGAGATAGAGATGAGATTACAAGAACTAGAGCCAGAGGTAGAGGAAGAACCAACACCTCAATCACCATTATTATCGGCATTACGTGGATAAAGAAAAAATAGCAGAACAATTCGCACAAGCTTTACAAAAAGCTCAAGCTCAAATGGTTGAGGATATTCTAGACCTACAAAGAACTTTAACTAGATCGGAGTTTATATCGTTGATTAGTACCTTAGATGTTGATGACTATATATTTAATAAGATTGGATTGCAGAAAGAATTAAATGCTTACATATCATCTTATCAAGGCGTATTAAGTGGAATGGAGTTTACAGGAGCAGTAACAGAAGAAACATTGTTGGCATTGGTTCGATTGGATGAAGCAACCTTCAGAAATCAAATTGGTTTAATGGGTGAGCAAGTAATAGATGAGGCTGTAAAAGGCATCATAGGAGGCAAAACTGAAAGAGAGATTGCACAAGGTATGCTAGAGAGAGGTTTAAAAGATTATGAAGCTAGAAACTTTGCGAATACAGCCTTAAATACTTTTGAGAGAAATGTAACTGCTGAAATGGCTGTAAATGATCCTCCTAATTCTACTTATGTTTATCAAGGCCCGATAGATCAAAAGACTAGAGATATATGTTTGAAGATGGTTTCATCTGGAAGTCTAACAAGAGATCAGATTGATTCACAGTATCCGGGAGCGTTTGTTGATGGAGGTGGATTCTCATGCAGGCATAGATGGGCAAAAGAAACATCGGTATCTAGAGAGCTTACCGATCCAAAAGAGGCTAAAGATTTTATAGAAAACAAAGGTGGATTTAAAAAGACACCATTAACACCTCAACAACAGTTAGAACAACGTGGCTAAGACATTAAGAGATATACCAACATTTACCAAGCAATTCTGGAAAGGAGTTGGTGATGAGGTAGCAGATCGAATAAGGGTACATACTACCAAAGGTGGTAAAGATGTATTTAATAAAAATTTTATACAATACTCAACAGGCTATGCTGAAAGAAAGCCTAAACTATTTAGAGGTGGTACAAACTTTGGATCTAAGGTTAATCTTACACTATCTGGGGATATGATGAATAACCTACAAACTAGAGGATTTACAAAAGATAGCGTTATAGTTGGATGGTCTGGAACAAATGCCCAGAAGATTCAATGGAATGCAGACATGGGGAGAGTAGTTACAAAGTCATCTATGCCTGTAACTAAAGGAATACAAAGATTTATTTTAAAGGAAGTTGATCGGTTTATTGAAAAGAATGCTGAACAAGCAACTAAAAAACCAATCAATTTCAAAATCGGTAAATAAAAGAGGAGACTCAAGATAATGAGCGAGAATACAGTTCAAGATAATGAACAAGAGTTGGTAACTGAAAACCAGAATGAATCAGTATCTAGCAATCAAGATAGTGATTTACTGCGAGAAGTCATGCAGAAGAAAGAACGATTGCAGAAAGCAGAATCTAGAGTTACAGAGCTAGAGAAGAGATTGGAAGAAGATCGCCAAGCACAGTTAGCTGAAAATGATGAATGGAAAATGTTGTACGAAGAAAACAAAGCTAAACTTGATAAGATCACTCCAGAACTCGAGTCGTATAAAGCTCGTGATAATGTAGAGATTGACAGAATGCTTTCAGACTTCCCAGAAGAAGATAGGGAAGCTTTTAAAGGTATGAGCTATAGTCAAATGAAAGTGGTTCATAATAAATTAATAAATAAACCAAAAAATATTCCGAGTGTTGACAACTCAACTGTTTCTGGTTATCAAGGATACAATTCTTTGACAGAAGCAGCTAGAGATGTGGCCAAAGGTAAATTGGACAAAGGTTCTTATGCGAAAATCAAAGAAGCGTTTGCATCTAGATTCAATTAACCATAATCCAACTACGGGTATGAACACCGGGAATGTGGCATCTGCTATATCAAAAGATGGAGAGCATATCTACGTTTCCAATGGTGAAAAAATACCTTATGAAGATGGATTTAGAATTTGTGTTGGTCAAGAGAAAGTGCCTTTGTGCAAAGACTTGAGAAGCACATTCAGCCATATCTCTCAAGATCGTTGGGATGCGATATTCGGTAAAAAAGGATAATAGAAATGGCAGCAGGGGATAGCGGAGATTTCGCTGGTGGCTTATTAGAAGTCATCGAATCAGAAGCAGTAATTAAGTTTTCGGAAGCAAATGTAACAATGCCTCTAGTAACTGTAAAAGGTGAACCGAAAGCAGATCAAATAACATTCATAGCATACAATGCTGGATCAGATAAGATCACAAGTGCAGACGTAGCAGCAACAGCAGAAGGTACAGTAACGCCTTCAACTGCATTGGATACAGAAAAAAAGACTTGTACTTTGGATATGTATTCTGTGATGGCTCCAATGTATGATGAAGCAAAATTATCTAATGCTGATGATATTGCAGCTAATACCGGTGCATTAATCGGAAACGCTTTATCAGCTAAAGCAGATGCATTATTAAATGCCTTATTTGATGGATTTTCAAACGCTGTTGGTGCTAATAATGCAGCATTATCAGTTGATAATCTATTTGATGCATTGTCTTTATTGAAACAAAATTCTGCAATAGGACAACCAAATGCGGTACTTGATCCTCGTCAAATATGGGGAACTTTTGGAGTGCATAACGACCTAGTAACAGCAGCCCAATTTGCTGGAGCTGGAGTACAAGATGAAGGTGCTAGAACAGGATTTGTAAGTCAGATCGCTGGTATTGGTATGCATTCTTCTTCAGAGTTTACAGTAACTGATAATGATGGTGGAAGTTCTGGAACAGCATCATCTGTTAAAGGTGGTGTATTTGTTCCCGGTGCTTTGGGAATGGGTTATGCTGGTGAGATGTTAAGAGTCGAGATGTATCGTGAAGGTAATTATCTTCGTGATAACATCATCGGTTCTGGTTTCTGGGGAGTAACAGAGATCATAGATGGTTGGGGCGTTGAGGTCCTATCACAAGTAATAGCTTAATTAGCTAGAAATGGGGAGGGGATTTCGATCTCCTCCCTAACTCTTAAAGGATAATAGAATGGCATTAGGTACAAAAAAAAGTTTTAACACAATCATGAGAGAATATTTCAGCGATGTAGCTGGAATAACATCTGGATCAAAAAGTTTGAATGATTCAATCAGAGTTGGTTTGGTTGCTTTAGGATTTTCTGGATCATTGGGTAAGATGTTAAAAGAGTGGGCAAATAGTCAAGGTGGATCTGGTACAAGTGTTAATTCAGCTTTAAGAGTAGCCTTTGCTGATATGGTAGGTGAAACCGGGGTAAGTGTTGGTTCAATGTCAGATGAGTATATGGGTAAGATACAATGGGAGAATATGCTTACAAAATTTGAAGAT
>TARA_R110002020_G_scaffold158318_3_pt1 | contig 10265 bp, 5 predicted proteins | sample TARA_R110002020 | Tara Oceans TARA_R110002020 (sample SAMEA4396489) | marine metagenome | biome: Westerlies Biome; feature: [MES] marine water layer (ENVO:01000295) within the mesopelagic zone...; material: water (ENVO:00002006), including particulate matter (ENVO:01000060) such...
GAGAAGGCTTTAAAGGAAAAACACGACATAGACTCCTTTAAGGGCTTCAAGGAGCTTTTAAGGGTATTGTGGAAGGAAGAAGCCTATCGCAATGAAGAGGCGGCAGAATGGTCGAGCTATTCAGATATTCCAGCAAAGGAGTGTCGCAAGCTTATTGCAATTGTTAAAAAATTATAGTCCCAAATAATTTTTCTGCCGAGCATTTAGCCGACTACTAATCGTCTTGTTGGCTATTGTTTCCATGCCGCGATCAATAAGGTATGTTTGGTCGGGGGGTATGATTTTCACGGTAGATTCCCCCACGGTTGTTTGGATACCGCCCTCTCCCATAGAAAACGAGAAGGAAGATGTTATCGCGCTAAAATTTACTTTGCCCTCCTCATCTCTAGGCACAACCAAGCCATAAAATGTTTTGGAAGATGTTTTTAATTTATATTCCTCTGACTCATGACCTTCCCCCCGCGCTGCTTTTAGCGCCCTCATTTCTGTAGTCGTCCCTGAAGCCGACGTTAGGGTGGGCTTAGAGAGCAACGAATGTTCTGGAGCCATAACCTCCCAGCTTTTTAGGTCATATCTGTCATAAATTTCTGCCAATTTCTGACCTGCCTCACTGCCACTCGCCAGTGCATTATCCTCGGCCTCCTCGCCAGCTTCGTTCGATTTATTAATCCTTGTTTTTGATCGCGTATAAGGTAATTTCAAACTTCTCTGAGGATACCCATAGTAAGACGCATACATAAATTGCTTATGTGATTTTCTAACCAAATCAAGAAACCATGTAAGGTCACCCGCATTAGGTCGTGCCTCATAGGAATCAGCATCAGCAGCATCGATTAGATTTCCGCCAACAAACAGCCCTTGTCCACTTACGTGGCTTACCGCTGGCGGTTCAAAAAATTCTATCTCGGTGTCAAGTCTTTCAAAATCAATTCTCGCGGGATTGGGGTCGCCCGTATTGTTTTTTTCTAATTTTGGCCAAGTTTTTTGGGCTATAAAAAAATAAAGGTCATCGCCATCAATGTTGCCGTCATCACCCACCACCACAGCCGCATATTCTTCCCCCATGTCTCCTCCAGTATGGTCGGCAAGATGTCTAACGGTAATACCTTGGTAGGTAACGTCACCTGATGTGATTTCTGTTTCCGTAGGTCTCGTTGTATCCACGCCCATTGTGGTCAAAAAATTATTTAATGTAGATAAATCATCTATCTCACTAATCAAGGTATCCCCCTTATACGGCCCAGTCACCGTAATATTATTCATATTTTCGTAAGTGGTTCTCTCGGCCCTGTATTTAGTATATCCATTGGAGACATATAACCCTCCCGCCAATTTATAATAAAGCTCAAGAAATGTGAAGAGCTTGGATTCGCTGGGCATCGGCATAGACCTCTTGGGTGGATTTATCTGCAAGTCAGCTACTTTCTTAAAGTCTACTATACCGTTCTCATCTGTATTTTCGAAGTTTAGTTGGCCTACGCTTTTTTTATACCAAAGGCTAAAGTATGCTGAATTATTTATAGTTCTTTTTCCAATTACGTTATCATCATCGTCTAGCTTATCGACCTGAAGAGTTCTCTTTATTTTATGCCCCTGATCATTTTTTTCTGCGGCAGTTTCACCCTGCTCTGCTGCGACTTCGCCGCCCAGAAATATCCACTCAGACTGATGCGCCCTCTCTTTTGGCTCTGGCCCCCAACCATAGTGAGCTATCCAATCCCACCCTCCCTCACGGACTGTGGCTATCACATTACCCTTTTCATCTTTCTGTTCTTCCACCTCACGATCAGGATTCCGAGGCACAGGTAAATAAAGAGGATTGCGTACTATATCCTTATCACGATCATCGTCGCCACCAATCACATCTCCACGAAGATAAACGGGGCCAAGGGGTGGATCAAGAGCATCAACTCCTTTTTGGTCATACAGATTTTGAAGATCAGGGGGCCACAGCCGCACTTGCCTGAGATTATGTCTTATAACCCGCGCCGCCTTCGCGCTTAACATCATCAATATAAAAGTGAATTTGTCAAAAAGCCTCGTTTCCTCTTGATTAAAAAGTCCAAAAAATGCCCCAAGTTCCCTGTAAGTTATATTCATCTTGGCAAAATGGCTTTCTTGATTAAAAAGAATCTCTCCAGTGATGGGGTCTCTGCGTTCTCCTATTCTTTCAATCATAACCCTTTTGAAAAATGATGACCTCATTTTTGGTTCATCTTCTTCAGGACTATTTGGCTCTTTTTTTTCTGTGCTTCCAACGTATGAATTAACAAGATTCTCGGTAATCGCTGATTCAGTAAAAGAAGCGTTAACTATTCTTTGATCGGTGGTTGTGTTGGGGTTTTCAACTGGCAGTCCAGCCGCGACTGCACTTGAAATGAATTTTACCTTATTATCGAAGGGGTCTATATAATGATAATATCCAAAATAACTAGCGATTGAAGAAAGTACACTCCCTAATGAGCCGCTTATTTCAAAAAGAATATTATCAGCCCCGTCTACCACGTTAAATGTCTCCTCATCAAAGGGAACTTCAGCCATCTTCAACATCTGCTTAAACTCGTCGAACGTATATCCGAATTTTAAATTATATTGAGCTAAATCAGGAGCCTCTAAATAGTCGTCGCTAACAGTTTCTTCATTTAGGGATAAGTTCTCTTTTAATTCATTATTTTGATAAACAAGAGACATTTTCATGCCGTTGAATTGGGCCGCTGCTTCAAAATTATAAACCTGCCCAGCAATAATAACGGAGTTATGTATCGTGGGAGGACTCGGGCCGTAGGGCGGTGTGAGGGGAGGGTCAGAATAAACCTCGCTAAAGTAAGGGACTGCGCCCTCATACTTATTTGCCGACCAAGGCTCGCTTACCATCACTTCGGCTTCATCAGAGTCTGGAAGAGGTAGGCGTTGAGGAACAGGGGCGTTAATACCCCTAACCAAAACAACATAAGAATTTAACTTCATTGAAGTTTCGTCAGTGTATTTTCTTTGAATGGTTTTTTTGGTTGGATCGCTGCTCGTCGTTTTTTCTACCAACATGAAATTTTTCATTAAATCATTTAAGTCTCCTTCAGAGAATGCACTTCCTTCACCCATATCACCCTCAACAAACCCAAGCGAAGGAGTTCCGTCAGGACTTTTCGCAGATACAATAGACCGCACAGTAGCTGTATGTGCGCCACCGCCATTTGAAAAATTAATATCAAGATTTGTAATACTCTCACTCATAACTGTAAATTTTTATGTGCTGTAGTGGGGCCAAATCTCCCAACTTTTGCGCTAACTCCAGCTTCAATAGAACTTACACCCGAATAAAGCTCTAAATAAGAAGAGGGGGGCTTTTCTATTCCATTTACATATAGTTTTGTCCGCTTCTCTATAAAGCTTGACCCGAAAACATCGGGAGAAACGCCAGTAACTTCACTGGTTCTGGTTCTTTTTAAATAAGCTGTCGCCGTAAAAGAAGCTTCATTTTCGGCGGTCACTATGCCTCCTTCTACAAAATTTGGAATAAAAGTGGTCATTTCTCCCTCCATATAACCCGAAACGCCCATCCCAGAATTAACCTTTAGGCCGTTAAGAAAGAAGTCAAATTGGTCAAAAGAACCTGATGGGAAAGTGCCACTGATGCCAGAGCCTAAACTATTTCCGATGCCGCTACCCCCGTTCATACCCGTCCCAATAAAAGATTTTCCAGAATCTTTGGCATAGGAGATATTAGAAGTGGGTTTTACAGGCACATTTGAAGCAAAAAATAAAGTTGACTTTTCAACCAAACTAGCACCCTTGGTTTTTACGAAGTAGTCGCCCGATTTTATTTGATAAATAATCTCATTAGTTGCCTGTCCTGTAGCGGGGGGTTCTTGAAATAGAGTCTGCCCGTTAAGAGTCAACAACATGTCTTCGTCGCCCGTTACCACAGAAGCGTCAAAATAAAAAACCTCACCACCGTTTGGCGAAGTTTTATTGATTTCGTTGATCCAATTTGTTCCCAAATTCGCTGAATCGCATCCAGAAATAGATTCGTCACCAGTTCCAAAAATGTAATCGTAAATCATATTCTTTCTTCTAAGAAAAACAGAAAATCTTTCTTTAATAATTCGGCGTTCCCCAACAATATTACACCCGAGTTCGCTGGAGTCGTTATCGCGGTAGCAGTTTGTGTCACTGGCGTTTGCGCCACTCCGCTTATTTGCGGCAATACACCCGTTAAGGCGATAGAGTCGTAGAGGTTTATTATAACAGAGCCGCCTGTTTTTAATCCTTCGGTTACACTATAAGGCGTAATTTCCCCCTCCACTGGACGTAATCCCAAAGTGGCAAAAGCTCCATCACCAGTAGGCAGATACACATAACCCGAATTAGGATGTAAGAACCCCAACTCTTCCTTGTAAAAGGAATCGACCTCTCCATTATTTAAAGTATAATATTTAAAATATCTATCTCCCTCTCCAGTGTCGTGGGGTGTGCCAGCAGTAATAGAGCCAGTTTGCATGTCTCTCCCAGTAGCAATTTCAAGTGTTCCTGTAACTTCATAGGTATAGCCAGTAATACCTGTTTTAAAAGTAATATCTTGAGAATAACCCGTCACAAAACTCTTTGGTGTGGTGGCTGCTGCATTTAAAAAATAATCTCCGATCAAACCACTCCCCATCTTCATCATAAGGCTAGGAGGTATATAACCTGAAAATAAAGCAAATCGGTTTAGCGCACCGCTAAATGTTTTAAATTCTCCAGAATGTCCCCTAAAGTAATTTTCAGAACCACCCAAATAGAATTCCTCGTTGTCTGCCATAAAAGAGGTATCAATAGGGAACCTTTCTGTATCGCGCTGTTTATTTAAATAATCTAATTTTGTTATTTCGGCAGTATTAGAACTAACCGAAAAGCCTATAATGTTTCTTTGTGAAAGCTCAATAGAATTAGCGGTATAGATAAAATCCCCTCTTGTGTCAAACCCCTGATAAAATAATTTACCCCTATCATTCACTCCAAAGTTAAATCCCTTTGCGCCAGTTGTAACTTCATCGTTAAAGGTGGTTGATGTTTTTTCCAGCGACCCAAATAAAACCGCATCGTTAACAATTCCCGTAAACTGGAAATCAAAAATCGCGGAAACAGAGGAATAATCCAAGCTTGGAGTATTGATCTTTAAATTTGACTTTCTAAAATCTGCATTATTATTTACTAAAAATGTTCCTGTTGCAAACCTACGAGAAGCTGCGGCCCCTTCGAATAAAGTATTGGCAGCATCGCTAATTATACCACTCAAGACTCCTGTATTCGTGGCTGGCTCTTGGTTTAAAACGGCATTAAGATAGATGTCCGCATCATCACTCTCTTCTTCCATCGCAATTAAAGGGGTTCCCGTGCCATCAGTAAAATCATAATGAATCAAAAGCCTGTCGTTGTTACCGAAGGTCGTTGTTACCATATAGTCTAAACCACTTACGCTCATCTTAATAATACCTACTTAAACTAAAGGAAATTGTCTTATCGCTCGTTGAATCGCTTTTCGCAATATCAAAAATTCCAGTTATATAACCACTCACAACCTGTTCTAATGTCTCAAGTTGCCCTGTGGTTGCCTCGCAACTCGCATTGACCCTATATTCGCCCAAAGTTCTGTTAGAGAGCTTTTGTTTGGCGTAACCCGCCAGAGAAGGGACAATACCGCTTAATTCAATGGGTTTTTTATCAGAAATATCAACCTTTAAACCGCTTAGTGTCCCCGAGCTTAGATCAATCCTGTTGTCAAACCCCACGGCATAAGAAATTAGTGATTGGCTCGGGTTTTTGGTTATTTGTTTGGATAAGGGAACGGGATTTACATAATCCCCGCTTATATGCCATCCTGTGGCATCAGCACGGAAATCTCTAAGGGCTTCGACAGCTAAATTTAAAAAACCCGAGCCTGTTGCGAACCCACTAAATACCTCTTGAACCTGCTGGAACCGAGAACTTAACACAGGGTCTCCTGTTCCCATGATGTCAAAGGGGGCGTTATATTTAAATTCCCCATTTACGTTAATACCCAAATTAGCCTTATCTTTAGAGGCACTAATCGCCGCACTTTGCTTATGCAACACATTCCCGACTTGATCAATATTGTCTGGATCAGAAAAATCGAAAGAGAAATCTATTCTATTCTCTCCAGTATTAATTGTATATTCATAACTCGTCGGCGCTCTGTTCACAAAAGTATACGAACCACTCTCAAAATCAGAAACAGAAGAAACAACCGCGTTAACAGCAACCTCTTGGGCTTGGCTTGCGGTGAAGTCACCCGTTGTCAACAGTCCCCCTTTGATATTCGCGTCTATAGAACCATAAATCGATCCACCCACCTTAACGCTTAATCCGCCCTCCTTATCGAAAGAAATAGAGGTGTCAGTTGTAACAACGCCGCTGTTACTTATGGGGTTTTTGCTGGTGGAATAATCATATTCTTCCGTCAAGGAATAAGAATTGGAAAATTTATTTATATCTTCTGTGCGGGAAGTGAGAAAAGGGTAAACATTATCAACTCCAGTTTGGAAAAGACTGAGGTTTGCGAATCCCGTCATGCGACCTGTGACAAAATCCCTAGCATTCACTAACGCTGCTTTATTATGCCCCGTAACCCCTTGCGCCGAGACGCTGTGAGTGGCTTTTGTTATTTTATTTTCCTGCTCGCTAAAGCTCCATGTATCAGTCGGGTCAATAATTCCGAAAAACTCTGAAAAAAGCCCCGAGGAATAACATTCAAATGAAACAGAATAAGGTGAAACTGTTGTTAGGTTAGAATCAGAAAAAGAGATCGAAACCGCCTTGGATTGTGGAAATTCCTTTGTTTCGGTGTCGTTACTAATTGATAAAGTTTCAAACTCCGATAACATCCCGCTTACCATCTGCATTTTCTGCAAATCCAGCCCACTGAGATTTTGCCCTGTTAAATTCCCTACTACACTTACAGAATTTAAAAAATGGTCAACCTTCCCCGCCACATAAACCATGTCACTGCTCTCGCCAATTAAGGGAGCAGGAGCAGGGAAAGTATAAGAACCATATGAGACTGTTTCGGGCATTTAAATGAATATATAATTAATTACACGGGATGCTGTTCCATCGCCAAGATTTAAGCTTGACACATCTGATGTTATATGAATTATATCTTCACCAACCCTAGCATTCAATTCTGAGGTCTTACTTTCTAAAAAATCTTTTGCTTTAAAAATACCCAAAGTGGGACTAGCCAAGGCGCTTGCCGTCACCGAAGCCGCCCCTACAGTCTGCAAATCACTGGTAACGACCTTTCCCTCCAAGTCCCTTAAGTCGAGCAGTCTGTCTATTCTATTTATTTTTCTGGTTTTAGATGTTTGTATTTGAAATTTAAGCACCCCGTCATCAGTTGTCGCATAAGCGGGGTCAGTAGTAAAAACTATAGTTTCAGTAATTTGGCCCTCTGTTTTTTGGAAATTTGTGTTTCTGCTTTTTTCAAAAATAGCCCTTAAAGGATGGAATAAACGAATTATTTTAGTGACATTAAGGGGTTGGTGGGCAACCCACGCTGCTTTAGAGTTAGCAAAACGTTCTCGGTTGTTTTTCCCCAAAGAGGAATATGTCATAGTCAAGGTATACTCAGTAAAGAGGCTCACCTTGGTTGATCGGCCATTATAATCTATAATATTATCCTGCGATTTCTTCGGGTCTGTAGAGAAATTTAGAGTTAAAGAACTCCTACTCCCATCTTTAGTTATTCCTTTTTCAATAGAAAACGGACTGCCAAATTCATCATAATTAGCCGCCTTGACTTCATCAATGATGTCCTTAATCGCGTTGCTTAAAACATTTTGGGAGTCAAGGCGCAAAGAGGTTAACTCAAATTGAAAAGTTTTGTTTAAATACCCATTTTGATCTATTGACAGGGTTTGAGTCTCTTGTTTTGAAACATCTTTGGCATCATCAATAAAAGAAGAACTAAAATCCTCTGTTAAAGAAACAGACAGGCCAAGCAAGTCATAGTCTTCAGAAAGAGAGCCGTAATAATTTTTGTCTATCTTGGCATTTTCTGATATACCGTCTTCTTGGTATCCGTAACTTGGTCTATTGGCGAAATAATAATTAGTTAAAAAAACCTTCGCGTTATGCAAAAACTGATCTCCAGCTTCTTGTTTGTATTGAAGAGAAATTGTTCTATTATAAGAGTAATCTGAGCCAGAACGCGAAAAGTTATAACTTTCCGCGAAACTGCCTATCAACTCGGGGTTGGGAAGATATTTGGTGAAGGTAGTTGACGCATAGCTATCGAGTTTGCGGGACTCTGCTATTGTTATATCAGCGGTTTCAGAGCCAACTAAAGAGCCTTCTCCAAAACTTAAAGCCGTAATCCTTCCATTTACAAATTCGTCACCCGCGATTCTCGCTACAATATTTTGCCGTCTATAGGCTTCCTGAATAGCCTCTCGACCTTGAAGAAGAACTGTATCCCCCTCTTGAAAATTAGTATCTGATAGATCAATAGTATAACTTGCTTCTATTGTATAGCCAAAAAGTTCCTCACTTTCGAGATAATCATAATTTATCTGAGAAGACGAGCTAACTACATTGTTGACGATAACAGCGGCCATTTATTGCATATGTTATTCCTTTAACTTCTCAACCTCATCCTTGAAGAACTGCTTCTGCTCATCAACCCCCTTCATTACGCCGTCAAGTATAACGTCATAAGCAGCTATAGTTTTGGTAGCTTTTTCAAATGCTTTGGTTGCTGCGGTAGTGACTTCATTATTTGCTTTAACCAACGCCTCCATCTGTAGCTCGCCATCCTCAAGACCTGTAATTATCTTTTTGGTGGCCTCTCTCATTTTGGTCACATCTGTAGTCATGTCCATTACCTTTTTAGGTGCGTCCCCCAGCATGGCGGCAAAACTTCCTTTTTCTGGGCCTCCCTCTACTTTGTTGCCTTCTGCGTCAATACCTAACTCCTTCCTAGTTTCCTTCAGTGCTGTAGTTAATGATGCTAATTCTAGCGTATTGTCCTTCACGGCCTGTAGTTGGGTTTCGGCTACTGACTTGCCGAAGAACTCTGCGTCCCCTGCGTCTCCCCCAGTAAGAAGACCGCTTGTAATTTCAGCTATTATTGCTTTTGGATCGCCCCCTGCTGCTGCAATTTTTTTGCCTACAAATTCGTCAAATTTTCCTTGGCCGAACATATCTACAAAAGGTTTGCCTATTGATTGCATCCTCGACAATTCGGCGGCGGCAGCACCGTGCTTACCCTCACTAGACAAGTCGCCAATTTTGTTCAAACTTTTGGACAGTTCGTCTAAATCCAAGCCTTCGCCCACGAAGCCCTCGGCCTTTTTCTTTGCCTCCATAGCGACCCTTATGCCTTCGCCTCCAGACTTTTCAACCATCCCTTTTTGAGCTTTAATCGCCCCTTCTAGGTGTGTTATATTATTATTAAGGTCTAAATTTAACTTAGAGATAGCGTCTGCCAACTTACCTTCAGCAGTGGCCAGTTCTTCTCCGAGAGTTTTGACTGCTGCGGGGTCTGATGTCTTAGCGTCAACCCCTTGCGCCACTTTTAAATTCGCCATAATATCCCTCACGGTGCTTAATTCACTTTGCACGTTGGCTTTTCCCGCAGCCTGAGCATTAAGCATGGATATTGCTTCACTAGCTGGCCCTGCTGGAACCGCAAGTGATGCTTGAGCCGCCATTTGCTGTGCTGCGCGTGAACCCTTCTGCCTTGCGTCAAATGTATCTTCCAATACAGCTTCTTGGGGGGTCAGGCCTCCGTCCTTCCTTCTTCTCAACGGCGATGTCGCAGCCTTAATTGCCTGATTATAAGCTATCGTTAAGTCAAGGGTTTCATGAGTAATTCCCGCAAGCTGTGATACTCGCGCCGTCGCGTTTTTTTCAATATCCGCTCTCTGTATTTTTAAACGCTCTAAGAGGGCATCGCCCCTCTCAGTATCCTTATCCTCCGAAGCTTCCTTTTCCTTCAGGGTTATCGCCACTATAGCATCGTTATAGTCCTTCAGGGCTTTATTGATCTGTCCAACCTTTTCCTTCCCCCCCTTCTGTTGTTCGACGAAGTCGAAAAGTTCGTTAGAAGCCGCCTCCACTGTTTTGGAGTAATCAGCCCGTGCTGTGCTAAGAGCTTCCGTTATCTTCCCCTCTCTCATCATCTTGTTGCGAACATCGGTAAGTGCTGCTCCCTCTAGTCCCGATGACTTATCGTCCACCCATTTGCCGCCAACTCTATGCTGTTTGAA
>TARA_R110002020_G_scaffold31608_5_pt1 | contig 10264 bp, 2 predicted proteins | sample TARA_R110002020 | Tara Oceans TARA_R110002020 (sample SAMEA4396489) | marine metagenome | biome: Westerlies Biome; feature: [MES] marine water layer (ENVO:01000295) within the mesopelagic zone...; material: water (ENVO:00002006), including particulate matter (ENVO:01000060) such...
TCAAACAATATTACTCTATCCAATTTCCCAAATATGGGCCACCGACCGTTTACTACCCCGATGTTCGCACCGGGTATCTGGTGCAATATGATTAAGTCAGGCCTTGCTGTAGATTTCCCAGTATTCACTGGTTCTTTTGTCATGCACAACCCTCTAGTCTCGGACTCATCAGGATCTTCTGAATTTTATATGTTATCCACGTCGAGCGTCCCGAGGAGAACCGAAGGCGAAGACGGCGGCCACTTATTGGGCTGGGATTACAGAATACCCTTCGAGGCCGCAGTTGATCCGGAACGGTACATGGCTAACTGGGCTTTCTATGATATGTATCAGCATCCTAGTTGCTCACTTGACTTAACTTCATCTTGGGGAGGCGAAGGCGACTCATTATATAAAATGAAAGCTCATAACGCGCTAGCATCAATGATTGATTTCTTCTTACCCGGCCAAGACAACCGCGGCGAGCTAACCACATTTACATCGAGGCCTGAAAAGGAATTCGGAAGATTTAAGGAAGGCACAACGTATGGAATGAGAGTAAAACTTAGAAAAAGTTACAATGTACCACGTCAGGTCGGCAATCGTTTCACAAGAGGGTATTTAACACCGAATGACTCCTTAACTGATTACCTTTCTGCTGGCTTAAGAGAGACTTTTACAATGTATAGCCGGCCATCAGCATTTGGCCCTGCTGTCGCTGGTAGAAACAATTTGTCTCCGGCCTCTTCCTCTAATAATAGCTACGATGCGATCATGGAACCAGATAGTATGTTCGGGATTAACCCGTCTTTTACTCCTCCTTACTATGATGGCGAAGCTTGGGCAGACATTCTTTATACACATAAATCAGATTTTCAGCCAACAATAAATGATATTATAACAGGGTCGCAGCTCGTTTGTTGGCGATGGGATCCAATACATCTGGGATTAACTGATAATGCTAAGCCGTATGGAGCAGATAACATTAATCTTTATTCAATGCAGTTGACTTCTTCAATTAATTTATTTGGTGTTTCCAAAAACAAAGTGATTGAATATACTGCTGATGGTACACCTTCAAAAGTTTACGACGATGTTACAGAGCGCTCCAACGTGTGGACTATTCAGCCAAAGATGGAAACTCCTATGCTGGACTTCAGCGACACACAATATGAAAAGATCACTCACGTCGGCGGCGCCTCCGGCTCCCAAACTAGAGGTATGTGGCATCAGTTTGGAAAAATGCCGAAAGATGCAAAGGACGGAATATTCTTGGAGGTCAATGATATTGATCGCGGTTGGCTTCGTCGACGCGTACCTCTATTTAAGTCCGGATCTTTCAGCACAAGCCCGGGCGTAAGCTCGGATTATCGCGGGGGACCAAACATTGGACGCCTAGCCCCAGTTCGAGATTATACAAATTATCAAACTGTTTATAACAATGGTGACGTGGAGTCTCTGCTAGACCTAGTGAAATTCAATAAAACATCAGCTAGACTGGGCGAATTAGCGAATCAAAGGATTGTTAAAGAAGCTGTCGTTGCAGTGCCTTATATTCAAATAGGAAATAGAAGAAAGTTCTTTAATGTTCCTAAGAAACAAATTAACGGAGCACTTAGAATGTTGAATGGTCAGGACACCTCAATATCCGTCGGCTCTTCTGTTTTAGAAATGGTTTCAAAAATGCAAGATTATGTATTTCCGCCAAAGATGGATTGTGTAAAATATCCCGAGCAAGTTAAACCGATAGCAATGTATATTTTTGAATTTGAGCACACCTTTAGTCAAGATGATCTTTCTTACATGTGGCAAAATATAAGACCACTTTCTGCAAAGTCGATTAAGAAGGCTACGGCGACAGTAAGCCATCGACTACTCACAGATGAGTTGATGGGGTCTGTTGCTAAAAACACCAATAAGCCAATACAAGATCGCTTACGCTGGATGGTGTTTAAGGTCAAACAGAAAGCCTCATGGGACTATTATGAAAAAGTGGTAGAGGAGCAAAAAAATTCAGACTCTCGCTACAAGAGTGATTTCAAGTTGGGTCGCTCAAATGCCGCTGCAACGAAAATTTCTGAGATAGCAGACTATAATTATAACTGGCCCTATGACAACTTTTCACTTGTAGAGTTTATCAAACTCGAATCAGAAATTAAGTTTAGCGATGACTGGACACCAGAAGAACAACAGGGGCGCCCAGAAACTAAATTGAAAAGAAGCCGTGATAGTAAAATAAAGAAAGCCGAGAATAATTCTATAGACCAGCAATCAGCAGCGACCGCAGCCCTACCGGCACCTACGGCCGGCGGACCACAAAGCTTAGCACCTTCTGGTATGGTCTCGCCCAGAGACAATATAACTATTGCTAACGTCGCGGCCGACCAGCCTATTGGGCTGGCCCCTTCTACTCTGCCCAGTGTATTAGGCTTATCTAGTGTGGCCCCTAAATCTAAGTCAATAGCCACAAAGAAGGCAACCGGCGCCACAACAAAAACAATTTCATCTACAAGAAGATCAAACAAATACAACAAATAGGGAGGTTAAATATTAATGAGATTTTTTGACAAAAAAGAAGAAGTTTTAGACATAGAACTTACCCAATATGGAAAACACTTGTTATCAAGAGGCAAGTTTAAACCTACTTATTATGCATTTTTTGATAATAACGTTTTGTATGACCCAGAATACGCCGATACAACTTATGATCAAAACGAAATAGACAAAGTAATTCGATTCGATACACCAACGCTTAGATCCCAGCATAACTTTGCCAGCCTAGATAGCAGACAAGCATATCAGGCATTCCAATATAACGTAGACAGGCATTTCACCTTTGTAAACCCGTTAGGCACTTCTGATTTAATTTCCAACTCAGCGCCCAAGTGGTCACTCTTGGCTATGGAGGGGGAACTAAAGTCAGCTGTACCTTATATGACTTCAAGTTATCAGACTATAAGAATTCCACAAATTGAAGTAGACATTGAATATCAAACAGCACTATCGGTTGAAGGGCAGCCAACAGTTTTTGAAGAGGACCCTGAATTGGCCTCTAAGACTTTTACAGACGGCTCATACATCTCAGTGAAGCCAGATCAATTGCTGCTCCGAGTTTTAGAAGAAAATGTGGAGTTTGAAAAAGATAACTTTGATATTGAAGTTTATTTAATGGAGGAGGAGACGGATCTCCGCATAGGTGGCGTAAGTGCCGCGGCACCAACAACAATTTTAAAGCCTCTTTATTTTAAAGAAAAATTCACACCGGTCCAAAATGGAATTCTGGTTGACGACCCATTGATTCAAAATGTCTCGACCCCAACATCTCGAAATGTTGAATACTACTTTGATATCTTTGTTGATCACGAAGTAGAAACAGACCTGCTGTGCCAATCTATCAACGCCCTCAAGAAACAAGACATATACCTAGATATGGATATAGAGTGTCCTGACATACAGGTCCAGCCCGGTTCAGTACTACCGAACGCAGTAATTGTTGATAATACTGATGAGATATGTGAGGCCGAATAATATGCCAGAACACTACTTAGACTAAGGAGCAAACTTAAAGTGTCGACTACTCTCTCAGATACAATTTGGACAAACTTTAATCCGTCTTTTGATAATATCATTTTTGATAGCACATACGACGAGGCTTCTGATATGCACAGTGCGGTTAACGTAACCGTCGACGTGCAAGCTCCTGATGAGCCGCTAGATGACTTGTGCGATAGTCTTAGCCCGGACAATGCTGATGAGCCAACCACTGGGGTATCGCGGCCGCCAACTGTAACCTCCAGTAATGTCAGTTTTGTGGGGGAGTGGAGAGTTGATACCAAAGGGGCCACAAATTGCGGAGGATGTAGCGAGAAAGAGGAAGTAGATTATATTCGACATCATTTAGTAGCTAGCACGTCACCCGCGCTTACGCGTCTTTTGCGAGCCGGCAAGTTTGAAGTTTTGCGAGATATGAAATATCAGGGTAAGTTTATAAGAAAAGTTCTGTCCTCTAATCAGCACCTTAAGCAAAGTGCAAATGAAGTTCATAAGTCAGAGCCAGAAAGAGGATTTAGATTTACCTACCAATACAAGCTGGAATTTCCTGAAATACAAAAACTGGCTCATCTGACTGTTTTTTATTTTTCCGAGTTAAACACTCAAGACTTTGTTAGAGACTACAATCTTAAGCTTTCTCCCTTGCTGCAATTTACCAGTACTCCAATATCAGAAACAATAGTAGAAAATTCTAAGGTAAAAAGAAGAGGAATCGTATATAAAAATTCTTCAAATGGTTCCTTGTGGAATGGCCCCACAAACAGAAATGGCAGTACTTCGTATGCGGCCGGCCACATACACAGGTACGAAGTTGATTATTCAGGCAACGGTACCACATTGGAGGCATGCTCACCAGACGGAATATGTCACAATCACAAGATTATCAATGGTGTAGTGCAGGAAGCGGTCGGCGCCGCCGGCCCCCACAAGCACTCAATTAGTGATTTGGCGATCCTAAAGAAAGTTTCTGTGGCAAACGCCAAAATTAAAGATATGTCCAGTATCAGAAGGGCGAAGAATATTAATATAGATTTAGCTCCACAACCTGAGTTGCAAAGGGTAGTTGGCAAAAGTGCCGACAGGTATCTTCCTTTCTTCGGGTTGTCGTGTGATCCGCCAGAAACGCTCCCAGACGGCTCAAATTCTTCTGTTGCTAGATTTTATTTCGACATGAATATAGAGGAAATCTTAAAGAAGACCGAGTTTGGTGGAATCTTTAATAAGAACTTAACCAAGTGTTGTCATGATAGGATCATTGATTTATCAAAAATTATTTCTTTAGAGGTGCGCAGGCGCCCCATCGGAGATATGTCATCTCGCGAAAAACTAATCACTAATGACTTAACCGAGTTGGTTGCGTACTCAGCCGACGAATCAGAGTATTCTGGCACTTCCTCTGGACAATCTTCACTATTTTCCTCCTATTCTTTTATAGAACAAACAAGAGAAGTAGTTATAGAGCCAAAAAAGACCGGATGTGATTCTAGGACAGAAAAAATAGGAGTGCTTAAAGAAGTATTCATGAATTATTTCTTAGGCTTGAGATCTTTTTCGGGTGTTGATTACGATTTTCCAAAAACTGGAGAGTATGAATATTGCGTAACAGCCCGTGTTAGGAATGGTATAACACTGTTTCTAAATGAAAAACTAGATGACATGGTGGTTATGAGAAAGAAAATTCAAAAATGGTATGAGTTCTCCTCTGCCGGCCCATATGTTGACAAGCACAGAAATGTCTTCACCAAGAAGTATAAAGACCTCATACATTGTGATCCGCAAGGAAAAGTAGATAAAGATCTAGGCGATAATCCGTTTTTAACAATCGTGGATAACGCTATAATTTTGTTGATCGAAGCCCTATCGTGTTTAACAAATTATGAACATGTTAATAAGAATGAATTAATAGATGTTTTGTTCGCGAGCACCAGCGCAGAAACAGGAAACTTGGACGGAATAAAAAACCTAATTGCAATTTATGATTTGTTAATTGTCGAACTACACAAGACTCTAGGGTCAAAAAGATTTCAAATATTAGACAGTATGGTTATAAAAAGTGACACGGCCTACATGGATGCAAATGAGAATTCTAACAAAGCGATGAAAGATGTTATAGAATTCGAAAAATGTTTTCAAAACCTTAACTGTCCCTGTGCCGAATCACAGACCTCGTTTGATTTCCTTGGTATTGGCCAAGAAGATTTCATGGGAATGAAGGAAATTAGTCCTGAATTATATGCCGATAGGGTCGACCTTGAATACGAGAAGTATTTTGGTGAAAAGTCCGCGTCCGCTGTAACAGGAGCCGACCCCGCAGGCCTGTTGAGCTTAATCGACAGTTCATCCTCTTCTACCTTGAGTTCTTTGTCCGCCGGAGGCGGCTTCTCGTCTTTCCTTACACCTCACACCTTGCGGATTGGAAACACTACCCACGATCTTTCCAAGGTAACTAACGACGCAAATTATTACAGTACTCTTTACCAGCAAACCCAACAAGCAAGAAAAGGCCGCAAGCCCCCGGTTAGCTGGAATAAAACACTAGCACTACCGCAGGACATCGAGATCCCGCCCCTTGACAAACATTATACAGTGGTTTCGGATCCTGATTATTATAATCCCGACGAGGAACCAGATTCATCGTCTACAGGCTCCACAGTAGACCCAGCAGATATTCTTGACGATGATCATTTCGCAATTGTCGACATTGAAGACGAGACTGGCAGCGAGAAATGTATGGTGGGATATGAAGATGATGGTTTGGCCGCATTAAATAATCTATTGACTGGCTGCCCGGATCCGTGTGGGGACGAAATTGTATTCTTGAAAGACCGTATGCCACCCACACTAACAGGAGCAGGCCTAGCTGAAACTGGCGCCGCCATCAGCTCCGACTCTGGTACAGCAACCATGGTCTCTCCCGGTGTCGTGGCAACCTCCTCCGGCACTAAATCGTCAAAACCATGGTGGGACACGAACTCAATGGTAGGTATGCCTCCGCAGCTTGTTTCTCTTTTAGCCTCGCCCCAAGTAGAAGTACAATTAAAAACAATTCCCGAACTGCGAAGTATGCTTTTGTTTAACTATGAGACCATGGTTGTCGTCGAGGCTTTAATCTATGAAATCACAGACAGCGGCCTAACCAAAATATGGGTGCCAGTGAGCGAACAGATAAGAAAATCATCTGAAACTAATCCTGTGCTATGCCGGCTCAGAAGTTACACTAACAAAAAGTGGGGCATGCGAGAATGTCCGGAGTTTAGTACAGCGGTATGCGATAAATATTTTATTTTGGGCGACACGTCGAATAAAAAAGAATACTGTCCAGATGTAGAAAATCCAGTAAAGAAATATTTAATAGAACAACAAAAAGTATATAGGAATGTTGAGGCCGGCTCAGTAAAATCAATTAACGATTTTGCAACGAACTCTAATTCTATGCTTAGGTTGCTTTAGGAGTGGTTGATGGGTGTAAATAAAAGATATCTTTATGTTTCCGAAGAAAGTATGGCGGCTCAAAAGAATGATTATCTTAGAGAAGCGATTGGAAGCTATTGGTATATCAAAAGCTCAAAAGCAGCTAACACAAATCAAATCCGGTTTGGGGCAAAAGTCCCAGAAAGGCTATTCAATATAGAGTACGGCCCCGTCATGCTCACCGAAGGTGCCACCGCTCCGTATAGTGCTAAGCACCAAATTATAAAATTAACAGCAAACCCTAAAAAGTTTGGCGTGTACCCAGAGTGCCTACAGTGTGGGTGGACTGAACTTACTAAAAATATTGTTAAAGACTTTTCATGGGCCCACGGCAAAGACCCTGTAACCGCTTTGAGGATGTACTCCAAGAAGCCATCATCCTACCCTACATATAAAGATTGTGTTTTTTCAATTGAGGCGCCTCTTTCGAAGGAGGAGTCCGCTCTATTAGGCGCCACCGGCAAATATGTATATGGGAATGTTGATTTTGAATATGATTATTATCTTGAAGATTACGAAAAGGCAATAGAGTCTTTGGGGCTAAGCGAACTCAATTTACCAAATTTATATCTATTACTGGGTAAAGAAGACGAAAATGCTTTCATTACTAGATTGAAAGACAACGGAAGGTGTCGCGCAAAAGAATATATTGCGCTAATTGGAGAGGAACATAACACCTTGCTAATACCAAATCGTGTCGCCAGAACCATGGGCGCCGCCAACACGTTTAAAGAATTTGTTCCATTTCAGGCAGAAGTCGAATTTACGACCGATCAAATGACGGCCGCCGCCGATTCTTTAAGGGATTCAAGTACAGAATGTAACCTTATGAGAAGGATTTCAGAATCTCCCGAAGATATGACACGAACATTTACAGTTAATCGAGAAATGTATTCCACTTCGGGTGGTAGAAAATTTAAGAGAGCGGACATCAGCTACCCAGAAGTTAAATCATATGACTTATTTCATTGGATGGCTGGTATGAAAGATAGTGCATACCCGGCTCCTACATCGACAGAACTACCTGAAGGTCACATTTTCGTAGGCCCTGATAATAAATCAACAATGCTAGCATTAAGTGGAGAAGCCGGCGGCCTTCGCAAAACAATGGCTTTTTTAATTTTGACAGGCAGGATCAAAGACATCCTGTCTACAGCCAATAGAAGCATGCAAGAGGTTCTAGTAGGAGCGGAATCACACTCAGAGACTATTTTATACAAGATAGAAAAGCATGATAAAGTATTATACGATCTTTATGAAGCAGCGATGAGCGATGAAGGTATAGAAGTTGTTGCTGTGGAGTCGGAAGACGGTGAAGGATCCGCTTCAACCGCGATAAATTACGACGCTATTGGCGATTACATATCTCAGACGATTAGTGAATCCGGCGCACCAGACCCAATTCAAACTATATGGATGGCAAATTCAAGTGATATCGACATCTTCGAGTATATAGACACACAAGTTAAATATGGAAAAGACTATTCGTATGTGGTGACTGGCTATCAATTAGTGGTAGGTACGGATTACTTCTACACCACCAACCTATCTGATTGTAAAGGCTGGGACATTCCGCTTCAACTAGACCAGCCGCAAATTAAATTTATAAATGATATAATAAACAATAGCGAAACTATGTCCGCTGCTTATAATACAGTCAACACATATCTGTTATCGATCCGATACCCAAGGCTTCCAGAATACTGTGGAGGAGACTTACACCTATCCACCAACGAAGAAGGCCAAAGGATTCTAGTTTGCTCCTGCGGTGATGAAAATATTAATGAGAATAGAAAAAAATGCATAGAAGACCTGTGCAGGAAGTTTAAGCACATAAGAAACGTGGTGTCAGATGAGGAATTAATTTCGGGCAGCATGGAAAGACGAGTGTCTGATATGACCAGAAAACTAAGTGGGAGAACACCGGAAAGAATTTATAAAGACTTGTTGTCTTCTGGCGACAGTATCCTCGACGCACTTAATACAATGAACGAGATTTTATTAAACACGCTAGAGTATATTTTAGATTATGAATTTATGGGCTTGAATATAAAGGTGCAAGATGTCAATGGAACTTTATCATTTAAGGTGGTAAAGGACTGGCAGTTCTCCGCACAGGAAGATCCTTTTGGCCGCTACTCGCCAAGCTCCAATTCGTCAGAAACAATACCGGGATACACCGAATATCAAAACGACGACCCCCCTAAGAAGGGCAAGGGTATTCGAGATATTTTACCTTATAATTTTGATATAAACAAGGATTGTCCGAAAATGATCGACCCTTGTGAATTTATGTTTACTGCAACGACTATTCCGAGCATTATGGTATACGAGGTACCATACTTCGTGTACGCCGGCGCTATGGTAGACACGCCTCCCGTGACTCCCGGATTAGAGATTGTGCCATATAGAAACATAAACAACAAACTTTTGTTTAACTTTAACACCGGCATTGGCGACTACTATGACGTCCCCACAATTATTATGCCATCTGACAGAGAACAGTTTAAAAAAGTTATGCGTGCCCAAGGCGTTGGGTCCTCCCGGAAGATTCGATTTAAAACAGACGACCCAGCCGCGGCCTTTCAGGTATTTCGATCCGAAACTCCACCACTTAGATATACAGACTTTTCTGATAAAATGATAGCATCTGTACTCACAGACGTTAACCCAAACACAATTCAAAAAGCAGATTCTGCGTCTCACATAGAAGAAATTAAAACCAATAAAAAATATTATTATACTTTTAGAACGGTAGACATTCATGGCCACATCTCTAATCCAAGTCCCATTTACGAGGTTGAGCTTGTAGATGACGATGGGGCTGTTTACCCAATAATTGATATAGTTGATATTCGCTCTTACTCACCCGACGACAATGTGCTTAACAAAAAGATGATGAAGCTAATACACATAGTCCCAACCATCGCGCAAGGCGTGGTGAACGAAGAACGCTCTGCTTTGGGAGATGCTGAGTCGGCCCTGTCTTCGGGGAAAGATATTTCTCTGGGAATGAAAGAACAGTCAGTTTGGGGAAAGAAGTTTAAGGTAAGACTGGTGTCAAGGAAAACAGGAAGAAAAATAGATTTAAATATTAATTTTAAGACAAAACACGTTGAAAACCCGGACGCTGGATGTATGCTTGAAACAGTAGAAGCTCTTGCTTCTGCGTCCCAAGTTACCACCACTGCCACAACGGCAACTTCTGTGGCCACAGCACCGGCCGACACCCCGGCAGAAATGTCTGAACCCACAGCCAGTC
>TARA_R110002020_G_scaffold352987_1_pt1 | contig 10264 bp, 18 predicted proteins | sample TARA_R110002020 | Tara Oceans TARA_R110002020 (sample SAMEA4396489) | marine metagenome | biome: Westerlies Biome; feature: [MES] marine water layer (ENVO:01000295) within the mesopelagic zone...; material: water (ENVO:00002006), including particulate matter (ENVO:01000060) such...
GAAGTCACTTCTGGCGATTGAGGTTTCTGGTTCTACCTTATCCCCACAGCGTAACCACAATTTAAGGTTTGCAGTCCTGTCCGTTCCGTATGATGCTGATTTACTAAGATCAACTATCTTCCCATTGTTGTAGACAGATGTGACATCTGAGGCAGAAAGGGCAGTATTCCAGACTGCAAATTCATCTAATTGACCATTAAAAAATTTTGTAGAACCACCTGCTTGACTACCAATATATAAATCACCACCATCAATCTCGCCCAATGCTTGTGTTCCTGTTCCAACTGAGCTACCATCAATATAAGCTGTAATTGTATCTGTGCCATCCCAAGTAAATGCAAAATTATGCCAAGCTCCATCATTATAATCTACTGTACTTGTAAATGTAGCATTACTTGAACCATCTGTTATATAACCTAAATAATTAGTACCACTTGCATTAACTAATGCTGTAAATCCCTCATTACTACTTCTATTATCAAATAAATATTGTTCTGATGAACTACTTGTTTTAAACCATATTGATGCACTAAACGCTTGTCCATCTGCAAAAGATAATCCACTATTATCTAATATTTTTAAATAATCATTAGAACCATCGAAATTGAAGGAATGGGTTGAACCAAATGCAATCCAATTCTTCCATCTGGTATTGAATGAGCCAGAACCCCCATGTTTGTGAAAAAGTCTTGTATTTAAACTAGTGCCTGTACCTTCTGCCCAATTCCTCCACTTCGTATTGTTGGAAGTACCAGATGCACCTTGTGAATCTAAAAAATCCCCTAAATTAGTGTCTAACGATCCACCACTATCATCGTGGTCGTATTGTTCTTTTATCTTACTATTTATACTTTCTGGCATATTTTAAATCTTTATTTTAAGCAGGGGGCAGTTGCCCACCCCCCATATTGATAAGTAAGCTATTAAGCTATGATTTGAGAAAGGACTTCAACACCATATCCATCTACAATTTCTGTAGCACCACAGAAACTAGAGACTACGATATTAGAGCGTAAGAAAGAACCTTCTCTGTACTCTTCAATCCTCATCATTTCACCTGCATAACCGAATCCAATAGCATCTTGTACGAAGATACCACCTTTAACAGATGATGCAGTTCCAGAAGAACCACCATCGTTATCAGTTATTGTAAACTCTGGTGAAGAATACATATTGATACCTGCTATCTTAGAAACAAATCCTGTTCTAGCACCTTCATCCTGTACTCCTGCACCTGCAAATTGAGCAGATGTCACTAGGTCATTATGTACTCCATAAGTACCCCAGATTTGTCTTGGCTCAAGTACAGCATTTGGCTGACCGGGAGCAGAGTTCTGCTTTAATTTAGCTAGAGCATCAAATAGGTTATCTACAGTCAAAGCTGAATTGTTTGCACCTACTGCACCAGAGAAACCATCATACAAAGCATTTACAATAGAATCTAACTTAGATGCCATTGCATTACCTGCCAATGCACCTGCGTGAGCATATACATCATCAGCGTTTGATAATTTAGCCTCATCATAGATAGGTAACATAACACTCTGCATATCTAAGGTAATTGTTTTCTTCTCAGAATCTAAAGCAGTAGAAGGTGTTACTGTACCCTCTGCTGTGTTAGCTACATCTGCTGATGTCACTTGGTTAGTACCTGCGTTATAAGCTATAAATGTAATCTGATCTGCTTTTGGTTCACTCTTTTGTCTTACCAAAGGCACAGATACACTTGCCTCACTAAATTTAAGAATAGCCTCTGCCTCGATTACTTCTAATAAAGCACCTGCGTAATTCCCACTATCTCCTGTTGCCATTATTTACTCCGTTTCTTTCCAAATATAGAATCCCATCTATCTTGAGAAATATGAGAGAAGGTAGACCTTATATCAGAGAAGGGTACTTTTTCATGTCCTACAGACATTCTAAAGCCTTCCTCGTAAGGTACTTCTTCATTACCTACCATATAGATATGTTCCTTATCTTTTGTAATCGCAGATTTAATATCCCCTTCAAGCTGTAAGCCTGTTGTGGGGTTACTATCTACTGATTCGAGATGTGAACTTTTCTTTGATTTGCTCATAAGTCGTTTTGTCTATCTTTCCAGATACATGGTCTTTTACAGCTTCTTTCAAAGTTGCATAACCTTGCATCCCTGTTGAATCAGATGTCTCTACACTTGGAATATTATTTTTAGGTTTTAATATCTTTCCATGAACTGACCTTAGTTGTGCTAAAGTAAGTTCCTTAAACTCTTCCCTATCATCTTCTGGGAAGTCTGAAAGCAGTTTCTCTTTCTCTGCTGTGCGTTCAGCTTTATACTGATCCACTACAGGAGTTAATTCACTAAGCTGTTTGGCTCTTTCTTCAGCGAGGGTTTTCCATTCTTCATTTTCCTCTAGCTGTTTCTGCCTCTCAACTTCTTGAACCTTCTCAAGTTCAGCAATCTTAGACTCTGCCTTCTGTAATCGTTCTTTCTTTTGCATTACTTCCTGCAATAGTTCAGACTCACGATTACTTATGTTGTCTGCACTACTCTGGCTTTCAGTAGCCAACTCTTGTACGCTCTCTTGTACTTTCTCTTCCATTGTTTCCTCCATGTTAATGAAATCTATTTGCCTATTTTAAAGTTGATAGGCTTTGCAGTTTCTTTATCTGCGTTTCTTTTAATTCTTTTGTTCATTAGTTTATAAGTAAGTTTTAATGATCTGTTGCTTAATGGCTTAGACTTAGCTGTTACTGTTCTACCCATATCCTCGTTCCATTGTATTTTTTCAGCATTTGTACCACTCCAACCTATAATAACACTTTCATTAGTGAATCCTCTTGGTTGCAATCCGTTCATCATGTCACCTGTGAGTGTAAGATTTACCTTATTACCAAACCCTGTACCACCTCTTTTAAGTTTTGGTTTTTGTGTTGGATAATCTTCTGCATATATTCTAATAGTCTTACCATTTACTTTTTTACTAAACCAAAAAGGTGCGTGTTTTTTATATGGTTTAAATTTTTTACCATAAACATCCTTACCTCTTTCCCTTGTATTAGCAATAATCTCATCAGTAATCTCAGCACCTATATGTTTCCAGAATGCTTTGTCAAACTTTGGTATGTTAGCAAGTTTACCCAACTTGAACACCTTCTACTGTTACAGGTTTAAATGTTTTTTTCTTTGATATAAAAGACTTAGCTTGTTTTGGTTTCATTAATTCTTTAGACCTTGATGTTTCTTTTCTCCAATGATGCCTACAATTATATCCTGCTGAATTAGAAAAAGTGTTTGGAAACCTAGAATCTATCTCGTCTCTTGTTAATTCCCCTGCACTTGCCATAAGTAAACATATATCTCTGGTCTTATCATCTATAATACCTATGTAAACATATTTAGCATTAGGCTCATCAAACTCAGCCATTTCAACCTTCACATTACGCTCAAATTGATTTAAGCCTGTGTTTACTAAGGTTTCTACTTGATCTATCCTTAAAGCACCTCCTGCACCCCTTAAAATGCCATCTGCTATCTCTTTCTCAGTAGCACCTGCAATAACTCCCCTTGCTATTTCTTTTTTAAGAGTTTCACCTAAACCACCTGCCTGTTTTATGTAAAAACTTCTATCCATTTCTCTTAAAGCATTTAAAGACTCTGCTGTTACTGTGCCTGTCATCTCCATCGCACCTAATACATTCTGGTATTCAAGCATTAATCTATCTATATCAGCGTTTAGGTTTAGTTTGTTAAGGATAATATCTTCCATGTCCAACCCTTGAAGTACAAGTAGTATCTCATTCTTACTGAGTCCTTGCTTTTGTAAGTCAAAGACCTGCTTAACAAGTTCCTGCTGTACTCTTTCTATTGATCTAGCATATTGTAAGGATGCAGTATCTTTAGCCACGCTGTAGTGCCTCTAGTAGTGGGTTAGTAGGTTGTTCTGGTTGTTCTGGTTCTAGTTCTTCCATCTTTAAAGCTAACTCAGCCTCATCTATATCTGGGTTAAACTTTCTTACAAGTTCTTCACGAGTAATAAGATTGTGTTCCATCATAAACTCTAATTTGTTGCGTTCTTCTGTCCATGTCATAGGAAAGCCAACCTCTGGGTAATCAACGCTGTACTTCTCAGATAAGTTTGTGCCTTCGTGTACACTTAATAGTTCTCTATCTATTTCATATCTTTCATGTTCAAAGTCTCTAAATACAGGGATGTCTGACTCTCTTGTTTCTATATTATCTACAGAAAGAATCTTTAATGCCTCACCACTTGGTGGTGCAGAGGACTCACCCCATCTAATTGTTAAGCTATGGTTCTGTCCTACTTGGTTAATTAAGTCCTTAACAGATTGAATCATTTGCCCTAGATTAGCACTTGGACTTACATACTGCATTGACGCACCCTCTGGGAGAGCAATCAAACGATCTACACCAAACTTTAAGTAAGGTGGTATCTCTGTATCTAATCCTGTAATCACAGGAGAACCCATCATTAACCTTGTAGCAATCATTACCTCTGTCCACGCATTAGAGGCATGAACAGCACAACGAGTAACATCCGATGCACTTGTGTTAAACTCTACCTTAGACAATGGGATGAGGTTGTAAGGGTTCACCATTTCTAAGTTATTACCTACAGGCATCATCTTACCATTTACATTGAAACGGAAGTGCATACCTTGCTCACCATCTAAAGGTTTACTCCAGAAAGCGAACTGCCTATCTCCATTGAAGTCTCTATGTATCTCATAGCTTACACCATATACCTCACCATCATATACATACTCTTTAACAATAGGATGTATCTTATATTCAATGCGTTGTGTCTTTGGGTTGTACATACTCTGTAAGTGACAGCTACCTAATAGCCAAGCAAGTTCTCCGAACTCTCTAACCTTAGTGTTTAGGTTGTGAGTCTTTTCAGTATAGTAATCATTAAACTCACCATTAATAAATCTTTCAGCAGGTTGTTTTAATAACATAAGCCTACTCTTAGCAAAACGCTTTACAAGTGACATCAATACAGGTGGTATCTGTGATAAGGACTCTGTGCTGAAATACTGCTGTATATGTTCATCAAGATTTCTATTATAATAGAAGTCCAATGATGTATTCTTTTCAGCTATCGTATTATCTAACGCACTATATTCTGCATCTTTAACTGAACGCAACACAGCCTCTTTTCCGAGGTCTGGGAGCATTATCTTATCGTGTAATTCCATTATAAACCTTTATGATATGGCATAATCATTCGCCTTTGTATGTTCCTGTATGAACTCCCCCATCTCAGACTCACTTTTAAAATATAAATGCTTACCATAGTAGTGTAAGAACACTATAGTAATAATAACCCCCACTACAATACCTAATAAAAACTCTACCATTCTGTACTAATAGCCTTCTTAGTGCGTAAAGGAAAGTAGTAATTACATAGATAACCAAGAGCATCACTTAAATGTGTTTGCTTAATATCTCTCTTATCTATGTCTCCGAGTCTCCAAACATTCTGCTCTAAATCCATAATTAGATTAGGACAGCCTTCTACGCTGAAGTTTCCTTCTCTTATAAGTTTGTTTACACTAGCAACCCTATCTCTTACAGCAGGGTTCTTTCTTGGTGCTTTTAAATTAAATCCGTATGACTTCATAATCTCATGATCTGAAGAAACAGCAGAACTCTTACGAGCATTACCAGAGGCATCAGATACTACCGATACATTAGGGAAGTCCTTCTTAATTAGCTCAGCCATGTCGTATGTATTAGCGTTACTCATACGATACTCTTTGAATACATGAATCCATCCGTTCCCTACTCTGACAGCTAACGCACTTGCATAATCAACATTATAGTCTTGGCATATAACTACAGGTAAGTGGTTTAAATCAGTTCTCTTTGCAATATGCTTAGTTCTATCAAAGTCTTTATATACTCTACCTTGTGTAAGATTAATGAACTGCCCATGTACATAGGCTTTTATCTCATCATCTGAGTACGCTGATAAAAGGTTCTGCTTATATTCTTCTGGTAGGTGTGTGTTTTCTAAGGTAGAACCATATACAATGCCTATATCTATATCATCACGATTACTTAAATGATAACCCCAATTCAACTGCTCTGGAGTTCCTGTTAAAAATACCTCTGATTGTTTTGCCTCTGGATGTCTTACCCTTGCAATCATCTGGTCAAATACTTCCTTTTTTTGTATAAATGGTTCATCAATTCCTGCCCATGCTAAATTAGAGCCTTTTAAACTATCTGGTTTGTCACCAGAACCTAACCAAATACGACCATCCCAATTATGTATATGGAACTCGCCTTTCATTTGGTTATATGTATAGTTTAATCCACTACGATTTAAGATGTCTTTTAATGTTACTACTATAGTTCTCTGTGAAAGTCCATGTGATGGACTCACATACATCCCTGCATGGGGTTGATTCAAATAGCTTAAATATATTGATCTCAATGCCCCTATGTAGGTTTTTCCGCTTCCGTAGCCACCTATAAGAACCTTGTAAAATTGTTTTAAATCCCACCATTGTGATTGATGTGGGAGAAAATTCTTTCTTTGTATTCTGAATTGACTCACTCAATGATAAGAGAATCCTTGTGTGTAACTTCCCTTATCTCTTTGGATTTCCCCTCTGTCCTGTCTGATAAATAATGAATGGCTGTCATGTTACCCCTAACTGCCATATCGTAAGCCTTACGGATCATCTTCTCTTTCTTAGACTTTCCATCCTGCTCTACTTCTTTGAAAACATCGTTTATAATATCTGATAATGCCCCAAGCCTACCTTTTGGGTTAGCATTATTATTAGGTTCGAACTTCTGTCCTTCTTTGTTGCCTTTAACAAATTGTCCATTAGACCGCCGTTTTACCGCCGATTTTTTACTCATGTTCTACCAATCCCATTGCTAATGTTTTATTTAATAAGTCCATTAAATCCTTTACTTTTTCAGTCTCAACCTCAAATACATCAAACTCTATTCTCCATGCTCCTGTAATCTTGAGGTTCTTAATACCTACTAATTCAACATTTAATGATACTCCTCTATCTTCCATATTTTAATAGTTGTAGCTACAACAATATTGTCATTGTTTCCTGTCTATCGCCATCATACGCACCTTAAAGTAATCTAAAAGCGACTTATTATTTTCTTTTAACGAGTGAGGCACAATAACAAGCCTCTATATATACTAGTAAAAGTCAACCAATATTACACTATTTGAGGGGTAAAAAAAGGGGGTAAAAATTCTAAACTCTAATATTGTTAGAGTTAAAAAAATAAAAAAAGTTTTTAAAAGTCAACCTACAGACTTAAAAAAGTACCAAATTCGTCAACCACTTAATTTATTTATTATATTAGTCAATATATCACATGACCTATCTATTGTTTTAGCTACAGATTGCTTACTTATTTCAAAATCTCTACCTATCTCATCGTAGGATTCCCTACCTATGTAGTATTTAGCCATAAATAACTCTATCTGTCTATGTGTAGCCTCTTGTGCAAATAAGATACCTGCTAATAAGAGATTCATTTTATTATTTTCTAATTCCTTAATATCCCATTTATCTTTATGATCTCCATCATATCTGCCACACATCTCGCATGGTTCTATTTTGTTCATGTTTACCTCTGGTATATGTGTAAAATAGCTAGTGGGTAAACGCCAATCCACCCACTAACATAGTCAACCTCTTATCTTAAAGAATACAAACCATTATTAACTGATTTCTATCTCTAAAAGAGACATATTACTACACTTGTAGTAATTCTTTTATTTTAGCTATAAGATTATCACTTTCCTCTGTGTCATAAGGTTTAAAGTGTCCTTGTTTAGAAAGAAATTCACTTATTTCTTTTAATAATTTATCTTTATTATCTATAATCCTCATTTACACCTCCTGTTTATTTAAAAATTTAGCTAGTCCATCTGGTGATATATCTACTATATGCTCAAATATTGGTGAGTGATTCATTATTATTGGTGCATCATCATAATAACATTGTGCAAAAAAAACAGCAGTATCTCTATCGCCAAACCATTTAGCTTGTGCATTCATTTCTACCTCATATATTCTAATTTTATTTGTCTGTTTTCCCATAATGTTCCTTAATTAAGTTATATAAATTTGTTCCAATAAAAAACCATATCATCAAGCCTATAGGTATAAGCACTAACGCAGTACCTAACGCTAATAGGTTTATAATGATCTCATATAAGTTTATAATAATCATGAGCATTTAAAGCAGGTTTCTCTAGGTTTACCATAAGAAGGAAAGTCATCATAATGATGTATGCTTTTTGACCAATATCCCCCCATCCTTCTACAATCTTCCCATACTTTTTTGCATTTAGTACAAAACTTTAAAGTTTTACTACTTTCTTTTGTATAATTCTTATCACTTCTTAATTTATTAATATTAGTTTCATAGTAATTTAATACCCATTGTACTGAATTATCTTTACTATTATCTGAACTCATAAACTACCTTCCATTATTTGATTAAGTGTTTCATTGGTATAATCCTTACCATTGTACTTTTTTGGCTTTTCTGGTACAAATTCAACCCCACAGCATACACTACTAAAGTTTAGTTCCTTATGTTCTAAAAACATTGTATCACCACATTTAGAACAATACCCCCTGTACATACCAGATGGTGTTTTTCTAAATTGTTTCTTTTGTTTAAAAGGTTTCTCAGATGATTTAATTATATCATCGTTCCATCGTTCACCATTAAGCCAAACATTTAAAGCAGGTGTGTACTGAGCATCTGTTTCTTTCCAATTATTAAGAACTTGGTTTTTAAAAGCTGTGTAGATTGTTTGATGGTCTTTCTTTTTAACTGCTAGTATATACTTCTGATAAGATTTCTTTTTATTAACCTTCTTAGGTACTAATGACCAAAGTTTTTCAAACTCTTGAACATATATATTATTATTAATCTTCTTAACCTTATTGTTTAGTGTTCGCTTGTTGTTCAGTTGTTGTTCACTTTGCTGTTCATCTAGTTGGTAGTCTGACCACCTAAGTATTGATATTAAGCGACATCGAGGATTTGTCTGTTGTTCAATTTGTTGTTCGATTTCAAAGGTTTTTAAAATTCGTTGTATTTTACTCTCATTGATTTTTAATTCTTTAGATATGATTTTTCTGCCTGTAATAAACTGCCCTGCTTTTAAGGTTAGTCTCTCCCCTTCATATATTGTATCATGGTCTGAATGGGTAGCATTTAATAGTAACCACATCCAGACAGCTAAATGGTCTGTGTCTTTCATTACTATGGGATTATCCAAAGTCTTACGATGCAGTTTTATCCAACCATTACTCATTATATACTCATATTTTGACCATAGATATTAAAATAATGCTTTTTAATAAGGTAGGCAATTTTACTAGCGTAGTCACCCTTACCTGTAAATTGTACAGATTTAAAGTTTTCTTTATTGATCATATCTCTAATCTGTTCTGGTGTTATAAATATAAACTCTTCTTCATCTAAGTGAAATACCCACCAATCTGCTTTAGTGGTGCTTAATGCTGACAGTTTACCATTCATTTGTATTTCTACAACTACATTACCTGTGTATTTGCTCATAAAGTCTTTCTTAACTTCCACAGATGTATTTATTTCGGGTATAAATATATCAAATTCTTTAAAATATCCATCTTTTATATAAGCATTAGGGTATTTGGTTTTAATGCGATTTAAGACCAATTCTTCGGACTTTTTACCAACTTCCAGAGATTCGTAAAAACTACTCACTTTAAACCCTCTATTATAATATCAAAATCTGCATCTATAAATTTTTGTGGTGTGTTCTTTTTAATTTTAAGGTCATCGTACCACTTATTACCTCTTTGTTCTATTGCCCACTCTACAAATTCAGCAGGTGTTTTGTGTGCAGAGAAATTTGAACTAAATACATGGCAACCAACACATAGGCAGAATCCATTATCTACATCCCATCTTACTACTCTTATACTTCGTGAATAAAAATGATGTGCATTTAATCTATTAGACTTACCACATACCTCACAACTGCCAAACTGCTTGATTCTTTTTGACCAAGCAGTATCTAACTTCTTAATAAGGGTTCTTTTCATTAAAAAGGAACATCCTCATTATTAGGCTTTTCTTTACTAGGTTTAGCGTTCTGGTCTTTCTGGATTTGATCCTCTTCCCATCTTGTAAGTCCACTTGTAGCTATGTTCATTAATCCACCTGCAACATCTTCAATATCCTCAAGCATAAAATCAAGTGTCTTAT
>TARA_R110002020_G_scaffold325876_1_pt1 | contig 10263 bp, 5 predicted proteins | sample TARA_R110002020 | Tara Oceans TARA_R110002020 (sample SAMEA4396489) | marine metagenome | biome: Westerlies Biome; feature: [MES] marine water layer (ENVO:01000295) within the mesopelagic zone...; material: water (ENVO:00002006), including particulate matter (ENVO:01000060) such...
TAATCAACAGAATGCTCAGAATGCATTTAACTTATCTTCTCAAGCTCAAGCATTTATGTGGCAAGAGTTAAGAGATCAAGCTGACTATGCATTTAGATCAGCAGACAATTATGAACAAAGAAAAACATCCCTATACATAGCAATGCTTGGTAATGAAAGTGGAAACTACGAAGGTGGGAAGTATGATGATTATGTAAAAAGTGCTACACAATTATTAGATAATTTTTTAACATAGGATATATTATGGGTAAGCTAAGAAAAATTGGTAAAAAAATAGGAAGAGGAATTAAAAAAATTGGGAAAAAGATTGGTAAAGCTTTTAAAAAAGTTTTAAAACCTTTTGCTAAAGTATTTAATAAACTTGGTCCTATAGGTACGATAGCTATGTCTATGTTCCTGCCGGGAATTGGGTCAGCGTTAGCAGGATGGGGAGCAAGCATGGGGAATGTAGTAGGTACTATGATTAAATTTGTAGGTAATGCTATTAACTATGTATCGACTGCTCCTAAAAAAATATTTGGTACAATCACTGATGCTTTAGGTGCTTCATGGGATACCTTAACTGGAGGAGGAGTTAGTGGTGGATGGAAACCCGGAAGTTGGTTTGATAACTTTCAAGGTAGAATGACTGATCGTATTAAAAGTGATGGATGGTTTGGTGGTAAATCTGGATCGTGGACTCACTTTGATACAACAGGAAATATTTTACCAAGCGGTGCTCCTTTAACAGGAGATGGACAAGGAAGTGTTATGCAACAAGAAGGTGGTAAATTAGTAGAAACATTACCTGATGGTAGTGTAGGTAAACCTTTGTCAAAAGCAAACATTGATGTTTTAAATAGTCAGACAAGTTCTCCTGCAGGTATTACAGTAAGTGATGGTTCAAGTATTTACGATGAAGCAACTAAAACATGGAAAGATTCTGTTACTGGTAAAGAATTAAAATTAGATACAGCAGGTCAACCTATTCCTTTTGAATCTGGTACGACAGGATACAAAGGACCTTTTCAAAAAGTAAAAGATGCTTATGGTGGATTTAAAGAAACAAATAAAGATGCAATTTCTGGTATGCAAACAGGTTTAACAATGGTTGATGCATACAATACATTTGCCGGACAAGATGAACAAGTTGTCGGAAGTAATACATCAAGTTTAATTGATGGAATGAGTCAACTAAGTTATTCTCAAGATCAAGGTGGAATTGTAAATACAACAGCTCCTATTTGGGATATGTCTTACATGACAAATGCAACATCTGCTGCTAATGCATGGAATAGTAATTATGGTTTTGGTTCAGGTTTTGATCCAAATCAAACTCCCGGATACGGATACACTTGGGCAGAGTGGATGAGAACTCAAGGTGGTAGTTTTGCAAGTTAAATTTAATATATAGGAATAAGAATGTCACAATTAAATCAAAAAGCTATTACTGAACAAAATCCTTTTCAAGGACCAGTTCCCGGACAGTCATTAACTAACAGTCCAGATTCTAGGCAGCCTTGGGAAAATCCTCCGGAAGTAACAGGTCTTAAAGATGCTAGAGAACTTATGTTTTTAGAAATCTTAAAAGAATCTAATTTAGAAAATATTGCAATGTTGTTAAACGATGGCATGAGTGTTTCTGAAATTTCAGAAATGTTATTATTTATTGGTTATAGCAAAGGTAAATTTAATGCTGATATGATGATGTTATTAATGGAACCAGTTATGTACATGCTTTTATCAGTTGCAGAAGCTTTAGGTTTAGACCCTAAAATAACTAGAGATGATTTAATTAATTCAGAAGAAGAAGATTTAGATGAAGAAGAAGAATCAGACGTAGTTAATTTAGCTCAATCAATACAGACACAAGTTAGAAACCCTTCAAAATTAGAAGAGTTACAAGTAAAGTTAGACACAGAAAATATACCATCAGATATTAAAGAACGAGTAGCTGAAGTTGATTTTGAAGGCATAAAAGAAAGTTTAATGGCTAGACCTCAAAAACAACAAACAGAAAACCCAAGTTTATTAGGAAGGTAATCACATGGCAAAAAGATCAAGACCAAGTATAGAACAGATAGGAGAATCTTTACTATCTCAGCAAGCTACAACCCGTAAGCAACAAGAAAAAGATGCAAAAAAAGATGCACGTTGGTTAAAGGTTTTAGGAGCAGGAGTAGCAGCTCAGAGTTTAGTTTCTAGTGCATTAAAAAAAAGAACTCAAGAAATTAAAGATGCTGGTACAATTTCAAAATTACAAAGTAAATTACAAGTTTCAAATTTTAATTCATTAACACCAATTTATCAATCAATTGATCCTTACGAATCTTATGATGCGTTTGAAAAAGCGTATGCAGATGATCCTACATCTTTTAATGCTTTAAAAAATCATTTAAGTCCGTATATGAAAACTTATGTTAAACAAATCAGTGGAAAAGATTTAAGTGAAGAAGCATTCCAAGCTCAATATAATTTATTAGAAAACAATTTAGTTAAGAGTATTGCAAAAAATGCTTTTACTACAAAAGATCAATTTAAAAAAGGTATTACTGGTATAGCTGAAGAAGTTGGTGTTGATAAAAATAATACATGGAATTACTTTACTGGAATAGATATTAATACACTTGATGGAATTAAAGCACAACGAATAAATAAACAAGTTGATCAATATGGTGGTTCAATTTTAAATAAAGGTAATCTAAGAGGACTTGGTAATGCTTTAACATTTGGGTTAATAAAAGAAAAAAAAGGAGAACCAAATATTTTTAAAGAATTTGATGAAGATTGGAGACCTCTTTCTCAAGATATTAGATTAGCATTTGATTCAATGAATATTAATGCTACTATAGCTGAACAAATTAAAGCAAATGCTCCTGTATTAAAAGATAGAGTAGCTGAGTTTCAAACAGATAAAGACGGTGTAGATAGAATTAATAAAGAATTTGACACATTAAAAGATAGAATAAACGATGGCTCTTGGTGGTGGAAAGGTGATAAAAGTCCTGATAGATATAGTAAATTTAAAGAAGATCGTATTGATAATTTAGTTAAAGATTTAAACGTTGAGCAAAATTCTGAAATTAAACAAAGAATTATTTTAACTACTGGTGCATTATCTAATCGTATTGGTGACCCTAGAGAAACAGCTTTTAAAAAACAATTTATTGAAACTTATGCTAGAGAATTTAAACTAGAAGTTGGTTCTTCAGAATATGCATCGTTTGTAAACTCATTAAAAGATTTTAAAACACGAGATCAGTTAGCTATGAATTTTGTACTTAGTCAAGTAGCTACTGATAGATTTGATGGTTTTCTTGAAAGTAGTATTGGTGAAACTATAAGATTCGGAGAAGAACCTTTTGTCTATGACTTTAATAAAATTGATCAGTTAATGAGACCATCGTTTGTAATTAAAGATGGTCAAGTAGAATCAACAGAAGTTTATCAAGCTGCTGACTCAACAGATAAACAAATTTTATATCGTGGGTATGTTAAAGGCATACTTGGTAATTATTTACGAACCGATAGAACTCCTCAACAACTAGCTTCTGCTGCTCAAGATTTTATGCAACAAGTTTCTCCTCCCGGTGGTCAAAATCCTCAAGATATAATTAATAGCGTTTTAAAAGAATTACAAGAATTTGACGAATACGTAAATTAATATGGCAACAAACACTCCTTTACAAGAGTATTTTAATTCTATAAATACTCCAGTTACTTCACAACAAAATACTTCTACGGTAGTAGATTATTTAAGCACACCACAAATTACTCCACAAAGTAGTCCTTCAACTTCTTTATTGCAATATCAATCAAATAGTTTAGAGGACCGTAGCCCCGGTTATCAAGTTTTTACTGGAGCTTATACGCTTGATGATTTAGAACAAGATAAAGAGTTTCAAATGAGAGCTGATCGATTTATGGAAAGCATTAAAGATGATGAAGATATATTTGAGTACCTTAGAGACACAGACTTTTCATTATCATCTGCATTTGTTAGATCAGGAGAAGTTAAAGGATGGTCTGAAGAAGCAAAAGCAGACTACAATTATTTAAGACAAAAATTTGACAATGCTGATATTGGTAGTACTAAACAGTACATGCAGCTTGCAAAAGACCTTACAGTTGATTTAGTTGCAGACCCTCTTAACTGGTTAGCTGCTGCGTTTTTTGTACCTTCTGGTGGTATGTCAGCAGCCACAGGTTTAGCTGCGAAAGAAGTAGCCAAACAAGGTTTAAAGAAAATAGTTAAAGAAACTGCAAAAGGTGCTAAAAGACCTGCATTATTTGGAGCAGCCGAAGGAGCTGCATGGGCAGGACCACATGATTTCTTTTTACAAAAAGCTGATGTTGAATTAGGATTAAGAGATCAAGTTAATTGGAGTCAGACAGCACTCACAACTGGACTAGGTGCAGGTATTGGAGGTATCTTTGGAGGTGCAGTAGGTACTTTAACAACTGGAACACCTTTATTATATCATAAATATTTAAGTAAGTATTCAGATGATGTCACAATAACAGAACAAGGGAAAGTTAAGAAAGAAGATGTTTTTGAAGAGTATGCTGAAGAACAAGAAATAAAGTTAGCTGATGATACAACTCAAGCAAAACAAACAACTAAAGAATCTAAAAAAGATAAACAAGTTAAAGAGGAAAAAGAAGATAAACGAGTAAAAAGAATTACAAGAACTAAAGAAATTATTTCAAATACTTTAGGTAAACCGGTTACGCAGTTAGCCGAAATAGCTCAAAATTCTGAAAGACTACAACGAGTTTTAGGGCACTTTAGATCAGACTGGGCTAAAACATTAGTTCGAGGGGTTGATAAAGCTATGCTTGCTACCTACGGAGAAGAAGTAAGTAAAAGAACTTATGGTTATATGACAGAGCTTCGTAGTGTCGTGGGAACTTTAAATAGAACTAACATCGATTATTCGTCATGGCAATCGTTTAAAGATACGTTTGCTAACACTTTAGATAAAAGACAAAATGATGATCTTGTATTTTTACTACGATTAGATAGAGAAGAATTTAATAAAATAGCTCAATTACGAAAGACGTTTAAATTTGATTCAGATGTTGCTTTAACAGAAGACAGAGCACGTTCTGCATCTTTACTAGATGAAGATATTGATATTAATGTAGACATACTAGAAGCAACAAAAAATGATTTTGGTAGGCAAGTAGATGATGATGTTATAAAAGTAGCTGCTCAAGTTAGAGATATTTTAGATAGAATCTTTTATGAAGCTAGTGGTAAAACAGAAGTATTTGATGGTATTACATTACAACGATTAAATTTAATGCAATCATCTCAGATGGTTTCTAACTTCTTTCCTCGTAACTTTGCATACTCTAAAATTAAAGAAGACCCTGAAGGTTTAATAAAAATAATAAAAAATTCTAGGCACTCTGATCCACAGCTAGACCCTAAAGATACTGCTAAACAAAAAGTTATAGACCCTATTACTGGTGAAATTTTAAAAGATGCAGAAGGAAGGGAACAATTAGTATTTGCTGCTACTGAAAAATCAATTGATGAAAATGTTTTTGGAAGAGGTAACTATCAAAAAATAAAAGATTTAAAAGAAGCAGGTAAACTAGAGGAAGCTAAACAATTTAAAGCTGAGCTTATTGTTCAAGATATGTTAGATAGAAGATACTCTCCATTTGAATTTGGTACAGAAAGTTCTGGTGGTGGTGGAGCATCTTTTTTACAACATAGAGTTTTCCAAGATATAGATGATAATCTTCTTGCACCTTATTTAGAAAATAGTGTTGAAGATGTATTAGAATCGTACATTCAAAATGCTAGTAGAGCTATAACTAGAACTGCTTACTTTGGAAGAAATGAACAAGATTTTACAAAGAAATTTATTTCAGGTCCGGGAAATATTAGTGAAGAATTAAGAGCAGCAGGGGTAGAAGAAGACGAAATTCTAAAAGTAAATAACAAGCTACTCAAAATGTACAATCGAGTTACAGGATTAGATGCATCAAAATTACAATTATCTGGAGGAGCTAGAACTTTTACAGATGCTTTAAAATTAACACAACAAATGGCTCACTTACCATTAGCTACTATTTCAAGTTTAACAGAACCTATGATTTTACTTACTCGTATAGACGATACAGAAGGTAAGTTATCAGCAGGTGGTCAAGTTGGTAAAGCTATTGTTAAAGGTGTTAAAAAAGATGTTGATAAGTTTAGAACTTTTTATAAAAGAGCTACAGGAAAAGAAGTTAAAGGTTTTGCAGACATGGACGATGAATACTGGACAGAAGCTTACAAAGTTGGATTAGCTTTAGAACAAGGAGTTATGGCTCACATAGAAGGATTGTATGGTGAAGCTCCTAAAAATACCAAACTTCAATTTTTACAGAATCTTTTCTTTAAAGGTAATTTTTTAACTACGTGGACAGGCTCAGTACAGATTGCTGCGTTTACAACAGGTAAAAGATTAATTAGAGAAAACGCTGAAAAGCTGTATCAACATGGAAAAAATATTACTAAGTTAAATAGTGGTCGAAAAGAGTATTTAGAAAGACAACTTAATGATTTAGGTATTGATGAAAAAGATGCAGTTAGATGGTACAAAGATTCTTTAAATTCTAAAGGAGTATTTGATGAAGCAAGATCACGAGGAGCTTCTAAGTTTGAAGAACTTAAAAGTGGTCAAGATACTATGCGAAACAAACAGTATGCTTTTTATCAAAATAGATTAACTAATGGAGCTAATAGATTTACAAAAGAAATTATATTAAACCCAAGCACTGCAGAAGCTAATAGACCTTTATGGTTTTCACATCCGGCAGGTCAGCTCCTAGCTCAGTTTGCAGGTTATCCTACAGTGTTTAATAATACAGTATTAAAACGATGGGCATATGAAACAGCCGAAGATGTAGAGCTTGTTCGTAGAGGATATGTACCCCAAGCTACTCCTAAAATTGCAGGTACAGCTTTAGCTATGACTTCTGCTGCAGTTTTAACAAATGCTATACGTAGTGGTGGAGCAAGCTTAGAACAAGATGATGAAACTATTATATTAGAAGCTGTTCAAAGATGGGGAGGATTAGGACCTGCTGACTTTGTATATAGAACTCAACAGAATGCATTTTATGGTAGTGGTCCTGCAGGTACAGCATTGAAAGCTTTACCCGGACCAATCGTAGGTGACGTGGTAGATGCCATTGCATACCGAAAAGGTTTACCAGAAATAGCCCTAACTAACCTACCATTTTTTAGTGCATTACCACCAGAGCTACGAAAAGAATATAGAGCTGATGCTAGAGCTTTACAAAAAGCATTAACCTCAGGAATGTTTACCGAAGAAAAAAAATCAGAATACATTGCTCCATATGCCAAAGGTGGTGTGGTAAATGTACCAAATGCTTCCGAAGAACCTGACGAAAAGAAAGTACGAGGAATGCCTTTTACCTACGCAGAGTTAGGAGGAGTCTTAGCTAAAGATGTAGAAGATCGTAGAGGGTTTACCATAGGTGGACAAGTCGACAAGATAGCTTTTCAATCTACGGAAGATGAAGTTATAAAACATTTAACAAAAGAGATAAGAAAAGCTGCTCCAATATTTCACTCTAATGCAACAACCTCCTTATACAAATCTGGAGAAGCTAATAAATTTGCTAACATTGAAGGTGAAAAAGTACGTTATGTTAAGTCAGATAAATTACATGATTTAGAAGAAGAGATAAAATACAGTTCAGCTATTGGAATGCAAGTATCTTCTACACCTAAAAAATCTGGTGGTAAGAAAGTAAAACATAAAGGAAGGTTAAGATTAATTAATCCATTAGTTCTTAATGAATTAACAGCTTCAAAATTAACGGGATCAACATTTGTAGAATCTTTACAGAATAATCAAAACTTACAAAATAAAATTATTAATAATTCTCCTTTACCTAAAACAGATGCAACTCAATTGGTGAAAAAATTAATTTCAGATTATACTGATACACAAAACTTATTAAAAAATTATTCTGATCAACCACTCGATGTTGTACAAAATTTATTAAATATAAAAGAAAGTACAAAAGTGAGAGAAACTTTAACAGACTTAGGTTATGATAGTATTCAGTCTAATGATGATTATATATTGTTCCATAACAATCAATTTAGAGTAACTAAAAAATTAAAACTTCGAAATAATTTTTATCAAGGTGGTAGGGTAGGTTATGCTGATGGAGAAGATGTTGATAAAGAAGATGAAGAAAATAGTATAGTAAAACAAATACAAGAAAAACTAGCAGCTTCTAAACCTATATATGAGTCTCAAAAAAATAAAGTAAATGAAGAAAAACCTTCCCGAGATGTTGAGACTAAAAAAAGTAGAAAAATTACAAACGAAGACAGACAACCTATAGAAACACAAGAGCCTGTAATTTCACAAGAAAATTTAGACAACTACAGAGACTTAACAATTAAACAGAGATTACAACTAAAAAATCCAAATTGGCTAGAGCAAGTAAAACATGTAGAAAATATGATTTGGTTTGCAGAATCTCGTCAAGGAAAAAGTAAAGATACCAAAAAATTAGGATCGTGGCAGCTTGGTGAAACAGCTAGGCTAGATGCTGTAACAAGTTTACAAAAATATCATTTTGAAGGTAACCCACCTGTTGAGGGGAAAAGTCGTACAGGAATTAAATTAACCCAAGAACAACTAGATTATTTAAGAAATACTGATTCTAAAGCTTTAACAGAAATTGAAAGTAGATTATTGGTAAATGCTTTATTACATTCTAGAGAAATGAAAGCTCCTAACTGGACTGTTGATAATCCTCAGACTTTAAAAGGAGCAGGAGATAAAATACTTAAACCACTATATGAAGGAAATGCAACAAATACATTTAATTTATTTAAAGATGCTTATGTAAAAATATATATTTATTCTTCTGAACAAGCATATTCCAAAGACAGTGGAACAGGAGTTAGCCTAAATAAAAATCTAGCAAAAACTAAAAAAGAATATGAACAAGGGTACAAAGAAACAGAACCTATGAAACTACCAGAGCCTACCGAATCCAAAGATTCTGGATTTTTTGGACAAAGAATAAGAGATTTAATACCGGCAGAAGCAGAAGTTTATCTTAAGAAAGTTTTATTTGGAGATAGAGAACCTATTACCGAAAAAGTTTTTGATGAAAATGAAATGAAAGAAATAGGTGAAGGATTAAAATATAGTTTAGCAGTATCTTTAGACCCAGACATTTATACTGAGGACTCTGATAGAAAAAGATTTTTTAATGAAGATGGTGATCTACGTCAGAACAGTAATATAAGTTTTGGATATGATGCATCTCCGGCTAAGATGGGAGGGTCAACCCCTTATATTAATTATATTGATAACATACCAAAAGCACTTCAATATGTTGTAGGTGCAGCAAATTTTAATCTTAAAAAAGGAGATTACAACACAAGTAACTTAAGTATAAGTTCTGATAAATATGACTTTGCACCAGACTTTGCAGGCGAAATTACTAAACCGGGATTAAATCTTAATAATATAAGAGAATATTATGATTTCCTTAAAAGAGGTGATTTCTTCACAGCAGCAGAAAGATTTGGTATGGAACGAATGCCTGATAATGCAACAGTTAAAATGTGGGAAGACGAATATGGTGTAAAACGAGATGCTGATTTTGCTCCTGTAAATATCTCAATACCTGTATCTAAAATATTTACTGAACAAGAATGGAATGATATTCAAACTAATAATGGTAAAGGTTTGTATGATTTTTATAAAGCTTCTTCATCTGATAGGATTCCTACACCAAACATATATGAAGCTGAAGAAATAGTAGTAACTGGTTCAAATAAAAATAGATAATTTGACAAAAAAGAATAGGACGATATAATGATATTGTATTTAGAAGATCAATTGGAAGGATGCTACAAACAGTATTGCATCCACCAAGCAAAACAAGATATGCCTTTTATGTCTTTAGACGATTTTAGAGATATGTTTGAAGACTTAATGGAAGTCATATACAAAGACGAAGAATGATGGGAATACCTTTTGAAATAATTACAATGCTTGGTTCTACCATATTAGGTGGACTCATGAGCATGTGGTCACAGTCTATAAAAGCTAAACAAGCTCAACAAGCTATGTTAATGGAACGAGCTAAGTTCCAACAAAAAGCTGTTAAGGATGCTAGAGAATATGAGAACGTAGGCTTTCAATGGACACGAAGAATTATAGCACTTACAGCAATTTTTTCAATTGTCGTGCTACCTAAAATAGTAGCTATATTTTATCC
>TARA_R110002020_G_scaffold22527_3_pt1 | contig 10260 bp, 8 predicted proteins | sample TARA_R110002020 | Tara Oceans TARA_R110002020 (sample SAMEA4396489) | marine metagenome | biome: Westerlies Biome; feature: [MES] marine water layer (ENVO:01000295) within the mesopelagic zone...; material: water (ENVO:00002006), including particulate matter (ENVO:01000060) such...
CATGCTACACCAAGGTGTTCAAATAGGAATTCTCTCTAAGTCTTTTAGGCAGTCAAAAATGATCTTCAAGAAGATAGAGGAGATATCGAAAAGTCCTAAGGCGACCTTTTTCGCCCAATGTATTACTCGGACTTCCAAAATGAATGATGAGTGGGTTATGGAGATAGGCAGAAGTAGTATCCGCGCCCTACCATTGGGCGATGGCGAGAAGTTAAGGGGCTTCCGTTTTCAAAGGATGATCATCGATGAGTTGCTACTGATGCCCGAAAAGATTTATAACGAGGTTATCATGCCCTTCTTGTCTGTGGTGGATAATCCGACTGAAAGGCAGGAGGTCTATGATCTGGAAACAGAGTTAATCGAAAGCGGTAAACTCACAGAAAGCGAAAGAAGGAAATGGCCAAATAACAAAATCATAGGACTCTCTTCGGCATCTTACAAATTTGAGTATCTCTATAAACTTTACCAGCAGTATGAAAACTTAATTTTGAATGAAAATTTACAGGACGGGGGACATCGAACCATTATGCATTTCAGTTATGACTGTGCGCCCGAGCAGCTTTACGATCAAAATTTGATTAGCCAATCCAAGGCAACCATGAGCGAATCTCAATTTGATAGGGAATTTGGAGCCGTCTTTACCGATGATAGCTCAGGTTACTTTAAGGTCAGTAAAATGGCCGCTTGCACCATCCCAGATGGAGAGGGTCAATCTGTAGAGGTCATTGGAAACCCTCAAGATGAATACATCCTAGCCTTCGACCCATCGTGGTCGGAGAGTGAAAGCTCAGACGACTTTGCGATACTTTTGATTAAACTAAACAAGGACACCCGTAAGGGGACTGTGATTCATAGCTATGCCTTGTCGGGGGCTAACCTCAAGACACATATCAAATATATGGCTTATACCCTAACTCATTTTAATGTGGTGGCAGTAGTGGGCGACTACAATGGTGGTGTTCAATTCATGAATTCATGCAACGAAAGCGATATATTCAAAAAACTCAACTTGAGACTCGACACTATTGACGCCGAATTGGATAAAGCTCAGGACTACGAAAAAAACATTCGCAAATTAAAAAATCAATATAACAAGTCTAACAGAAGATTTGTTTTTCTCCGAAAGCCAAGCTCCGCATGGATTCGTTTCGCTAATGAAAGCTTGCAGGCGGCATTTGATCACAAAAAGATATTTTTTGCAGGGGCAGCGATGGATGACGATTATAATATACAGAGAAAATCTAAAATACCCCTCAAGGGTTTGAAGTTCTTAAATAACGATCCCACAGAAAACGCCAACATAGGAGCCAGAATGATCGACTTCGTTGAGCATCAAAAAGACATGATGGATTTGATTAAGGTTCAATGCGCTTTAGTTCATGTGACTACATCCGTCCAAGGAACCCAAAGCTTTGATTTACCGCCTAATCTTCGTAGGCAAAAAGGGGCAGATAAAGCAAGAAAGGACTCCTACTCCGCATTGCTGTTGGGAAACTGGATGATGAATGTTTATTATGATATGGACGCCCACCAAGGTAACGAGGCTCAGAGTACCTTTACTCCAATGTTCATTTCTTAACATTTAAAAGTGGAAAGTTAACTTTGGCGTGTAATATGACTTATATAATATGGCCAAGAGAAAATACAATAAAAAATCGGATTATTGGAAACGTTTTGATAAGGATAGCCAAGGAGCCGTGCAGTCCTCAACAGCAACAAAAGCAGGGGGAGTTGCTCCAGATTTGTTAGGAGAACCATTTTATACTTCAGACGCCTCATATACACAGGTGGCAAAAGCCCGCACACAGCTTGCCAAGAGCGAGAGGACGGGAACGCGGTCTAATCGTGTAGCCTTCCGTAATCCTCACGATAGATTTTCCAGCATACGGGTCGGGTTGCTCCCCTATGATTATGCCACTGACGGAGTAAACGTTAGAGATGGAATTGAACTTTGCCAAAAAGCTTACGCAAATGTCGCTATCTTTAGAAATGCCATTGATATTATGGCAGAATTCACCAATACAGATGTTTATCTAGAGGGTGGGAGTCGTAAAAGCCGAGAATTCTTTTCTGAGTGGTTTAAAAGAATTAATTTAACTAGTATCAAGGACCAGTATTTTAGGGAGCTTTACAGAAGTGGAAATGTTTTTTTGTATAGGATTGATGGCAAATTTAAATCCGACGATTACGCCAAGCTTATGAATCAGGTCGGCGCGATTAATCCTAGCGCGAATAAAATACCACTTCGATATATTTTACTCAATCCTTATGATATTGTCGCCAGACGATCCACAACTTTTTCTCGGAATTCTTATGAAAAGCTCTTGTCAGAATATGAGATAGCTCGTTTACAAAACCCTCAAACGGAGGAAGATCAGGACATCTTTGACAGCTTAGATCCCGAGATTAAAGACTTGATTCAAAAGGGCGGTTATACCCAAAATGGATTAACCGTTACGTTAGATCCATATCGCCTTTCCTATTGCTTCTACAAAAAACAGGATTATGAGCCATTTGCGATTCCATTTGGTTTTCCAGTTTTGGAGGATATTAATGCAAAGTTGGAATTAAAGAAGATGGATCAGGCCATTACGCGGACTGTCGAAAACGTTATCCTGTTGATAACTATGGGCGCCGATCCTGATAAGGGAGGCGTTAATGCGAATAATTTAAAAGCAATGCAAACTCTTTTTAAAAATGAGAGTGTCGGAAGAGTGTTGGTTTCTGATTATACCACTAAAGCGGAGTTTATTATTCCCGAACTAAATAGGGTGTTGGGACCAGAAAAATATGAAATTTTAAATGAAGATATTAAGCAGGGATTGCAGAATATCGTAATTGGCGAAGAAAAGTATAGCGCTACTCAAGTTAAGGCTCAGATTTTCATCGATAGACTTAAGGAGTCACGTCACGCTTTCCTTAATGAGTTTTTACAGCGGGAAATCAAAAGAGTGGCAAACGACTTAGGATTGAGGTCCTACCCAACAGTTCGCATGAAAGATATTGATATGAGGGATGAGAGTCAGCTAATGAAGGTCGCGACACGCCTAATGGAACTTGGTATTCTGACTCCACAACAAGGCATGGAAATGTTCCATAATGGGCGCTTTCCTGAAGCGGATAAAATTGGACCAGCCCAAGAGAGTTTTGTGCAGGAGCGTCAAGAGGGCTTTTATAACCCCTTGGTGGGTGGGGTGCCGATGGCTGCGCCTACAGCACCGACAAAACCAGATTCTCAACCCGTAAATAAAACACCGCGCCAAGCAGGTAGGCCCGAGGGAAGCACGGGAATCCCCATTGCTGACGCAAAATATTCTCGGGCTGACATTCAGGCTACGATTTATGAAATAGATGCATTTGTAAGCACAGCGGAGAAAAAAATGCTGAAAAAACTAAAGGCTAAGAAACTGAATGATTCGCAGGGCGAAATGCTGAATAATTTATGCGAATCCATTGTCTGCGCCCAAGATAAAGAATATTGGGTAAAAACGCTAGAATCATGTGTAAAGGATTTTAACAAAATTGAAAAGCTGCAAACCTTAGAAAAGGTTTTAAGTATTTCTGGTGACCATAATTTAGAAGCTTATCCAGCAGCCATCCTTTATCACAGCCATGAAAGAAAATCTTGATAGCAAAGTAGAAATTAAAAACGGGCAAATAGAAATTTCCGTTTTTGCAAAAGAAGAGGCTGAGGGTAGGTATGGGGAACCTTACCCTTCACTTGATGAGCAAAAGCGCAAACTGGAAAAGCGCCAGTATGGTGAAGACGCCCGCGAACTTCAAAGGGAAACGCTCCGCGAACGCCTAAAGCACCATCAGGATGCCGTTAGCAATCTTCAGGCAGAAATTGATGCTCTTGAAAAAGACATGAAGGAAGATGAGTCCGATGTTAACGTTGAGTCGAAAGCGGCAAGCGAGAAGCAAAAGGAGGCTCGAAAGAAGTTCATGGAGATGATCAAGAAGAAAAAGGGCGGCGATAAAAAAGCGGACGACAAGGAAAAAGATGACGATAAAGATGACGAGAAAAAGCCCAAGAAAAAAGAAGCATCCAAGGGTGGTTATGAAAAAATCGACGAAAAAGAATTAAAGCGCGACACCAAGAAGCAAAAGATGGAGCATGAGAAGGATGCGATCAGCGATGATAAAAGCAAAATCAAAAAGCTAGAAAAGGGCAAGCCATCGGCAAAGAAGAGTAGGGAGAAAAGGGATCTGAAGAAAGACATCAAATACGATAAGGATTCCAAGCAAAAAATGGAGGCTGATTATGGTGATGTGGACAGCAAGAAGATGAAGCCCAAAAAGACTTACGCTCAAATTTTAATGGATATTGCTGCTGAAAGATTTGGTGGAAAAAAGCGTAGCCAGTTAAAGGATAGCGATTTTCTGGACCCCAAGAGGCGCTCCTTTCCCGTAATGTCTGCTCAAGACGTTAAAGACGCCGTGAGTAGCTGGGGCAGATACAAGGGATCAATGACCTTTGATGAATTCAAGGCTAAATTGACTCGAAGGGCAAAGAAAATTGGCGCCGAAAGCGCACTGCCAAAGAGTTGGACTGACGAAAAGTAAAATGGATTACAAGTATACAACTACTTTTGAATCCCCACTGTTGGCCTGCGAAATCAATGAGTCTTCTCTAATATCCCAAGCCTCACTTGACAATTTAGCTCCTCTCGTTCCAACCGATATAGACTACGACAGTAATATTGATTTATTGGGCGTAGCTTTCAATGCGGCTGTAGTTAACAAGTTTAACAGGAATGGGGATGGAATGGACACCTCAACTGCTCTTAAATATACCAAAAATTTTGTACACAAGCCAACCAATATTGAGCATGACAAACAAAAAGTTGTGGGTCATATAGCCTCCGCTGGATTTAGCGAATACGGTTCAAGTAAAATATTGAGCGCTGACGAAGTTAAGGATAAGAAAAATCCATTTAATATCGCTTTAGGTGCCGTAATTTATAAATCTGTTAATAAAAATTTTACCGATCTAGTTGAGAAATCTCTTGATCCTGCTGACTCAGCCTACCAAAAAGTGTCCGCAAGCTGGGAGGTTGGTTTTAGTGATTATGTTTTAGCTGTGGGGAGCAGTGATTTGGAGAATGCAAAAATTATCTCTGATCCCAATAAAATAGAGGAATTAAAGGGGTTCTTGAGGAGTTATGGAGGCTCGGGCAAAACCGAAGAGGGCGAGGATATTTACAGATTAATTATGGGTGATATATACCCACTAGGGATTGCTTACACCCTAAATCCCGCTGCTGATGTGCGAGGTTTATACTCTGAATTGGACGAGGCCCCCATCGCTTTTATAAACGATAAGCGTGATAAAATTTCACAAAACAAGGATTTTAATGTAAATGAAAAAAAGGATATTATAGCTATGGAAATTGAACAGACTATTTCAGAACTAAAGGAGCTTCTAAACGAGAAAAAATTCTCTAAGGAAGCTGTTGCTTCTATGACCGAAACTTTCTCGGCTGCGATTAAGCAGCGAGATGAGCAGTATCGTAAAGATATTGAAGAGGCCACGTCGCAAAAAGACAAAGCGGAGCAAGAATACGAGGGTCTTAAGGCTTCCATTTCAGAATTAGAGGAAAAGCTTGGAGCCGCCAATGAGCGCATCTCAAGTTTCGAAAACGAGCAGAGGGCTGAAGAGGCTGTCGCTCGCTTTAATGAAAGAATGGATAGTTTGGATCAAGCATTTGAACTCGATGGTGAAGATCGTGAGTTTCTCGCCAAAGAACTTAAAGAAATTGAATCAGAAGAGGCTTACACTTCTTTTGCTAGCAAATTGGAGGTTCTTTGGAAACATAAGAATAAGGAGACTCAGCAGGCTTTCAACGACGAAGTTCAAGCTCGTATCGACGAAGAGGTGGCAAAAAGGCTTAGTACCGCTTCCACCGAAGATGTGAAGCCTGAAGAAGCCCTTGATGCAGCCGAAGAAACGGACGCAGAAGTTTCCAATGCTAACGAAGCGGTATCCGCCGAAGAGCCTTCTCTTAGGGAGAAATTCAAAGCGGCTTTCACACGCGACAATATCGAAATTTCCTAACAATCTTATAAAACAAGAACAACAATAACACATTATGGCTATTAGAATTTTACCATTCAGACAATATGATGATCACGATGTTGTAAACCTGTATGCGCTGGAAAGCGGTGCGGTTAACTCTACACTTGCCACCATCGGAGGTGGTGACGCAGGTGTCTTCGTGAAAGTCTCCAACGGTAACTTCAATAACGATCCTGTCACTTACACCGCGAATAGTTATCTGGGTGATACCAGTTTTCCTTTCCTTGGTGCTGGAGGACAGTATCCTGAAGTTAATCTCAAAGTCACAGGTGCTGGATCTGGAGAGATCCCCCTTGGCATTACACTTTTCCAAACTGCGGAATCAGACGAAAACAGCGAGAAGCTTCTTTACAATCCCCAGAAAGCTCTGGAGAATGAAGCTATTCTTCCAGGGCAAGCCGTTCCTATTGCTGCTAAGGGAGTCTTTACTCTTTCAAGTGGCGTTATCGGCGGCAATCTCCTGACTTCTCAAATGGCTCCAGGCAGCGGCATTCGTATGCATAACACCGAAGTTGGTCGTATCACGGGTTGTAACCCAAGGGATACAGACTGTTTCGGAACTATCTTGGGAACTGGCTCACGCACTAGCTTGGGACCAACTACCGATCAGTTCGTTGTATCAGGAACGGGCGCTTACCTTGTCGTAAAAATTGATTGCTAATAGAAAGGACATTTAAAATATCATGAAAATTACTTTAAAAAGAACACCCGATCAAGTCGAGCTTGTAAAAGCTATGGCTTCCCGCAATCGTAATGTTGCATATGAGGCTCAGGTGGCACTTGCAGAATTCATTGGCCCAGTTTTGGCCGAGGTTCTCAACCAAGCCCCAACCCTCAGCAACCTCTTTCAATCACTTCAGTTTGACGCTGATGACAATCCGAGCATTCCGCTTGATCTCTACTACAACATTTCCGACGAAGATTACGTCAATGTTTGGAGTCAGAGTCACGCTGGTGGACTTGCCACTAACCAAGTGCTTCCAACAGCTTCCGAGTTGAAGCTTGCTACTTATAGCCTTGACAGTGCTATTAGTTTTGATCGCCGCTACGCAGCTAAGAGCCGCTTGGATGTGGTCAGCAAGACTTTCAGCCGTGTTGCTCAGGAAATCCTGCTCAAGCAGGAGAGGACTTCTGCCACGCTGATTTTGAGTGCGCTGGCAAGTGCCACCACTAATGGTCAGAGTCATGCGGTGGAATCAACCACGTTGGGTCGCATTGTTTTGGACGACCTCAATAAGTTGCTTACGATGGCTAAGAGGATCAATACTTCTTGGGTCGGTGGAACTCCCACCGAAAGAACCAAGGGGATCACGGATTTGATCTGCTCCCCAGAGGTTGTGCAGGATCTTCGCGCAATGGCTTATAACCCGATCAATGTCATTGATTCAGACGGTAGCGCACTGGTTGGTAACCAAGAAGGTTTTGCTGGCCCCGAGAGCATGAGGGACGAACTTTGGCGTAATGCTGGAATTCCAACCTTCTACGGTCTTGGTATCATGGAAATCAATGAGTTGGGTGTAGGACAGAAATTCACCACTATCTACGATACAGTAGCTAGCGCAAGTTCTGTTTCGCCACAGTCAGATTTCGATGCCGCAGACGACCTCGTTCTCGGCATTGATCGCACTCGCGATTCAATGGTTCGTGCGGTTGCAGTTGACGCTGAGAGCGGCAGTGAGTTTACCCTCATGGCCGACGATCAGTATAGCATTCGCCAGAACAAGATTGGCTACTTCGGCTCCGTCGATGAAGGTCGCGTTGTTCTTGATAACCGCGCTATCGTGGGTATCCAAGTGAACGCTGCTTAATAACACGGCCTAACGGCTTAAAAATTCAAGGGTCGCTTCGAAAGAAGCGGCCCTTTTTTTTGTAATTTGTCTTTTAGGTGTATATAATAGTGTATGGCTAAGAAGAAAGCAGGAAAAGCAAAAGCCCCCTTTAAAGAAGTAACTACTGGGCAAGAACAACCCCGCAAAAAAGGACTCTTGGAGGAGATCGAAGAGATGAGGGCGAGCGGGAACACCCAGAGCGACGAATTTAAACAGAAGGTTAGAGAGCTTGAAGTTATTTTGGGGGTGGAGGAGATTAGCCCCTTCGGCACTAATGAACTGGATATCTTTGAAGATAGGCTAAAGGAAATGAATGGAACAGATATGATGAGGGTCGCGCAAAAAGCAGGTCTCAATCCGCACCTTCCCAGACCGCAGCTTAAGGCTAATTTGCTTAAAGAATTTAAAGCTTATACTCGCAACAGCCGTAGAAACCTTTTCCCACACCAAGGGAAAGCTATGGAGCTTGACCCCAATAATCCCCAACACGCCAAGGTTATTAAAATCCTACAAGATTTCTAATAATCGGTGTAATAAACGGTATGGCGTTTACTGTTTTAGGGGATTTGGCTTCAGGCATTTTAAATACCGAATTCGATAATGATACGGGAATTGCAACCACTGGTGCGATTAGCGGTTGGTTGTATGAAAATTTGGGAAGAGTAAATACTTACCTTTACACCGACTTCAGCGGCACCAATGCTTCGGGCGCAAATGGCCTGATTGACATAGAGGCCCAAAATGTGCTCAAGGAACTATACCTTTGCAATTACTACACAAAGCAGGCGAGGAATGCGTTAAGGGGTATTGTTAACTCAAATGTAAGTGGGGATAACATTCTTTCCCTGAAGGACGGAGAAAGCTCTGTAACATTCGTTAACAGGAATGAGGTGTCCAAGGTCTATAAGTCACTTGCGGGCGACTGTATGGCCAATGTGGAGCGATTAGCGGGGCAATACAACATCTATCAGGCGCAGCCCAGACAACTCGGTGGGATTGACGGAGAAACGGGTAATATTGGATATGTATATTACTAAGGGGTCTTGGTGTGACCGTTGTAGAGTTTTTCCATAATCTTCTCTACGTCAAGCTCCAGCATCGAAATTTTTAAATTCTGTTTTACGTCGTCTGGGAGACTTCCACTCCCCCATTTGCCCGCAGGCCAATCGCGTACAAAAATTGCGTGTTTCTCTACATCCTTGCCAATCATTTGGATTTGAAAATCATTGTGTTGGACAGAGCTTTGCAAGTTGCTTGCCCACCAAACAATACCTGCCGCTTGAGCGGCCAAGCCAATCCCAAGAGAAATAAAGAACTTACTGTCCACGGCGCGTTTTTTCATCGCGCTGTGGCTTGTGTCGTCCGTTTGGGCGCGGCTTGCGTCCGTGTGGGCGTTTCTGGCCATGGGGCTTTTCTCCTATGCGCTTTTTCCACTCTTCGATGACGGCCTTCTTCTCGTCAGAGCTTATCTTTCCATCCCCATCCTTATCAAACTTTTTGATAAATTCGGCTTTCTTAGCCTCCCAGTCAATGGGCCGTTTCTTCCCGTGGGGTTTGCGATGGGGTTTACGCTTATCTTCGCAGCACTTTTCCTTGGTTAAACAACAAGGCTCTTTATTGATACAACACTGAGGCGGCTTTCCACCCTGCTTCCTTTCGGGGGTGGCTATCGCTCCAGCAAGACTAAATAAAGCCGCGACGAAAAACGTTAACAATTTTTTACTCGAAACGTTTAACATTACGCTCCGAATGCTTTAATAATACTAGCACCGCTCATGAAAACTCCAGCCGTAAGGTCTTCAGGGCCTCCAACTTGTGCGGTAAAAGTAAGGTCAACCGACTTGTTAGAGCCGATACTTGAACTCCAGTTTTCACTTTCAACCAAAGCGTTCTTGAACTGCCATTGTATGCCACTACCAAGCGCTGGGGTTTTCATGGTGATTGTCACATCTTTCTGACCACCATCAAGTCCAGTGGACAGGTTGTAAGCGACCTCCTCGTTCAGAAGAGCGCTAACACTAAGAGTGGTTACAACAGGGAAGTCTACCGTGCGAGCAAATGGAAACTTGCTTCCCAAGCGGTCAAGAGGACTACGGGAAAGCGGAATTGATAGCGAACAGCTTTGAACGTTGCAGGCACCTGGGTCTGTTAGGTCTGTAATTGTTTGACCTGCGAATTGAGCGATGTCCAGTGTGATATCTCCTGGGCGCAGCGCCGTAGGTTGACCCACGTTGCCAGAAGAGGGTGCTGGCACGACTACTGGTGTACTGGTTACGGCAACGCCGTCTTCTTGATTGACTGACGGGTTGACGATTCCACTGATTGCAGCAACACCACTTAGCGCACCCGAGG
>TARA_R110002020_G_scaffold144769_1_pt1 | contig 10255 bp, 8 predicted proteins | sample TARA_R110002020 | Tara Oceans TARA_R110002020 (sample SAMEA4396489) | marine metagenome | biome: Westerlies Biome; feature: [MES] marine water layer (ENVO:01000295) within the mesopelagic zone...; material: water (ENVO:00002006), including particulate matter (ENVO:01000060) such...
CATCAATTCATTTGTATAGATGCTATTAATGGGGCCAGCAATAACTAATCTAGGAATCGTAAGATGGTTCTCAGCTTTAATTTTAAGGTAGGCATTAAGTAATAAATCAACTCCCTTCTTCGTGTGAATACGACTTAGAAATAAAATATAAGGCTCACCATTCTTCAATCCCGACTTTTTAAGAAAAGCTTCAGGCATTTCTGAATCAAAAACGGGCGGGGGTTGTATGCCATAAGTCACATTAATCTCCTTCTTAGGCGAATATCCTTTAAAAGTTTCCCTAGCCAATTCCAATTCACGCTGACAGGTAAATAAAATTCCGTCTACTCCATTAATAACATTTTTTTCAAAGAGATGCCAAAAAATAGTATTACGTATAGCTTTAATTTTTCGATCTGGAGCCTTTTGAAAATAGGGGTCTAACATACCATGGGGCATAATATATAACCTTGGAACTTTAACGTTTCGAATCTTTAAATTATTCCATATACTATATGTACCAAAGCTATTATACAACCACAAGCCATGAATTATTACAATATCATATTCTATAATATGTAAGAGGAGCCAATTTCTAAGCCTTGCAGTATACTTATAAAGAGTTTGATTAGGTCCTAATGGATAAATAGTAAAATCATCATTGCCCAAAAATGATGAATGGGGACTATCAAGGCATACTACATCTGAAGTAATACCATACTTGCGCAAATTAGGAATGCTGTTTCTAATGCCCTGACAAGGGCCACCAGAAATGGGATCCATAGATGCTATAATTCTAAGATGCTTCATTTAATATTATTATTTAAATGAAAATAATCAGTCATTCTAGAATTATTATTATTTAAAATTCTACTAATATAATTTGGAATATTAATAATCCTATAAAATGATAAATGTATAAATCCAGAAAAATCCTTTTTTATATTATGAGCGATGTTAAGCTTAAGATGCTCAACGTCTGACAATTCTTTATTCGAAGTTAATTGCCCTTTTTGAATAGTATATCCAGCACATACTTTGTTAATATACTTAAAAACAAACTTGTTTGATATAGCTCTAATCCAGAAATCAGAATCAGAAATTAATTTATAATCTTCACTAAAACCGCCCAATTTAAGAAAAACACTAGATCTCATTAAGGAAGCCTGTTGAGTGAATAAAACCACATCAAAAGCTAACAATTTTTTAAACCACCTATATTGATTCGACGATGATTGAGGAAATAAAAAATTACCACTGGAATTAAAATAGCCAACTTTACCATAGGCAATATCTACATTTGAATTACAATCCAACACATCTATGAGATCAATAAAAGACTCTAACCAGAAATCATCATCATTTATAAATCCTAAATACGAATAGTCACTTGCTAAAGGTAATAATCCATGATTTAAAGCTGCATAAATACCTTTACACCCAGGTGGTTCACTAATTACAGTAAGATCAATATACTTTTCTTGTATAATTGAAACTTTATCTAATGGGCAGACAATAATATGTGCCACTCTATCTGTACTTACTGTTTTGATAGAATTTACAGTTCTCTCTAAAGTATCCCTATCACCAAGAGTAGCCGTAACAATTAATATATCTTTACTAACCATTATTTAATTTTTATATTATTTTGATAATTTAAATTTAAAGTAACAATTGAAAAGGCTAGAGAGAACATAAGACCAACACGTAGATATGGAAGTGGAGAAAACAAAATAGCCCAAATACCTAAAATAGTTAAATATATAAGCAACGGAAGTATATGTGTATAATTTATAGAATACTTTAAAGCTTTGAAACCAGATTTAATAAAAATAATCATTATCATAAAAATACTTAAAAACGCCAAAACCCCAGCATTCATCCAAGCTCCGAAAATAATAGAATGTGATGGAATAATTTCTGAAAAATTATCCATAAATTCTGGATTATTCAATTTACCAGAATCATCATGAAGTTCCAAAAGTTCAGTAGTGTATTTACCAGTTTTATCTTTAGCCCAAGATCCATGTCCAAAATAGGGTTTGTCAGCTATAGCAGAAATAGCTACAAAAGTTTCACTTCTACCAGTTTTTAACAATTCAATAGGATTATAAGGATTTTCTATACGTTCTAATTGATATAATGAGCGATCGCTAACAAAATAACCTTGCAAAGATTGATATATATATAAACTATAAAGTAACTGAAATATTAAAATAATTGCTATGGAATATGGAATCACTTTTCTTAATTTAAATTTAACAATATTATCCCTTTTATAAAAAATAATGAATGTCAATAAAAAAAACATGCCATTAGCTCTACTATCAAAATAGAAAGAAATTAAACCAAAGGATATTAAAATAAAATATACAATAATAATACTATTAGCACCTTTTTTTAATAGAAACCAGCAATATAATAAAACAAAATAGCTTAAAAAGGGTATTAGAGTAAATTTAGTAAAATCTTGTGATAAGAAAGAAACACTTGAAAGATAAAATTCAAGTATTAAACTAGCTGATTGACCAATAATAAATGGAACAATTAAAGTGTAAGACTTATTAAAATATTTAACGTAGAAAAAGAAAAGTATCCCTGTAATAATTATATTTGAGCATCCTCGAAGAGAATCTCTAAGCTCAGTATGATTAACTATATCACTTAAAATTTGGCTCACTAGATATATAAACAAATATAGAAGTACTTTTCTTAATGTAGGAATTTTTTTATATACATTGATCCAACTTTTTATATTAAGTAAATCAACAAGTACAATAAGCTCACTAATTGCTACCTGTCCTACTATAGTTACATTTATTTTTGTTAAAAATCCAACAAAAAAAATAAATGAATTATTAATATTCTTTTTTAACATTTATGAATAAAAATAATATATCTATATATAGATATATTAATAAGTGATTTTTTTTATAAACTTGGCAGGATTTCCTGCCCAAATTTCATCAGCAGGTACAGATTTGGTAACAACAGACCCAGCACCAATTACACTCCTACTTCCAATATTTACTCCCTTTAAAATAGTTGAATTTGCACCAATAAATACATCGTCACCAATAAATACGGGAGAGGTTTCTCTAAACTCAAGATCACCTTTAGAAAATCTTCTGTTCAAATAATTAATAGAATGAAAATCAGAATCAAAAATCCTTGACCCAGCTCCTAATTTTACATTATTACCAATTGAGATTGAATTATGAACAGCAATTATAACAGAGCTAATTCCCACATTATTTCCAATGGTTAACGAAGCATTCGAATCTACCGCAATAACGCACCTTGTAGACCCTATATAATTACCTAAGAAACCATTATTCATTTTCAAATTATTCCCCAAAGTAACATGTGAAGTCAATGAACTCTTAATATAAGGTATACCTATGGTATGAAAATCTGAAAATTTGAATTGATTAAGTTTGAAGATACAAAATGTAAATAGATAACTCAAAGAGATGTTGATCCTTAAAACTATTGCTTCAAAAAATTTTAGAACTAGTTTAATTGTCATATTCGAATAGATATTTAACTTATCGATTAAAATTTTCTAAAAACAAACTATAGGATTTTTTAACATCTTTAATTGTACATAATTCATTAAATAATTCCTCAGAATCATTTATCTTATTAATGAATAGGTTCTGAAATTGATCAAAATTAGAAAAAGTATTATAATAAAAATCTCTATACTTGTCCCAAATGTCCTTGGATCCATAACGGTATACTTTATGTCCTATGTAAACTAATTCAATAAAAACTGTAGAATTGGCTATAAGTGTGAACTCAACACCTTTCCGATAATTATCAATTGAATCTGATTTATCTATTCCCAAATAAAATTTAGAATTAATGATATTATCATACTCGGAACCACTAAAAGATGGATGAAATCTTATTAGATAAAAATAGCTATTTTTTTCGCAAAATTTATTGGCCATTTCTATTAGAATTCTATTATACTTATCACCACTTTTATTATCTAATATAACACCTATAATACCAACAATAGAATTAGATTGACTGCTTTCAAAATTAATAAATTTGGGAATGCCCAAGATCTTAATTTTTGATTCTCCTATTCCTTGCTTTAATGCCTCTCTTTTTGAAAATCTATTCCATGCCAAAAAATAATCGCTAATAAAGCCTTTTAATTCAATTCCAGAATAGTCAATAACAGTATTATCTCTTTCAGATAAAACAACGCCATGAGAAAGAGTTGCGGTCGTACATCCAAATTTCATTAATGTTTGAGCCATAAAATTACCAATGGGCTCGGCATCATAAAAATTTATCAATAAATTATACTTAGAAAAGTCTACTAGCTTTAACTGATCTGAGAGTTTACTAATTCTAATAAGAATATTTATTACTTTTCGAATTTGGATTTTTGATAGACTAGTCTCCTTTTTTAATGTATACTTCCACAGAATAAACAATTTAATATATTTAAGAGATTTGAATAAGTGAATAGAATTGGTTTTTGTAAGGTAAATAAAACTTCTATCATCAACTATATCAACTACATTTCCTACTAAATTAATAACATCCGACCGAGAACTGTTTTGCAAAAAAAACAAAAGTTTTCCCTTACCTTTTTGAAATACCCACTTATCTGTTTCAAAGAAAAGTCTTAAAAATAGACGCTTTGAAGTGACCAAATTTTTATTAGGGGATATTCTATCATGTTCTGATAAAGAAAAAAATAATTGAGAAAGATTATATGACTCAAAATTACTTAATTTTAAATCGATAAGTTCCTTTTCTATTGTAGCCATTAAATATTAGATTTTTTTTACTTAAACAGTAAAAATAATATTATTAGTAAAATACCATATGATAAAAAAAACTCATAATTTATTTAATTATGAGTAATTATTATAAAAAACATAATAAAAAACACATAAAAAGATATGTAAAATAAATTTAAGGAATAATCAGATTTTAGTAAATTAAGCATATCAAATAACTGTTTCTAAATAGATATAATATAAAATTATCAAACAAAATATCCTTAATTAAACATTAAGTAGTACTTAGGATATAATAATAATCCTTACATACATTAATACAATTCCGGTAAAGTAAAGAAATTTTTAAATTTCAGCATACGGAAACTAGAATTTGAAATAAATATATTTCGAAAAACCTTTAAAATAAATATCTTATACTTTTTGTTTATGCTTAATATAAGATAATTTTGAATTGAAATAAATTAGCTTTAACATGGAAAAATTGGTAATGAATAAAACTAACAAAAAAATAATTACAAAAGTCCACTTTATACCAAATGTCTGTATGTAAGAAATGCAAAAGCAAGTGGAAGCTGTTAAAAATAATGTTAAAAGGATGATAGGTAAATTTGTGATTTTAACATATCTCCAGGCATAACCTACTCTTGCAATTGACATAGTTAGATGAGCTAAGACAATTGATATTACTGCACCCCATATGCCAAAATCAGGAATTAATAAAAAATTAAACAATATCGATGCGCCTGCACCAATAATACTAGAATAGAAAGCATATTTAGTTTCTTTACTTGCAGTGAAATTTGCACTCGAATATGATGATATTGCCTGAAGTAACGGAGCGAGGGCTAACACTGGAATATAAACCCAAGCTTGATGAAATTCCTCAGCAGTAACTAAAGAAATTATAAATTTACTCATGATTGCCAGTAAAATCGAGCCCAAACAAAGGGCAAAAATTAATAAGCGAAGTATTTTATTATAAAATTGATTATATCCATCTTTACCAAATTCTTCTATTACGGATATTTGCCAAGAATAAAAAAATACTCCGAATAGCATTGTTATCGCTGAAGGAAACTTATTCGCAACAGCTAATAACCCAACAGAATTCAAGCCCGCATATGTCTCTATCAAAGGTCTATTGAGATATCCAATAAACCACCACATAACTGCGTTCGGCATCAATGGAAGAGAATATTTAAGCATCTCCTGATATCTCTTTTTAATTATAAAATTAAAAGCTAAGTACCTGAAAGCACCAGAGGCAATAAATGAATAAATAGCTGCGGATAGGCTTGCCAAAATCATAGCCCAAACAAAGCCATTTACACCATAAGTTGGGATGAAAAAAAAAGAGTAAAGTGCTGTAGTTAAAGTCAAAACAATTCCTGTACTACTGTATACCTTCATCTTGTCTATTCCACGACAAAATTGTTGAAAATATGACTGTAAAAAATTTACAATTAATAATATATATATTTCTAAGGTGTAATCAGTGAAAATAGATTCAAGATTCGATTTAATTAATAAATTTTTAGATATTAAAAATATTAATCCTGTTAGCAACAAAAAAACTAATGCAATAAATAAACCAGATGAAAAATAAGATTTTTGATCATCTTTTGAAGCATTTTTTGGAAATACAAAAACAGCTTCTGCTATACTCGCTGTAACTAATCCTGTAAGAAGCATTACATATACATTCAGCATATCCGTAATTCCATAATCCTCTACAGAAAGCCATCTGGTATAGAAGGGCAGTAACAATAAATTTAATAATTTAGCACCAGCATTTCCTATAAATACCAAAAAAATATTCCTACCTAATCTCTTATACTTACTCATTGATCTATTAATAAAAATTTAAAGTTTGAAATCTTTAAATTTATCTATATATCCCATTCCGTAATCAATCAAGAGATTATTATTAAAACCGAAAAAATTAATGAAATTTACTTCAGCCGCTTCGTAATCATTTAAAGAATCACCTATCAAACAGCATTCCTGCTTTGTGTATCCATTTTCAAACAATACTTTTGCCACTAATTCTTTTTTGGGTGTTGGAGAACCATATATACTGTGAAAATATTTAGCTAAGCCCAATTCTTTACATAAAAACCTAAGCTCATCTTGTGCAGATCCAGATACTATATGGAATCTTAAATTTTTATATTCTTTTTTGATGTACTCAACGGTTTCATGAATTAAGTTCTCAGGATTAACTAGCTCTTTCCGCATTAAGGAGCTAAAGGAATTAGCATATGCTAGTATTTCATTTTCGGAAATAGTCTCTCCTAAAATAATTTCATAAAAATACTTTATTTTAACAAATCTAGATAGTCCCCCATTTGCTCTATGATAGGTAATCAATTGATCAACCTGTTCAATACTAAAATCCTTAAAAATCTCTCTAAATCCCCAATCTCTAACAGCCATTGAATCTAAAATGACCCCGTCAAAATCCCATAAAATAGTATTTATTTTCATAAATTTTCTATAATATACTTTTCTACACTTTGGACATCCTCTTCAACATCCACTGCCAAGGAATTACTAGACGTTTCTACCATCTTTATAGGAACTTTAAAATCAAAGAATCGTAGAATCTCAATGTCTTCATACTTTTCAAATTCTGCTTTTGCTGTAGCATTTCCAAAAATTTTTAATTCCTCATAATTAAAAGCATAAATACAAACCTGTTTCATATAAACAGGTTTTCCAACTTTATTATCTTTTATACCCGGTATAGGTAACCTTGACATATACAACAAATCATTATGTTGGTTGACCAATACCTTTGGAATATTTACGTTGAATGGATCCTCCTTCTCTGATAAAGCTATCATACCATTGATTACAAAATTAGGATGGGAAATCTTCACATCAGCAATCTTTTTTATATCCAGCGGATTTAACAATGGTTCATCTCCCTGAACATTAACATAAATGTCTGCTTTTATTTGCTTAGCAACTTCCCAAACCCTATCAGTACCTGTTAAACAATTATCTGAGGTCATTACTACATTAAAACCGTGGTTCTCAACCACGGTTTTAATTCGTTCATCTTCTGTCGCAACATAAGTATTTTCTTTACCTAAGGCATCAGAGACTATTTTGGCAACCCTAATCACCATAGGAATACCTAGGATTTCCACTAGTGGCTTTCCAGGGTATCTCGATGACTTGTATCTTGCTGGTATTACACCAATTACTTTCATATTAAACTATAGATTGAGGTGGTCTCTAGATTTTTATATTTTGTAGGTGTTAAAGATTTAACTTCAATTCCTGCATAATTCAACAAGTCATTAATTACCTCCTGATTTTCATGTGCAATCAAAAATTGGTTTTGATTTATATTAACATCGTATCCATCAAATCCTACTAAGAATATTTCTTGTGACCCCATGTCAATAGCAGCTTGAATTGCAATTGCCATAGGTGAGTCGGAAGTTGATTTAGTAAATTCTATACTTGCCAATTCCTTGGATAAATACCTAATTCCTTCTGGGATGGAAGTACCCATAGTTCTAGGGAATGGAGGGTAAATACATACCTGGGTTATTTTAGAGAAATCGCCAATTTGTTTGAGAAGCTTATCACTTTCAAATCCTACTAATCCATAATACTGATCACAGTCAAGATCTAAATAATCGTTAACATTCCGTGCACCGGCATGAATTAAACAGGTATTTGAAGATCCTTTTATTAGCTTTTTAATAGCGCTTTTATGATCTCTGGCAGTTTTTCCACCACCAAGGATTACCGCAGTTTGATATTTCTCGGACTTTGGAAGAGTAGGTAACTGCAAATTATCCTTAACCGCCTGTTTTTGATTGTGAAGAGCATTCAAAATACTCCCCAATGGATATCTGTTAAGTCCTACCCATTCCATCACTTCTTTCTGCGGCAAAGACTTCGCTCCTGAAAACATGTACGGTAAGCTAGTTCCCCATTTGTAATGTTCTCTCAAAGTCTCAAACTCACTAACCACACTACTCAATGCTGTAAAGTCAACCGGTAGGGCGTGGCTGTTTTCTAAATAGGTAAGCAATAATTCAGTCTTCAAATTTCCGGCTCCTCTACCCATTCCAGTTACAGTCGCATCAATAATCTCGCAACCTTCTTCAATTGCTGTTATAGTATTAATTAATGCCATTTCCAGATTATCATGCCCATGAAAGCCAAGTGGCACATTGGTTTTGGATTTAACTAATGCAACTGTCTGCCTAACATCCTCCGGAAACACTCCTCCATAGGAATCAACCATGTAGAAGTAATCAATTGTATCGTCCAGTCCCACCAAGTTATCCAAAAATGATGGATCCTCTTTCCATGAGGACATATACATTACATTGAAAGCTAACTGAAAACCTTCGGATTTAACTTTTTTGGCTAGTGCAATTGCTCTCCCCATATTTTTAGGGTCAATAGCTATGCGGACCATTGTTACATAAGGTTTGCAGGCTTCAAGTAAACCTTGCTCAATCTGCTCTACAGTAACGTCTTTCTCATCCAGAATAATAGTAAGCTTCTTAGATGGCATCAGCTCTTTCAGCTTTTTCAATACATACTCCGGACTGTAAAAGTATTGTCCTAAGTATGACTTTTTAGGGAGACTTCTGTACCCTACCTCTACATATTGTATTGGCAAGGCCTCCATAGCTGCAGCATATTCGGCTACCAGCTCATCATCAAAATCCCAATTGGTGTAATACCCACCATCTCTTAGAGTACAATCTAATAATTTCATAGTTTATTTATTGTTTTATTAAAGTCTAAAAAATTACTCCGCCTGTCTGTAAACCTCATGACCGCCTCTAACCAAATGCATATCCTTCTGCATTAATTTGATATCCGAACGCATCATATCTTCTACCAAGCCAGCCAAGTCATATTCAGGCTCCCAGCCCAGTTTGGTTTTGGATTTAGTAGGATCTCCCAACAGCAAATCCACTTCTGTAGGACGGAAATACTGAGGATCCACTTTAATTAAAGTGTCTCCAACGTTAATTTTTGACCCTTCGTACTTATCGACTCCCGTCGATAAGGTGCTCAGGGTGACACCAGTTGAAGTTTTGTATTTTTCCTCATCCACTGAATCCAAGATTCCTACTTCGTCTACTCCCTCTCCTTCCCAACGGATAGTGAAGCCTACTTGCTGAAATGCCATATGCACAAAATCACGCACCTTGGTAGTAACCCCCGTAGCAATCACATAATCCTCAGGCTTTTCCTGCTGCAGGATCAGCCACATCGCCCGTACATAATCCTTGGCATGTCCCCAGTCTCTCAATGATTCCAGATTACCCAAATACAGGCAATCCTGCATGCCCATAGCAATCGCAGCAGTAGCCATAGTAATCTTACGCGTTACAAAAGTTTCCCCTCTTCTTGGAGACTCATGGTTGAAAAGTATACCGTTACACGCAAACATATTGTAGGCTTCCCGGTAGTTTTTAGTGATCCAGAAACCGTAAATCTTTGCTGCACCATAAGGTGATCTA
>TARA_R110002020_G_scaffold282966_1_pt1 | contig 10255 bp, 2 predicted proteins | sample TARA_R110002020 | Tara Oceans TARA_R110002020 (sample SAMEA4396489) | marine metagenome | biome: Westerlies Biome; feature: [MES] marine water layer (ENVO:01000295) within the mesopelagic zone...; material: water (ENVO:00002006), including particulate matter (ENVO:01000060) such...
ACATATTAACCTAGGTAGGCTATTACAGATCCGTCAGCTAAAGTAAAAGCTGTCCAGTTTCCGTATATTGTCATCCCTGCTGGGAATATATCTGTGTTTACAATAGCATCTCCATTTCCACCTGCAGTTCCTATGTAGTTACTATCTATTGGAGTAAGTGTAGTAAATTTTGAATCCGTAATAAATTGAATTGCAACTATTGTTTTCCCTGTTATAGCATCGGTTCCATCTTCAAATAAGCATCCACCTTGCCCTAACGACAGGTTGCTCACTTTCTGAACAGAGTAATTACCTTTTATTCTTGGGAAATTTCCGACATTTGCCATCTTGACCTCTCTTGTTTGTATTGTGCCTTACCGCCCAGAGGTGGCTGACATGGGCACATATTATAAAAATCTATCGTTGTAATATATAACTATTCTTCGTCAAGTTCTAGCACTATTTTCTTTTTATAGTTAACAGACTTAAGTGTGTCTTTCCATATATCGTATTCAACTCTATTTCCAAATTTAGTTGGGATAGTTCCATCACCATAAGGCATATTATTAATTAAAGAATCAGCAAAATCCATATACTCTTGGTAAGCTGGGTCGCTATAATATGGATCAAATTTATGCAGCCTGGAGTTTTTTAGACTCTCATGTAACATTTTGCCAGACTTATGCAGTCTTGCCATATTTAAAGCATATCTATTTAATCTTCCTATTCTAATAGAAGACCAAGGTCTTTCTTTCCCTTCTTTTATAGGATGAAATTCTTGCATAAATCTACTCATATAGTGACTTCTTTTAGCAGCAACCTGTTCTTCAAATAATTTCATAACATTAGTCTTTGGATTATTCTTTTGTATCTCTTCTAATAATTTTGGCATTAAGTTTTTTAGTTGAGAGACATAGTCGGGATACTTAATATTTACAAAATGCCCCATTTTAGCATCATTCATTATATCAAACTGTGCATCGCCTTCGGCATAAATAGTTAAAAGTCTGTCTATCTCTTGTCTCCCTTTATATAAAGATAGTTTTTGACCTAATGGTAAAGATAATGCAAAGTTAGTTCCCTTTAATGATATAGGTATAAGTTTCTCTTTTACATGTCCAAGCTTATATTCCCACCATTCACGACTAAATTTATCATCTAAGTGAGATTCAGGTAATTTAAATCCACCTACTGTAGTTCCAGTAGCCAGTTCATGCATTAAAGAAATACCAGGAGCTACTTTATTTGAGAATATCTTTCTTTCTTCTTCTGTAAAATCTGCAAGTTCATGTTTTATATTGTTCCCGTATCCTAATCCAATAACAGCCTCAAGCACGCTAAAATAAGGATTTAATACCTCTTTAAACTGTTTACCAAAACCAGCAACTAAAGGTCTATTCTCGTGCTGTTTTATCCATCTATCAGTTTTTTCTTTATCAATGCCAACTAGCTCTAATGCCCCTGATTTATAAAGAGGAACCAGTATATTTGATATATCTACATTTAAAGGACCATCCCCAAAGTAATTATAATCATCATCACCTGTTGCTCGATGTAATAACCAATTAACAAACTCAACACCAGCTACAACTATCCCGAAATTCATAGCCCAATATCTGAAATATGTTTTAGAGGTTATTTTTCCAAGTAAGGGGTCGTTACCATAAAATTGTCTAACAGCATCACCTCTCCCTTTAAATGGATGAGCTATAGCCTTATAAAACTGCTGTTGTACAGACAATGTCCAGTCTGGTGCAAGTAATATATGCCCTAGTCTTCTTCTATAATTAGGGTCATTCCATATCTTATTCATTTTACTTATAGGTAGTTTATAATTATTTTGGCCACCAAATGCATCATTAACAAACTCTGCAACTAAAGACTTTAACATATATTGATCAACTTCAGGAAATTCTCTTGTTATTTTACCAACAACATCATTCCATGTAAATACTTTTAAACCTTGGTGATAGTGTTCCCATAGCATTTTGTTATTTTTCTCTAACAACCACTTAGGGATTCTTAAAGATTCAACTACAGATAAAGCAGCCTTTTGAAGCCCCTTCTTAGACTGCCTATATCTTAACATCTTATCCATCATGCCAGTAAGTGAACTATGATGATAATCAATAGAAGAATTATCTCTTGTGCCTCCATGACGTATAAAATCATCATAAGCTTCACTCTCTATTAACTGTCTTCCAATTTTATGAGGTCTTTGAATGATTTTTCTTTTACCTGTTACGGGGTTTTGTTCAAAAAGTAACGCAAATCCTCTTCCAGGATTAAACTTACCAACACCTTGCCCTCCAAATCCAAGGGCAGCAACTGCACTTTCAGTAAGAGCAATTGGATGGAAGAATGAAACAAGGAAGAATGCCTGTTTAAATAGATTGTTCATTCCTGAATAAAGTTGACCTGCTTTTCTTGGTAGAATATAAGCATTCTCTGCAAAAGGTTTTATAACAGGGGCGTAGTCTTTATGAATATATACTGGGTCTTTTCCTGCTATCAATGTCCCATCTTTCATCTTTCCAAAAACTCTCATAACATATTCTTGTTCAAACTTATCATAATTTTTAATATCAAATCCATCAGCTTCATTTTGAAGTCTTTCAATATATTCTTCAGGAAAGTTATTTTTCTTAGCATAATCAATTTCTTTTAATACCCGCTCTCTAGCAGAGGACAACCCATTATTAGTAAAGATTATACTATTACCATTAACATCTCTTGCATTTTTCAATTGATGTAATAGTTTATTGTTTCTAACCATTACATAGTTAGCATGTACATATTTTTGATATATTTCTCCAAGATTGTCAAGTTTTGGTTTTAAACCCATTTTAATACCTTCTGCATAAGTAGGTATTTTTCTTTTCTTTATATTAGGTGTGCTTTTTGTCCATTTTTTTACAAAATCTAAAGACTTTTGTCCTTTTATATCCCACATATGCGGTATATAGTTCTCTAAAAATTGTATATATTCTTCTTTACCTAGAAGCAATAACTCTTTATTTATATCCTTCCTAACATTTTCTATTCTTGTTTGATACTCTTTTATAATCCTTTTAATCTTAGGGTTATCATTAATTCTTTTTGCTAGGGCCTGAGGAGTGTCTCCATCTATAAGTCTATTCCCTACTCTTTGATTTTTAGGAAGTATTCTATTCTCAATATGAGTTATAATATCCCATGAGTCTATAAACTTAGGGACTTCTTTATTTATTTTATTTCCAAACTTATATTCTTTATCTAACTTAGCCTCTATTTTATAAACAGTGTCTAGTGCTTTTTTATATTGAGAATTCCTTGCAAATAACTCAGGATTAGTAACAATATGTTCTTCATTTGGAATAGATACATACTTTTCATTAACAATAAAGTCAATCTGTTCTGGTGTATATGTAGGCGCTGTCTTTCTAATCTTAGCTAATTGTTTCTTTAGATCAATAAATTTCAACAGTTTAGTTAAGCCAGGTATAATATTAGACTTGGTCTCTCTAAACTCATCTAACGATAGTTTGTCAGCTATAGCTTTATTAATCCTTCCTCTTAAGTTTTCTGCTGCAACTATGGTATCTTTATGCTTTTTAATTTGTTCTTTAGATAGAGTTAACTGTTTCTTTTGTACAGCCCTTAAATCATTTCTAAGTTCTTTTACTGTGTTTTCTAAACTTACAGATACTTCTTTTAAGTTTTCCTTGTGATACTCACTATGTTCTTTTTGAGCCTGCTTTAATTGATTTTCTAATATATAATATTCATCTGTATTATTTTTAACTGTTTCTAATTGTTTTTTAGTAGATGCTATCTTTTGTTCTAATGGGGCTAGCTCATTTAACCTTTCTTTAATTTCAACAGGCATATCCACAGGTTTCTTTTGAGATATATTCCTATTCTCTGTTCCTGGTCTATACCAAGTAAATAAATCGTTAGCCTCTTTTCTGGCTTTTATGATACCCTCTACTTTAACTAATTGAGCCTTAATAGCTTTTTGCACAGCTCTTTCTCTTGCATTTAACTTTTGAAGCCAATCAGTTCCAAGCTTATCCATATCGGCATCAGTCAATTTTAACCTTTTCTTAGCAACGTCATAAAGCTCTTGCTCTTTATCTCTCAAATATTTCTTTTGAGCTTGAGGAGTTAATTCGTTAATCTCTTTAGCAGTTAATGCCCTAATACGTCCCTTTTTAATATCAACTGTTTTTGCTATCTTTTCTGGCTTTTTAACAACAGGGGCTTTTGGTTTTACTAATGATGGTTCTTTATTTATTTTAACAATAGATATTTCACTCATAGGAATATTCAAATCAAATTCCATTTTTATTGACCAACCCAAGGCATCATTTAAGTTTTCAAAAGCATATATTTCTCCCTCTCCATATTCTCCCCCTCTAGCCCTGTTCCATAATGGAGTTCTTTTAGAGTCTACTGTCAATCCTTCTTTTTTTATTGCTGGAATATTTATTGTAGGAGTTACATGGAATAGCACTCCCTTTTCAGTTTCCCCTTTAGCTGGTTGCTGTAATCCTTTGGGATAACTATCCGCACTTTTTATACTAATAATATCTGATAAGGGTACAGACTTTGCACCTTTTGTGGTTCTAAACCATCTTCCCTTATCTGGACCCATTATGTTTCTTGGGAATGCTGTTCCATCTATAATATCAATATCTTCTTTCCAAATACTCTCTTTCTTAATAGAAGCTTTTGGTTTTACTGGAGCAGGCTCAGATTTCATTCCAAGTTCTTTACGTACACCCTCTTCTTCTTTCCATTGCCTTAAATCTTCTTTATATTTAGCTAATTTTTCTTTATAAGTTAATTTTTTTGTTCCCACTCTAAGTTCGACAGAAGCAGGTTTAATGAGTTTACCATCTTTCCATATAGCTGGTTTGTTCCTAGCAACACTGCCTATAATTACTTTGCCTTCTGGTAAAGTAGGGTCAGAAACCCTATTATCCACCCTGAGATTTTCTTCTATATTAAAATCTTTACCTACTAACTCATCTCTAACTATTTTAATATCATCGCCATATTTTTTTCTTAATTTAGCATCAGCCTCTTCTCTTAATCTTAATTTTTTTTCAGAAATAGTTAACGATTCAAATGGTTTTTCTGCAAGGCTATATTTAGCATCTATTTCAGGAACATCTATGCTTTTAATATCTCCAGGCTTTCTAGAATACCATTTAGCAACATCATGAGATGGACTGTAAAACTTACCTTCTTTAATATTATAAAACTCTGGAACCTTTATAATACCAGCCTCAGGGTCCATTCTTCTAAACATTAAATATTCAGAGTCAGGATTAATGAGCTTGCCTGGGTTTTTCTTTATATATGCGTCTAATAATTTAGTAGCAACTAGCCACTCAGAGGCCTTATACTCTTTATTTTTCATTAACTTAGACCATAACTGAGGGTCTATCTTTTTAGCTAGCGTAATAGGGCTTCCCTCTTCAATATAAGGGTCTATCTTATTTTTATTTATATCAAAATCTTTTTCTGTTATTTGTTTTGTTATTCTAGATCCATGATACAATCTTTCTATAGGAACTTGACCATTTGCAAAAGCATTGTCAATAGCATCAAGATTTGAATATAAAGTTTCTAATACAGAATCAATATTCTTTATCTTGTCTTCTACCATTTTAATACTACTCGCATCCTTAATATCTTTCATATAATTCTCAAGATTTTGTCTTTCTGCCATCATTTTATCTATTTGATGGGTTAAGTCTTCTTTAAAATCATATGCTTTAGAGAATGATGTGGGCTCTGGTATTTCTAAAGGATTGCCTTTTATAACATCTTGTGCTACATTTAATATTTTGTCTGTTCTTTCAAACGTATGCATATTAGTATTGTCTGATTTAACAAGAACACCTTCATCACTATTAGTTACAGTTGAGTTGTTTTTTCTTCCAAAATCAAGATTTAACTGTCTGTTTTCTTTAGCAGATAAAAGCTCTATACTTATCTTTGTACCTTTAGGAGTTCTAGATACCGTTATAATTGAATTATTAGGATTTCTTTTAAATATCTCAAAGTTTTCTTTCATAATATCAGAAACAACATCTAATACTGCTGTAGTTGTTTGGTCTGGTATTTCTACAGATTTAACTGATATCTTGTCCACGTTTGCATTTGGCTCTAGAATGCTTCTATTGTATCTAAAACTTAAATCTTTTGAGTCTTTATTAGCTAAAAAGTCAGTCAAAACTTCTGCGTGGGCACTATAAATCTCACCTTTATAAATTTCAGCATATGAAGCAATGCTAGAATTAAGGTCCGAAAGTGCTATATTAGCAGACTTTGCATCAGGGTATATAACTTGTTTATTAATATTCTTCTGAGAATTCTTAATCTCTAATATGGTTTCTTTTTTATTCTTAGGATTGTTTGTCCTTCTAATAGAAGTTATTGTTTTATCACTTATAATATCAGCGGTGATAGGTTCACCTAGGTTGCTCTTTCCTTCATATATTTCGCTAAATTTAGCTGGATCAGTTTCACTTAGTCTTTTTTGCTGATAATAATTCTTCCAGTTTTTCTTTAGCCCAAATTGTTTAGTATTATATACGTGCTTACTCCACTTAATTATATCACCTTGAGAAATATTATATTTTTTTAACCTAGGACCCCATATTCCATTAAACTCTTTAAAATTGAGAGTACTTAAGTCCCCTATTAATTCTTTAAGAACAACATCTCTAAAATGAAATACACCTTTATCTTTAAAAGTATATAATTCATACTGCTTGAATTCAAACTCCTTGTTAATAAATAATTCTCTTTTTCCAGTTTTCTTGTTCTTTCTAAACTGAGGAACTGTAAATTTACCAGGCAATAATTGAAATTTTAATTTTTTCTCTTTTTTAACATTGTAATTTTTATTATAATGCCACGGAGCAGCCTCTGTTAACTGGAAATTCTTTTTAAAATTATATCCAAACTTTAGTCCAATATCTCTTACCCATTGTTGCTTCATTAACGGATAAGTTATTTTTGACTGTACTCCTGTTTTTGTTTTATCGGCAAGATAATGAAATGGCTTAAAATCATTTAAAGTATTAATAAAATCAATAGTTCCCGCCTCAAAAGAGCTCTTACCTGAAACCTTAGGATTATTATATAGAGCTCCTTTAAATCCTTTTCCCATAGGTCTATAAACTTTTCCTCCTAAATAAAAAATAGCAGCTAAATTTCCTCCAACTTTAAATGTATCTCCAACCCATCTTTGACCTGTGAAATCACTCAGTTCGTCTCCAGCCCACTCAACGCCATGCATTGCAGCAGTTATAGGCATAAATGCCCCCTCCATCACAGCATTTCCACCTTTGTCGGCACGATACCAAGGTTGCATAAGAGAATTCATTGTATTCCCCCATCTATTATTATAGCCTTGATGCGGGGATTCACCTGTAATTAAATCAGCTGTTGTTTTATATGTACCATAAAGTCCGCTAGTAAGAATTGCAGGCATCATTGTAATTGCTTGACCTGCACCATGAATACCAGATAGAAAATAAGTAGCTCCACTTGCAGGAATATCTAATAAAGACATTGTCTCAGAACCTGGACCACTAGTCATAATTTTTCTCTTAGCATGTTCATCGTTAGGGATAAATGACCAATACCAATTATCTGGATTTAGATTCGCTTTTAATCCTTCTTCCCCACCAACTCCATTTACTTTTATTTTTATTTTTCTGCCCGCTATATCTCTCTCTGTTTCAAGTGAGTAAAAATGACTAAAACTAAGAGCATCTATATCAGGAATAGACTCTACTCCTTCAAACCATTTACCAGTATTAGCATTTATTTGATTCTGAATTAATTCAGTTTTAAGTTTATTTTTATCTTCTTCAGAAATATCATATAGACCTGCAGGACCACTAAGAATTGTATTTTTTTTATCAATTTCTCCAACAACTTTTCCAGGGCCTATTCTCTCTCCAAAAGCATCATACTCTGCATCATATTTTACCTCACCCATAGAAGACCAACCATAGTAATTGCCATCTTTTTTCATAGATAATTCCCATGTTCCTTCATACGAGATTGATCCATCATCGTGAAATGTGGTATAGTCAAGCATTGTTTCCCCGTGAGGCTTTCCACCTTCGACCCTTGTACCTGTTGTTCTATCTATTAAATCTCTAGCTTTTTCAATTCTATATTTATATGCTAATTTATCTTTTAATAAACTTTCAAAACTTTCAGGAATCCTATCTTCTGGCAAATCAATTTTAATATCTCCAATATTAAATTTAGATATATTGGCATTGTAAATCTCATTTGCAGTCTTGCCAAGCTCTTCATTTGATAGTTTTAAAAGAAGATAATCAGGAGAGTTTGTTTTTATAGAAGAATAGATATCAGATGCTTCATTTTTTAAAGTTGATGTCATGGTTTGGTCTGGATAATCTAATTCATTAGCAGTTTTCTGCCTTTGGACACTAACTCTTTCACTAGAAAAGTAAGGATTAACTCCTACTTTATCTTTAAATAAAGAAAACATCTCGCCTTTTAACATAACTGCTTCTTGCTCAGTTAAGAACTCAGGCCCATCCTCTTTCATTATATTCTCAAGGGCACTATAACCCCCCTTTTGAACAATATCATACTTATAACCATTATTATCAAGTATATCTCTATATTCTGGGGTATCAGGTATCCCTTTTAAGCTTAATTTTTTAAAGTCTTCAGAGGTTAAGTACTCTTCCCCTTTCAGTGGGACGTGCCTAGAATACATTTCTATAAATGAGTCTTCATCGTCTTCAGCTGCAAGTTGATATAATATAGTTCTTATATTTTCAGGAACAGTATTGAAATTTGGGAAATTTGAAGATAAATAACTATCCCATTTTTCATTTCTGTCTTCTAATGTCGCAGAAAGAGAGGCAACAGATTGTACATCATCTTTTATAAATGTTCTCTCATTACCATTAGACCTTTTAAATATTACATTATTATCGCTAATTTCTTTGATAGTTCCTATATAAGGCTTCCCTTTTACAATAAAATAAGAATTTTCTTTATTAGCAATTAACTCATTGTATTTATCATTAAACTTTTTAGCTTCATCTTCTTTTGCAAACTTAGAATACTCTTCTAGAGACATATCTTCATCTGTACCTCTCTTTCTTAAATATCCTTGTTTTAGAAGTTCATTGTAGTTTTGTTCAATATTGCCCTCTGGAGTTTTATAAATAGTAATATCTTCCTGAGTAGCTTCAAATCTCTTTTTATTTTCTTCAAACTTTTCAAATGATGGGACTTTAGATGGATCTATATTTAGTTTAAAAGGGCTATATTCTTTCTTTAAATCTTCTTGAGATGTTTCTTTAGGGTCAATTACACCTGTTTCGACATTTTGATTGTAAAAATCTTCATTATCTTTATTGACATCTTCAATAATTGTTTGTTTTTCTATCTCACTTTGAAGTATATTATCGGCCGTGTCAGTATACAATTTATCATCAGGGATATCAGGAGAGACAGGTTTTATTGTTGCCTGAAAAGAACCATTAGAAGCCTCTACCTCTGGAGGAGAAGGAACCTCTTCTTCGGTCACAATATCTTTATATTCAGGGTATTTATTAACTAAAGCATTGTATAACGGCTCATCTTCCCATTCTAAGTATTCAGGATATTTATTCCTTACTTGTTCTAGGAAGTCTTCCTTGGTGAAGACACCATTAGCCATTATTTAAATAGTTCCTCAGGAATATCTAATCCTAAAGGATTTCTTTTGGATTTTAATTTAGGGTCAAATGAATATGGAGATATATATTCAGGGATATCTTTCTTTTCTGGTTGGCCATATTTCTTTACATACCAATCTGGAGCATCCTTTGTTGGGTCAAGATACCATCCCCATTGGTCTTTTAATTTTTGAAACTGATCCATAGGTATCATCATATCCATAAATTCTTTAACTTGAGGATTGTCAACATTTCTTAAAAATGACATTGCATTTTTTGTTGCAACTTGATCAGAAATCCCTAAGCTTTCCATATGTGTTCTAAATCTCTCATCATTCATTTGAAGTATTAAGCCAACATTAACAAGAGCCTTTCCATCATCAGTTTGCACTGGAAGAACGCTCATATTTTTCATGACATGGTCCATTAAGCTTTTATATTGATTAAACTGAGCCTTATCTCTCCCTTTTAAAGCTTCTTGGTTTATATCGAATGCTGGGTCACCAGTTGACTTCATAAAGTCTTCTATAGTATCTCCTGTTATTTTACCCATAGGAGTA
>TARA_R110002020_G_scaffold266483_11_pt1 | contig 10254 bp, 10 predicted proteins | sample TARA_R110002020 | Tara Oceans TARA_R110002020 (sample SAMEA4396489) | marine metagenome | biome: Westerlies Biome; feature: [MES] marine water layer (ENVO:01000295) within the mesopelagic zone...; material: water (ENVO:00002006), including particulate matter (ENVO:01000060)...
ACGCCGACCTGTTCGTGCTGGCGAGCCGCGTCGCCAGGTCGGGCGACCGCGACGGCCTGCCGAACGTGCTGATGGAAGCGGCCTCGACCGGGCTCGCCATATTGGCGACCGAAGTGTCGGCCATTCCGGAACTCGTGCGCGACGGCGAGACCGGCCTTCTGGTCCAGCCCGACGACGGCAAGGCGCTGGCCGCCTCGCTGCGCCGGCTGGTGACCGATCCGGCGGAGCGGGCCCGACTCGGCCACGCCGCGGCCGCCGACGTGCGCGCGCGTTTCTCCAGCGCGCCCGGGTTCGACTGGCTGGCCAACCGGTTTGCCGTGACGGGACGGCGAGCGGCGTGAGCCCGTCCGACCCCGGCGCCGCGCACCACCTGGCGACGCTGCGATGACCATCGCCCTCTATTGCCCCATGAAGACGCCCGACGACCCGGTCGCGTCCGGTGACCGCGAGATGGCCCGGCTGCTCGTACGGATCATCGAGCGGCTCGGCGAGACACCGGTGCTCGCCTCGCGTCTGCGGACGTGGCGCGCCGCACCGGCCACCGCGGCGTTCGCCGCCCTGGAAGCCGAATCCTCCCGCGAGGCGGACCGGCTCATCGCCGGCTGGCGGGACGGGAACGACCGGCCAACGGCCTGGGTCACCTATCACCTCTACCACAAGGCCCCGGACTGGATCGGCCCCCGGGTCGCCAGCGCCCTCGACATTCCCTACGTGGTGGTCGAGGCGAGCCGGGCGCTGAAACGCGCGACCGGCCCCTGGGCGCCGGGCTTTTCCGCCTGCGACTGGGCCCTCGCCGCCGCCGATGCGGTCGTCGCCATGCATGCCGAGGACCGGGCGGGCCTCGCCGACGTGGTCGCGGCGGACCGCCTGTTCACGCTGACCCCGTTCATCGACACCGCGCCCTTTGCCGCGATCGTCCGCGCGTCGCGCCCGCCCGGGACACCGCCGCGCCTGCTGGCGGCCGGCATGATGCGGCGGGGCAACAAGGAAGCGTGCTATCGGACGCTCGCCGACGCGACCGCGCTCCTGGGCGAACGCGACTGGCACCTGACCATCGCCGGAGATGGCGAGGCGGCCGACGACATCCGGCCGCTGTTCGATCCCGCGCGGACGACCTTTCTGGGCGCGGTCGACAAGGCGCGCATGCCCGAGGTCTATGCGGGGGCCGACCTGTTCGTCTGGCCCGCCGTCAACGAGCCGTTCGGCCTGGTCTTTCTCGAGGCGCAGGCGGCAGGACTGGCCGTCGTCGGCGGACGGGTGCGCGGTGTGCCCGAGGTGGTCGACGACGGGGTCACCGGCATCCTGGCGGAGCCCGGCGACCCGGCCGCGTTCGCCGCGGCCATGGCGGAGCTGATCGACGCCCCCGCCCGGCGCGAGACGATGGCGGAGGCTGCGCGAACCCGGGCGCTCGGCCGAAACGACATCACCCAGGCCACCGAGACGATCGCCGCCATCCTTAAGGCGGCGGCCGGGCAGCGCGCAGCGGCTGGCGCGCCATGAGGGCCCTCTTCTACGTGCAGCATCTGCTCGGAACCGGCCACGTGGTCCGCGCCGTCGCGATTGCCCGGGCGATGATGGCGCGCGATGTCGACGTGACGCTGGTCGTCGGCAACCGGCTTCCGGCCACCCTCGACACCTCCGGCCTCACCATCGAGGCGCTGCCGCCGATGCGCGCCGCCGATGCCAGGTTCTCTGGCTACGTCACCGCCGACGGGCGGGAGGTGGACGACGCCTTCCGCACCGAACGCGCCGAGCGGCTGTCGGCGCTCGTCGCCGGGTGCGCCCCGGACCTGTTTCTGACCGAGACGTTTCCGCTCGGACGGCGGCAGTTCGCCTTCGAGCTGTTTCCGGCGCTGGAGGTGGCGGGCACGCTGCCGCGGCCGCCCCTGATCGCCGCCTCGGTGCGCGACATCCTCGTGCGCAAGCAGGAGATCGCCAAGGAACGCTGGATGGCGGAGGTGGCGCGGACTTTCTACGATGTCCTGCTGGTTCACTCCGATCCCGCCTTCGTCCGGCTCGAGGATTCGTTTCCGTTCGCCGACGAAGTCGCGGAGATGATTCGCTACACCGGCTACGTGCACGCGCCCTCGGCGCTGGAGCCGCCGGAGGGCGACGGGACCGACGAGGTCATCGTGTCGTGCGGGGGTGGACCCGTCGGACTTCGGCTTCTGGAGGCGGCCCTGGACGCCCGTCCGCACGCCCGCGCCGCCACAGGCCGCTGGCGCGTCCTGGTCAGCGCCGAGCACGGCGCGGAAAGGCTTGGCGATCTGCAGCGGCGCGCCGGTCCGGGCGTGCTCGTGGAGCAGGGCCGGCAGGATTTTCCGGGACTTCTGAAACGGGCGGCGGTTTCCGTCAGCCAGGCGGGCTACAATACGGTTCTGGACGTGCTGACGGCCGGATGCCCGGCGGTGCTGGTTCCGTTCGCCGAGGAGGGCGAGACGGAGCAGTTGCAGCGGGCCCAAATCCTCGCCGAACGCGGCCTCGCGGAGATGGTACCCGAAGACGGACTGACGCCGGCGCGACTGGCCGCGGCGGCCGACCGCGCCCTTGATCTCGCGCCGCCCGACGTCAGCCTGCGGATCGATGGCGCCGCGGCGAGCGCGGAAATCCTGATCGACGAAATGACCCGGCGGAAAGGCCTCTGACACAATGAGCGGCATGGCAGCCGACTTCGCGACGCGCATCGGGCAGCTGCTCGACGCCGTGGCCGCCGACGACCGCACCGTTGCCTTCTGGTGGCGCGACGACGATGCGGTCGCGCCCGGCGCCCAACTCGACCGGATGCTGGCGCTCGCCGATGCCCATTCGGTGCCGCTGGCGCTGGCCGTCATTCCCGCCGGGGCGGAGCGCGCGCTGGCCGACCGGCTGGAGCCCACCGGCGACCTGGTGGTGCTTCAGCACGGCTGGGCCCACGCCAACCATGCCTCCGAAGGCCGGAAATCGTCCGAACTCGGCGACGACCGGCCGATCGGAACGGTGCTCGACGAGCTCAGCCGGGGCCACCAGCGCCTGTCGCGCATGTTCGGCAGCCGTTTCCTGCCCGTGGTGGTGCCGCCGTGGAACCGGATTTCCGACGAGGTGGCGGCCCGGCGCGCCGAGGCCGGCCTGCCCGGCCTCTCCTGCTTCAAGACGCTGGACACCGCCGGCCACCGGCTCGACACCCATGTCGACCCGATCGCCTGGCGCGCGGATCGCGGCTTCATCGGCTGGGACGCCGCGGTGCACGCGATCGCGGCGGAGATCGACCGGCGCGCCGCGAACCCGACGCCGATCGGCATCCTGACCCATCACCTCGCGCAGGACGAGGCGACGTGGGCATTCATGGAGGCCCTGCTCGCCGTGGCGGCGCATCATCCCGCCGCGCGCTGGCCGCATCCGGCCGACGCCTTCGGCTTTGGCCAGGGCTGACCGGACGGCCCGGTCCGCTCAGACCTCGAACGGGATCATCGGTTCGGGGACCACGACGGCGTCGCGGCCCGGGCCCATCTCGTCGAGGAACGCGTCGGCGGACTGGTCGAGAATCGGGAACGTCCGGTAGTGGCAGGGAATGATCGTCCTGAAGGAGAAATAGCGGTTGCAGGCGAGCGCCGCCGTGCGCGCGCCCATGGTGAACCGGTCGCCGATCGGTACGATGCCGATCTCCGGTTTGTGGAGCTCGTTGATCAGTTCCATGTCGGAAAAGATCGCGGTGTCGCCCATGTGGTAGAGCGTGGGCTGGCCCTCGGCCGCAATGACGACGCCCAGCGGATTGCCCAGATAGATCGACTTGCCGTCGCGCACGGTTCCCGACGAATGGTCGGCGCGCACGAAACTCAGCCGGAACGGGCCGCAGTCGACCGTTCCGCCGGTGTTGCCGGGGTTGATGTTCTCGATCCCGAAGCTTTCGGAGAGCCACATGCAGGTCTCGAAGTTGGCGACCACCTGGGCGCCGGTCGCCTTCGCAATCTCCGGCGCGTCGCCGACGTGGTCGTCGTGACCGTGGGTGAGAACGATATGGGTGCACCGCTCCTGGGCTGCCTCGACGGATCCGGTGAACACCGAGTTGCCGGTGAGGAACGGATCGATGAGTACCACCGCCTCGCCGATCTCGAGGCGGAAGGCGGAGTGTCCGAGCCAGGTGATCTGCATGTTGGGTCGCTCCGTGATGACAAGGCGCCGGCATGGACTGCCCGGCGCGGATCGATTGATCCGGTGGCGCGTCGGGTCGATAAACGCGGCACCGGAAAACGACAGGATCTAACCAGCCGCGACATGGCGGCTCAACCGGTGCCGGCACGAAACGCCGCCGCCGGTTCCAGGAAGGCCAACGCATGACCGCCCGTAACGATCCGCTTCTGTCGCTGGAGGAATTCCTGGCCGCCGCGCCGGCCGGCACCGCGCTGTTTGGGCTGGACCTGGGCACCAAGACGATCGGCATTGCGATCTCCGACCTCGGCCGCCGTGTCGCGACGCCGATGGTGACGCTGCGGCGCAAGGCGTTCAAGACGGACGCGGCCGAGCTGCTGCGGCTTGCCGCCTCCCGCGACATCGCCGGCCTGGTGCTGGGCATGCCCTTCAACATGGACGGCAGCACCGGCCCGCGGGTGCAGGCGACGAAGGCATTCGCGCGCAACCTTGCCCAGTTGACCGACCTGCCGATGCTGGCCTGGGACGAGCGCATGTCGACGGCAGCGGTGACCCGCACGCTCATCGAGGCGGACACCTCGCGGGCCCGGCGGCGGGAGGTGGTGGACAAGGTCGCCGCCGCCTACATCCTCCAGGGCGCCCTCGACCGGATGTCGTCGCCGGGCTTCTCCAGCTAGGCCGCCGGCGCGCCGTCGGCGCGGACCTGCCGTCAGAGGTCGGGAACGATGAAGTCGATCAAGGCGGCCGCGTCGTAGCGGGTGTCCAGCGACCCGTAGCTCGCCCGCCACGGCGCATGGACGCGCGCCGATAAGAACGCATCCGACACCACCCGCGGAGCATGGCGCCGGAGGGCGGCGGCGGCGGCAAGCAGCGCCAGCCGCTCGGTGTGCCCCCGCAGCGACGCCTCGTCCGGGCTGCCATCGGTCAGCGCCGCCCGGAGCGCGCCGATCTCGGCCGCGACGCTGTCGCCGAGTTCGCCGGCGATGTCGGACAGCACCTCGTCGATCGCCTCGGGCATGCGCTGGGCAACCCGCATCACGTCGAGGCACATGACGTTGCCGGAGCCCTCCCAGATCGCGTTGACCGGCGCCTCGCGGTAGATCCGCGGCATCGTCGATTCCTCGACGTACCCGTTGCCGCCGAGGCACTCCATCGCCTCGTAGGCGAGCCGGGGGACCGTCTTGCAGACCCAGTACTTGGTCACCGGCGTCAGCAGCCGCGCGTAGGTCTGTTCCAGATCGTCGTCCGCCGCCTTGTCGAAGGCTTCCGCCAGCCGCATGGAGAGCGCGATGGCGCCGGCGGCATCGAGCGCCATGTCGGCGAGGACCCGCTGCATGATCGGCTGCTCGATGAGCCGCATCTCGAACACCGAGCGATAGCGCGCATGATGGACCGCCTCGACCACCGCCGCGCGCATCAGCCCCGCCGAGGCGACCGCGCAGTCGAGCCGGGTCAGCGTCACCATTTCCAGGATGGTGCGCAGCCCCCGGCCCTCCTGGCCGACGAGGAACCCCGAAGCGCCGAGGAATTCCGCCTCCGCCGAGGCGTTGGAGCGGTTGCCCAGCTTGTCCTTCAGGCGCTGGAACTGGATGGCGTTGATGGTGCCGTCGGGCCGCCAGCGCGGCACCAGGAAGCAGCTGAGCCCCTCCGAGGCCTGGGCCAGCACCAGGAAGCCGTCGGACATCGGCGCCGACAGGAACCACTTGTGGCCGATCAGCCGGTACGCCTCGTCGGCCGCGCTCCATTCGGCCACCGTGCGGTTGGCCCGCACGTCGGTGCCGCCCTGCTTCTCGGTCATGCCCATGCCAAGCGTCGCGCCGGCCTTCTCGCCGACCGGCAGGAACCGGTAGTCGTAGCGGCGCGAGGTGACGGCGGGTTGCCAGTCCTGGAACAGGTCGGCGGAGGTGGCGAGGGCGGCCAGCGAGGCATTGGTCATCGTCAGGGGGCAGAGATGGCCGCACTCGGTCTGGGAGGTCAGGTAGAGACGCGCCGCCCGCAGCCGGTGCTGGGCGCCGGCGACCCCTTCCGGCTCCTCCCAGATCGAGGCGTGCAGGCCGGCGGCCACGCTGCGACTCATCAGGGCATGGTAGGCGGGGTGGAACTCGACCGTGTCGAGCCGACGACCGCTGCGGTCATGGGTGCGCAGGACCGGGCTGTGTTCGTTGGCCAGCCTGGCGATGTCGCGGGCGTCCGCCGAGCCCCAGTAGGCGCCGGCCCGATAGAGGTCGTCCTCGGTCTCCGGCTCGAGCAGCTCTTCCAGCATGGCGATGAGGATCGGGTCGCCGTCGAACAGGTTGCGCCCATCGGACGGGGGCACCTGGTTCGTCACCCGGTGGGTCTCGAACGATCCGAGCCAGTCGGCCTCGTCGGAATGCGGGTCCACGGGGGTCGACATGTCGGTCGGCTCCTTTGCGCCGGCCCCCACGGCGCAGCGCGGCGGCGGGACGTGGCGAATCGGGGCGCGAGCCTAGCCGCATTCTTCCTAAGAGTTGCTGAACGCCGGCGGGGCCGCCGCGCGTCCGGCGGGCCGCCTCCCGCGATTTCGCCGGGCGGGTGATTTCCCGCCGCCGCGCGATGATCTAGGGTCTTGCGCCAATTCGCGCGGCTTGGTCCAAGGAAATCCGCATGCCCGATCCGATCAGCTGGTCCCTGGTGTGGCCCTACTTCCTGGCGGCGTTCGCCGTCGGCTACCTCATCGGCTCGATCCCGTTCGGCGTCATCCTGACCCGGCTGGCCGGGGCCGGCGACCTGCGCACCATCGGCTCCGGCAACATCGGCGCCACCAACGTGCTGCGGACCGGGCGCAAGGGGCTGGCGGCCCTCACCCTGCTCGGGGACGCGGGCAAGGGCGCGGTGGCGGTGCTGATCGCGTCGCACTGGGGGCCGGACACGGTGGTCTTCGCCGCCCTCGGCGCGTTCCTGGGTCATCTGTTTCCGGTCTGGCTCGGCTTTCGCGGCGGCAAGGGCGTGGCCACCTATCTCGGTATCCTGATCGTCATCTCCTGGCCGGCGGCGCTGGTGTTCGCCGCCGTCTGGCTCGCGGTCGCCTTTGCGCTGCGCTACTCGTCGCTGGCGGCGCTGCTGGCGAGCCTCGCCACCGTGATCTTCCTCGTCTTCTTTTCGCGCCTGCAGTGGGCGGAGCTGTTCGCGCTCCTCACCACGCTCTCCTGGGCCAAGCACTGGAAGAACATCGCCCGGCTGGCGACAGGCACAGAGAGCAAGATCGGCGGCAAGTCATGACCGGGGCGCCGCCGTCGTCCCTCCGGCTCACCTTCGAGCAGCGGGTCGCCTGGCTGCGCCTGATCCGGTCCGAACGCGTCGGTCCCGCCACCTTCCGCGAACTTCTCAACCATTACGGCTCCGCGGCGGCAGCCGTCGACGCGCTACCCGAGCTGTCGCGCCGCGGCGGCGCCGTCGGCGGCGTTCGCATCGCGTCGCGCGACGAGGCGGAAGCCGAACTCGAGGCGGCCGAGCAGATCGGCGCGCGGCTGGTGGCGCTCGGCGAACCCGGCTACCCGGTCTACCTGCGGTCCATCGATGCCCCGCCGCCGCTGATCTCCATGATCGGGTCCGAAGACATCGGCGAGCGGCCCGCGGTGGCGCTCGTGGGGGCCCGCAACGCGTCGCTGGCCGGCCGGAAGATGGCCCGCCGGATCGCCGCCGACCTTGGCGATGCCGGCTTCGTCATCGTCTCGGGCCTCGCACGCGGCATCGACGCCGCCGCCCACGAGGCGGCGCTGCGGTCCGGCACGATGGCGGTGCTGGCCGGCGGCCTCGACCGCATCTATCCGCCCGAGAACGTGCCGCTGATGGAGGCGATCCTGGCCGACGGCGGCGCGGCGGTGACGGAAATGCCGCTTGGATGGACCGCGCGCGCCCAGGATTTCCCGAGGCGCAACCGGCTGATTTCCGGCATGAGCCTGGGCGTAGTGGTGATCGAGGCCGCCAAGCGGTCCGGGTCCCTGCACACGGCGCGCTTCGCCGGCAGCCAGGGCCGCGACGTGTTCGCCGTGCCGGGCTCGCCCCTCGACCCCAGGGCGGAAGGGTGCAACCATCTGATCCGGGAAGGCGCGACGCTGGTGGTGCGCGCCGACGACGTGATCGAGGCGCTTGCCCCGCTTGTCGAACGGCCACTCGCACCGCCGCCGCGGCTGGAGGATGCGATGCCGCCGAGGGATCACACGCCGGAGCCGGACGACAGCGCCCGCTCGGTCATCATCGAGGCGCTGGGGCCGACGCCGGTGCTGGTCGACGAAATCATTCGCGAGACCGGGTTCGCGCCGGCCGTGGTGCAGCTCGTGCTGCTGGAACTCGACCTTGCGGGGCGCCTCGCCCGGCACGGCGGCGGCTCGGTGTCGCTGATCTGAGGCGGACCCGGCCGCGTAGGCCTGATGACGGACCGGACCCACGCCAGCGTCCCGGGCCGCACCGACAACAGGAGACGCACGTGCATCGCCAATCCGACCGCACCTACCGCCACGCGCTGGTCACCGGCGCCTCGCGGGGCCTTGGCCGCGCCTATGCCGAGGGTCTGCCGGCGACGACCGATCTCATTCTCACCGGGCGGGACGCGGCGGCGCTCGACGAGGTCGCCGGCCAGCTGCGCGCCGATGGGCGCACGGTCGAGACCCTGGTTGCGGATCTTGCCGCGCCGGAGGGCCGCCAGGCGGTGATCGAGGCCGGCCAGGATGCCGGCATCGACCTCCTGATCAACAATGCCGGGCTGGGCGCGTTCGGCGCGTTCATGGACGTTCCGGCCGAGCGCCACGCGGACATCGTTTCGGTCAACGTTTCCGCCGTTCTCGCGATCACCCACGGGCTGGTGCCGACGCTCATCGCCAGCGCCGACGCGAACGGCTGCAACGCGGCGCTGATCAACGTGTCGTCCAGCCTCGCCTTCGTGCCGGCGCCACAGATCGCCACCTATGCCGCGAGCAAGGCGTTCGTCCTGTCGTTCGGGGAGGCATTGGCGGCGGAGCTGGCGGGCGAGCCCCTCGATGTGCTGACCGTCTGCCCCGGCCCGACACGGACCGAGTTCGGGACGAATGCGGGATACGAGGGTGGTCATCTGCCCGGAGCGGTGTCGCCGGAGCGGGTCGTCGAGGCGACCTATGCGGCCATCGGCCGGCAGCGCACGCTGGTGGTCGACCCGCTGTCGAAGGTCGCCTTCGCCCCGGCGGCGTTCGCCCGCAACGCGATCAGCGAGGTGGTCAATCGGGCCGGCCGGTTCAGGTCCGGCGACTGACGATGCGGGGACAGGCGGTGGGGAGTGCGTTCGCCGGGGAATGGTACAGCCGGGTGGATTCGAACCACCGACCTCTGGATCCACAATCCAGCGCTCTAACCAACTGAGCTACGGCTGCGCGAACGGCCGCCAACCTAGGTTCAACGCCGGCGATTTGCAAGCGGGTGTCGCGACGTAATCCCGGGCAATTTCGCGCGGCCGCCCAACCCGATTTTCCGGTCCGGCCCCGGAGGGTTTCGCAAACGCAGAAAGGGCGCGCCGGATGGTCCGCCACGCCCTTCTGAACAGATGTCGGATGAGGCGCGTTACGCGACCTTCATCTTCTCCTGGGTCTTCTCCCAGATGTCCTTCACCGGAGCCGAGCTCTCGGAAGCCACCTTGGTGGCGAGCTCCTGCATGTCCTTCGCCTGCGACGTGAACGTCTCGAACTGCTCACGGGCAAACTTGGTCTGCAGCTCGACGGCGTCGGAGATCGACTTCGCGGTCACGAACTGCTTGGCGAACGCGAAAACGCGATCGGTGTTCGACTGGGCGTTCTCGATCGCCTTGAGGTTCAGATCGACGAAACCTTTGCGGGCGTTCTCGTAAGCGTCTTCCATCATGTCAGTGGCCTCCTCAGCCGCGCTCTTGAATGTTTCGTAGGTGTGCTTGGCCTGCTCGACGCCCTGCTCGGCGATCTCGCGGACCTGGTCGGGAATCTCGAACTTCTGTGCGGAGAAGCCCGGGAACTCGGTCACGTTGTCCGGCACGACAGTCTCGGCGGCGGTTTCCGCCGCATCGGTCACTGCGGGCTTGGACACGGGTTTCTTGGTCATGTCTTTGGTCCTTTCAATCCGCGCGTCGACTGGCTGGTCGAGTCGCACGATTGATCCAGCCGGTTCGGG
>TARA_R110002020_G_scaffold216088_1_pt1 | contig 10247 bp, 10 predicted proteins | sample TARA_R110002020 | Tara Oceans TARA_R110002020 (sample SAMEA4396489) | marine metagenome | biome: Westerlies Biome; feature: [MES] marine water layer (ENVO:01000295) within the mesopelagic zone...; material: water (ENVO:00002006), including particulate matter (ENVO:01000060) such...
GATCCTGATACTGAAGCTATTGCTGTTGAGGATCCAAACACCGGTTACGCTGTTTATACTTATGATCTTGGTGGCGCGGTTGTTTTTGAAGAAGAGCCTGTAGCTGTTAAAGAAGATGATGGTATGGATAGAACGGATGCCTTAGATAAGCTTAAAGATATGCTTGAGGATCTAAAATATATGTCTAGAGAAGCTAATGAATTACTAAGTAGTTATTTTCCGGATGCTCATACACAAGCTGAAGCTTATGGTGCTTTAGATTTCGGTACTTCTACAAACAAGTATGATACTACATTAGAAAGAATTATCGACGGTATCGAGAGAGGTATCTATATGGACTAATCATGAAGTTATTTCCTCTTATAAAAGAAATTATATCTGAAGTAGGAGAGGGATCTTCTAATCCGTATTCCTATAGTGTAAATGATAATGTCTTCAGAGGCAGCACGAAAAATGTAACAGGTAGAGATGTTACCTTTACAACAGAAGATGGAGATGATTACTCAGTAAGCTTTGCTGCATATTATGGAAATCATTCAAATACAGAAGGTAGAGGACCATATTTTAAAGTTGACTTTACTACAGTTGATGAATATGGATACGAAGATAGAGCTGATCGTGTTGTAAATAAGGGTAGATTATTTAGAATTATGGCCACTATTGTAAAAGCTACTAAAGAATTCTTAAATGATATTGACTATAAGGAAAAAGGTATTAAAAAAATGTTAATATTTCCTGCTAAGTCTGATTTTGGCGATGATAGGCGCGCTAACCTTTATTCAGCATATATTAAAAAGCAATTACCTGTTAGTGATGTTACCTATGATGGTAAATTAATGGTAGTAACTTTAAAATAAAAAAATATATTTATAATAATAAGATTATGGAAAACTTTAACTATAAAAAATATTTAAAAAATAACCCACTTTTATCTGAAGAAAAGAAAGTTGATAAATTAGATTGGAAATTTATGGATGATGATGAGCGAATGGATGCTCTATTATCTGTAGTTAAAGATCCTGATGAAGCTGGTAAATACATTGAGTTAGATTGGGATGATCTACCTTCTAGAATTAATCCTCAAAATATGCGTATTTTTAAAGAAGAGGAAGTAAAGGAAGGTAAAAGATTGTTCCATTATACTATACCAAAAAATGAATTTGGAATGACTAGAATGGTCATTAAAGCAAAAGATAAAGAAGAAGCAGATAAAAAAATAGCTGCTGATTATCCTGATGGAGGATATGAATATAAAGGTAAAGGAGCTAAATTTCAATACGAATCAGTAAACGAAGGTTCATTAGATAGTATCTTTGGAGGCATTCCTTATAAAACAGTTGGTACAAAATCTTTTACTGCTGCTTATATACCTGATGATGTGAAAACTAGAATTATAATGAGAGCTAAAGAAGCAGGTAGAATAGCAAAGCCTAATGCTTCCGGTGGAGTTACTGTATTTGAGTAACTAAAGAATCTATAGATAAATAATTAATATGAAACCTGTAGAAATATTTAACCAATATTACGGAACCGATCTAGAGTTTCAACCTACAGATAATCCAGATATTAAAATCAACAATCTTGATGTAGAGGATATGACCTATCTTCCTATGGTAGCTGATAAAGTATCTATTATAGAAAGAAAAATAGATGATTATATAGTATATGAAATGGTTTTTTTATTAACCGGTAAAGCTGTTATATCAACTATTGTAGGAAAAGTACAGAATAACGAATTTATCCCTTTCTCTAATGAAGAGTTTAAGGATTCTGATAGTCTTATACCATCTTATCTAGAAGTACGCTTAAAACAAAGGTAAAAACACTAAATTTAATGAAAATACAAGTTTTTGATAATACATTCTATAGAAGACCTTATATTACTAAACCACTTGATTATATCACGTTTCAAACCACTTCTAACGCGTATTTTGATAAAGATGGATATGAATTAAACAAATTAGAGCAGGAATTCTATAAAATTAACGGTATTAACATAGGATTAGACCAACAATACCATAAAGCCTGTCAAATTGAGTGGTTTTTCATGGATTTAGAGTGTTTTGGTATATATACTGACCATTGTATGCTAGTGCAACGCATGGCTTATGATGGATATGCTAAAGATCAAATAGAGAGATATCTAAGAGAAGAGTCTTCTGCTGGGGAGAATATTGATAAAACCTATAGAAAACTACTAGAAATACGACCTAAATACGGTTTAGACATATCTTTAGACTATATAGATGATGATCACTGCTTTGAATTACTACATTATGAAGCAGATTTCTTTGATATCGATCAAGCTATTGAATATAAGGAGAAAGCGGAGTCTCTATTGCTAGATACTGATTGGAAAACATTAATAAATAAAGTTATAGGCACTAAAGATGAGTGGTCTAAGCTTAATTCTGACGATCAATCCGATTACAAAGCACAAATCTTTGGATTTAAGCGTGCTTTTGATAATTTAAAAGTAATAGGTATTTAATTAAAAACCTACTACTTTACCTCTAATATCATTTCGTGGAAATCTTACTTCAAAGATACAAGGATCTAGTGCCGGATATACTACTCTATTAATAGTAGCACCATGGATATCATAACTATACTGACTATATCCTAAATCCTCTCCTACTTTATTAGTTATTTCTATATTATTAACTGTTTGAACTCCTTCTACTCTATCTAGTAGATTATATAGATTACGTATTTCAATAGGTTGATAAATATTCCATTTATCTAAATTAAAATATTCATTAATTCTAATAATACATGCACTTAATACAATATTAGCATTATAATTTGGTTGAACAATAATTTCAAAATCAACTCCAATATTAATAATATATGCATCACGTATCTCAACAGTATCTCCTACCATTTTATATTCATTTAGGTAGGTTCTTATATTTTCTTTAACTGTATTAGTTAAATAGGTAAGTCTACCTTCTGCATTTTCCCCTAAAACATATAAATTAACGGTTTCAATTGTAGATGTTTGTTGATCGGATAATTGTGGCTTTTGTGCATATACCTTACCAATTCTTCCATATATTGACGGTAGGGAAAGAGCTCGTATAACATAATCATCTAATGTAACAGTTCGTAATTGTGAACCATAGCTTGATAAACTATTTTCTTTAATTTCTGTAAGAGTATCACCACCTCTCCCACCAGTTAATGCATCTGGATTATTACATGATATACTATTAATAACATAATTAGCAGTTGTACCAACCGGTGGAACGTTGTTAAATTTAACTAATTTAGAGTCTATTATGTTTACAGTATTTGCGGGTGAATTAGATTGTATACCTCCTCCTGCAAACATTCTTAATTGTAGAGTTGTATTAGATGGTGCAATACCATAGCTATTAGTAAATATAAAATTTTGTGGAGAATATGCAGTAGTTAGTCTATTTTGCTCGTATGGTAATCCTAGACCTACATTATTTTGATTAGGAATTATTTCTTCATCATCTCCTGAGCTGTATCTTCCTGAACCAAATTGTATTCTAATAGAACTACCATCAAGTACTCTTACAACATATCTTCTTTCACTTTTTATAGCTGATAATACATATGGCGCATCATCTATATTCTGTGTTTTATTGGGATCTAGATAATTTTTATTTGGCTGTTTTCTAAAAATAGTTTCTTGCCCTAAATAATCTACTTCGTAGTAAACATTACCATCTGCATCAATAACATCTATCATGTTAAGAAATGTAGGAGCAGATATATCTCTACTCGGAAATTCTTCATATTGATCAAATCGGAGTGTTCTAGTAACTATATTTCCTGCAGTAATTTTTGTTGTTTTCTTTAATAAGAAAAATATTGGATTACCTGATCCATCTATTTCATATACTGTTAATTCTGTTGGATTTATTGATGATGAAACTGAGAAATCTAAATCATTTAAAGTATAAAAATTAAATGATTGATTTCCTGCACCTGTTCCAACTTTACTATATTGTGGAACTTTAATTGTATATGTATAATCTGGTATGTATTGTGTACCATCAAAAATAGCTGGTATTTGCTGAAATACATTTAAATCACCGCTTGCTGCGTTACTTAATTTAGGTTTATAACCATACATATATGCAGCTTGATATATGTTATCGGATTGTCTTGCTAACAGTAGGAAGTTTTCTTGTACTTGATTATCAAGATAAAATGCTAAAACATCCCCTACGTAAGCAGACATCTCCATAAATATTCTAGCTGGAGAGGCTGGACTAAAATCCGTAAATGTATTAGGAAAATACGTTTGAGAAAATGTAGTTAAATCGTTTATAAAGCTACCGAAATCTTTATTTAGGTATCTAATTATTTTACTACTATTATTATTTGAATTATATGTTGGCATATTATAATGTTATAAAAACTCTATCACTTTCACCAGTATTAGATATAAAATATGAAAATTTTATTGTAATTTGATTTCGATTATAGTCAGGAATGGCTTCTAACTTACGTACTTTTATATTAGGAAAAAATTGTCCTAACTTACTAATAATAAAACCTTTAACACTATCAATAGTATTATTTTGAAGTTGTTCAAATATAAATTGTCTTAATCCTCCACCAAACTCTGAATTCATATATCTTTCTCCTGGATTAGTAAGAAAAAAATTAAGTAAATTAGCTTTAATAGCATCCTTTGACATATCTGTTTGTCTAAACACACCAGGTACATTAAAAGGAAAACCAAATCCTATGTAAGAATTTTTATCTAAATCATTAAGACTAATATTTTTACCTCCGTACGCCATTATTTGCTAATTAAGTTAGTGATTTGATCTAAAGAAACTTCACCTTCTGGCATATTGCCACTAATTGGATCGACTCCTTGAGGATTAAATTTATGTACATCACTTGAATTAAATGACATTGCTGTTTCACCTATAACATCCATATATGCTTGTTTTTTATTTATTAAAGATTTTGGATCAGGTTTTGAGGTTAGAGTTGGCTGAGGCATAGTTACTGATTCTGTTATAGTAGGTTTAGAGTTATTACTTTTTAAAGATTCTAAAAGAATATCTTTTAATTCATCTCTAAATACTTCTCTTACACACTCTTTAATTATTTTTTTAAATGTTGTACTTTTCATAAATCTTATTATTATAAATATTGTTATTGTGATTTTAAATTATTTTCTCTAATAAAGAATTTTAATTCATCTATTAATATTTTAGTATCCGCTGCAAATGAAAATTCTCCCTTTAATACTACTACATTATTAATATCTTTTGCAATAGCTCTTCTTCTTTTATATTCATTAGTAGTTTTTTCGGTTTCTATTTCAAATGTAAAATTTTGAAATTCTTCATCCGTTTCTTCTGGAGTTTCTAATAATCTTAATAGATCAGGATTAATAGGAGTTAATTGTTGATCTTTAGCACATTTATCTACTAATTTATCTACATTTGATAATAATTTAAGAATTATTTGTAATATATTACCTAAAATAGCTAAAAATAATAATATACCAGTATTTATACCACTTAATTTATCTAAAGTTCTTTTTTTATCTTCTATTCTAGATGATATAGTAGTAACTACATTAGCAGGGACTCCTACTCCTAAAGGAGCTCCTAACGGTATAGGTATACCTTGTAAAGTATTTAATAATATATTAATAGTTGAGATTAATGTTTGTGAAATACCTAAAGCAATTGTTGTGGTATTAATTATTTTATAAGTACTATTAATTTTATCAGCTAAATTATTTCTTCTCCGTATAATATCATCTAATTCATTCGGTGTAGGACATTTAGTATTATCATTTACAATATTATCTTTTGACATATCTTCTAATTTAGATATCCCAAACTTTGCACCTAATCTTAAAGCAGTTGGAACTAATCTTTGTATTAAAGATTCTAAAAATTGAGCTCTTTTTTTACTTTGATTTATTTCTCTTGTTTGTTTATCAAATTTAGGTACTTTTTTACGTATTTTATTTGGTGATAATTCTAGTTTAGCACTTTCAATATCTTTTTCTAAATTAAGAGTTTCATTAATAAGTTTAATATCCCCTAAATTAGTTTTTTTAGTTCCATCTTTTAATACAACATTAATTGTTTTTCTACTATAACCTTCTTTTGATATAATAATAGTATTAGGTATAGTGTTATATGAAGTACCAAATTTTAAAGAAAATCTACCTTTTTTATCTGTTTTTGCAGTAAAAGCAATTATTTTTTTATCTCCAATTTGTATACCTGGAATATCATTAAAATTTGGATTTTCGTCGGGATTAGGTACACTGGTTTCGATAAAATTAGCAGATCCATCTAGTATTGGTGTATCGGTTTGTATACTAAGCCTATCAATTGTTCCGGATACCTCAGGTAGGGAGAGAAAATCTATTATTCTTGATACTCTCTCTCCATTAGGTGTATCTCTTGTAAAGGAATTTGAATTTGACGATATAGGATATAATGCTAAATCACCATATATTTTATCATTAATTGATTTACCAGCTTGACCTAAATCGTTAGGATTAATATATTTAATATGTTCAAAAATAGTCTGAGTTCCTATTCCTCTAAATAATAATCTAAATTTAGTAAAATTAGATTCATCGCTAAACATTCTTATCGGAAGATTAATTACTGTATTTATTTTACCTTCTAGATTAGCTTTAATGGATTTAACTATTTTATTATTTTCATCTATTATATAAACTGTCCCGCCTGGTATACCTGTTCTTCTTCTACCTGAAAATACGTTTGTCTGTCTTAATATAGCTTCTTCTTCAAGAGTTAACCCGCTTTCAGTTTCATCAGTATTAGGTCTTACTAAATTTACTTGAAGACGAAAGTTAAAAGTATTTTCTTCAATAATAGGTTCATTATTTACCTCTGAACTTACTTGTACTTCATTAATAGTTTGTAATGAGTAAATAATCTCAGCTGAAATAGGTTTTAAGCTTACAGAGTCAATAACTCTTCCTTTAACTTTTTTCTTTATTATATTTACCTCACTTTTACGTGTATTTTCTTCTTGAACCTCTAATAAATTATTTTCTGCTATTTGACTGTTAGGCTCAGCTCTTTGTCTTCTTTGTTTATTTTTTGGTTTTCTCCTTTTTACTTTTTTACTTTTATCTAAAGTTTCAGTTATATTATTGCCAGTAGTTATTTGACTAGGTATATTAACTATATTTTCAGTATATTCAACATTATCAGGTATAGGGTTGTTAATTACATCTATACCAGTAGTATTTAATTCACCTTCAAATACAGGAGCTTGATTTTGCTGTATTTGTAATTCATTATCTAATTCAGTTGGTGATTCAACTCTATTAATTTGAGGTTGAAGTATATTTGGTTTATTGGAGAAATCGGATCTAATAATATCATTATATTGAGTAGGAGTTGGAATAGTAGTATCATAAAATCCATAAAAATCTCCATCGTTATATAGGTCTTGAGCTATAGTATCGAGTGTGATAGTACTTCCATTGATATACTCTAGTTCGTATTCATAGTTTAGTTTTTCTTCTCCTGGTAGAGTCATTCCTAGTATAGGAACGGTAGTAGGAGGATACCATACATCTCCTTCTCCAGTGGTTGTAAATGATATACCTACTGTAGATAGTCTTTTAATTAAAATATCTATTATTTTTCTGTACACTTCTTCAACTCCTATTACTTGTGAGTTGCCAAATTTTTCTAAAAAATTATTAGTATATTCTCGTGCTAATCTCCTGTCTATCTCCTTGCGAATTTCATCTTTATTAATATTATTTATAAAAGCTGAATTGGACGGATCTTCACCATATTCCAGAGTTTGTATTGGTAGTCTACTATCGTTAGGTAATATTATTACTGAAAATCCTATTAATAGAGCATCATCAGTATCGTTTTCTTTTTCTACTATTGATAGTTGATTAAAAGAATAAAATACTAAATTAGATATACTAACTTTGTAATCATGATATATAGCACCTGGAATAGCCATTATGTTGTAAATGTAGTTTTTGAAAGATGAGATTCACCAGTAAGAACACTTATTACTTCATTTATTCTATTTTGGGTTGATATTGCTTGCATGATAACTGGCTCATTAGGGGCTGGTTGACCTCCGGGAAATATTTTACTATCTTCTAGTGTTTCTATTAACTCATTAATACTTGTAAGTGCTTTTATAAGAAGATCGTTTGTTTTATTACCTAGCATTACTGGTTGGTCTGCATTTACATTTCCTAATCTAATATTATTACTACTAACTGAAAATTCGTTTCTAGCGTCTATTCCAATATTTTTACCAGATAGATTAATGTTTTTTCCTGCTCCTATTATTATACTATCTTTTTTTGCTGCTAATACTAATCTATCAGAATTAATTAGTATTTGAGGATTACTGTATGAAAGTAGGGATTCCGGAGACTCGGTACTAGAATTAAAATTTATTTCAGGTCGATTTATAGGTAGTACTTGTGTGGAGGTTAAGTAAATACTACTTTTATCATCTGTAGGATTTTCTGAGAAGGGAACAAAGGATGCTGGTCCACCATCGTGAATACCATTATTTAAAATAGTGATAGGATCCCCATTGGTAGTACCAGGAGCTGGATTGGACCAGGAATTTCCTGATCCTGGTCTAGTAGATGAAAATCTTAAATTACTTCCAAATCTACCTTGAAATACTATATCACCTGTAAATATTTTTGTTTGTCTTACTTTTCCGTTATCTATAAATGTTGAGTTCCCGCTTGGAGTCGGTTCGTATGATCCAGCATCAGCAGATTTTGGTGTTATAGGTAGTATAACACTTTTACTATTGGTTCTAACAGGATCTCTTAATACAAGTTCTTCATTGGTAAAATTTGATGGATTATATGAAGGAGTATTAAATAAATTAACATTTGGTAGGTAGTAATAAACCTGGGTTCCATCGTTTGTGTTAACGGGGTTTTGTGAAAGAGATTTTATAATTAAAACTACCTCTCCTACTAATGGATAGCAGGTAATATATGGAAATAGAGGTTTTGCCTTTAAATTATCTTTAGGAGTACTAGGATTATCATTATCTATTGCTTCAAAATTAATAGTTCCCATACTATTATAACCATCTTTAGCATCTGAAAAACCAGTACTGTTATCGTTTAATATAACTGATGTAACAATACCAGATAAAATATCCTTTGAATTAAAGGATCTTCTAGTTGGATTGAGAGTTCTATTTCCACCTGATAAAGAGCTATTCATATTAATTATCCTTCAACTTGTTAATTTCTTTCATTAGTTGGGCTTTTTCTTCTTCTGATATTAACTCTCCTGACCCATTATTTTCAGTTGATTTAACCATACGCTGTATAATAGTAGCTACTTTTATAAGTTGCTCATCATTTTTAATACCTAAATCTAAATACTCCTTAATAAGAGGAACTATTAAAGTTGCATCACCAATATCCTGTATTAGTGGTTTAAGTTCGCTAATTAAAACAGAAATTTGTTGTTGTTTCTGCTTTTGGTTATCGTATATTTCAGATAAAATATCAGAAAACTTTTTCTTCTTAAAGACTATTTTATCAAAATCACCCATAATCTTTTCTAATAAATAGAAAAATTATGAATTTTCAAGTTCAAAGGATATCTCTTTAAATTCAATATAATTATGTAAGCCTGAATAAAATACCTTTTTTAATACTCTTACAACGGGAGTTATATGTGTTGTTGGTACATCTACTATTTCCTTAACAAAAATATACAGCGCTTTTTTATTAAAATTTTGTATAAAGCCTCTTTTTCTAAATATTTCTAAAACTGCATCCGCTATTTTAATATTATATTCATCATCAAATAACTTATATAAATTATCTGTTGAATATGCAGTAAAAGCATCTATATAGTCATGTAGATCTAATTCTTCGCTATCTATTACATATGAATAATTAGTATTAGATTGTATTACAGTAGTATCTACATGGGTAATTTTTTTATTATAATTTTTTCTATTATATTGTATAAGATAATTTTTTGTTATAGTACCAAAATATGAATATGCTTTAGTACCCTTAGATTCATCAAAAAGATGTATTTTTGATAATAAAAAAGTTATTACCTCGTGTTGTAAATGCTCAATATTATCAACTTCAGTATTATAAAATTTATACCTATGTATAATATTTTGAGTTAATTTAAAAAAGGGATAGTGTATATGGTCTTTATATATTTGACTTCTTACTTCACTATCTTTAGTATTATTATATTCTATAATTT
>TARA_R110002020_G_scaffold206077_3_pt1 | contig 10246 bp, 18 predicted proteins | sample TARA_R110002020 | Tara Oceans TARA_R110002020 (sample SAMEA4396489) | marine metagenome | biome: Westerlies Biome; feature: [MES] marine water layer (ENVO:01000295) within the mesopelagic zone...; material: water (ENVO:00002006), including particulate matter (ENVO:01000060) such...
TAGAGTACTGAATATGAACGAATTGGTACGTCCAAAAGGAAATCATGTAAGGTTCAATGCACATGGTGAGTTAATCAATACGTATCACGTCCAAAACCTAGTGAATTACGCACTTTTTTACCCTCAAGTGACATTCACTCTATGGACGAAGAAAAAGGCTCTTATTCAATCGTTTTTCAATAAGCAAAATAAACCTGATAATTTGATACTGATTTACAGCAACGAAGTGGTAGGGACTGTATTCAAAACAGTACCCAAGCATTTTGATAAAGTGTTCAATGTAGTTAACTCCGATTTACCATCAGTTAACTGTGTAGGAAAATGTATTGATTGCATGATATGTTATACTCAAGGAGATAACGTAAAACAAGTCATAGAAAAAATAAAGTAACATAACGTTAAATATATATTGCATATAAGATATAGTATATGTAATTTAACCAATAATCTACGGAGCAAATAACGATGAAAGAGAAAAAAACAACCAAGACCTTTTTGGTAAGAGAAATACCTGCTGCAAAGTGGGAACTGTTTAAGATAAAATCTATACAGAAAGGGACTACCTGTAACAAGGCTTTTTTAACCCTGATTGAAAGGTACTGTGCACAATGAGAAGTTCAATAAATCCATTTGACATGGACAAACTTTACCTTGATTTTATTGACAAGAAAAATGATGAAAACTATGTGGAAAGGTACACCGATAACGAAGGTTGGTATAAAGCTTCTTCAGCAGGCTTCTGCTCAAGAAAACAATACTATGAATCTGTATTAAAGTTAACCCCTACATTGAAACCTAAGCCTGATTCGTTAATGAAAATGAGGCTTGGAACTATCTTTCATGATGAGTTGCAGGGTGCTTTAAAAGAGACTAAGAATCTCTCTCTATATAATATAGAAGATAATAATAATATAGAAGTAAGTAATAATATAGAAGTAAGTAATTCTATAGATAAAGAAAAAGATATAACAAATATACAAAAAGAAAAGTGGGAAGTTCACGTTGAAGGGAACATCGAGTTACAGGACTTGAATGTAAGAGGTCATTTCGATATAGTCTTTGAGGGTGATAAAGTCTTTCTGTACGATATCAAAACCATTGGCTCATATCCGTGGTCTTTGAAGTTTGGAAGAAAGAAAATGAATGACACATCAAGAGCTTATCCGTTACAGCTTGGAACTTATGGGCTTGGCGTAGAGGAAGTATTTGGTAGGATTGATGGGATGTATCTGTATTATTACAACAAGGATACATCGAAGACAAAGACAATAGAAGTACCTATGGTTGAGAAGTCAAAAGCGTATATCTATTGGGAAGGAATCAATGAGGAACATGCAAAGGGATTGCCAAAGTTAGAACTTGGTAGTTCACCTGAACAGCAATGGGCGTGTGGATTTTGCTCGTTCAAGGATGTATGTAAACCTGAAGCTTTTATAGAACATAACAAACAAAAGGGGATGTGGTACTAACATGGCTAATACGAAAAAAGAACATTACTTTGAGTTATTGCGTAAGCATAACGTATCAGAGCATATGGAACAAAAAGGGCAGTTCAATTACTTAAGTTGGGCATATGCCGTAGAGGAATTAAGAAAACTAAAACCTGATGCTACATGGAGGGTTATAAAGGATGAGAATGGATATCCATACACAGCTACACCTGCAGGACATTTTGTTGAGGTAGAGGTAACTGTTGACGATATATCACTATCACAAATACACCCCGTGCTTGACCATAGGAATCAAACACTTGAGAATCCAAATGCATTTCAAATAAATACATCAATACAGAGATGTTTAGCAAAAGCTATTGCGTTGCATGGCTTAGGTCTATATATCTTTCGTGGTGAGGATTTACCTGAAGCTGATGGGTTAACAAAAGAGCAAGATGAAATAATGGATAACTACTTAAGACAAATTGATGATGAGGCATTTACGCTACTTGTTAATAGCCGAATAGACTCAAAGAAAATCAATCAAGGCAACTTCGATGAGGCTGTTGCTAGGATAGAAAGTAAACTAAACAGTATAAAGGAAGAAGAAAAATGAGTGATATAAATGATGTGTTTAGCGAGGATGATTTCTTTGCTGAGACAACAACAAAAAAAGAAGTATCAGATAAAACGCCAGCACCTAAATGGATTCCATTTGCTGATGGTGAATATTTTGCACACATATCAAAAGTAACTACACGTGAAGTTGAAACTCATAGCCGAACGCATAAGGCTTTAGTTTACAATTTTGAGGTAATAGTAGCCGATGAGAACTCTGCGAACACCTACACCTATCCTTGGGGCAATACGACCTATGATACGAGTGGGGATGAGTACGCTGGAAAGACACTTAGGGCAAGAGGAGTATTTAGATACCTTGTTCCTAAAGAGGGTGATACATTCACAGCCTTTCCTGAAGGAAACAAATCATTCACTTACCTTTGTGATGCATTGTCAGTTGAACTACCAAAGGCAACCAAAACAATAGATGGTAAAGAGGTTGTTGTTAAGTCTTTGCCAATGCTTAAGGATGCTGACTTTATTGGGAAACCTATTATTGCTGTTGTTGGTGCAGGGAATAAGTACATCAATAAAAATGGTAAAGAGGTCACCCCAAAAGAAGTTAAATTCGTAAAGGCTTGGAAAGATGGAAAATTAAAGGAGATAGCGTCTGATGCTGAAATCCCATTTTAGAAGGCTGATTGTTAAGCTTCTTCTACCTATGGGCATTAAAGTTGCTACTATCTCTAGAATTACAGGGTTTAGCAAGGTTACTGTTTATAGAATAAAAAAGAAAGCAAGATAACTTATTAGGCTATTAAACAGATGAGCATTCCAATAAGAGCCACATTTTCATTCCAATTTCAAGTGATTCTGCTGACCACGAATTAGCAGAGGAAACGATTGAGAGTGTGGCTATGGGATGTAATTAAGGAGAGAGAATGAAGAAGGAAACAATGAAAGAATATTGGAATACAGTTAATAAGGAGCGAGATAAAGAAATGAAAGAAGTAGAAGAAGCATTGCAAGAAGCAATAGCAGAAAATACTTGTTATAAATGTGATATAGAGATAGATGAAGAAGATACAATTTGTTGTAACTGTATAGATGATACAGATGGAAGAAACCAACACTTTTGGAATATTAAAAAGGAAGAGGAAGAAGAATGAAAGAATTAGGGTTTGTAGTGTGGACATATACGCTGATAGTAGCGTTAGCTATAGGTTTTCATATGTCATTTATAAAAGAACCTATTCCATTAAGCGACTGCCATTCAGCTGAAATGAAATGGTATAATGATAGACCTATGTGTATTGAATGTAAATTATTTTGTGAGGTAAAGAAATGAGAAAAGATATGTTTTATACTCTTGGTATACTTGCATTAATGACTATTTTTGGGATGGCAGTCTTGTATTCAATAAGTTTACTTTTCAGTTAAGAAGAAAGTATTCGGATTACATAAGTATTATTTAATAAATTTAGGGGGACGTATGAAGGAAACAGTTAACTCTTATATCCTTGGATATGCAAGAGACTTAGATTACGAGAAAGAACGAAAAAGAAAAAGAGGAAAGAAACCTCGGTCTGAAGGGATGAATACATTATATAAATGTAATTCATGTGGTAAGGTCTGGGAGACTTACCTTAACCATAGGAAGCAGTTTGTATCATACACAGACATACCTACTTATGGATTAAAAAACAATAAATGTAAATTATGTAAAGGAGAATGTAATGGGTAGAGCAATTGATATGGAGGCTTCAATAGACGCAATGAAAGCAAGCATTGAAAAGATTGAGGCTGCATTAGAGAAGGTAATTAATTGGATTTCTGAAGAAGAGGACTCTAGGCATGATACACCTAAACAACATAAAAGTAAGGCAACTAAAAAATCAGCCAAGACAACCAAGGTTGTGTCAGATGTGCAAGAAGATGGAGAACATTAAACCATTTGAATTAACATTTGTTTCGTTTGTTGGCTCAGAAGATTACACAATGTCCGTTTGCAGGAAGTGTGCTTACAAAGAAACCTATGGAAGTAAAGGGATGGTAAAGGCTATGAAGGAGAGTAGGATTGAAAAAGAAAGCGACTAAAAAAGACATTGAAATAGTAGTATCGAAACTTATACAGCACTTACAAATTATAGAGCAAAAAGTAAGTGGTGTTGATAATCTATTTGGTATGTACATTAAATACAAGAAAGATGAAAAAGGCTTTCAAAAGTATATTAAACAACAGATTGATTTAGTGTCTGATGGCAACGATAAGTAAAGAATTAGGCTATGTATATTTCACCTCAACAGGTGATGTGTATGCAAAGCTTAAGGATGCTGAAAAACATCAGGCAGAGATTAATTACACAAGTGAATCAAGACAAATGATAGAAAGGAGACTTCTTATGAACGCAGAAAATATTATAAAAATATTGAATGAAAATGGATGGGGTGTATATTACAAATCAAACCCAATTCATATTCTAAGCATGAAAGGAGGTGAACCCCCTATCTTCACTGTTAATGCTGTGGGCGATGATATACTAACGGACGCTCTAAACTGCAATGACAAAGGAGATGATAAATGGGATTCAGAGACAGGTTTGAAACAGTAGAAGATTTTGATGATTGGCTATTAGGTTTTTATGAAGAAAGAATAATAGCATACATGGATGGGATTGGTGAGTTTACAGCATATGGTACTATGATATCACCTGCCCTTATAAAAACTACAATGAAACGATATATTAAATTATTGGAAGATAAATATGTTATTGATAGGAAACTGTCTTGATAAACTAAAAGAATTAGAGAAGGAGTCAGTACAGGTTTGCGTAACCTCACCCCCTTATTGGGGATTGCGTGACTATGATGATGCTGACCAGCTTGGACAAGAAGACCACCCCGAAGAGTTCGTAGAGAAGTTGACAGAAATCTTTATGGAAGTGCATCGTGTACTCAAAGATGATGGGACGTTTTGGCTCAACATTGGAGATACATATTTTGGTGCGAAGGGTGGTCATTTTGATGGTGCAAATTCAATAACAAATGATGGTACGGGTACTAAGTATAGGGAGAGTAGAAAAGCTCCCTCTAAACACCCATATTTAAAGACTAAAGACCTATCGGGAGTTCCATGGATGTTGGCATTATCTTTGCAAAAAAGGGGATGGTATCTTCGTCAAGATATTATATGGCATAAACCTAATCCAATGCCCGAAGCTGTTAATGATAGATGTGCCAAATCTCATGAGCATATATTCTTATTAACAAAGAAACCACAATACTATTTCAATGCTGAGGCAATCGCAGAGGCAACTCGTAGGCGTACTGATGTATGGTCAATCAATACAGCATCATGTAAAGAGGCACACTTTGCTGTGTTTCCAACAAAGATACCTGAGATGTGTATCAAGGCAGGCACGAAAGAAGGTGATGTGGTACTCGACCCTTTTATGGGTAGTGGTACAACTGCCTACGTAGCTCAACGATTAGGACGTAAATGGGTTGGTGTGGAGTTGAATCCTGAGTATGCACAAATAATTAAAAACAAGATAGCACAGAGGGAGTTATTTTGAGTAGAGCAACAAAGAAGTATAGTAAAAATCGTCTTAAACGGGAGAAGGTAAAAGCGATGGAAATCCTCAAAGCAAACCTTAATGGTATATCTAAGAGGGTAAGTACTATGAGTAAAGAAAAAAGAGATAAGCTTACAAAGTCTGTTCACAAGGAAATAAAGAGGATAGGCAGCTTGTCAAGATTTGAAGAAAAGAAGATAGCACAATCAAGAAGAAGAAGACACAGAGAGACTATAAAAATCAAAGTAGGTTTTGAATATAAGAAGGATAGATAATGGACATAGATAATGGACATGCTAAAATAACAGAACAAGAAGTGGATGACCTCGTGAATCATCCAAAGCACTATACAGCAGGTGGTATAGAATGCATTGATTACATAAATGCCTGTAAATTTGATTACCTTGAGGGTAACATTGTAAAATATGTAACAAGGTATAAACATAAAAACGGAGTCGAGGACTTACGTAAGGCAGAGTTTTACTTGCGTATGTTAATTGAAAGGGAGTTACTGAATGGAATCGGAGATACGACTTGAGAATATAGTTATTGGGCAGACAATAAATCAGCCCGAAGACTTTGATGAGCTTGCACAATATGTCCCCAATGGGGACGTTTTTATTCAAGGGAAGGCAAGACGTTTGTGGGAGATGGTAGGCTCTATGCTTAGAGATGATAAGCCTGTAACTCTCATTACAGTAATAGCAAGGTTAACATCATATGATGAAGACAAAGGTGTAAACACATCTTATGTAGTTGATGTAACGTCAGCAGCAGCTTGCTCAACAGGGGTTAAGGATGTAACTCATGCAAAACTAATGTATGAGAAATATCTCTTAAGAAAAGTTATGGGAGAAGCTCAAAGGATTGAGTCTCTTGCAAGGAATAATACAGGGGAAGTATATGAGGCAATTGAGGATGCTCATAGACATCTTGGACAAATATTAGAGTTAAAGCCTGATAAGAATTTTTCTATTGATAAAGAGCTTCTATCAGCAATAAGTTCTATCACCGACAAAGACTCACTTTTACTCAAGACAGGATACGATAGCTTGGATTCTTTCGCTGGTGGGTTGACAAGAGGTGAAATAACAATTATTGGAGGTCGTCCAGGTCATGGTAAGACCACCTTTATGATTAACTTGCTCTCACGGATGATTCATTCTGGACTCCGTATAGCCTTCTTTAGTAGGGAATTACCAAATAGCGAACTACTGAAGAAACTCCTTACCCTTGAATCAGGTAAGTTATCATATGGGATGGTTCGTAAAGGAATTTTCGAGCAAGGTGACCTCCAAGAACTTGAGTATATAAAAGATAAAATGACAGGCTGGTATGCAAAGGAAAAGTTTGTCATGTTTGACCATATACGAGACTTCTCAAGTACGGCAAGTGAGATACGGAAGTTTAAACCCGATGTGGTTTTCGATGACTACCTTCAGCTTATACAGCCTCATGGTAAATTTGACCAACGAAGATTGCAATTAGAACAACTTGTTAATGATTACAAGTGGGTTGCAAAAGAGAATAAGTGTGCTGTTGTGCTTGCCTCTCAACTTAATAGGGCAATTGAAACTAGACCTGACCCGATACCACAGTTGTCAGATTTAGCTGAGAGTGGGGCTATAGAACAAGTAGCAGAGAATGTATTCTTTGTGTTCTATCCTCATAAAGTAACGCCCGATAAATCACAAGATAATTTAATAGAAATACGTGCAGCTAAAGTTCGCTATGGAGAGACAGGGAAATGTGTGTTTGGATTTGATGGCGATAAGGCAAAAATGTATGGTTCACTAGAGGAGTTAGTAGATGAAAAGCGAAACAAAAAAAGAGTTAAGAAGGACAGGACAATCAAGACAGAAGAAGATGACCTCAACCTCCCATTCTAAAATTATTGGCATAGACCCAGGGAAAAATGGTGGGCTTGTGGTAATATCAGGTAAAGATATAAAGGCATTTAAATGTCCCGATACACCTGAAGGAATGGCAACATTATTTGGAGTAGCCTTGAATGGGGATGCACCAATTGATACCTATTTCGTTATGGAAAAAGTATGGGCAAGACCTGGAAATGCATCAAGAGCAGCATTCACCTATGGGGTAAACTTTGGTTTATGGCTTGGTATAGCAGCATCCTATGAGGTTGATGTAAATTATGTATTGCCACAGAAATGGATGGCTCATTTTGAATGTCCAAAAGGAATGCAAGTTACACAGAGAAAGAATTGGTTGAAGGATAAGGCAAAGGAATATTATCCAGAGCTTAAAAAGGTTACATTGGCTACTGCTGATGCAATATTGATTGCGAGATATGGAAAAGACATTACAACAAATCGTTAATGCGTTTGGCGTTTGCGAAATAGAAAAGGGTGGTAATTGGGTGGCTTTAAATACGGATTATATAAATAAGAATTTTGATGTTAAGACAACAGGTAAAGTCAAGTTTGAGAAAGACCTTGAGTTTGGGAAAACAGGTGAGTCTTGGATTGATGATTTACTTAGCAATGGCACGATAGAAGTAAAGACCGAAAGAGATATTTGGGTTAATACAGGGAATATTGCAATTGAGATTCGTGGAAGAGATGGAAGGCTTTCAGGGATATCTATAACGGAAGCAGATACTTGGATTCACCTATTGTCTGTCAATGGCTCAATTGAAGGTGGATTTATATTTAAAGTATCTGACCTAAAGGAAAGAGTTAAAGAGTTATATGAAAGTGGAGATGCCAAGATTAAAAAGGGTGGTGATGATGATGCAACTCAAATGGTGCTACTTCCTATTGACAAGCTATTTAAGGATTAAAAAGAGCGTCCATTAGAAATTTCATTCCTAATCTTTTGATTTCTCATTGCTCTTTTAGCTCTGATTAAATCCTTTTTATATTTTTTTTCTAATCTGATTGCCATATCGTAATCTCTTTGACCAAGATTTATTTTAATCCAATTCAAGAAATTCTTTCGTTGAGATACTCCAAACTTTCGACCCTTAACTTCTTTGGAAAAATTAACAGGATTCATACTCTTAAGACTTGAATCAATTGCTTTATGTGCTTCTTTTATAACAGCACTTTTAGTTAAAGTCTTTTGGTTATGTTGAATCTGCACTACAAGGTAATTATGGGCTGCCCAATATGCTCTTGAGATTTCATCATCTGTCCCGAAATATATTTTCTCTTTAAGGTTTCTATAATAAGGACTTCTACCTGTACCTGCGTTAATATTTGGATTTACAATACCATTTTGAGATTTAAATTCTCGTGCCATTGTATGTAGCTGCTTTGAATCAGTAAAGTCAGGGTGAACTATATTATCATAAAACTTCTCAGCTTGAGCTGCGACAACAACAGTTCTTCGTGTCATATCCTTAAGGGCTTGCTCGTAACTCTTTCCACCTGTCCACCATGCATATATATTCTTCATTGCTTCCATTGAATTTCTATAAATTACTGGCTCCATGAAAGGTATGCCCTCTCTCTTATCATAAGGGCTTATGAGTTCACCAAACATTCCAAGGAACTCTGCACGATGTAGATACATAATCCCCTTCTCTAAAACACTTGTTGCTTCTTTTGGAGGCTCTGTGCTAAACAGCTCCTCATATACTTTGTATAGCAAAGCTCCTCCAAGATGAGCTCCTGCTGCTGCTGTGATAAGTGGGGCAAAATTGCCATGCTTGATAGCAGGCATGACATAGTTTCTATGAGTATCCCATGTTATAGCAGTTGCAAATCGTTGGAATAAAAGGAAAGGCTTTACGCCTTGATGAGACATCCATAAAGGTAGACTTCCAACTCCAGTACCACCTTGAGCAGATACATGTGAGTAGTGTTCAGCCACCTGCATTATCCCCTCTAATTTCTTTCGATTCTCAGGCTTACTTAGGTTTGCTTCCTTAAGGAAATCAATCTGTTTATTATTGAGCCTCCACATATCTTTCATCATATCTCGGACTTGACCCTCTTTCATTGTAGTCCCAAGCAGACCCCTCTTGCCACGAAGGTTATTATGTTGCTCGATAAAATGAAGTCTTCCAGCTTCCATTGATGCAATCCTATTAATATTCTCTGTCAAAGTCATAGCATTCCACTTAAACACTTTCTCTAAGCTTACTTGTGCTTTTCCTATTCCAACTGTTTGTTCAGCCAACTCAAGGTGTTTTGCTCCATATTCAAGAGCTCCTTTTTTCCTAGCAGCTTCTCTTCCTTCTACACTAAAAGCTAACCTTAAACCTTTAACTGTATTGTTAAAACCAAATGATGCAACGGAACGAGGAAGACCTATAACAATATTCTTTAGCCCAGAAAGGGGAGATGATAACCCAAATGCTGCAGATGTTGATGCAATCTTTTGTCCAACTCTTCCCATTTGAGATTGAAATGCGTCCTGTTGTTCAAGACCTATAATCCGTCTAATACCTTTTTTTGCATATTGTGCAAATTGGGAGTCAGCCATTTCAAGTTCAAGTGTTGCCTTCTTTGTACCCATGGAGAACTTTCCTCCGATATTGGTATATTCAGGGAACACATCTACTGTTGCAATATATTTTGACATACCCGAAATATAAGGGTCTACAATACTCTCAGCATTAGTGGAATATGTTTTAACTTTCTTTGCTCTTCCATTCTTATCAAGAACTTCAATGAACTCAGGTAAAACAGGAACTCGTTCCATAAGGTA
>TARA_R110002020_G_scaffold147984_3_pt1 | contig 10240 bp, 14 predicted proteins | sample TARA_R110002020 | Tara Oceans TARA_R110002020 (sample SAMEA4396489) | marine metagenome | biome: Westerlies Biome; feature: [MES] marine water layer (ENVO:01000295) within the mesopelagic zone...; material: water (ENVO:00002006), including particulate matter (ENVO:01000060) such...
AGATAATTCTCACCTAATTGAGACCAGCCTCCTATTTTCTCAGGAGTGGAGTATCTAAAGCGAACATTATCCCCACCAATCCACTGACCTTCTGCGGTTGTGGGTGTGACTTGTTTATTAAATCCTGGTAGAAATCCTATCTTTTGTAGCATACGAAAATCCGTTTTAGCTCAAAATATACTAGAATTATGTGGGAATCAACTACTCTCTTCTGTTCATTTAGTAGCGAATTGTTTGATCCAGTTATCAAAAACTTCTTGTCGTTTTCGGGATAGAGTTTCACTTACTCGTGGTCCAAAGATCTGGAGCGTGTAGCGCCAAGGAGCTTCAGGGGTGGTTAAACTAATGCTATGGGGAACACCTCCATGATTAATAATACATTGGTTTAAAAGAGGAGGAACACCATGGATCGTATTTTTCTTAGTATCACTATATAAAAATAAACCCCCATGATTAATATTCCATTTTTCATTTAAATAAATAGTTGCAGTAAATTCATAGTCGGCATCGTTATGCCAACCTATATAGTTACCGGCTGCACTTAAATAAAACATGGGTCTGCTAATCTTGTCTTTAAATTTCTTTTGTATAAGAGCTGTAAATTCATCAGGCATTTCTAAGATGGAGACGGGTGAACTAAAACGTTTCACATGATCTAACCAACAATGGCTCGTTCTCCATTTATAAGTATTGAGATTCTTGAGGGCATAGTCTCTAATTTTAGGAATAAGGTCCTTGTCTAAAAAGTTTTGATGGCGCGAGATAAAACTCTTCATTTTTTAAATCCCTTGATTTCCCATTCAGCGGGAGTCACTTCTTTTTGATGAACAAAAGGAAACCCCAGCACAGGTCTGCGATCCAATTTATTTGTTTCACCAAACGGTCCATTTTTATCACTATAATGTAAAAAGGTTTGCCCACATAAATTTCCTTTTAAAGGATTTCTCCAGTGCTCTAGATCGGCTCCTCTATAGATGAGCATGTCCCCTGGATCTAAAGTAATGGCCATCCCTTTAGAACGTTTCTTTTTTAATTGAACTTTATTAATACTATAAAATTTTTTAACCCCTGATTTTCCTGTGGGGTCTAAATAAATAGGCCAGAGTTCTCCTCCTAGATGAATCGTTGTAGAAATTTCGCAGCTCACGCGATCCTTATGCCTCACGAGCTTGTTTCCTTTTTTATAAAGCCGTGCAAACGAATAACCAGGCACTAAGGTTAAATTAGTAATTCTAGAAATAGTAGGTAAAAGTTGCATCAGCAATGTTTCCATCGCATGATCTCCATAAATATTGTAGGCTCCAGGTACTTGATCCTTAGAACTAGAATGATATCCCGTTAAAGGATATTGAGAACCGGTCGGTCCTTCCATCACTAACTGGGAATCCGCGATTCGAGGAGGAAGCCATTTACGATTAGTCATATGAACGATAGCATCATGCTTAAGCATTAAATAATTAAAAAGAAAATTAGCTTGTTCATAACTAATTATATTTCTAACTATTTCATATTTATTTTCTTTAAAACTCATTGTTGTATAAAGTTAAAGGAGACAGAAACACGCCATCCTTTTTCTCCTTTCTTTTTGCTATCATTAACATCAACATGATGGGCTAAGAAAGCCGGAAACATTAATAATCTACCTTCTATAGGAGTATAGTTAGTTTGTCTCCAAAGTCTAGTTGGCATTTTATCCAAACCTAATTGTTTAGGAAAAATCATATTGGATCCATGTCTAGGATCTTCTAGATGTAACAATCCACTATTGTCAGGTACTTTAATATAATAGACCCCTGACCAATTAGAATTAGGATGCATATGGGTACGATTAAAGGAGCCTGGATAATTAATGTTAGCCCACATATTACCTAAGAAAGTTCCATGGGTATAACCCTCTTCTCGAATAATAAACTCCTGCATTTTAACGAGCTCCTGAATAAGGGGTTTATATTCAGCCTTCCTTCCCATCTCCGTAGAACTATGCCATCCCCCTCGATTCGTTTTGCTGACGCCCTTATCTTTTTTATGCCAGGCTTTAATATGTTTAAAAAGATATTTATTTAACTCTTGATAATTATCAACTTGAGACCAATAAACAGGAGTAGGAAACCAGAGGTCACGCTTAATCATGATAACCTTTCCGTGCCAAAAATTTGAATGGTTCGTCTTAAAGAAGCGTCTGGTGTTAAAGGACTTACAGTGTGGGGAAGACCATGACTATTGATGACACATCGATTAAAATAAGGAAGAACGGATTTCATACTATATTTTCCTGTTTGATATAAAAACAATCCTCCGTGGTCCGGGTTCCATGTTTCATTGAGATAGATGGTGGAACCAAATGTATAGGCTGCATCTCCATGCCATTCGATATAGCTTCCTGGAGCCCAGACATTAAACATTAAGTGTTGAATAGTAAAATCTACTTTTCTTTTTTTAACTTGCTGGAACCGCTTTTGAATGGGTTCAAGAAATTTATCTTTAAGATTAAGAATATGTATAGGGTCACTACAGCGCCTTGTCTCAGGAGCCCAAAAGAGTTGGCTTTTCCAGTTAGCTTGATTAAGTGCAGCTAACGCATAGTCATTAATTTGTTTTAATAAACTTTTTTCAAGAAAGTTTTCATAAGTTAAAAGAAAAGTTTTCATCGAAGCGGAGGACCTCCAAACCACATGACTAAAGATTTACGGTTTCCTTTAGTCACTCGGGTAACGCGATGAGATAAAAAACTAGCAAAGAAAATAGCATGGCCTTGTTTAAGAAGAACGGGTTTATGGGGTTTGACTAATTCTAAATCTCCTCCTTTGAAATCTTTAGGATCACTGAGTAATAAGGTCATCGATATTTTTCTAACTATCGGCATTGTGGATCCTTCCATTGAACTATCCAAATGCCAGTCATAAAATTCTCCTTTAGAATATTCTGTATACTGAGCTGGCGTAGTAAGACGCATGCCATCGTATCCAAAAAAGTTAGTATTAAATCTTAGCATCCAATCCTCAAGGTTGGCATACATGTTGGGTGCTTGATTAAAAGGAATCCAACGAATTTTAGAAATACGATACGTTTTATCTACTTTTTGACGGACCTTATCTCCGGGTACACCTGTATGAACTTCTGCTTCAGATGTTTTTTGAGCTTGTCCTATTTCAATAATCTCTTGACACTCTTGAGGGGTGAAGATGGGATTGTCACTCTTAACAATATACGATTTCCATTTGGGTTCTAAAGGAATCCAACTCATTTAATACCGCTCCCTCCTTCATAAGGATCATAATCTACATCAAAATTAGCTCCTAAGGTTCTTCGTTTTCCTTTTCCTCGAAAAGGATAAACACCATGACGCATGTCATAGGGGAAAAGAAAAAAGTCTCCTTCCCGTACCGTAGGATTATATTCCGTCTTACAAAACTGTCCTGAAGAATTTCCTAGCAGCTGCAGCTGACCATTGGTGGGCCGGTCACTGCGAGCATATTCTTTGCCATAACTTTTAGGTAATTTTAAAATTAGTACCGAAGATAGACCTGAAGGAATATCACCGGAATGAATATGAACCGGATTATATTCTCCTTCTTTCATTTCATTAACCCACACAGAATTAATCATACATTTATATTCTTTGATTTTATTCCATTCTACAAAATGAGAGACTCGACTTTTAAAAAAATCAAGAACCTTTTGAGAAAGAAAATTATGCTTTTTATGTTTCGTTTCATTACTGCTCCCCCAATATAAAGAATGTTCCTTTTTAACTTTTCCAATCAGATGAGATTCCCAGCTAGGAATTTTCTTTTTAGATATTAATTTTTCGTAGGTTTGATTAATCTCCTTGAGAATGTCTGGAGGAGTATCATAACGCATGATGGCTTGACCCATAAATACAAAACTAAATTCAAACTCTTTTTGTTTAGTGTCAGATTCAACAAAATCAATAGCAATACTGTAGCGTGATTTTTTACTAACGGGAGCACTATGTGAAATAGAGGAGGGAAAAATAATTAAAGAATTCTGAGGAGCTTGGGTACTAATAATTTGATCTTCTTTTTTAAATATTGTTCCTAAGTTGTCTGGATTGTCTAGATAATACACCATGGAAAAGTTCGTAGGATGGGTATGCCAAGTACGATAGGTTCCCTTTTTAAAGACGGACCAACACTTATTAATATTATATTGCTTCGTTAAACCTCGGGTTCTAGAAAATTCAACAAAGACATTTTGAATGCGATGAACAAATTCTCTAAGCTCAGGATAGGTATGAATATCCGCAGGGGTTTGAAGACTTGGATATTTAGGACCTAGGTCTTTATGAAGGGGTTTTAAAAATTTTACTATTTTAATTCGTTCTATCTCAGATAAAATATTAAAATATTGTTGATAAAAATTGTTATCTCTTTCCATAAGATTAATTTATCACCTTCCATTTTAAATGTCCATACGCCTGGATAATTTCGGGAGGCAATAATTTTTTAACGGAAGTTTTATGCTCTTTAATTTTACCTGTATGAATCGTATGGAGTCCTCCTCCCAAAGATCTATCATCATAAGGCAACTGGTCCAGTTGTTTAAAACGATGAGTGTAAGAAGGAATGTCTAAAAATTTATAAATTTGCTTTAACGTAGGCTTGGGTTTTTTAACTAGATCTTTAAATTGAATAAATAAAGCATAATGTTTATTTTCCGGTTTCATTAAATTTTCAAAACTTTGAATTTCTTTAACAATATTTCCTTCTGGACGCATAAGCCAATGGCACTGTTGCACCACGTCTCCGTGTTTATTAATATATCCCTTGGGTTCTTTTTGTCCCCATTTAATAAATGAAGCCAGGACTTCTAACAAAGGTCTCATCAGCACAATAATTTTAATAGGCTGCTGGAGATGCTTTTTAAGTAGCATTAAATTGCCATCGGTCCCTGCAGGTGTTCGATCAATAATATACTTACAATTAAAATCTTTATAATAACAAGGATAGATAGCGTCTAAAATATTGTCTAAGGGTTTTTCATTAGGATAATTTAAAAAAACATCGTGTTGTTTTAAAAGATAAATCATTTTCATGGCTTCCATACAAATTCCATTCACCCCTCCTCCTATATCAGGATTTTGAGTGAGCAAACTTCCAAGTAAAGTATTGCCGGCTCTAGGAAGTCCGCTTAAAAAAAATATCTTCATTCCGGTTTAATAAAGTTCATAATATTTATCTACAAAAAGTTGTCCCCCTGTTTTAGGCTGTACGACATGGACCCAACCATCCTTTCGTTTAATCTCGACGGTCTTAGGAAAATAATAAAGCTGTCTAATCTCTTCGTCAGTTTCAAGAATCCTACCTTTCAATCCGCGTTCTGCATCAAATTGAGTAATGACCGCAGGTATTTTTTTAATACCTAAACGTCGAGCCACATTTAATCGACTATTACCTGAGGTAACATATAATCTCATTTGCGTCTCAGGCGCTTTTAAAATAAAAACCGGATCCCGTATTCCACTTTTTTTAATAGAACGCTCTAATAGATTTCTAAAATATCTTTCTCCGGTTAAAGAAAGATTGATGGGGGAATAAATAATATCATTTAAAGGAACATGAGCATAGATGGTATTAATCATAGGGTAATTAAATCGGTGTCTTTGTATTGTCCAATCTCTCCTTTTAAAAAATAATTAGCTCCGAGGGTAACTTTATCCTCCGTATCTTTATTAGGACTGGTCTGGTGAAACAAGCGACCAGGAAACATTAAGAGACAGCCGGTATGTATCGGTACTCGATATTCTTGCGCATTAAAATCGGTAAACTTTGACCACGAGTAAGAAAAACTAAATTGTTTAGAAACATAAGGTCGGGGGCCTGAAAATTTAATTTCGGAAGGAGCGCATCGAGCATAAAAAGCACAACTAAAAAAAGTGTTAGGATGAAAATGCTTATGATGCTCCGCTCCTGGACGGGATCTCGCAATCCATCCTTGCGTTAATTGAATAGCATTATTCATGGCTAAGATTTCATTTTTAAAATAAAGAGCTCTAAGATTAAGCATCTCCTTAATTCTTTTAAATTCTTTTCTTCTAAAAATAAATTGATCTTTAGAAATTTGAACTTTTTTATTAATATCTCCAGTGGGATTGTAAGGCATGGAGTTTACTACGTTCCATTCTTCAGGAGTTAATCTAAAGTCAAGGACTTCTTTATAAACGGGAACTGCAAAAAAAGGAAAAACTTTACCCTTTAGAGGGCTCAGTGGAGTCTCCAGTGATGGCTTTTTTCTTTTCAGCTTCCAATTTTTCTTGTTCTTTCTCTTCAATGATCCTCTCAATCGTTTGTTGCTGAGCTAAAATATTAAAAGTTGATCCTTGATCCGATGCCGGTCCCAAACTATTTCGTTTATTTACCATAATCTTTCGGTAAGACTCCAATTGATGAGTATCGGCGTTGGTGGTATCAAAAGTAGGATCTCGTTCAATACATTCTTTTTTAATGATAGACCACGTTTTAACTTCTCGCAAACGCTGTGTGGCCATTAGTTCTTCATTAGCTTTGCGATAACGTTTAGCATCTATCTCAATCAAAATACTTTCTTTTTCCAACTCATCTTCTTCGGTTTCCAAATCTCTTAAAAGTTTTTTAATCTCTACATCAGTTTGACGCGTCTCTAAAGAAAGCGTGATTAAACTTTCAAAATGAGCATTTTGTTCACGTACCGCTTGCCAGTATTTAGAAGCATCGGTAGGAAAGGCTCCATCATTTAAAACAGAAAACCGCATTTCGGTTTCCGTTCGATGCATTTGTTTTTTAACCCATGTGTCCTTCAGCTCCGGCATAAGTTCTTTTAAATAAGTTATATCCTTCTTTTCTAAAACGCTGTCTAAATGATAAAAAGCGTCTGACGCAACTGGGACAATATCTCTTTGTTTCTTTTTCTCTGTCATCTTATTCCTTCCAATAAAAAATTAACGTAAAGCGATGGCCTTTGGTTATAGGAGACACCCCATGATGAACTTTTTGACCATCAAAAAAAGTCAACATCCCGACTTCAGGCTTAAGACGAATTCCTCCTTGCGTATAAAACTCTCCTCCTTCATAGTTATTATTTAAATAAATTAAACTATTATATCGAGTTGCTCCTCTTCCTTGATCAAAATGATTATGGAGAGAACTAGAGCTTTGTTCTTGCCAAATTTGAGTCTGGGCCTCTTGAATCTTTAAAGGGATTTTAAAAGAAGCTTCTAAAAATTGACTCAAATGTTTCACAATTGGATACTCCGTTATTGTAGTTACCCTATCTTGCCAAGCCTTAAAACGCGGGTCCAGCTTAGGAGAAGGAATATTTTCTACCCATCTTGAACATTCCTTAAGGGGAAGAAAATTTTTTATTAAGTGAACTACATCACCATTCTGAGTGAGAGTCTTAATATTGAGTTTTCCTTTCATTCTGTATCTTAATGTATTCTATGGTAGCACAAATTCTTCAGTCACTAACCTCTTATTTGTTGGTACGATGGGATCTTTTTCATCATCGGGTAATGCATCCCATACTGCCTGTTCCGCAGTAACGTAGGCATCAACCAATGCTTGTGCTTCAGCTTTTGTTTTTTCGGTAGCTACAACTTTAGCCATCCATTCTCTATGCTGATCAGAAACAACATAAACATTATTAAAATATTCTTGCATAAAGCCTTTTGCTTTTTCTTTATGCGTAATGAATCCTGTATTAGGTGTCCATTTATGAGCTGTACAATATAAATAAGCCATATTTTCCTTAACTTGTTGTTACGTCCTCAGTAACTGCTCCTTTTACATATTCAAAAGATGCGCCCGCAATACCTGTGGCACTAGCGCTTACAAGAGCATTTGATGCCGTACCAGTTCCTGTATTACCTGCCATACCTGGACCCGGGAAAGCTGTTCCACTAGACCAAGTAGTTCCATTATAAAGTTCAACTGAAGTTAAAGCAGTTGGAGCCGAACCTCCTCCTACAACACCGTCAGTTACAACACCAAAACCAAAAGGTCCTGTACATGCTGAAATTAAGTTATCTTGTTCACTCCATGCAATCCCATTAAATTCTTCTACTTCTGCATTGTATTGAGGGTGAGGGCTACTTGGGTAACCACCTCGACCTGCCGCTACTAAAGCAGCTGTAACGGTTCCTGGACCTTTACGAGACATCATATCTCGGCCATGAATCGCATCACCTTTTTCAGTCCAAGCAATTCCATTCCATTCTTCTGTTTTTCCAGTATAGCCTGGACTTCCTCCAACAATTAATCCTGTGGTATTTGCGGTGCTACCTACACCTGTTGTTTGATATCTTGAACTTCCTAAATTCACGGTTTCTGACCATGCAGAACCATTAAAGGTTTCGCAATTCGCTACATTACCTGCTCCTGGACCCGTTGTACTTCCAGATGCTACCATCAGAGTAGTTCCTGAACCGAATCCTGATGTAGACGTTCGGCCAATAATCATGGAAGTCATTTCCGACCATGCTGAACCATTATATTCATTCGTGGTTGCCGATGTAGGAGAGGGACCTCCTCCTCCGACAATAACGGCGTCACTAGAAATGCCTCCGGCTGCGCATGATGGTTCTGCACCATCAGGATTTGTTCCTCCTACAGACCATGCGGCTGCACCCAGTGTTCTTACTCTTAATTTTTCATCTGTTGTGTTGTACCAGGTTTGCCCTTTGTAAAGAGTTGATGGATCAGACGCTAAAGTCTGAATCGCTAAACCTTTTATTTCTTTATATTCACTCATATACTCCTCTATATCTTAATTATCACTTAAAAGCCAGCCTGCTGAACCATCATATACCAATTTAAATCCTGCTCTGTCAATGGCTACTGTCAGATCCGATGCTGCTCCCTGAATACTTTTACCATTTCTTCCTATGGTAATATTATTAGTGGCTGCTGAACCATAATCAATTACAGAAACTTCGTCTCCTAGAGCGGGTGTACCCGGTAAGTTAAGTGTGATAGCACCTGCTGCGGTGTTTAAAAGATATCCATTACCTGCAACGCCGGTAATAGGAGAATCACCTGCAACACTAATTGCTTGCCACACTGTTCCTGTAACAAGAGTTGTCCATGATAAAACTCCTGCATCTGTAGAAGTAAGAGCATCACCAGTTGTGCCTGCCACAGTTGCTGGCCATGTAACTGTATACGTTGAAGTGGCTCCTGCGGCTTGATGAGCAATATATTCACCACCAGTTGTATCTTGTAATCTTAAATCTCCTTGAGATAAAATATTTAAATTTGTTCCATCAGTTGTTAAACCGGTAGCGCCACCAAAAGCATTTGAATTATTGTATTGAATTTGTGTATCTGAGCCACCAGGTGAAGTTGATAAAGTTGCTTCGATTAGATCAGTACCACTCATGTAAACGAGTTTGTATCCTTTATCACCGGTAGCAAAAGTAGTTCCTGATCCTGTATCCGAAGCTCCTTTTAACTGAACAGTATACCCTCCAGTGGTACCATTAAGAACAACTTTCAATCCTTCTGTGTCGGTAGGAAAAGTTACAATTTTATTTCCTGTAATAGCTCCTGTTACTTTTATAACTTGATTACGAGCAGCATTGGTTAACGCATCAGTTACAGAGGTTGAATCTCCATCTGTCATTGCTAATGCAGTTGTATTTGCCCCAGTTCCAACCAAATTCAAAGATTGTGAATGGTAGCCTGATGCGGCTTGTTGAATAATATCTAAATTAGTATTTGTTATTGTACCCCAGGTACCGGCGTTTTCGCCAGTAGCCATTTTTTCGATACCTAAATAATTATATGTGGATGGCATATTTTAATTCCTTACGCTGCGCGTTCTGTTCCCGTTACATCTGTATACGTCGTATTAGAACCTGTGTCAACATCTGCATAATGAATGATAAATGGCCCTGTTTGATTATTTGCATTCAAGGTTGCAGTAGCTGTTTGACCCTCTGGAGTAACAGTAACATTAATTGTGAAACTTACAGAGCCAACAGTTGAAGTCGCTGAAAGACCTGTGAGCCCCATTACATCGGCTGGACTTAAAGCTCCTACGCTAGAGGTCGCAGAAACCCCTGAAGGTTGAATTAAAGGGGCTGATGAAATAACAACAGACCCTAGGCTAGACGTAGCAGAAAGACCCGTTAAAGTAATTGTATGATAAGATCTTGCAGTTGGCGTTCCAACTGAAGATGTGGCTGAAAGTCCTGTTAAAGTATAAGCTGTTTCAATTACAAAAGATCCTACGGAAGATGTGA
>TARA_R110002020_G_scaffold328579_1_pt1 | contig 10240 bp, 11 predicted proteins | sample TARA_R110002020 | Tara Oceans TARA_R110002020 (sample SAMEA4396489) | marine metagenome | biome: Westerlies Biome; feature: [MES] marine water layer (ENVO:01000295) within the mesopelagic zone...; material: water (ENVO:00002006), including particulate matter (ENVO:01000060) such...
TATCGGGCTTGCCCAATTAGAAATACAAAGTTTAATGCCTGCAGATCTCTGATTTGCAGGCATTTTTTTGTGCTTTTTGGAATTGATGTTTGATAGCTTATTTCTTATAATTTGAATTTCAATCTCAATACGTCACTCACTTTTCCACTTGATTTCATTACTCAGATCTCCTCCGGCTGCTAGTTCATCTAAGTTTTGAAGCGTGATTTTCGCGATTTGTGCTAAAGCCTCCTGAGTAAGAAACGCTTGGTGCCCTGTGATTAGCACGTTGGGGAAAGTCATCAGCCGTGCGATTTGCTCATCCAGCACGATGGTTTCTGATAGGTTCTGAAAAAATAGGTTTTCTTCCTGCTCATATACATCGATTCCTAAATTGCCTACTTTGCGGGTTTTCAATGCCTTGATTACCGATTTTGTTTCAATCAATGCTCCTCTGCTTGTGTTGAGGATGACAACTCCATTTTTCATCTTGCTCAGCGTGGTAGAGTTTATCAAATGAAAAGTATCAGGTGTCAAAGGGCAATGAAGTGAAATGATATCACTTTGAGCAAATAGCTCGTCTAAAGTCAGGTAAGTAACACCAAGCTTTTTAAGCTCCTCATTTTCATAAATGTCATGTGCAAGCAGTTTGCAGCCTATTCCTAGCATGATTTCACAAAAGGCTTTTCCAATAGCACCTGTCCCTATTACTCCTACAGTTTTACCGTGTATATTGAACCCAGTAAGTCCTTCGATGGAATAGTTATTTTCTCTGACGCGGTTATAGGCTTTGTGAGTTTTACGGCTCAGGGTCATTAATAGTGCAAGTGCATGCTCGGCCACAGCTTCTGGACTATACGCTGGCACTCTACACAGTTTGAATCCTAGTTCCGCAGCTTTTTCCAGATTGACCTGATTGTATCCAGCGCATCTTAGGACAATGTTTTTTACACCCAATTCATCAAGTTTAATCAGAGTTTTTTCATCTAAATGATCATTTACAAACGAGCATATGGCATCATACCCTTCAGCTAAAGCGATGGTATTGCTGTCTAGTTTTGGTTCGAAATAGGTGAACTCGTGAGAATGATCGGGCAGATAATGATTGAAACTTTCTTTGTCGTAGGATTTGGTGCTGAAAAATGCCACTCTCATGGTCAGTTGGATTTTAGTTGATAGATAGAGAAGCGGGTAAACTCTTCTTCAATCTCCGAATTTTCTGGCTCTTGCACTAATAATTTCTGGTCTGGTAATGAAAGAACAACACTTCCATTTATTCCTAAAAGCTCCATTGTGACTTGTTCACCATTTTTGAAAATCACTATCCGCTGTTCATTTTTGTCAAATCGACCTAGATACGGAACCTCTTCCGTAGTTCTACTATCGTATTCTGATTGGGATATTCCTGTGAAATATTGGAGAAGGTAGGTGTGATCTCCCAAGTTGAAAAGCTTCTGATTTCTTGCGGAAAGTCTTCCCAAGGCAATTGCTCTTTCATCCGAAAAGGCAGTTTCTACAGGGACTGGTGAATATGTTAGGAATTCGGAATGAGTTATTGGGATTGATTTTTTTAATGTCATGCCAGGTAAATCATAAACCAATAGTTCGGTATCCAGATTTTGCACAAGCACCAATTCATTGTTGTCATGGTCTATGAAAAATGATTTCCCCATCAATTCTGGGTAGATGTTTTCTGTAACATTATAGATTGAATTGGCTTCATAAGGAACCACCGTTTTGATGGCTCCAGTTTGTAAATTCAATTGATAAAAATTCTGAAGTGTATCCTTTCCCTCTTGATTGTGAATAAGGTAGGTAGCGGTGAAGTAATTGCTTGGTCCCACCAAGAGAAAGGTGGTATCATTATGTTGGAAGTATGGAGGGCTTCCAAATGGTGTATTCGCCCGAACGGGAAGAGGAGAAGGAATTCTAAGTCTTTTTACAATCTCGTAGTTTTTATCATAGCTGATTAGCTCGAAAGGCAATTCGACTATTCGCTGCCCTTCAGGTCCAAATCCTAAACCAATTGGATTCCAGTTTCCATAATTTGATGGCCCATCACCTTTTCTATGGGCACGATTCAGAATCTCACCACTTTCGGAGATCTCCACTAGGTCATCTTCATTGATAGAATATCCCAAGAATATTTTTTCATTTGGATTGTAGTCTAAAATATTTACCCGGGTGAAATTATCAACTTGGAAAGAATCAATTTTGACCAATTCATAATTCTCCGCTTCACTTGTAGAAGTGTCTCTTGAATTGGAATTGCATCCTGATGTTATCGAAAGGATTATCAGGCTGAGTACTAATATGGAATAATACGGCTGTTTCATTTGTTTGAGTTTCGTAGATCTACTAAATTTTCGTTAAATATATAGAAAACATTTTAACCTTTCGATTACTTGGAAGTTGGGTTTATAAAGAGTTTTAGGTTTAGAATATTTTGGTGAATCTCCTTAGATTGGTCAAAAATCTATAACCTATGAAAAAATTACTCTATTTTCTTCCTTTAGTCTTAGCGCTTTCCTGCGCAGAAAAAGGAGAGAAACAAGTCGAAACAGAAATTAAAGAAATCCAAGAAGTAGTTATGCCAGCAAAACCAGATTCCGTCCTACGACACAATGTTTATTTCAGTTTTAAAGAAACTTCAACTCCTGAGGATATTCAAACAGTAGTAGATGCTTTCCGAAATCTTAAAAATGAAATTGACGGAATCGAAGATTTTGAATGGGGCGTTAACTCTAGTCCGGAAGAATTGAATCAAGGCCTGACACATGCTTTCACCTTGACTTTTTATTCTGAGGAAGCTAGAGACGCATATTTGCCACATCCAGCTCATGCGGCTTTCGGCGCTATTCTAGGTCCTCATTTGGATAAAGTAACCGTAGTTGATTACTGGACTCGTCCTTAATTATTGATCAAAGGGCAAGGCTGATCCGTCAGTTTTGCCCGCATTATTGACTGTGAGCACTTCGGTCACTACGAAGTTGCTGGTCCCTCTCCAAGGGAGCATTCCATTATATTCTTTGTAGCGAAGTTCTACAAACTTGCCTGAAGCTCTTTCTAGCTGCTCTGCGATCTCTGAGTCTACTACACTGAACCGAAACTCATTACTTTGCAATCCGCCAGCAGTTGGGCTCTGAAACCCTTCCTGAACAACGCGACCTTCGTAGGTTTTGAACACTACTCCTTTTTTCACGAAGTAATTTAAACTTCCGGCTTTTACCCCCTCACCGAACACGAAATAGAATTTATACCAAAAAATACCAGCTAATAATCCGATTATTACGATTCCGGCAATCCAAGCAAATTTTTTCATAGAGAGAATAAGTTTGGCTTAAAGATAGATATCGAGATGATTTTAATTTAAAAAATTACTTAAAATTAATCTATCACTTATCCTAAATAACAAATAAAGGCTGCTCAAAGGCAGCCTTTATTTGTTATATTAATCAACTAGCCAGAGATAATCGCCATAACCCTCAGCTTCCATTTCTTCCTTTGGTATAAATTTCATCGCAGCTGAATTCATGCAATACCTAAGGCTAGTTGGTTCTGGACCGTCATAGAAAACATGACCTAAATGACTGTCTCCAAACTTACTTCGGACTTCTACTCGGAGCATGCCCAGATCGTCGTCAGTTGGTTTTTCTAAAACTCTAGCATCAATAGGCTTGGTGAAGCTTGGCCAGCCTGATCCTGATTCGTATTTGTCTTTGGAGCTGAAAAGCGGAGCGCCTGATACGATATCGACATAAATTCCTTTGTCGTGATTTCCGTTGTATTCATTCTGAAAAGACATTTCAGTAGCATCTTCTTGCGTTACTTCATACTGCAAATCAGTCAAGGTCTTTTTCAACTCGGATTTTGGCGGAGCCTTATATTCTTTCTCACTAAGTTCCGGCCAATGTGCCTTGATGAATTTATCACGACCAGATCCATTTCTATACGAATAGTAATCCTGAGGGCTTTTTTTATAATAATCTTGGTGATACTCTTCTGCAGGATAGAAGTTGGTATATTTGATCAAAGGAGTCGCAATAGGCTTGTCGAATTTACCGGATTTATCAAGTAGCTTTTTGGATTCTTCGGCTACTTTCTTTTGCTCAGAGTCATGAAAGAAAATGGCTGATTCATATTGAGATCCTCTGTCATAGAAGGAACCTCCTACGTCTGTCGGATCAAAAGTCTGCCAGAATATGTCTACCAATTCAGAATAACTGATTACTTCTGGGTCAAATGTGATTTGAACTGACTCTCTGTGAGAAGTCTTTCCGCTGGATACTTCACCGTATGTAGGGTTTTTTTCTTTGCCTCCGGCATAGCCCGAAATTACCGTAATTACGCCGTCTATTCCCTCAAATGGAGCTTCTACACACCAGAAACATCCGCCAGCAAATGTAGCTAGCTCGGTGTTTCCATTATAGTTAGCAAGTTTGTCTGTGTCTGCAGTTGATTCTTGACTTTGCACCGCAGTGTTACCGCAGGCAAACATCAGCGCTAGGATGAGAGATAGCATGGGTGTAGTAAGTTTATTTGAACTAAACATGTTTTTGGTTCTTTTTTTGTTTTGGATGATATAGAAAACATTTTAATCTAAACTCAATTTACGTGATTCTGTTTGAGAGTTTATTTACTATTATGGTTCCAATGCATTGAAATACGAGTTGAGATCAAACTCGGTTTGTCTTGCAGCTTACATTTTACCAAATTTCACTAAGCCTGAATCTCATGAAAAAGCTACTACTATTCTTTTTTGTTTTGTGTTCGCTGGTTTGTATACAAGCAAAAGCACAGCACAAAGGTTCGGGTTTTGGGGTTAAGGGAGGCTTGAGCTATAGCACTTCAGGAAAGTATTTCAAAGATGCTGGGTCAATCTGGAAAAGTCCAGGTAGTTCCGCGGGTTACCAAGTTGGAGCTTTTTATAAATTGGCGTCTTATGATATTTTCCTGCGACCGGAATTGCTCTATACACATTCCCAGTTTGAATCAGGCTTAGGTGAAGTCAAGACCAACCGATTGGATGCGCCAGTGATGGTAGGAATGCATCTATTTAAACTATTCACAGTAGTAGGCGGGCCTTCTTTCCACTACCTATTGAATGACAACTACGATGATTTTTTTGAAACTCCCTCTGAAAAAGACTTGCTTTTTGGATACCAGTTTGGCTTGGGGCTAAATTTTGGACCGGTGGGATTAGACTTGCGATACGAACGCGTACTGAATGACCAAAAATTAAATTTGGATCAGGTTATCAAAAGGAAAGATGATTTCAGGTCAGAGCAAGTGATTTTGGGACTTTCGTATCAGTTCTAATCAGACTTTCCTTACTTCAAAAAAGGAGTAAAAATCTCCTTCCAAAGCTCATAGCCTTTTTCATTCATATGAAGATTGTCTTCTATGAAAATATCAGCTCTAGGTTTGCCAGTATCATCCAGCATGATGTCCCATACATTCACTATATGTACGTTTTCATGGGTGGTCGCATATTGCCTAATCAGATCATTTAATGCAACGTAGGAAACTTTTTTATCCCACCGCGAAGGGCTAGGTTTTGCAGCGATCAGGTTAACCGTGGTATTTGGATATTTTGTATGAATCTGCGTAACTAATTCATCTAGGTTGTCCATTATAGCTGATATCTCTTGGTCCGCATTGATGTCGTTGTCACCTTCATAGATGAATACTTTTGAGGGTTCAAAACGAAGTACAGTTTTGTCCAAATGCATCAATAGCTGATCTGCCGTAGAGCCACCAAAAGCAGAATTGATGATAGCTACATTAGGAAATTGCTCCTGAAGGTTTTTCCACATCCTTACGCTCGAACTACCTGTAAAAACTACGCTGCCTTTTTTCCAGCCGGCATTATCGATTTCTTTTGCGCGCTTATTTACTTCCTCTTGAAATGGGAGTTCTTGCGCAAATGAGAATTGTACCAGAAATAGTAAAGCGAGTGCAGAGAGTAACTTCTTCATATCCTAAATATACTTAACCTACTGAGTAAATTCCATGCAAAGTGTTTTCAAATTGCTTTCTGATTTTAGTAACCTGAACAAAACCGATCATATGGCGAGCATTTTCGAACACTGCGTACAAAAATGAAGAATGTCCTCGATTTAGTAAATGACATTTTTATCACTTGAATTGCCCCTTGATTGATCAGAATAAGCCTTTTTCTTTGAATTCGTCACAATTCAATTTTGAAAAATCAAATTCTGCCTTTTTGGTGAAGTTTTAGCGTTGTGTATTTAGGTCAACCATTTACCTTATATGAATAGCATCACTCGTTTTTTCTGGTTTTGTAGCGGCGCAAACTTCTCATTATTAAAAAGATCTCCTACTGAGTCAAACAAATACCTCGGGATCGGTGCTACCGTTTTCTTCACGGGAATACTTGCAGCATTGGCAGCTGGATATGCTTTGTTCACCGTGTTCCAATCAATTTGGCCTGCGATCTTTTTTGGCCTGCTTTGGGGATTGATGATATTCAATCTGGATCGATTTATCGTTTCCAGTATGCGGAAAAAAGAAAATGCTTGGGGTGAGTGGAAGTTGGCGATTCCTCGATTAGTATTAGCTGTCTTACTTGCCTTAGTGATATCAAAGCCGCTGGAATTGAAAATGTTTGAGCGGGAAATTGATCGGAAAATCGATGAGAAGAGAACTGTGTTTATAGCAGAATCAAAGCAAAATCTAGCAAAGGGTTTCCCTGAGATTCAAGAGTTAGAGGCTAAAATTGACACGTTGAAGGCAGAAGTTTTGGATTTCGAACAATACAGAAATCAGCTGCAGGATGAATATGATGCAGAGCGTTTTGGGGAGAAAACAACTAGCACAAGTGGAATTGTTGGATTGGGAACAAATGCTAAGAAGAAAGAAGAGCAGCTAGATGCGGCTCAAGTCACATTGAATGAGCTTAGAATTCGGAATCAGGTCCGTGTGGATACGCTGGAAGCGCAGATTCGTAAATTTGTTGCTTTGCGACAACTGGAATTTGAAAAGCAACAGCCAGGAATCGAAGGCTTTGATGGGTTGGCTGCTCGAATGGAAGCATTGGATGCTTTAACCAAGGAAAGCTCAGCAATGGCTTTAGCAAACACCTTTATCATGTTGCTTTTTATTGCTATTGAAACAGCGCCAATTTTCGTGAAGTTAATTTCTCCACGTGGACCGTACGATGAGTATTTAGAGCTACATGAGGACAAAGTCAGATTGTTCAAAGGAGAGAAGTGGACTTTTGCCAAAGGCGAATCCGAGGCAAGGGTTGGCTACTTCCAAGACACTCACTTCTATGCTATGGATCTTAACAAGGAAAAGACTAACAAGAAAAATAAAGCCCAGACTGACGCAGAAATTATGGAGTTTGAAAAAGGGTTTAATCAGGATATCTGAAACTCAATTCTCCTAATCCTTTTGAGCTTTTTGGACCACTACGTCCAGCTGATCCATCGTGCGACTCACTGATTTCCATTCAGCGAATCCAACTATTTTCACCATAAATGATAGAAACTTACCTGGGTTGATCAGCTTGTTTGCCAACTTGGAAATGTTTCTATCTCGCTCTACTATTGATGCATTTCGGTCTTCGCAACCATAGTATTCACCGGCGTATTTCCAAGCTCCATCTCGGGCAAGTTGGATAGAGAAATTCAGCAGCATTTCATCGCGGCCTTTTGCTAATGGGATCAGCCAGCCAAAAATCGGAGAAACCATGCTAATATTGGACTTGACTCCATCTACCAATTCTGCCAGGACAGCATTGATTTTATTGAAATCATTTTGAATGCCTGCAATAGGTTCTGAGCCCATGGTGTCTGCAGCTGAGATGCCCAGGTCAAGATTAATATGTGCGTTGATGCCTAGAAACAAATGCTGAAGAACTAGGTGCTTGCTGTCTTTGCTTGCTTCAAATGCAAGCATCCAGCTATTAGTAGGGGCTTGAGCGATTTTCCATGTGTTATATGCATTGATAAATCTGCCCGCAAAGAGAATATCTAGCTTTTCCATTCTTGGATTGTCTTCGAATTCTCTAGCTAGGATTCCGTCACGAATTCTACGAGTCACCTGCCTGTAGAGAATGGCAAAATAGCCAATCCGTGATTGATCATTTTTACATTCAGCTACGATTTGATCCATTCGCACCAGTACTTCATCTATGGTCTTCATGTCATTGTTTAATAAAAAAGTTCTCTAGAATATCACCTACATAATATGCAACAATGGCTGCCAGCAAGCCTAAGGCAACGGTTTCCGCTATGCTTTTTATTGGCGAAGTTTGATTTACTAAGGATTTTAAAGCTCCGATTAATACGAATGCCAGGCCTGTAAGTATGCTGGTCCAAAAGAAAGTATTAATGTCTGAGGGATAGAAAAATGTCCAGAGATAAACTAGCAGTGGAATGAATCCGACAATTAGGAATGATGCAAATGTGGCGACCCCAATCTTAAAGGGACTTTTAGTTTCTTCCATTAGGTTTAACTCGTCTTTCATCATTTCTGCAACCCAGATGTCTTTGTTGGAAGTGATTTGATCTACAACTTTCTCCAAGAGTTCCCCCTCAAATCCTTTAGCTTTGTAAATGTCTCGGATTTCTTCACGTTCTACTTCCGGAAGATTTTCTACTTCCCAATATTCAATTTCCTGGTGTTTTTTGTAGTTTTCTTTATCACTCTTTGAGGACAAATAGGCACCCACAGACATCGAAAATCCATCGGCAAAGAGATTTGCAAAACCAAGAATTATAATGATCCCAGCATCCAGGTCTGCGCCAAATCCACCGGCAACTACTGCAAATGTCGTGACAGCACCATCAATTCCTCCGTACACAAACTCTCGAAGATATTCCTGAAGTTTCTGGAAGTATTTACTCTCTTGATGCAGGTGAGCTTCGTTCATTTATCTCAGATTTGTTAGGAAAAATCTTTTCACATTTTCGCCCATTACAGCTTTGATCTCCGCTTCACTAAATCCGGCATTCATCATTCCCTCTACCAAAAGAGGAAATCCTGTGATATCAAAAGGAACTGCGACCGATCCATCGTAATCTGACCCAAGTGCGACATATTCTATACCCACTAAGTCTCTCACATGCTTTATCGAAGCAATGATATTGGGCAATTCAGGAACTCCTACTGCTTCATCAAAAAATGCGATGCCTATGATGCCTCCATTCTCTGCGATTTTCTGGATTTGGAGATCACTCAGATTTCTCTGTGAGTCCAAAACAGCCCTCACCCCAGTATGTGATACCATCACGGGCATAGTAGTCATCTCTAGCACATCATCTACTATTGCAGGAGAGCAGTGAGCCAAATCCACAAAAATACCGAGCTCATTCATTCTCTGAACTACTGATTTCCCAAATTCTGTAAGGCCCGCTTGACTTTGTCCATGCGCTGATCCACCAAGTTCATTGTCAAAAAAATGCGTCAATCCTATCATGCGAACGCCAGCTTCATAAACTCGATTTAGATTTTCTATATCTCCTTCGATTGCATGTGCACCTTCGATTCCTAACATCCCGCCGATAATAGATTTATCATTTTTTCTAGCAGAAATGAGTTTGTTTAGATCCGCTTTGTTTTTAACGAAGATCGCGTTGCCATCTTCATCCTGTATGAAATCTGCTAAGTTTTGGGATTGTGAAAGAGTACGGTTTATTAAGCTAAACCAGTTTGACGGAGATTCCCCTTTTGCTATGGTCAGCGGAGTGATATTGTCGAATGCATCCGAACTATTACTCTGCATATTTTGTCCGGCTGGGGATTTTGAAACAATGGTAAACATCTCCAAAGCGACATTGGCTTCTCTCATTCTTGGGAAATCAACTTGCCCACGACTTCCTCTCTGGGTCAAATCTCTTCCCCAGAGCAAGGCGTCGCAATGTAAATCTGATATAAAGTCCAAGCGGTCATACAAAGCCTGTGCGTCCGATGAAACAGAATAGGGTGGAGTAGACTTGACGGGATTTCTTTGAGATTCTATATAGGGTGGGACTATACGGGTTGCAGCAAAATATATAAGGGCTAAAATTCCAAGTGCGATTATTAATTTCTTCATAGCAAAAGATAAGATCATTGAAGATAATGAAAAATGGTCTATCCTCTGATAAATGCTTTTGAACAGAGATAGGGTATAGATTTCATTTGATTTTTTATTTTCAGGGAAGATGCGTGGCTGTGTGGAGGATTAAATGTGAAAAAAATAATTATTTGTTTTTGGGCGCTTTAAAACATTTTCATTATGTTTATCAAAATA
>TARA_R110002020_G_scaffold37239_4_pt1 | contig 10231 bp, 4 predicted proteins | sample TARA_R110002020 | Tara Oceans TARA_R110002020 (sample SAMEA4396489) | marine metagenome | biome: Westerlies Biome; feature: [MES] marine water layer (ENVO:01000295) within the mesopelagic zone...; material: water (ENVO:00002006), including particulate matter (ENVO:01000060) such...
GCCGGCGCAGCCCCACCCGGATCTCCCGGCACCCATGGCCATCGAATGTTTTCTGAGCCGCAGTTTACCTCAACAGTAAACACCTACAATGCTAGCCGACGAATCTCAACGCAAGTACTGCAAGACCGGTCAGCTACCGATTTGGTTACATATACGCTTTCCGGATATCCTTTCTATAGTGCCTCTTATGAAGGGGGGGTTACATGGCCCACTGGCGCCTCAGATGCAGATTGCTTGCTGAATGGTAAGCACTTCGCGCGCCCATTGAATCAAACGTTGTTTGCTCCGGGCATTTTGTACAACACTATAAAATCTGGAATTGCCGTTGACTATCCAGTAATGTTTTCCGAATCATTTGGAAGATGTCAGAATAACATGGCAGTAGGCGATTTGAAAACCAATTATTGGGCTATATCCGGGTCTGTTGAAGGAGTGCGCTCAATATTTGATTCAAGAATACCATTTGAAGCAATTATAAATCCCGGTGCATTTGGCGGCCATCTTGGCGGCCGAGAAATTGTAGACATGGAGCCCCACCCATGGAGCGCTCTCCCACATACTTATACTACGTTAACTCCGGGCGGAGATTTACAATATTCAAAAATGATGTCTAATTTCTGCGCCGCCACGGCTGACTTTTTCTTAAACAACAGCAAGTTTACGCGAATGGAATCTGAAGCTAAATCTTCATTTTATGTTGAATCAGGTTCGATATATGGAATGAGAGTGAAACTATATCGCTCAATGAACAAGGACAGAGATTATTCTCAAAATCCAAAAGCAAGAACTATTAGTAATCATGGCGTTTGGGGAGGCGGTGGTGTAGGTTGGGCCCCATTAGGTGCTACAAGTTCTATTACAAACAAAGCTTATCCCATCCCTCAAGACCCAATACCGTCTGGAACATATCCGGGTTATATCCATTGGGTAACTGGCACAAACGAAGGATATGGTTGGCCCGGGCAAGCTGGCCTTAAAGAGACAATTACAATGTACTCTAGGCCCGGTGCATTTGGCCCCCCACTCAGCGGAAGAAATTTCCACCCACTTGGCGTCAGCACTGGTGTGCATTGGGGTTCAACTTATCCATGGCAAGTTGAAAGTTCTGGAACAATGGACTGTTACAATGGATATAATTGGGCATATACCCCCGGCTATTATCATGGGCAATCGTGGGTCGATATTGTTTACATGCCTTCAGAAAGTGCCGATGTAAACATTGATCAAGTATTTGCTAGTGACAAAACATACGTCAAACACTGGCGCGCAGACGCAGGCCCAACAGCTAGCTTCCAGATAAAAGGCGGTACAGCGTCTCCGGATGGCGGGGCTGGCTATGTTGGTCACACAATCATCCCAGATAATCTTCACACTTCCGGCACAATTGTGAACTCATCCGGACATTTTTATGGCGGCGACAATGTTAACGACAACGCAATGCAGATGTCCGGATCATTTAGTCTGTTTAGAACCACAGAGGTGCCTGAATATGGTTGGACTATTCTTTCCACCGGTCATCTTGCACCCGAAATAAATGCAAATGCCGGCGCCAAATCTTGGGTAATTGAGCCGAGATTTGAAACGCCAATATTAAACTTTAACGATCAATATGGAATCAGGCCGATTCAGTCTTCTGATATTACAGTGCCTCTGTATGCATCCGAGTCAGTACCGCGCGGAATGTGGCACCAATTTGGCACTATTCCCGGCACTTCTCCCGGTGGCCGCCCCACTGGAATCTTTTTTGAAGTCAATGATATCCCTGTGATGTGGTTGGAAAATCACCCCCACGTCGTCGGTTCGGTACCTACTATTTATAATAAAAACTATGCCGGCGCCGCAAGGCCTCATTTGTGGGGAGAATATCGCTCACTAGCTGAAACAGCTGGTTTCGCTAAAGGCTATAAGAGGCTCGGTGAGATTAAAGAAAACAAGAAGGTATCGGAAGCCATCGTTGCAGTGCCATATTACTTGGATGGCGATACAAAGAGATTTTTCAACTTACAAGTCACTAGAGAACAAATTAATGAATATAGGCAAAAGCGACATTTCGCAACCAATGTTGATATAACCAATTTGCTCCCGCAAGTCATAAATCCAGATAGCGGAAGACTCTTAGGAAACGATGGGGGATTGTTATATTTGTTTGATAAGATGGAAAGATTCGTATTCCCACCGCAACTAGACTTCTTAAGGTACCCTGAATTTGTACTTGGGGCAGAACCTGCCACAACGCCTCCTTTGTATGAAGATGGCCATGGCCCAAGAGTTATGTATGTATTTGAATTTGAGCATGAATTTGATAAAGATGATTTATCATATATGTGGCAAAATCTAGCCCCAAGGAATTATAAATCATACAAGAAGATGAAACGCGAAATAAGTCATGACATGTTAAATTCTGCTGGCGCATATGAATTCTTAAACCGCGATGAGTTTTTAATGTTTTCAAAACAAATAAGATGGATGGTTTTCAAAGTGAAACAACGCGGAATGCACAACTATGCAGATATTTTAACAGGCGATCCTCACATTTATCGCGACGGTGTACTAACAGATTTAAACGTATTTGGCCCGTCAGCATTTCCGCCAAATCCAACGTTGCATGATCCGACCGCCGATCTATGGCCAGATGAACATCATGTTGTTGAACACAATTGGCCGTATGATTATTTCTCATTAATTGAGCAAGCCAAGATGACTGTCGACGTGGAATTTAGACCGGTATCAACAGCCGCCGGATTCACCACAATACCATATGGATCGTCAGAACAATGGGATCCAACGCTTCCACCGGTGGCCTCTGAACCCCCAGCAGTGCCTACGGCAACACCTTCAGCAGATCCGTATGCCACTACAGGAGGCGGCCCGCCGGTGATCACTCCGTCGTTCACGACGAGTGGGGGGCCGTCTCCGTCCTCGTACTATACTGCAGGGTCGACCACGACGATGGGCCCATCGAGCCCCACTGTGCCATCTCCTTCTTCTTATTATACTTTCTCGGCTCCCGGCCCGGGCTTTGTATTACCGCCGGTTCCTTACGCTTCTATCCCAACATATTTTTCAGATGAAGATTAAAACTTAATAAAAATGAAATTAATGATATTTATTTATAGGCAGATTTAAAATGGCAATATTTTTAAACAAAAAAGAACAAGTATTAGATATACAACTCACATCTCATGGCAAGTTTTTATTGTCTGCTGGAAAGTTTAAGCCGACTTATTATACTTTTTTAGATGATAATATCATATATGACTATAAACATGCAAATGTTCATGAAGATCAAAAAGAAATTCATAAAAGAATAACGCAAGATACCCCATATTTGCAAACACAGGTATCATTTGATGGTATTGAAGAAAAACTAAAACAAAGAATTGAAAAAATAAGAGGACAAATACCGTTATATATGAACGAAGATGACATGGCGATTGAAAAAGCATTAAGCCATGGCAATATAGCGAGAAGGGAATATGTTTTAAATAGTAAAATTGGTTCATCTCCCGGAAATGCTAGATTGGCGCCGGCATGGGAGGTCAAGTGCCTAAAAGGACAGATTACAGGTTCCTCCCCACACATTGATTTACCATATCAAACAATTGAAATACCTCAAATAAATATTGATATCACCTACACTGCTAAAATAGTTTCAAGAACCAACAGAGGGCAAATGATGGAAGCCGATGAATTTATGGAATATTTCGAAGACGAAGCCTTTATACCGGGAATTCACCGTACAAAAGACTTTGCAGACAACGCCTTTATACAAATATTCCCCGAAGATCCAATATTGGACATAAAAGAACATAACGCAGATTTTCATATAGAGAATTTTGAAGTAGAAGTATTTAAAGTTGAACAAGATTATAATAGAAAATTAGCCAATAATGAAAGATTATCTGAACTATTATTTGTCAAAGGAAAGGAAGAAGTTGTAGATGGCATATTGGTCGACGATGACGGATATGACCCTTCCACGGCGCCGATAAGCATGAAAAATGTTGAACATTATTTTGATATAGAATTTGATGAAAATATTAATCAAAAAGAGCTGTGTGATGCAGTCACTGAGCTTAGAGATCAAAATTATTTCATCGATATTCCAATTGAATGTCCCGATGATGCGCGCGCCAGAATGGACATATATGGTTCAACTGTTGGTGAAACCGAGGAGTGTTAAGAAAAAATGAGTAATTTGTCAGTTCCTGAGAATAGTATTGTCGATTTTGGTCGAAAACTTCCAAAAGTTTATATCGATAGAGTTATAGTATCTGGTAAAGATACTGGCGACTCTGCCACTATTGGAATAGAAGTTCAATTATCACTTAAAGACACTTCGGGTGCCGATAAAGAATTCTTACTTTTTGACAATCCAGAACTTTGGGATTTAATTAACATTGATGTGTTGGTTTTAAAAGATAAGTCCGCCGCAGAAAGATTTATCGAAAGCAATGAAAGCATTGCTAAAATTACATATGCTGCCGCATGGCCTCAGTGTATAGAAGACCCGGCGTGTGAAGACTGGCGCAATGTTCTCGGAGGCGCCCGTTCAAATGACTATTGGAAAATTACAAAAAACGCAGATACTTCCGGCACGTGGATACACCCAACTCAAGTTAAAGCAGCTTGGAGAACTATTAGCTTGAAAGGTGTAATTATGCATCTTCTTGGGGGCAGCCCGGGCAAAAACGTTTCCAAAAAACTGTTAAGAAAGTTAACAGAGGTTACTGAATCAAACGATGAGACGTTTAAAGTAGTAAAAATATTAAATGGTGGCCTTCTAAACGTAAAATTTGAAATTCATAAAAACTTTTTCTTTGACTTTACACCAGATGGCACCGCGTCAGCAGCCGCAGATTTTGCAGGAGATCCCGAAGGCGAAGGTTGGAGGTATATTGGGGGAGTCGATATTACAGAAATAATGGATTCCGGAGCACCAGCCTCCGAAGGCAGAGTTTATCAGTCTGATATTTTCCCCAATAACGTATATGTTTTTGCCCATTCGCGACTTAGAAAGGATTCTGGCATATGGCAAGGTACCGGCGTTGAAGGCGGAATAGGAAATTTGCAAAAAATGACAAACCTATTAGATGAGTTTATGGGCGACATTACCTATGAGCGCGTGATTCAAAATGGTTATATGCACACAAGACAAACGATGTTTTTTACTGAAGATGATAAAATTTGGCACGACGATATTATTTTGAATAGAAAAGGGCAATATGTAAAAGCGTTAAATCACAACAACCAATCAATTGCCGCGGCAATTACCGAACGAATACTGCCGTTAATTGATACAGAAACAGAACAAGATAATGACGCATTGAGATATTATTCGTATGTTATAAGCAACATGGTGGGATATGCATCGAAACCAAACATGTTTGTCAAATTATTTGAACAATTATCTTTAATGCCTGATCGAAGAGAAACAAACCATGCCGGCCGTTTTGCGTCTGCTTTTTCTGACTTAATGAACCAATACGATGTATTTTTTGCCGCCGGCGAACGAGTTTATAAAAAGATTGTCAGAAACCCTAAGTTGTTAGATTTACGCATCCCGGCAGGGGTGGGAGAAATTCCAGATCCACCGGCCGCACCAAAAAAACATACAAAAATATATCTTGCCGGCGACATGGGAAACATTTCCAGTGACGTTAGCGATCCCGGTGTAGCATCTGAAACAGATTTTAGTGTACTTCAATCGGCCGATAAATTAGAAAATTGGTGGAAAAGAAAAAGAATAAATGGATATTTTATTCTAAATCGCGAAAATATGATATATGATGTAGACATGCACCCAAGCGATACGTATTGGAGGCACACACAAAAATTAATTCATCATTTTGGTTGGGGATTGATAAATGCATATTTTTATATTGATAGATTGAGAATCCACCGCTGTCCGTTAGATGAAGATGACGACATAATTAGCAAAAGCGCAGAAGAACACGTTTTAAGTGCCCAATTGACACATCCTGCGACTTTTGATCCCGGCGACGGCTCTAGCTATTTTAATATTTCTGCCGGCCTTAATGGAACGATAATAAAACCTTATACTGAGACCATTGAGGGCAGCGGTGCACCCCCCTCAATTGGCGGCACAAAAAATACAGAAACTGAAAGGCTAGGCTATCACATTCGAACAGGCTATTATGACAGCGGCCACCTTGATACTGGTGTATATTTTGATGTATCGCACCCAAACCTGTTAGACCACCCAGAGCGTCTTTCAAAGTTAATATTGTGTTATTTCACTGAACCAGTTGCCGGCATGTTTGGTCACGATGATCCTTGGGATTATTTAATGGTAAGTGGAGTAGAACACAAATCCAATATAAAATATACAGCAGACTATACCATCGTTAATAATCTGGGGGGAATCTTTTATAAAATTTGGGAGCATTTAAAATTCTATAAAGGAATTCTAGAAACGTATTTAAGATTTGCTGAAAGAAAATGCTCTTTTGATGATCGCACGGGCAACTTTAATGAGTTTTTTGGTGATGATTTTCATGCATTATTTGAAGGTAAGTTACAAACCTCTTGGTGGGTGCGCCCTGCATCGATGTTTTTGTTGGCTGAAGACATATTGTATAATACCTATGGCGGGAATAATGATTTAATTCGTTCAAAATTACTTACTTTGGTCGACGGAATTGATCCTAAGAGCGGCACTATCGATCAATTGCGTGCTTTTTTTGATACTTATCGTGAATTGTTAAGAGATTGGGCCCATAAATTTAGAGGCCAATATAATTCAACCACCGAAAAATACAATTGGCATAAAAATTTCAAACCCCACACACCATTTAATGATTCGGACTTTCTTGGCCATGGAGTGTATACATCCGGCGGATCATATGGAGCCACCGAGTATGAGGATGAAGAATGGAAGCTGCCTCAAGGAAGCATTAACCTTAAAAAAACGTTTTCAGCATATAATAATATTATGGAAGATTTGGAAGCCGAACAAGCAGCCCGCCAAGCACAAGAAGAAGCCAAAACCGCTTTGGGCGGTTGTGGTGGAGTTGCTGGCCATCTTCAATCTAAAGCTAGTACATTTTGTAATGCTTGGAAACGCCACGCCACCGGTGGCGGCCGCGGCGACTTTGGGCCCTTCCCGAAAGGTACGACCAGCAAGCGGAACAACCAGGGCGATATGTCTCTTGCAGCCGCCAAAGATCATTGGGCGCACGCCGGCCTTAGCTATTCGGCATATAACGAATGGTGGGGCGCCGATCATGAAAGCCAAAACATAGCATTCGATTCTTTTGTATTTTCAGCGCGCGGCCTTAATGGAAACAGCACTTCTGACGCTGCAAAATTAATTGGTGATTTTGATAACAAAGGAGTTTGGGAAGAAGTCATGGAAGCCGCCATACATTATTATGATCCACTTCCTGCTGACGATCTTGATGGTGGACAAGACACCGTTGCAGAACGACACCTTGTATATGAACGACTCCGCAGGGGAGTTAAAAGATATTATGGGCATTTTATGGGTCAAGTCCGCGGCTGCACTGGCCTGAGCGATGATGAGATAATCAGAATGTTTGTTGACCCAAGTGGCAATAATCCATTTGATGCCCTTGACATGGGCAATTGGGGAACCATTACACAGTCTGAACATGATAGTATACGAAAATTGTTGGAAAAACTGCCGGCAATGCGCGCAATTGGATTTTGGCCATTTTTTGATAGAAGAAAAATGATTCCGAGTGCCAATTGGGCATCAGTGGCAGTCACGTCGTCGCCAGCTACATAGCTACATTGATTAGTTTGCACAACAGCGACAATATAATATTGGTTAATAACTATATATTTAATAGACAGGAAAGTAAAAATATGGCTAAAGTAAGAAGTACTCAAACTATTCAAGTAATGGCTGCTCAAGATATAGAAGAAGTTAAGAAAAATATTAATACTTTACATCAAAAACTTCAAGCACAAGAGCCCTTCCTTCAAGTTAAAGATCCCAATCCATCTGCGCCCATAACGATGACAGTCGAAACCACAGCAATCAATGGCAACGTTTACCAAAGAAAAGGCAAAACTTTAAGCACGTTGACACGCATGGAACAAAATAAAAAGATGGACAAGGTGTTATATGATGTTTCGCCCATTATTAGCAAACAAAAGTACAATCAAACTCAAAAAGCTATTGTAGCGTTTTCAGCAATGGGCACCGCAACACCAGTATCGCTGGGGGCTTCCGCAGAAGAAATAATCATCAAAAGAACAACACAAGAAGCCAAACCGGTAAATGATAGGTTAGTGGTAGAGCTAGATGAAACAATCGCAGATCGTGAATATAGAAAAACTGCTTTGGGAGATAAGCACACTACAACCAATGCTGTTTTTAAAACTATGTCACCGCGACAAAATCAATATATGGTAAAAATTGCCGCTAAAATGTCGGAACTATATAATACAGGCGACCCGGGCATGCCAAATGTGTTTAGTTCATTTAAACCTTTTCTTCGGAAAAACAGTGGTACGGGTATAGCCACTAGCACTGGTGTTGGTATAATTTCAGATCCAATGGCTAGGCTATCAAAAGCTTCCTTGGCGGCATCTACAGTATCTTTAGCAGCATCGCCATCAGCTTTAGCGGCATCGACAGTTAGCATCGGCGCCGGATCAGATGATGAGCCGGAAGTTGCTGGCATCGGCGCCGAAGGGACTCGCTTTGCTGAGTCTCAGGAGAACAAGCCGTTCTCCGGTATAACTTCAGGAATGGGAGGAGATTACTAAAATGGGTATTCCGGGCCTTGGACCATCGGGTGCACCAGCCCCCATGCCCGTGGGCGATGGGGATTATATTATAGATGAAATTGATTCTGTTGCTCCCGGAGAGTTTTTTGAATATGAATATTTAAGTGGTTTCAAGCTAAGTGATAATAATTTGTTGCAAATGGGTGATGCAAATGCAAATTGGCAAAAATTATCTCCGGAAATTCTCAGTTCAATTAGCTACAATCCAAGCACATTGTATTTTCCTTTACTTGGTCGCGACATTTTAAACGATGTAGTTGTTACAGAAGATGCTTCATTTACTGGCATTATCCCATCTACGGAATATGTGAATGAAGAAATTGGCTTTATAAATGATGCTTTAAATCGGTATGAAACCAAAAACATTAATTCATATTTTTTAACTACCAGCCACGAGGCAAGAGACCTATATTCAGAATCTTGGGGTCTTGTATTATCGCGATTGTCAGATTCTGCAAAAGAATTAGTTAAAAGTCTCGAAAATCCTTCTTGGGGGATTAACCTCCCGACGTCAATATTTTTAGAAGTTATTTTAGGCGAAATAGGAAAAAATATTGTTCCTTCCCCTTTAGGTCGCGAAGTTCATCAAAAAATAAAATCTGAAACTTTAAAAATTGATAATTTTATTATTAGCGGATTAAGAGGAAACAACATAGGAAAAATTGACACCAGCGTGATCAGAGAAAGAAAATCTGCAGAGATTCATGCCGGCCCAGCAGGCACCGGTTTGGCGTATGGAGATCGAGGCACTGGAAGGGGCTCAGATGGTGATGATGCGTGGTGGGATGTACCATGGCCACCAGAAGAACCTCCCCCAGAATCATCTCCCGGGCCAGCAACTGAAGCTGGCGAAGCTGGAGGCGGCACTGATACCGAATCAGCAATGATGGAAGGTGAAGACACCGCCGACGACTCACCGGCCGGCATGGGCGACATGGACGAAGCATCGGAAGCATCGGCCGAAGGTACCACAGGTGGCGGTACTGCACCCGGCTCTCCCTCCACCATGACCGCAGACCCCGGAGGCGGTGGCCCAAGCGGCGGTTTCCCGGGCGGAGGATATTAAATGCCATCATCAACATCACCTGAATTGATAATTGGAGGAGAAGACGAAGTAAAAGAGCTTCCTTTTGGGATAGAGTCTGAAGATTCATCTAGATACACAGACGATCCATATGGCGATGCAGAGGTCTTGGGGCCTCATGATGATATGCGGCGTTTGCCGGCTAGCCTAAGATCAATACCACCCAGAATATACACAAGCACCCTAATAGGCAGAAAAGTAAGATACGTAGATTCGCAAATATTCAACAGTAACGGTGGAGATTTGCTTCGCCATTCTATTAAAAGTTCGTGGCACATTAATAATTCTGGCGAATTGATGTTGGCTCCCATGCATCCACGTTTGTATACGCGTGGTGGCGGAGGTAGACTTTCTGCCGATTATTCA
>TARA_R110002020_G_scaffold47905_5_pt1 | contig 10229 bp, 14 predicted proteins | sample TARA_R110002020 | Tara Oceans TARA_R110002020 (sample SAMEA4396489) | marine metagenome | biome: Westerlies Biome; feature: [MES] marine water layer (ENVO:01000295) within the mesopelagic zone...; material: water (ENVO:00002006), including particulate matter (ENVO:01000060) such...
TAGAAGCAATGAACTATAGCCGGTGTTTATTATCCTTGCCGAATTTTATATCCTACAACAACTCCATCCACTATTTTAAAAGTCAGAGAGCCAGTATTTATTCCATGTCCAGTCATTCCCAAATAATAACCAATTTCATTGTTGTTTTCTGTAGATGGTTTTCCCAATATTTTTTTTAAGTCAGATACTTTTTTTCCAATAAGATTATAATTGTTGGTTAAATCATGGGTCATGTTCCAGCGAACTTTGAGGGCGGTTCAGTTCCTTTCCATTCAATCCAAGTTTTACTATCAAAATCGGTCCGATTAAAATAGTCCGAAATGGTTGGTGAAAAAACCAAAAGGGAAATCGATAGAACGTAAACAGCGATTAAAGTTCCAACAACGATTAATATTCTTTTTATCCAGATCATCTATCTCCTTGCGATGCCATGGGCTTAAAACCTAAGGCCTCTAGATCCAAGCCGTTCACAAAATGATCAATGGTGCGTACCGAGTTTTCCTCACCGATCATATCGTCCAAACAAGTGGTATAAGGGAAAGCTGGGTTCGGGATTGTTTTTGTTGATACTCCATACCTAAAGATAAAGAATATAACACTTTATAAGGTAAAGCTATCTTTAAGTTTTGGGACAGTCTGACGTTCCCGTATAACCGTCAGTTACGGGTTAATAAGCTTTAAATTTAGGCTTGGCACAGACGTTAGCAATTCCAAGTGGATCCAAACAGCTTGTCCTATTTATAAGTCTTATGCAAGACTTTGTCCTATCGGTAGGTGAGTGCTTAGTACAACCCTATTCCAGAGATTAATGGTAATAATGGCTGTTATGATATCTGCAATTTGGGTTTCGCTAAAAAATTGTAAGGCGATTGAGTAAGTTTCGTCAGATAACCCATTTTGATGGATTAATGTTATCTCTTCCGTTATAGCCAATACTACTTTTTCTTCTTCCGTATAAATATCCTGAGCTTCTCTCCAGGCATTCAGCAGAAAAATTCGCTGGTTCGTTTCGCCATTTTTGATTGCGTCTTGAGCGTGAATATTGATACAATATGCACAACCGTTAATTTGTGAAGCACGGATTTTTATAAGTTCTTTGGTTGTCTTTGAAATGGAAGCCTTTGAAAGGTAGATTTCTAGGCCAATCATCGCTTGTAGCGCATTTGGAGCAACTTCCTTAATATTTAATCGTTTTTGCATTGTATTGTTCTTTTAAATAAAATTGTTCAATGCAAAATTGGAGAATTAGAATAGGGAAAAACTTAAACTGGTTTAAGAAAGAAGCCTCTTTCGAATTTCGCTTAAATATTCGGGAGTGAATCCCGTTTTCATTCAGTTCGATATATTTCCAACCGCTCTATAGTAAAGGTCAAATCTGCTTTTCAATGCTTGAACATAGATACTATCCAGTTCGCTTGGTCTAATCGAATTCAGTTCCTTTTCTTGTCCAAATGACAAAAATTCGATAAGGGTCAATATGATTAAAAATGCTTTTTTCAAATGGTGTACAACGGTCCGGGGTTTCGTGCCGTTCCGCCCGGTAGGGCCGTATGGCGCCTAAGCCCGTGATGTGTGGAGTTCCCTGCAAGGGTGCTCCACGGGTCATGCGGTGCGAGGCCCCGGACCGATGGTGTGGGATGACCGCAGGGAATTCCGCACCATCGGTCTAGTATATGAAAAGTAGGCAATTTCGAAATACTAAACTTTCGGTTAAGAACAAAGTTTGATATGAGCCAAAAGCTTTGAATTTAGTAATGTTTTGCCTATTTTTTATATACCTTGTTATGTGCTTGCTTTTATTCCTCAAAGTTGTCAAAATACGAAAAATCCTTTGTTATTTTTCCGTTTTCGATTGTAAATATGGTACAAATAGGTAATTCAAATTTCGAGTTGTCAGGTGCAGTTCCGCTCGATATAAATTCCACAATTATATTTTTTTCGCCCGAAAGATAGGTTTGGACTATTCTGTCGTGTATGTCAGGAAATATTGCATTTAGTTCCGAATACTTGGCAATCGTTTCGGCTTTGGTCATTTTAACAATTCCCGAACCAAGTGATGGGTCTTTAAATTCCGCTGTTTCAATATACATTTCTGCCATTTTTTGCCAATCGTGATTATTGAAATGTTCAAAATACTGTTCAATTACTTTTTGGTTTTGGTCTTGTTGCTTTGAAAAGTCCCTCTTTTCTGCGCAAGATACAGTAAATGTTATGATTAAGATTATAAATAGTCTTCGCATAATTTTAATGTTCTATTCATAAGTCAGTTGGCATATTTTCTAATATGTATTCCCGCCTGATTTTTTGGTTAATTTTTAGTAATACTTGGTTAATTATTTTTTCTGATTCTAAGGTTTGTTTGTTTGCTAAAATGTTAGCCTTTACCAAAGAAAGATAGATGTGTCCGTTAGGTAATTCATTTTCGACAATTTCCAATAATACTTTTGCCTCCTCGATTCTCTGTACCTTACTTAAACAATAACAAAGGTTCAATTTCGTAATTGGCGAATTTGAAACCGAAATTAATAATTGGTATAATTTTATTATTTCGTTCCAATGTTCAATGTCGTTCTTTGTAGCTGTCATATGCTTGCTTGCAATCAAAGCCTCTATATAGTATTTATTGAGCTTTTCAGGTTTTTCTAAAAAGTGAAAACCTAATTTGATAAAGTCGTTGTTCCAATTGGTTTTTTCCTGCTCAAAGAATGAAATGATTTTGTCATTTTTAACCTTTTCCGGAACTCTTGCAAGATGAAAACAAAATAATGCAAGAAGATTTTTTGTTGTTACTCGCTGAAATTTGTCGAACAAAATTTTTGAAAGCGATAAAGCCTCTAAGCACAAATCTTCATTTATAATTGAATTGGTTTTTTCGTTGTATGAGTCAAAACCGATATTGAAAACCGCGTATAGAATTTCTTCTATAACTACAATTTCATTTTCGGTTACTTGTTGAAAAGTCAAATCGAAATTTGCGTCTTTTGTAGCTTGATGAAAATCTTTTTTTGCTCTGTTTATACTTTTATAAATAGCATCTTGAGATAGTAAAGTACATTCATTAATTTGTTTGATATGCAGTCCAAAGATGTTTTTTAGGATGAAAATTACTTTCACTTTGGAAGAAACGCTTTTTGCTTTTGATAAAAACAAAATGGTTTTCAGTCTTAAGTCCTCGTTTGCATTTTCAGTTTCTTCGCCTTTTCTAAAATTAGTTTCTGAATGTATTTTACTTCCTTTTTTTATTTGGTTCAAGACATCATTTCGGGCAACAATAAAAAACCAATTTTCTTTGTTATCGGGAACTTGGTTTGGCTTCCAACTTTTTAAAGATTTATAAAATGAATTTTGAATTGCATCTTCGATTTCGCTTACATAATTAGCACCGAATTGACTGAAAAGAGCCGAAAATAATTTACCATAGAACGTTCTGTAGCTTGATTCGACAACCGAAGATATTTTATCCTTCATATTCCATTATCGGCCTGATTTCGGTAGTTCCGCCCCATAAGTGGCAAGGACAACCTTTTGCCAATTCTATAACCGTTTTTAAATCTTTGGCTTGTAGTAAATAGTAACCACCAATCATTTCTTTAGACTCCAAGAAAGTTCCGTCTTTCACGATACAGTCTTTTCCAGAAATCTGAATGCTATTTTCTTCAAGTCCCTCGCCAGAAATAAGATGTCCCAATTTGCCTAATTTTTCTGCCCAAACCATATGGGAATTTGTCAATTCCTCCATTTCTTTCGGGGAAAGTTTTTGCATTTTTTCGATGTCTTCGTGAAGAAGTAATAAATATTTTTTCATTGTAAAATGTTTTAGTTCACTCTAAAGACATTTGGCGTATTCAATTTTGGACATTTTTTTCTAAAACTTTGAAATTTGTTCAAATGTTGAACTTTGGCACGATTTTCAGCTTGCGCACAACGTTTATGTGTAAGGAAAGTTGCGTGTTTGGGGGCGCGGATTTTCCGAAGGAAAATCGGAAGCTGGCAAACGAGCAACTAACTTTGGTTTAACTAAAACTAGCAATTATTTTTATACGGTGTTGCCATACGTTTTTTTATTCCGTTATATTTAATTCAGATGTTTTTACAACAATCGTATTTCCCCAAATATCTCCTAATCGTTGATTTTTATCTGTATTTTTTATTGTTATAATTCCGACCAATCCAAAAAAGAACATATCAATTGGGTCAAGCAAATGTCTTTTAAAAGATTCTCCAAAAGTCAGTTTTTGGTTCATTCTGTTTTTTGGTATCGGCTTAAGTCCAACTAATGAATTTCCAAGAGTTGAGCCAAGTCCAATTTCAAGTCCAACGGTCATTATTAGCCAAAAAATCATAGGTATTAGAGCAGGGAATCCATTTAATGAATATCCACCTTCGTCATTCGGTTCGCCAAGTGTGTAAATCATAAAGAAAGTAACAGCACAAATTATGATATAATCCACTAATCCAGCAGCAAAGCGAATTCCAATATTCGATTCGGTTTTTATTTTATCCATAGTATTGATTAAATCAGTTTATGTGTTCTTTTTTAAACATTTTAAACGCAATTCCTCCAATAATTATTAATGGAACATACATAATTAATTTTGTTAGCCCATTATTCATTACACTACTTGCTTGTCCGCCTTCTCCAAAAATCAACAAGAAAATTATCATTTCTATGAAATATGAAAATACCAATAGAATTATTAATCCGATTATTTTAAGTGCTATTTTCAATGTTTCGTTCAAATGTATGGTAACGTGTTTGGCTATAGTTTCGTTGCGTGAAAATCCGCGAGGATTTTCCGCCGTAAACCGAAGATAGCAAATTTGCGAGGACTTTCCGCGAGGAAAGTCAGAAGGAACTATAGCCGGTGTTGTAGTGCGTTTTTATTTTTTTGTTTAATACTGTAGAAAATCCCTGCAAATAGTCCAAATAAACCTCCCAAATAGCTAAAATTATGCATAGAACCAACTGCAATAAAATTTTCTTTGTCAATTAAATTATCGGGCATGAACCAACTTAAATCCGAGTATTTTAGAAAAAGACAGCCGTAAGCCAATCCAATTAGTCCTGTTGATAGTGCAACTACCATTGTAACCACAATTGATTTTAAAGTTGCTTTTAGCATTTTATCACTTGAATGGAGTAGTCCAACTAGCCCCAATATCAGTCCAATTGGTAGTCCCATCCACCAAGTTGCCATGAATCCAACAATCGAAACTTCAAATCTTGGATGGGGAAATACTGCCTCATTTCCTGCCGTGGCAAGTCCAAATTGATAAAATTTAAATTTTGTATAGTATTCCGGTGAAATTGTATAAGTCAATTGGTCGTGAAGAATTCCGTAAATTCCACCTATTATTGGTGCTATCAGAATTATTAAAATCAATATCCAGAATTTCTTCATTAGCGTTTCTTAAATGCACTACAACGGTCCGGGGCGAGGCCCCGGACCGATGGTGTGGGATGACCGCAGGGAATTCCACACCATCGGTTTGCATATGGCTTTGTGGCGGTTTCGAAGCACTTTCCTGTCCACCGAAACCAAAGCTGGCTACGGAAAGAAAACCTTGCTGGTAGCCGTTCACCCGCCATAAGCTATATGCTGTGTGTGTGCCGTTTTTTTCAGTTCAATAACCGATATTCTCTTGGTGACTTACCTGTTTTGGTCTTGAATAATTTTGAGAAATGTGAAGGGTATTCAAACCCAAGGTCATAGGCAATTTCACTTACTGTCATTGTGGTGCCTAAAAGCATATCCTTAGCTTTATTCACTAGAGCTAGGTGAATATGTTCTTGTGAGTTTTTCCCCGTTTGATGCTTTAATATATCAGTAAGGTAAGTAGGCGATAGATTTAACTTATCGGCAAAGTAGGTGACCGATGGAACACCAGTTTCTATCAGGTTATTTTCCCTGATATACTCCCTGAGTAAGGCTTCAAATCGTTCAACAATTCCTGAGTTTACCTTCTTTCTGGTGATGAACTGCCGCTCATAAAACCGCTTACTGTAATTCAGCATCAGTTGAATAGAATCCACAATCAGTTCCTGTGTATGATGATCGGTATTTTGATTGTATTCCCGATGGATATTTTGTACACAGGTATTAAGAATGTTTTTTTCGGCTTCAGATATATGCAATGCCTCATTTACTTCATATCCGAAGAAAGTGTAGTCCTGAATTTTTTTAGCCAGATCAGTACCGTACAACAAATCGGGCTGAAAATACAAAGCCCATCCTTTAGTTACTTTCAAATCTGGGCTTGAGGAGATTATCTGCCCCGGAGCGGTAAATAGTAGGGAGCCTTCCTGAAAATCGTAAATACTACGACCGTATTTCAAAATTCCCTCAAAACTCTTACATATAATTGCATAAAAGTCTAAAGTAAAAAATACCTCCTCTTTGGAGGATTCCGACCCTACATTGGTGAGGTCAACCAAGGTAATGAGGGGGTGCTTAGGCTTTTCATAGCCCAACTTCTTATGTAAGTCGCTGATGGACTTTATTGTTTTAATTACTGTCATTGTCACTATAGTTTTAACCCAAGCACATCCTCATTTTTACTTTGTTTTACCCTTGTGCTTCTTCGGATGTAGCAAGCCAATCTTTCCAAGTTTTCAGTCTTTCTTCATAAGCATGCTCAACAATATTATATATTCCTTTACCAAGTAGTAAACGTGAAGGCGGATTAGCAGTATCAATCGCTTTCAGAATGGCATCTGCAGTAGCGGCAGGATTTCCCGCTTTCGTATTAGCCTGCATTGCCTGCATTTTATCACGTATGGGTTGGTATGCATCTATTGGCTGGCTCTGAGATGCAGAAACTGTACCCCAATCCGTAGAATAGCCGCCCGGCTCAATCAGTGTCACCTTTATATTAAACGGCTGAACTTCTTGGCGCAACGATTCGCAAATCCCTTCGGCCGCCCATTTGGAAGCGTGGTAAATACCCAAACTTGGGAACGCAACTAAGCCCCCAATGCTGGACACCTGAAGAATGTGACCGGATTGTTGCTTACGCATAATCGGAATCACTGCCTGAATAACCCAGAGTGAGCCAAAAACGTTTGTCTCAATTTGCCTGCGGGCATCATCCTCGCCAATTTCTTCAATGAAACCAAAGTGTCCATATCCGGCATTGGATATCAAGACATCCATCCCATCGAGATATTCCTCCGCCTGCTTCACCGTATCAAAGCACTGTTGTCGGTTATTAACGTCCAGTTGCAAAGCCAGAAATGTGTCTTTGTATTGTTCAGCTAAGTCCTTGATGTCGTCAAGATTTCTTGCTGTACCCGCGACTTTGTCACCACGTTTCAAAGCTGCTTCTGCCCAAATACGTCCAAAACCTTTGGATGCGCCAGTGATAAAAATTGTTTTTGCCATTTTCCTTAATTTTTTGTTTGATACAAAAGTCTAAAGGATTTGAAGGGCAGACGTATATCCATTTCGGATAATCATATATATTTCTAGGTTTTTGTAATGGCACACAACGTGATTGGCTATGGTTTAGTTGCGTGAAAATCCGCAAGGATTTTCCGCCGTAAGCCGAAGATAGCAAATTTGCGAGGACTTTCCGCGAGGAAAGTCAGAGGCAATCAACTATAGCTGGTGTTGGCAACTGGCTTTTATTTTGTCCGTTTGAGTTTCGGTGGATTTTGTCGAGTATCAAAAACGTCAGCGATTTTTATAAATCCGTTTTCCGTATCCACAGAATAAATCAGTTTGTAGTTTTTGTAGACTAAATATCTATAAAGAATTTCTCTTTGTATCGGTAATTCCTCTTCTTGTCCGATTTGAGGTGTTTTTATCAACTTTTTTGGTTCGTTGATAATTCCTTTCAGAAGTTTTTTTGCAATTCCAGAACTTGCTTTCTTTTCGTAATATTTTTAAATTTCGTCAAGTTGAGTTTCTGCGAATTCAGACCAGATGACTTTCAAAACCGTTATTCATAGTTGGCTAAAAGTTCAGAACTGCTTTTAAATTGATTGTTTCGGAAATCAGATTCTGATTGGTCGATTCGTTTATTCAATTCATCTTCAGTAATAGATTCAAATATCCGCTCATCAGAAGCATTTTTTTCTTTTCTCAATATTTTTTCAAGCCGAGAAACCGCTTCTTCACTTTGAAGTTGTAAAAATTCCTGAACAAATTCTATTTTTCGAGCTTCTAAATTCACTTTATTAAGCTTTTTATCAAAGATAAAAAATTATCAATTTAGTCGTTATTTTTCTCGAATTAACGGATTTTTATAGCTTGCTGCCAACGGGTTGCGTAGTCAGGTAGACAAGGGGAGTTTCTCCCCGAGCCTCTCACAGGACCGTATCCCGAAGAAAGATCGGGACAAGCTGTGATAGTCTCCCATTATACGGCTCTTGTTATAAAGTCTTTGAACTCTACGAAAGGTTCCTACAGGCGGAACGGGAGAAATTGGAGTATTTGGAGCGATTGTTGGGGAAGTAAGGTGGTGGACTCTCCCTTTACGATCGGGACGTTCGCCCAGTTCATGTTCTAGGGTCTGGCACAGGCCAATGAACGCATGCGCCTCCTCGGTTTTAGCGAAATTATAGGGTTGTGCACCGTGTCCGCCTTTGGAGGAACGGCTGCCATTGTTGGTAACTGGTTTTATTTGTCATCGTAATGAAATCTACATTGAATTATGGTGCATTTTTGGTCAACACCTTTTTTTCCAGATACCCAATAAACCAGTCTATGCTCTCCAGTGATCCTTCTAGACCAAAACCCTTTAAGTCCATGCTTTAGAGGTTCGGGTTTCCGTGTTCCTTAATGGATTTTGTTTGATTTCTTTTATTAAGTCTTTTATCTTTAGTGCTGTATCGGCATCGTTTTCTAACCAATAAGTGAAATCTTCCCATCCGTGCGAGGTGAAATCAATATTCATTAATGGGCCAATTCAATTTCATCTTCATTGTATTCAACTAATTTTCCATTGTCAATTTGTTCTATTGATTCCATTAGTCTATTTCTATTGGCTTTAGTGGATAATAAGTGTTCCGTTTCTTTCAATGAATTATATTCGTTAATAGACATTATGACAACAGCGTCCTCGCCTTTGCTTCTTGGCACAACTATCACTTCCATTGACGATGAAACATAGTCAAAATGTTTTTTTATACTCTTTCGTAGAGTGGAAATTGTTATTGCTCTCATGATTCTTAAATTTTAGTGTACATTATTTTGTACAATTAAATGTATAACATTTGCACCAAATTTCCATATTAGACGATTTGTCGGCTTGTTGCCAACGGTTAGTATATGAAAAGTAGGCGATTTCGAAGCATTAAACTTTCGATTAAACATAGACTCTGATACGAGCCAAAACCCTTGAATTCTGCACTATTTCGCCTATTTTTTATATACATTGTTATGCCCTGGCTTTTTATTTTTTTTTCAACTTGTCGTAAAGTAATTAATTATCAATTCGTCTCCTTTACGCCATTTTATCCAACCTGATTTTATTGGAGTTTTACTGTCCGTAAAATTCTCGTCACAATAGTCAGGTGTCATAATTTCAATCCAATCACCTTTCATTGATTTGACTACAAAACAATCAGTTCCTTGATATTCAATTTCTTTAGAGTTTTCGGTCGGTTCAGTCTTAATTTTTTGAGGGTAGCTTGAAAGTCGCTCAACTCCAAACATGTCCTTTAGGTATTCTTCCCAATTTTTAAATTTCGTTGAGTCAGTCTTTATTAACCAATAAGTCTTTTCAGTTTCATTATTGACGATTATCTGAAACCACCTGTCAGTTTTATTTAAACATCTAAAAGTAAATGCGGAATAGTCCAACCAAAGGACTTCTGGTTTTAGCCATTCTTTTTGTTTGTCAAGGTCTTTTATATTCCAACTGTTAATACTCCTGTCATCAAAAAATTCAACCACCTTTTTAGGTTCTATAGCTAAAGTGTCCGAGTAAAACTCCAAAATAGTTTTGTCATCAAAGTCGATAGAGACAAGTCCGATTCCTAGGTCGGTCTGTGACCAAACTTGAGTCGAGAATAAAAGCAGTACGTTAATTATTAGCAGTCTCATTTTTTAGCTTGGGCATAACGTGATTGTGTAAGGAACGTTGCGTGTTTAAGTGCGAGGATTTTCCGAAGGAAAATCAGAGCAGGCAAACGGGCAACGACCAAACGGTTGAACTAAAATAAGCAATGTTTTTTACATGGTGTTAGCCACTGGCTTTTTCGTCTATTTGTTCAAAAATGTCCG
>TARA_R110002020_G_scaffold137505_2_pt1 | contig 10227 bp, 10 predicted proteins | sample TARA_R110002020 | Tara Oceans TARA_R110002020 (sample SAMEA4396489) | marine metagenome | biome: Westerlies Biome; feature: [MES] marine water layer (ENVO:01000295) within the mesopelagic zone...; material: water (ENVO:00002006), including particulate matter (ENVO:01000060) such...
CAACCCCTTATTGATTCCTTTTTTAAGATACTCCAAAGTTTTTTCATGGTCTTTCAATTTTTCCGAATTAATAGAAGCCAATAAGAAATCTTCTTTGAAAGGCTTGTCTACAAGTCGAAAAGCTACTTTATAGAGTGAATCTGACTTTCTAAACTCTTTATCTAAATTAGCTATTTCCGCTTTATTTATTGTCTCGTAGTAATTCAGATAGTTTTGAGCAGAAATTTTCTGAATTCCGAACAGTAAGATTGCGAAGGAAAATGCTAATATTTTTTTCATGCAGTTTATTTTGTAGTAATAGTGTCTAACGTTATTCTGTATGATTTCGTTGTGTACTTGAGTAACTATATTTAGCAAATACACCAAACTGAAAGTGCGATAGGATTTTAGTTAGTAGAACAGAACAAGCAATAAATTATATGCGGTGTAAGTCATAGTTTTTTTATAAAAAAAGCCTTTGTTCAACTTTTGGTTCTTTAGTTAAAAAATCATTCAATGTTAGAAAGCCAAAAGCAAGATTATTAGGTATTGCTCCTAATTTAAAATAATAATCACCAGTCATTTGGCAAGCTATACTATAAATAGATGTCTTATTTGATAAGTCCGTCTTTATTTTACAGGCTTCTGCAAACTTATTTATGTCTGCAATTACATTTTTTTGAAAAATCTCATCTGTAAATTCGATATCATTGAAAGTTAAGTCAATCCAAGGGAATGTGTCTATAATTCCCTCAATTATACTTTTTGCTTTAGGAAGGTAGAATGAATAGTAATATTGAAAGCTACAATGAAAGACTTTGACTATATCTTCATCGTCCTCTTGAGTAATCAAAACACTTACTTGGTAATTATTACTCAAATAACATTCTGATAATTTAATGTACAAAAAATGCTTTTGTTTCAAAACTGATCTTATAAGTTCGGATGCGCTTCTTAATTGCCACAGTTTGTATTCATAATTGTTCTTGAAATAGCCAATTCTTTTTAGCTTTTCATCTGCTTCAACGTTTAATAAATTAATCTTTGGAATATTAATCTTGAAAGCTTTTTCAGTCAATACACTTGTGGATTTATTTATTTCTTGCCAATAAGCACAATTAGCAGATTTGTCATATATCACTATTAGGATTGGAATTGAATGACTTAGCCAATAGTTTAAATGTTTTTTACTGCCTCTAAAAACAAAATATTCTTCCTTTTCTTCTTTAAAAAATCTCTCTCCAGATTTTATTTGGAGTCCAATTATTCTTCCAGAAGGAACTATGTCTTTATTTATTGGATGAGACCTTTTCGTTATTTCAACAAATGCGTCAACTCCAAAGTCATTTATTGGTTGTTCACGAAATATCCATTCAAAATCTTCGACAAAAATTTTGGCTACAGAAAACACCCCTATTCTTTCTTCTTTGTTGAAAGTCAATTCCTATATTTTTGTCTTATAATGAAATAGGTTGACCATTTTTGGTTTACTATTTAGTTTTCTTTTTCGTATTCGTAATTTTCTCCATCGCAAGCTCCACTTAAAGTATTCTTTAACTTATTGTTAGAAAGTAGAATTAATAATTGTTTTTGTTCATCATATCCGCAATTAGAAAAATTTACATCAGAAGAAGAATATGATAATTCTATGAATTTCTGAATTAAATTGTTTTCATTCCCATAAAGCGGACTTTCATCAGTAACAATATAAGTTCCTTCGAGTTCATCAGTTACTCCACTAGCTATTGATATTCTTTTAAATGTTCCTCCTTCATTTATTTGATAATAATGAGTATCATCTTCACTTGGAGTTGTTGAACCTCCAACAGATGTATTTATTATTTCAGTCAAATACCATTTTCCGGTTACAGAAGATTCGCTAGTTTGTTCAATTGAATCATCATCATTATTACAACTAAGTAATGTTAGAGTTGATAAAATCCCAATAAGTAATTTTCTCATTTTTAAAGTTTTAATTGATTATTAATTATTAGATGCGTTTTATCAGAAAGGTTGCGTTAGATTAGTCATCACGTGTATGTATATGGAAAGTTGCGGGTCTGCGTGCGAGGAAATTCAGGCATAGCAAATGTGCACGACTTTTGAGTTGAGAAAAGTTTAAGCATTGTTTATATGGTGTTGGAAAACGTTCTTATTACTATTTAAAGGGAGGTAGCAGATAAGAGCGTTTCAAGTTTTGCTTCCAAATCTTTTAAGCTTTTATCGTTCTCGTCTGCACCACGATAGCGGTCAACTATAACTCCATTTTTATCAATCAAAATATATGCAGGGATGGCCCTTACCCGGTAAAATGAGTTAATAGAGCCCCTCTCTCGGCTATTGTCTGATCCTACATAAATGTGGTGCCAATCTAGTTTTTCATCTTGTATAGTTTCCTTCCAACTGGTTTTATCATTATCTAAGGAAATGCCTATAATTTCCAGACCCTTTGAATGATACTTATCATAAATTCTTTTCACTTCGGGTATTTCTTTTTTACAAGGCACACACCAACCTGCTCCAAAATCTAATAATACCGTTTTCCCTTTAAATTGATTCAAACTTAAAATATCACCATCACTATTTTCTGAAGAAAACTCAGGTGCTACATCTCCTGAATCAACGATAGGTATGAAAGATTCGATTGTCTCCTGAATATCTAACCCATAAAGTGACTCTTTTATAATTGGATCCATACTGGCATAAAACATCTTAAGTGAATCAATAGGCATTTGTTCACTATGAAAATTAATCATTTCTGCACTTACATAAGAATTGGGATTATTGATAGCATATTTAAGTTGGATATTTTTAACTTCAGCCAATAGTTTTTGCGCCTTTTCCCTTCCAGTTTCTTTTAATTTAAGTTTTTCATAATATGGTTTAATTTTTTTAGCCAGGTGCTCATATTCAATTTGGCTTTCAGAACCAGTAACTAGCGCATTAGGGAATTGATCTTCCTTAATGATTATTTCCATTTCATTTGGTTCTAAAAAAAACCGTAATCGGTTAGGGTCTTCCATAGATACACCCGTTAAATTGCTTGTCAATGAAACCAATTGTGTATGGATAAGAGATCCTTGTTTGTAAAAAGAATTATTTTCTACTATTAATGTGTCGGAAACGTAAACATTGCTACTGTCAGTATATTCTAAGACAACATATGCTGTGTTAGAACCATCAATTGTACCCTTAACTGTAAATGCTTTACTGTTAGTTTTGGGTTGTTTACAGGAGAATAGAATAATTACTCCAAGCGTAAATGTTGTTAGAATCTTAAATTTCATTTCGTAGAATTTAATGGTAATATACTTATCGTTTTCAAATGCTTGCCGACCGGTCTCGGCTATGAGTTAATTAGTTTATCAATAAACTTGGCAAATACACATCAAACTGAAAATTCGCAAGAATTCTCAGAAGTAAGCTTGTACCAATTATTAATTTAATACGGAGTTGTAAACCGTATTTTATTCTTTTTTCAATTTCAACCATTTGTTTTTTCCGATTGTCAATGTTCCAATTAGTCCAAAAAGGAATAGAATTAAAATTCCAATTCCGATATTTTTTGAAATTATATTACTCGTACTAAAAATCACTATTCCAGTTATAGGAAACATTGCTCCGAAAAGAGGAAGTTTTCGGTTTAGAAATTTATTTCCGCTAACAATTATTTTTTCGTTTTCAGTAAAATTTCGCAATTCCATTTTTTTACTTCCACACCATTGAATTTTGGCTTTCAAAGTTTCGTTCTTAAATTCATTTGGAATTTCAATAATTTTTTCTTCTCCGTTTTTTAGTTCAGTCAAAGTTTTTTTTCCAACTACTATTTCATACGAAAAGTTCTTATTAAAACTCTCTTTTGGTCTATGTAGCGTAATTTTTTTCATAATGGGCAGCGTCACGGTTAAGAGTTGTTGCGTGGGTTAGCACTTAACTTTGCAAGTACACACCAAACTGAAAATCTGCGCGGATTTTCGTAAGTAGGTTTGTACCAGTAATTAATTTAATAAGTTGTTGTAGCCAGTATTTTATATCCATTCTGCATTAATCCCCATATTATTCATTTCATCAACTACATTATCTTTTGCATAGCATAATATAGCTTTTTTTAAGTTTGGAAATTGTTTTGAATCTTCAGCAGTCACAATATCCCAATAATCTTCCCAGCCTTCTCCAAATCTTAATAGTTGTAAATAAATATCATTTCCTCCATCTTGATATATCTCAGTTATTTCAGATGCATATTTTTTGGGGATCGGTAAATCTTTAAAATATTGGGTTACCTCAGATATTGGTTTGTACCCTTCTTTTTCAATATCTATTTTTCTTTTATCGTACCACTCTACAAATTCATATAAGTCAAATTTGGGTTTTAGAAGTTCCTTATTATACATTAGCTCTTGAATAATTGATAGTTTAAACCCAAAATCTTTAAATTTAATTTGTTCCTCGTTTAACTTCTTAATGGTATATTTTTCTTTTGTCAATTGAGGTTTTACAAAGCCTTTATCAAAAATTTCATTATACGAAATACTAATCAAACAAGGTTTTTTTTCGCCAGTATATGTAAAGTGCTTAATCTCATATTTTCTCATTGTAATATTGTCAAAATGTTTTTTATTAATTTCGACACCATCTACAATTATTTTTCCTTTAAAAAAAGGCTTTTGTTCAGCTTTGGATTTAGCTTCCATAGGATTATAGTCTGAATGCAAAGACAAATGATTTGTTCGACCATTTCCGTGTGGATTTGTACTTATACCTAAATCTTTCCAACGAATTTCATTTCCACCAGTTTCAGATGGTTTTCCGAGATATTCTGTAAGATTGCTACTATTTATTGGTAATTCAATAATTTTTCCGTTGATAAAAAGCTCATCATTATCAATTGTAATTGTGAGGTTAGAAGATTTATTTTTTTGATTAAAAAAGTTCATTATATTCTCGATTCAAATTGGCTACAACGTGTTTGTGTATGAGTAGTGGCGTGTTTATGCACCTAATTTAGTAAATAAAAACTGAATAGAAAATCCGCGAGGATTTTCGTAAGTAGGCGAGAACTAGCAATAAATTTTATGTGGTGTTGCCACCAGTTATTTTTTCACAAACCATTCGTAATTCGGATTGTATTTAAATTTTGATATTTTTAAAATTCCTTTTCTCATTGCTACATAAATATCATTATCAACAATAATAGCAGATGAAGGATATAAACTTCCCCAATAAAAAGGCGCTTTTAGAACTTGATTCAGTTTTTCAAATTTGTTGAAACTCATTAAATATTCTGAAGTTATAATCAATATATTATCTTTTTCTTTTATTATAAATCTGGGTGCTCCAGGTAGTTTGTAAGTTTGTGAAATTTGCCAATTCCCCTCCTTTTTTAACTCTAATAGATTGCCGTTGTTTGAACCCATATGAGCAAGTCCTTCAGTAACATAGAGTTTGTCATTAAACTCAAATATCTGATGAATTCGTCTGTAAGACATAATTTCATACGATGATTTTCCATCTAAAGACAAAAACCAAAGTCCGCCTCCAAATTCTCCTTTATTTAGTCCGATTATATATCCATCTTCTACTTTTTTAACCGCTCTTATTGAATATTGATTGTTCAATTTTTCAGCAACCTCTTTTTGTCCGAATGGAAGTGAATCTCCTTTGAAGTAATTAAAATCGTTTTCCTTTATTTTAATTGAATCGTTTGTTTTAGTTATAATCCAGCTCTCTTTTGAACGATTAGCTTTCAAGAGATTTTCCCTTGTTGGAATTGAGTCCGTTTCAAAATCTTCTAATGTGTAATTTTGTCCAAACAGTATAAAAGTTGAGAACAAAAACATCAAATTCAATGTGTTTCGGTTAATAAGATATCTTGTCATAATTCTTGTAGTTTTCTCAAAACTATTCTTTAAAATCAAATTCCGAAACAATGAATGAGTAAACGAACCATTTGGTTGAGGAAATGCGTTTTTTTAATTGGTGGCAACGTCTCCGGCTATGAGTAGTTGCGTGGTTTAGCACTAAAGTAGGCGAGAACAAGCAATTACTTATAGCCATTGGTAGGGTTAGTTTTTTATCCACTCAATTGCATATTTAGACATTCTTTTGTAGTCGTGGCCTACATTTTTTATTGTGTCTATTTCCCAATTAAATGTCCAATTATTTTTGTTCTTCAATTTCGTATTCGCATTAAAAAAGGTTGTTCCACGTTCCAACCTATGTGCTCCTTGTTCCATTGCCAAATCAGTTGTTCTAAAAGTTCCTAAACTTGGGTCATTATCTAATTCGCCCAAAAGAATAACCAATCTCTTGTTGTAAGATTTTTGCAAATTTATTCCTGTATTTTGAATGCCATATGGAAATTCAAGTTTATCGTTTGGTAGACTATAAAAGCCAGAATTTGCAGAGATAGCCGTTCCAATTCTCGAGTCGGGCATTAACATTACCATTCTATGCACAAATTGTCCGCCAGCAGAATGTCCAAAAATGTCGTATTGTTCGTTTGAAATTTTGTTAACAGATTTAATATGGTCAAATATGTTTTCAACCACTGTGTATGCCCATTCGCTTTTTGAGTTTTTAGTTCCAAAAAAGGTAAATAGATTTCCCTCTTGATAGTCGTTCGTAGTGTATTTTGAGAACTTATTTTCGAACTCAGGCGCAATTATTAAAAGGTTATTTTCATCAGCTAATTCAATCCAAGCGTTTAGATAGTCATCTGCATTTCGTCCACCACCGTGCATAACGAAAACTATTTTGTCTTTATCATTCCAGCTTTCAGGTTTGTAGGTCCATACCTTAATCGATTTTCTCTCGCTATCTTTAAAAGCGTAGATAACAAAAGAGTCTATTCCGCTGTTAATTTTTTTAATTTCCGTTATTTCAGGTCCTTTTGGAAGTACATAGAGGTAAATGTAACCTGCAACTGAAAGAAGCAAAAGGATAGAGAAAGTATATAAAATTACCTTTTTTAAAATTCTAAAAGTCTTGTTCATTTTTAGTACTGAATTTTGTTTCAAATTATTGCCAACGGTTTAGTATATCGACAAGTGGCGCGGAATTATAGATGCGGATTTGTCGGCTTAACGGTTTTATTTGTAATGGAAACTAATTTAGTATTTATTAAATTAAACCCGCTATTTGCGATATATGTTGTTGTAGAGCGTATTTATGTTCCAAATTTGTTTTGAAGGTATATCTCAACTTCACTCTCTATTAGAAATTGAGAATAATCTTGAATACTGAGAATATCTTTAATCACTTTTTCTTTATCTCCGACTTTCTCGTAATAAGCTTTACAAATCATATAACCCATCCAATATCCTGCATTTCTTGGTCTCGATTCACTTTCTTTTTGCCAGGCACTCCAAATACTTTTGTTTTTATCGTTTTTAAAGTCCTTCCATACTTCCAATTCTTTGCCTTTAAATTTGTTGTAATTTGCATCAGTTTCTCCGCTTATTAACTCTGCTATAAACTCTGCAGAACCTTCTCTGACACTTTTCCAAAGTAATGTGTTTCCTTCTTTCATTTTATCTTGATTAAAATGAACAAGTTCGTGACTAACAGTTACTGGAATATGTTTTCTTTCCATACTTATTCTCAGAATATCATCATTCCATTTTGCAGTATCTGATTTTGGAGTTCTGGCAAGTATTTCAGTTCCAATCAATAATCCATTTTTTGAAATTGTACCGTTAGATTGATACTTTCCTATTAAGAAATAAACATCTGGAAAATTAGCTTCTGGATAAAGCTTTTCAAAATCACTAAAATTTTGTTTTATTTGATTTTCTAGGTCAGTTAAGTCAGTTATAGCGTTTCGTATAGATTGATAATAATCTTCAAATTCTAAGACAAATTTTGAAAAGTTTTTTTTTGATTGAATTTTAGTTTTGTAGAAGTCGTTTAATCCCTTTGAACCTTTTTTAAAATAATGATTACTAAATATCTGTTCAGCGTTGCTTGAATCTTTTCTAGCTAAATCAAAAGCATTGTAAAAATGGTCAATATCGGAAGTTACTAATTTTGAATCCGAAGGTTTTTCTGTTGTTTTTAGACCTGAATTAAATACAGAGCAGGATTGCAATGAAATTAAAAAAATGATTAATAAAATTGATTTGGTTACTCTCTTTTTATTCAAAATTCTCTTGTTTAAATATGCTCTACAACGGTTTGTGTATGGTGCGTATCCCAAAGGGTATGCACTATATACCTCTTAAGTTTGATTCTCTTTAAATTGATAGTATAAATCAGAAAGAACAAAGAGAGGATTAAGGTTATGATATACGCTGAAGCGTTAGACTTCGTCAACATTGATAATCCCCTCTCTTTTACTACTTCAACCACGTTCAGTTCTGTGAGGCTTGACCTCGTTTTCAAGTTGTTGTGATTAAGGTAGTATGCTCTTTCATAAAATCAGTTCTTATGAATAAATATAAAGAAACTTTTGGAGTTGATATCAGTAAGGATGTCTTTGATGTTTATGGTAGTGAATGCGGTCATTCTCAATTTAAGAATGATGAGCAGGGATTTAAATTATTTGTCAAAACACTAGCCTCAGATTCTTTGGTAGTTATGGAAGCTACCGGCTATTACCATTATCGACTTGCACAGTTTCTTCACAAAAACGATGTATGTGTATCTGTAGTAAATCCATTATCAGTCAAGCGTTTTATTCAGATGAAACTTTCAAAGATAAAGACCGATAAGAGCGATGCCAAAGCTATTTGTAATTATGGTTTGTCTAATGAAGTGCCACTGTATAATGCCCTAACCGATGTACAGGCAGAATGCCTGCAACTGTTCAGACTTATGGACAGTTATCTAAAGAAGCGCACAGTCACTAAGAATAAACTTCATGGGGAAGAAGTACTGGGCACTCCATCAAAGTATGTTTACAGGTCTCTAAAACGTGACCTCAAACATTTAGATAAAGAGGTCAAGGGTATAGAAGATCGTCTGCTAGAGCTTGTAAAACAGGATCAGCAGCAGCAACTAACTTTGTTAACCAGTATACCTGGTATAGGGATCAAAACGGCCTTGTTTTTAGTTGTGATAACAGATGGCTTCTCTAAATTTGAGAAAGCTTCACAGCTGTGTAGTTATGTAGGTATTACCCCAACGATACGGGAATCGGGAAGTAGTGTAAGGGGCAGAAGTAGAATTAGTAAAGTGGGTAACAAGAAGCTCAGAAATCTTTTATTTTTATGTGCCTTTAATGCCTTTAAGCACAACAAAGGTTGCAGGGAAATTTACGAGCGAATTGTAGCTAAAGGAAAGAGTAAGAAACTGGCATTAATTGCAGTGGCAAATAAGCTATTAAAACAAGCATTTGCCATTGCTAAATCAGGATTACCCTACGATGAAAATTACGTTTCTGTTCTTACTAAAGGATAGACCAGAAAAGAATAAATTAAACAGTTAAGGTCTGTAGTTACAGATTTTAGCAAAGGATACCTATGTCTCAAATTTAATCAAGAAAAGAGTTGTTTTTCACCTCAGTTCTTTGTTGCCACACGTTTTTTAACTTACCATTCTTTTTTCTTTATGTCTAAAAACTTAATTGATTTTTTAATTCCATATTTATTTGCCAATAAAAATATAATTATGATAATCAGAATTCTACATATAACTCCGAAAACACTTCCTTCAGGTCCTATATCTCCACCATTCCAAATCCAATTATCCTCAATATTAAGATTAAAATAGCCATTTGAAATTCCTTTACTTACTGGAAAACCAAATATTGCTCCTTGAAAATAATTCCAAGTAAAATGTAAACCAGTAGCAGCCCATATTGATTTAAATTTAAGGAATGTTAATCCGTACATTAATCCAGCTATAAAATAGCTCGAAAAACTAATTAAATTCATTGGTGAGTGAACCAAACAAAAAATCACAGAACTTAAGCCCAATGCAATTAATTTATTTCCTGAAAGATAAATTATTGCTATAAAAACAAAAACCCGAAAAAAAACTTCTTGACCAAATGCACTTATGAAATCTTTCGGAATCTGTTTGATACTTGGGATCCAATAGTTAGTTGATTCAATTTGTACAAATCCTAGTTGTTTGTTAGTTAAGAAAATAAGAAACATTATTGCCGCTCCTGCAAGTCCCATTATAAGGAACCCTAACAAGGTTTCTCTGTCAATTTGAAAGTTGCTCAATTCAACTAATCTTGTTCTTTGTTTAATAGAATAAAAGATTCCAATTACGGAAAGTACAAGAAAAAGTAGCAAGTTA
>TARA_R110002020_G_scaffold24198_2_pt1 | contig 10227 bp, 16 predicted proteins | sample TARA_R110002020 | Tara Oceans TARA_R110002020 (sample SAMEA4396489) | marine metagenome | biome: Westerlies Biome; feature: [MES] marine water layer (ENVO:01000295) within the mesopelagic zone...; material: water (ENVO:00002006), including particulate matter (ENVO:01000060) such...
TGGTTCTGATGAGTATGCCCAATTTACAGTAGCGTTCCCTAAGTCATGGAATGAAGGAACAGTTACTTTCCAACCGTTTTGGACTATATCAGCAACAGGAACAAATACAGTTGCTTGGCAATTGGCAGGAGTTGGATTTGGTAATAGTGATGATATTAATACTGCTTTTGGAACTGCTGTTGCTACTACTGCTTTAGCACATAGCGGAACAAATGGAGATATGATGGTTTCAGCAGAAAGCGGTGCAGTAACTATTTCCGGCGCTTCTGTAGATAGTGTGACTTATTTTCAAATCAACCGTGATACTTCAGCAGATAATCATGCTAGTGACGCAAGGTTAATTGGTGTTAAAATCTTTTATACAACTGATGGAGTAAATGATGCTTGATGTCTTCTTTTGGTTATTCAGTTCTTGGTTTTGGCACTGTGGCTACGGCTGCTGTATCTGTTTCTGCTCCAGAATTTTCTGTAATAAAAGATAAAGATGGAAATAATGCAGATAATGTTACTGTTGAATTAGTTCTTGGGCCGCCTTTTGGCACGATTGAAACAGCAGCGCCAAGAAGCACTGGTAGTAGTGCTTCTGATTATGTAGAAATAGATGTTAGTTCAGATTTGGTTAGATTTTCTGCGACTAAAACAGTTAGTGGAGGGACTGTGGCCACTCATGCGTGGCAAGCAATTATTGCTCATACTACTGGTTCTGGAGGAACATTCGTTGGCGGTAGCGCTACTGATACTTCTTCTACTTCTGGAACTTATACTACTGCGTTTATAGATGGTTCTAGTTTAACAGGTGGTTTTAGCCCAGATGCAGGAACAATCACATTCAAATATACAGCAACCAATGCAGGTGGAAGCGATTCTGCTGATGATGTAGTAATTTATTGGCAAGCAGCAGGTTGACCAAAAAAAATCTATAAAAAGAAATAAAAATAAAAGAAATTTAAAATTATTACTTTTAAAAAACCAAAAAAAAAGAGAGGGCCGAAGCCCCCTCAAATTGTTTTTTCTGACCAGATACCGTTACAGGCACGACATTCCCATAACTTGACTTGTTCAGTTGAACCCACATAAAACCCTAATAGCCTTTTGGCTACAGTATGTGTATTACAGTAAGAACAAAGTTGTTTAAGTCCCATTTTATTCACTTTTTCTTATTAGAATCTTCACTTAACAAACGCTTCATATAGTCTTCAACGCTTTGTTCAGTGATATTAGAACCACCGAAAGCGGCAAAGAATAAAAGCATTAGTGTTATGATGAAAAAAAACATTCCAAACCATTCCCAGCCATCCATTACCAATTCACCTCCAAGTCTTTGTATTCTCCCTTTTCTATTGAAAAGGCTTTAATAAATCCATTGTCTTGTCCATACTTCCAAAGATTATAAACTAATTGAGTGTCTTTCATACAGTATTCTACTACTTCGTCAAATTGACCCATTTTCCATAATTTAGGAGCATCTGCACTATCCATTAGTTTAAAATCATTCATCGTGCATTTTACTAAGTTTTTTAGCGGGAATCTTTCTCCGTGTTCTTTTAGTAAGATTTTTGAAGTATCAACAAATTGCTCTGCTTTAATATATTTATTAATACAATATATGTCCATTGAATCTCTAAGAATAGGTAAGTCAAAGGCTTTAATATTATGTCCTAATAATAGCCCACCCTTTTCAAAATGTTCATCTAAATCATACTTTAATTCTTGTAGTGATTTAATTACATGACCTGATTTAATAAAAGAATCTAATGGCTCATCAACATAAACCGTTCCATTACTGCCATCCCAAGTAGCAACTGTTGATACTTGAAACATATGAGTATTACCGAAACCACCTATGTCATAAGACATATTTTTAGTTTCAAGGTCAATTGCCAACATTGACATTATGCTCATTCCTTAGCATTAGCCCAAAGTTTACTAATCTTTTCTTCTTCTTTGTTTGCTTTAGGTTCTACTATGTCAGTTCGCCTCTTTAAGAAACAAACAATTTGTGAACCTGCAACAATTAACTGAGAACAACATTCCCATCCATCTGCACCATAAGTGTCTAATGTTTCTATAATTACTTTTGGCCCTTTAGTTACTTCAAATACTAAGTATGTGTTTTCCCACTTCATTTATCTTCACCTTTTATTAATTTAACAAACACACTTCTACCATGTCTTTCTTCATCAAACATATGTCTAATAACTTCATATTGGCGATATACTTGCGCTTGTGATATTTTTGCCTTAGTTCTAACTTGTTTTAAGAAAAGACTCTTGTTGACCAATCCTTCATCATCTTTATTCATTTTAGTGTAAATATCCATAAAGACTGATTCTAAAGAGTTCTCGGTAAGGCTCTGTCTCTTCACCCGTAGGCTTCGTTCTAGCCAACCTACCAATGTCATATAACATTGCCGGACAATAGTTGCGGCTTGTCGGACATTATGGCCCGTTACAATGAATCGTTGGCTTTTATCTTTAATAGAGGGCGCAGACGCCACGCTACAAAGAACAGACATTTTATACAGTATTTTCATCAAACGGGTAGTAAAATTACCAGCAATTGCACTAACGTCACTTCTAGTGTTTTGTAGGTAGGCTCTCATATTTTCATATTCTAATTCTAATACCTGATTAAAATCAGCAGTATAAGTCATGGTCTTTAATGGGTCTTGACCCATTTCATTGAATCTTTCCTGAGTTAATTTGTATAACTTATATATTGCATCTACATATTTAGTAATGGGTTGATTAACTTCTTCAGTAGTTCCTGCCTTTTTAATCTGTTCTAATCTCATTTTGTGCTGAATAAATTCTGGAACTTCCCATACATATAATAGCATTCTTTGCAGAACACCTTTTTCTGCCATAACTGTGTTTAAGTTAGTTGGAGGATATGTCATAGCCAAGACTGAACGCTCACAGAAACATTCCATAATCTGATTATCGAATGAAGTTAATGCTTTAGATATAATCCAAGATTCTCCTGCTAATGAGTTCATTAAAGTATTGAGATAAACGATTGAGTTTTCTTTATGTTGAGATTGTTTAAAGATACCTGAATATTCAAATTCATCCCAGTGGGCTAAACCACTACCTTCTAGAAGGCCGGGTTTTCTAGGCCATTCTACATTACCATCATCATCCACTTCTTTACTATATCCGCCTATTAATACCGAATCAGTATAGTCTGTTACTCCAAAGGTATTAAATAATCTAGTCATAGGGATATTGTCTTTATTTAAAAATGGAGGGTGTTGATTATCAGTATTAATTTTCTTAAAGACCCCTTTTGAAATAGGGCCAATAAAATTCCATAAGGTAGATTTACCAGTTCCTGATGTCTGAACCCAACAAAAGTGTATTCTTGTATCTTCATGGTTTCTTCCGTTAGGGATAGTAATAAAATCCTTACATATTTGTCCTAAAATAGTAAAGAAACTTACTCCAGCAGGAATATCATTATAATGTGACACTTCTACTGCTGATTTCTGAAATTCTCTTACTACTTTGGGTAGGGCTTCGCTAAATACACCTGCGTTAGTTTCAATTGTATCTAGGTATTCTTCTTCGTTATATTCATCTATATTCATATTTTCACCTTCTCTTCCGAGTTTAATGTGGTAACTATTCTTTTGGCTAGGGTTTCACCAATACCCTCAATTGCTTGCAGTTCATATGCTGAACATTCACCAATTTCCATAATTGAGCCATATATTGTTATTAATTCTTTTGCTTTTTTAATTGATACGCCTTTTATACTGCTTAGTAAATCTAATCTTAAATCATCTGTTGATAGTCTTTTAAATATTTGTGGTGCTATTGTATCTCTTTCTATTGGTTTCATTTTACATATTGCTGTTATGATTAAAGCCGCTTCTTCTTCAGTAGGAACCCAAAACGGTTTTATATCGGTATCTAAAGTAATTCTGCCAATTGCTCCTAAGAACTTATTATTTAACATAATACTTCTAGAGCCTAAAGGCATTTTACTTGGTGAGTGTTCTATTATATTTAATATTGCTTCTTGCATATCTCCATGAATAATAACAATATTAGTTTTATAATGTCTATCCATGTTATCTAATTGAGTCCATAATCTTTTTGACATTACAGAACCTAAAAAATCAGTTGCTGACTTTGCTTCAAAACAAACATCATCATAAACATAGTCACCTATTTCTATCCATTTCTTTTCATTTGGTATTTTTAGTGCTTTTGCTTTTTGCATAACCAACTTACTTAGTTTGGAGTTTTCTCTTGAATCAATTATTAGCATCTGGGAACCTCCAACACTTACCTACGCAATATCCTTCACTGATTAGTTTATCACAGTGAGGGGTATTATAATTATTAAACACTGTAAACCTTGAATGTTTCTTAGTCTCTAGTTTATCCCAATCCAACCATACTGAATCGGAGTCAGAAAATACTCGTTCTAGTTCATCCACTACTAAGTCCAAGGTTTTCATTTTTTCAGCCCCTGTCGTTAAATCTCGGTAGCCGGAAATCAAGTCACGATACCAAGAAACCAAATAAGCCCTTGACATATGTGATGGATTTTCAGTCATAACTGCATTGTGCAAGCAGGGTAACATAGGTAATTTTCCTACTGTATTAGGCACAGAAACCTCACCTTGAATTGCTTCTAGGGGGGGTGCATTGGGGAATATTACCTTGTTTTTACCACCTTTTTTGAAGGGTATATGGCGGGGCTTAGAGGCTAATTGAAGAATACTTTCAATATTAAGAGAAAGGTCATTTACTTCTAAGGGTATGCAATAAAGAGGATTACCTTTATTATCAGCAGATGACATATTAACAGTATTAGGCACTCTTCGTAATCTTGTAGTCTGTCCTACTCTGTCATCAAGGGTAGTGTTCTTACCTACTTTAGAAACTAAATATTGTTTTATTTCTCTGAAGAAAGTTTGGACACTTCTCATTTCATTTGTTCTTTCACCAAATAAAAATAAATGGAATCCTCTTCCTGAAAAGAAAAGAGTATGAGAATAGTTTTTATTTATTATCAATTCCATCACCTGTTTAACATCACGCCAAGCCATATCTAAATTATCTGTATGTGCATCAAAATCCAAAAAGACCCTATCAATAATTACAGAAGATTCTACTTTTGCTCGCTCTGAAAAATGCTCAAAGTCATATACGGTAGTATATACATTCGTGCGATTATTTTGAGCATTGACAAACTCCGCATATTCATTCCTCGCTAGCACTACTTTTCTTTTCATCTGCGGTGCGTTTCTTATGTGACTTCCCGCCCAAACTTCCCTCGGATATTTCATTGTTATTCCCTCCAAATTTTACTGTTGCTGTATTCAACATTTCTCTAATTATTGATGCTACTTCTCCTTGTAAAGTCGTCATTACTCCTTCTCTTAATACATCTTCAAATGTATGTCCTACAAAATTTTCATTGATTCTTACTTCTCTTACAAGTTCAAATCTTTCTTGTAGTTTCATTTCTAAATATATAGTTTTAGATAAGGATTCTATTGTCGTTTTAAGATTAGATATTTCATTAAATGTCCAATCTCTCTCTAATACTTTTTTTCTTATTTCTTTAATCATTTTATCACAACCATGTATCTTCCTGAGCAGCAGGGCAAATACCGAAATAACTACACCATTGCCCGCACGTTTTATAGAAGAATTTTTCTTCAAATTTCTCTTGTTCATAAGCATGAATCAGTTTTGCAATTTTATTCATTACTGATGTCATGCTCCTCTTTTTCTTTTCTTCAGCAAAGACATAATTTGCAGCAGGATAATACCAACCCCAATGAGTTACTTTCATTTCTGGTGTTAAGCCATTCTCTGCCAATACTTCAGGAGGAGAATTTTCAATTAATAATTGATAAAATGCCATCTCTTGACGCATAGAACTGGCTTTGCTATCTTTCCATCCTCCTGTTTTGTATTCAAATGGAATTAATCCATTATTTTCAATAAAGATTCGGTCAATAATTCCTTGAATATGAATCTTGTAGTCCCTACTAAGCGGGAATTTTGGATTTATATTGGCAGGAATAGTTATTTCTGCATCGAACTTTCCTTCGTTTACAATAGGTAAATACTCGGAAATCTTTTTATCTGCTCTTGCTTCAATATATCTCTGGGCTTCAAAAGAAGCCACAGTTAAAGAAATATCAAAGTAATCATCGACAGGCATTAGGCTTGTGCAGTATTCTAATACTTCACTGTTGTTCATATTTTCTGCTTTCTTTAAGTCAAATTCATTAAAGAATGCTTCTCTACTATTGTGTAGTATAGTTCCTTTACGCATAGCCTCTGTTTGGTCTTGAGGTTTTCTCTCTATGTAAGAAAATTCATACTTTTTAGGACACCAATTAAAAGTCCCTAATGATGATTTAGTTATCTTCAAAATAGGTTTTGAAGGGTCATCATAGTTTTCTGGTTTCCAGTCATAAGTAAATTCCTGCATTGAGTCTATTCTCGCTTTATATTTTTCATTAGTATTCATTAGGTTCACCACCATTCTTCAAGGCTTAATTGCATTTTTCCTGTCCGTATCGAGGACATTTCCCAACCCATAGCCTTGTAAATGGGTTCGGCTTTCTTCACTACTTGTTGAGAATAGTGACTCCAATCAGGGGTATAACCTTCAAAATCCTCAATGGTTGTGCCTGATAGATATTCGACTTTTCTATGTTCTTGAGTTAAGGGATGAGTATAAACAGCATTAACTGTATTAACTTTCATGAAAAGATAAGAGTCATCAAAGTTAGCGTCATTCCTTTCCCAAGCATATAATACTCCTGCTATTCCAGAGCCTATTGAGGGTTTTTTCCCTTCAAGAGTAGTAAACTTACTAGTTTCTGTAGCGCATTTTTTACATACAGAATGCTTCAATTGGATGCATTCTCGAAGATGATATTTAGCATTACACTCTGGGCATTTTACAGTAAATCTGGCAGGTCTTAATCTGCTTCTTTTGATAATAGAGTTAAGTTCAATCTTACCATTTAATACAAGAGAATAAGTTTCATGCAGATACTTATTTATTTCATTTAATGATTTTTTTTCAACCCACATTTTCAATACTTTTGTCTGCACTTCTTTTGCTAATTTAGTTTCACTTACTCTTTTAGCAGTAAAGCCAGTCATAGTAAACTTAGGGCTATCTAACCATGCTCCATCTTCCCAAGTAATCATACCAGCGTTTCTGTTTTTAGTTGCTCCTACTCCTAAAGCGGAATAGTATTTTTCAAACTCTAATACTACAGGGTGTTCTTTCAATCCCATAACATTAGGAAATGCTTCTCTGACATAAGATTCTATCTCTTTGATTTTGTTCTGAGCAGTTTCCACTGAATCAATTTGAACATAGATAGAATCAGTATGCCCATAAACTACTTTCATATTAGTCACGCTCTATAATCAAACATCATTCCAACAGGTTGTTCTGATATGTTAGCAACCGCTTCTTGTAGATTTCTAATATCTCTAGAAATTTTACTAGAATCAGCAATGTCTTCCATTATACCATCTATGTCTCGTTCTAATCCTGCGATTATTCGCTTTAATTCTGCCATTTGTTTTTCTAATTTTTCTATTTTATTCATATTATCACCGTAATTATTGTTATGATGGTTGCTATGTTTACGATATTTACCATCATCAATATCTTGTTACTCTTTGCTATCATAGCCAGCAATTCTTCTAATAACTCATTCGTCTTGTCCATCATCATCTGTATTCACTCCTTGTTCAGTGCTTACTATAACAGCGTTTCTTGATAAGTTATTCATCATTTGAAATATTTCTTTTACTTCTTGTAAAGTAATATCCCAAGTTTCTTCGGTATCATATGATACCTTGATTGTTACATATTTTGTTTTCATTTTTTCACCATATAGACGTTTCTTCCATTCGATTGTTTTATTTTAATTATGGTATCTAATCTAGACAAATACATACCGATTCCTTTAGAGGATAATACATATGGACTAGAACCATGTTTAGACATAATGTCTGCTAGAACCATCTGGGAAGAAAATTCAATTGGCATAGATTCAAGCGACTCATGAATCCATCTTTTAAAGATATTATTCATTTTTATTTCTCCTAGCCTCTCTTTCACAATGTTTACAATTTAATTTACCTTCAAATTCAGGCCTATGTTCCATTGGTTTAATACATTTCATGCTTCCATCTCCTTTGCTTTGTAAAAATAATGATTCTTTCTCATATTTTCTGTGTCTTTAAGTGGCTGTAAGTTTTCTAAGGCCCAACACTTCTTGAAATCTTCATCCTCCATAGATGTAAAATTAAAAGAGGCCACGGGCTTAATGTGGTCTATATGCCAAAGGCCGTGATTATCCCAATTCATCCAATCATCAAATTGGTTTTCTAAATGGATTCTTAACTCATCCATAGTAAAATCTAAGCCATTAAGATACTTACTTTTGCGAATACGGATTTTAGGTCTTAGTCCTTTTCTTACTGCATCTTGCACTGCCCAATTAAGTTTGTTTTTAGGTTGTTTAGACCAATTACTAAATGAGCATTTTCTTGAACAAAAGGCATTATGCTTATGCCTTGTTTTCGGGGTGAAGTATTCTTTGCATTCCTTGCATTGAATATCAACGATTGGTGGTTTGTTAGCATAATAATATCCCATTTTCATTGCATTTAATTTAATTCTGTTTTTCTTGTTGTATTCATACTTCTTAACAGCAAGCGTTTCTGCATTATCTTTTCGCCATTTTTTATTTCTTATACTTGTTAATTCTTTAGCACAACTCTGACCACAGCACTTTGATGTCTTGGCATATTTTATGAACTTATTATTACATATCACACAGTTACCGACTGTTCCATTTTGTGCATCCGGTGAGCGATATTTCTTTTCATAAAATTGCCTTTTATATTTCTTCAAGTGAATCTTTTTACATTCAGGACTACATATTTTTTTATTGAAATGTCCTTCAAACTCCGCATTACAAATCACGCATTCTTTCATCCTTCCATCTCCTTTGCTTTGAATGCTGCTAATCTAATTGCTTCTCTTGCGCTTGCTGTAATACTTGCTGCTAAATCAACATCAGCCCAACCGAATCCTTGGAAAGCAACAATACCATAAAATGAAGCCATTAATCTCTTTACTGCCATTTGATTATTGTGCCACTTAGCATACTCACCGTTGTCTGATTCTCTAGCCTCTCGCATAAGCCGTTTATATTCATTCCTCAATTCCTTTAATTCGATTACTGCTCTAGGCAACAAACCAAGTTCATCTGTTTTATAATATAACATTTTAGTTCTAGTAGTTTCACTGAAATCTCTAGGTGTTAGAATATTAACGCCTAACTCTGTTGGCTCATCTGATTTAGTTTCAAAGGATATATTTCGTGCTATCATCATACTAGGATAAAGACCAGCAAAATCAAAAGCGGCTACATTAAGATGTAGTCCATTAGTGTCTTCACTTAATGGGTCATAAATCATAGCACCTTCGTATTCTTCTCTTTTATCTACTCTTTTTCCTGTCTTGCATTTCCACCAAGCATTTCTCATAAAGTAAATAGAGCCCATATGACTAGCATAAAAACAAGCATCGAATGGTGCTTTTAGTAATCTTTGAAGAGATAGAATCGCTTCACTACAGAAATTAGTTTCATCAATTTCAACAATTAATTCTACATCTTTCAGTGCATATTCTAGATATGACTGGGTATCTTCTAACCATCCCCGCCTATAAAATTCATTTGTGTCAGGGAACTTTTCTGAAACTAATTTCTTTTTGTTTAGAACTATTTCACCTATGTAATCTAAAGACATAGATGGTAATGTTCCTCTTTGAGAATCATTCCATTGGCGTTCAAAAGCAAGGTCTAGGTTGAGGGTTATGCGGCCTCCTATGGGCTGTTCTATCTGTCCGAATCCGTTCTCTGCATAAGCAAAAGTATAGCCGTCACGACCGCTTTTTACCCCTTTAATAGACCCTATTGGCGACATTATGAGAGGATTTAATCCAAGAGCGCAAGCCCTATCTAATAACTTAGGAATATCTGCAAAGTTACCAAACCATGCAATCAACATATCAGGGTCTTTTACAATCATAGTAGACATAAAGGATTCAATCATATCTTTTTCATTATCAAATGTATATTTCCGTCCTATTTGTTTTCCATTTTTATTGATAGGACTATCAACAAGATTATAGTCTATTTCATTAGGAAACCAA
>TARA_R110002020_G_scaffold37399_36_pt1 | contig 10224 bp, 8 predicted proteins | sample TARA_R110002020 | Tara Oceans TARA_R110002020 (sample SAMEA4396489) | marine metagenome | biome: Westerlies Biome; feature: [MES] marine water layer (ENVO:01000295) within the mesopelagic zone...; material: water (ENVO:00002006), including particulate matter (ENVO:01000060) such...
AGCGTCAGCGTGCTGGGTTCGGACCAGGGCCCGCGCGCCGCCGCGCCGCTGACATGCAGCACGTAGCTTCCCGGCACCAGCCGCGGAAATGCATGGACGCCGTCGGCACCCAGCTCGACCCAGTCCGGATCGTGGCCTTCGAGCAGGAAACGATAGCGGGGCGTGCCGGGCCCTCCGCTCGCCCCCAGGCGCACGCCGAGGCGCAGTTCGCGATCGTCCGCACGCAGGCGGACCAGCGCGCCGCTCGCCGGCAGGGGCAGCGGCGGACCGTCCGGCAGCCGGGCGAGCTCGATGACCGGCGCCGCTGGCGCGGGGCCGCGCAGGGCCGCCACGGCAAGGCCGGGGAGCGCCATCGCCGCCACCAGCACCAGCACGGTGGCCACGCAATGTTGCAATGATGAAGTCGGCCGCATCGCCCCTCCGGGAGTGGATGCGGCCTAGACTAAACACCCACCCGGTGTACGGAGGTCCGAAAACGGATGAATCGAGTTCGGAAAACGCTGTTCTGTCTACTCCTGCTAAGCGGCGCCGCCCCCGCTGTCGCCGCCGTCGAAGCCTGGCGCCTGGACCCGGTGCACACGCGCGTGCTGTTCCGGGTCGAACACGCGGGTTTCTCGCAGGCCCTGGGTTTCTTCCCGGACGTGAACGGCGAGCTGTACTTCGACCCCGACGACTTGACCAGCGCCCGCCTGGCCGTGGACATCGAGCTGGCCAAACTCGAGATCGGCGACATCGCCTGGCGCGACAAGCTGCTCTCGTCCACCTGGCTGCACGCGCAGGAGCAGCCCGTCGCGCGCTTCCGCTCCACCCGGGTCGAAACCACCGGCCAGGACCAGGCCCGGGTTTTCGGCGAGCTCACGCTCAAGGGTGTAAGCCATGACGTGGCCCTGGACGTGCGCCTGAACAAACTGGCCCGCAATCCGCTTACCTTCAAGCGCACCGCCGGCTTCAGCGCCACCGCGGTGCTGGACCGCCGCGACTTCGCCATGGCCGAATGGCCCAACGTGGTCGGCCAGCAGGTGCAGCTGGAAATCCAGGCCGAAGCCGTGCGCTTTACCCCGTCCCCCGACCAGGAGAACGAGAATGCCGATCCGGAACACGACTGAACGCTGGGGCTGGGTAAGCATTTCCATCCACTGGCTGACCGTGCTGATGGTGCTTTCGCTCATCGTGGTCGGCCTGCTGATGCAGGAAATGGCGAACTCGCCGACCAAGATCGAGGTCTACGCGCTGCACAAGAGCTTCGGCCTGACCGTGCTGGCCCTCACCGTGCTGCGCCTGCTCTGGCGCCTGGTCGCCGGCACCCCGGCGGCGGCGGCCGGCGTGCCGCGCTGGCAGCAGTTCGCGGCGCAGGCCTCGCACGGCGCGCTGTACGTGATCCTGCTGGCGATGCCGCTCAGCGGCTGGCTGTACAACTCGGCCTCGGGCTTTCCGCTGAAGTGGTTCGGCCTGTTCGGCCTGCCCAAGCTCAGCGGCTACGACCCCGACGTGAAGGCCTTCGCGCTGGCCATGCACGAATGGCTGTTCATCGCGCTGTTGCTCATCGTCGTCGTGCACGCGGCGGCGGCGCTCAAGCACCACTACTTCGACCGCGACGCCACCCTGGCGCGCATGCTGCCCGGCCTGCCGCCGCCGGATGCCACCGACACCAAGGATCCCCGATGAAATTTTTGCTCCTGCTGCTGGCCGCGCTGGCCGGCACCGCGGCCCAGGCCGCCGACTACAGCGCCGGCAAGGACTCGACGCTGGGTTTCAAGGCCGTGTACATGGGCGACAGCTTCGAAGGCCGGTTCGCCCGCTTCACTCCGGAGATCCGCTTCGACCCGGCCGACCTGGCCGGCAGCCGCTTCGACGTGCGCATCGTGCTGGCCAGCGCCAGCACGGCCAACCAGGAGCGCGATGAAATGCTCGTCGGCCCGGATTTCTTCAATACCGGCGCGATGCCCGAGGCGCGTTACCAGGCCAGCCGCTTCAGCGCGCTGGGCGGCAACCGCTTCCGCGCCGAAGGCACGCTCACGCTCAACGGCGAAAGCCGGCCGGTGCCGCTGGACTTCAGCTGGACACCGGGCACGCCGGCCGTGCTTGAAGGCCGGGCCACGCTCAAGCGCCTTGACTTCGGCGTCGGCGAAGGCGACTGGGCCGACACCGACCTGCTGCCCAACGAGGTCGAGGTGAGCACCCGCCTGGAACTGCAGCCGAAAGCCTAGGCCAGGAAGGCCTGCAGCCCGGCCACGTCGAAGGGCCAGTCGAGCTCGGCACCGGTGTCCTCGCGCCGCAGCACCGGGATGCGCTCGCCGTAGCGCGCCTGCAGGCCCAGGTCGTCGTCGATCCACAGCGGGTCGAAATCGGGCACGCCGGCGGCGGCCATCACCTCCCAGGCCTGGTCGCACAGGTGGCAGTCGTCGCGCTGGATGAGGGTGAGGGTCGTGGGCATCAGTGCGGGGCCGTACAGTCGCCGGGGCGGCAAGGCGCATAGAATACGGATTCCCCCCGCACACCACAGGTTCCGGAACCCGGCCCGACATGGCAGTCAGCGTTTTCGACCTCTTCAAGATCGGCATCGGCCCCTCGTCCTCGCACACGGTCGGGCCCATGCGCGCCGCCGCGCGTTTCACCAGCCACTGGCTGGACGAAAGGGGCGTGCTCGAACGCACCGCGCGCGTGCGCGCCGAGGTCTTCGGCTCGCTGGCGCTGACCGGCCGCGGCCACGGCACCGACAAGGCCGTGCTGATGGGCCTGGAAGGCCACTGGCCCAACCAGATCGACCCCGACGTCATCCCGGCCGCGCTCGAGCGCATCCGCAAGCAAAAGAAGATCAACCTGCTGGGCAAACACGAGATCCGCTTCGACGAGAAGCAGGACCTGGTGCTCAACAAGCGCCAGAAGCTGCCCTTCCACACCAACGGCATGCGCTTCACCGCCTACGATGCCGACGGCGCCGAACTCGCCACCCGCGACTACTACTCGGTCGGCGGCGGCTTCGTGGTCAACCCGGAAGAGGCCGCCGAAGACCGCATCGTCGCCGACACGACCGAACTGCCCTACCCCTTCCATTCCGGCGACGAACTGCTGCGCCGCTGTGAAGAAAGCGGCCTGTCCATCGCCGCCCTGATGCTGGCCAACGAAACCGCCTGGCGCCCCGAGGCCGAGGTGCTGCAGGGCCTGCGCGAGCTGTGGCAGGCCATGCAGGACTGCACCGCACGCGGCATCCGCGAAAAGGGCAGCCTGCCCGGCGGCCTGCACGTGGCCCGGCGCGCGCCCAGCCTGCACGCGGAGCTCTCGTCCAAGCCCGAGGCCGGCATGCGCGACCCGCTGACCGTGCTCGACTGGGTGAACCTCTACGCCCTGGCCGTGAACGAGGAAAACGCCGCCGGCGGCCGGGTCGTCACCGCACCCACCAACGGCGCGGCCGGCATCATCCCGGCGGTGCTGCACTACTACGACCGCTTCTGCCCCGGCTCCAGCGAAAAGGGCATCTTCGATTTCCTGCTCACCGCCGCCGCCATCGGCATCCTGTACAAGGAAAACGCCTCGATTTCCGGCGCCGAAGTGGGCTGCCAGGGCGAAGTGGGCGTGGCCTGCTCGATGGCCGCCGGTGGCCTGGTCGCGGCCCTGGGCGGCAGCCCGGGCCAGGTCGAGAACGCCGCCGAGATCGGCATGGAACACAACCTGGGCCTCACCTGCGACCCGATCGGTGGCCTGGTGCAGATTCCCTGCATCGAACGCAACGCCATGGGCGCCGTGAAGGCCATCAACGCCTCGCGCATGGCCCTGCGCGGCGACGGCAAGCACAAGGTGTCGCTGGACAAGGTCATCAAGACCATGCGCGACACCGGCCGCGACATGCAGGACAAGTACAAGGAAACCAGCCGCGGCGGCCTGGCCGTCAATGTCATCGAGTGCTGAACTGATCCTGTGGGAGGGACTTCAGTCCCGATGGCATCGGGACTGAAGTCCCTCCCACAAACGGCCTTGCGTCACCAATTGGCGAATCAAGGCTTGCCCTGTCCGGGCTCGCGGCGTAATAGTCATTCCATGCCCGCCCCGGACCCCGCCGTGCCCTCCATGCGCCGCGTCCCGAAGCTGACCGTCCTGCTGGCGCTGTGGCTGCTGGCGGGCAGCGTCGTGGCACTGGACCCCGACAAGTCCTTCCACCACTACGTCCGCAACAGCTGGAGCATCGAGGAAGGCCTGCCGCAGATCAGCGCGCTGGCCATCACCCAGGACCGCACCGGTTACCTGTGGGTGGGCACCCAGGCCGGCCTGGCGCGTTTCGACGGCATCCGCTTCCAGGCCTTCAATCCCGAAAACACGCCGGGCCTGCGCGGCATCTGGATCCACGACCTGCACGTCGATCCCGCCAACCGGCTCTGGATCGCCACCTACCGGGGCCTGAGCGTCTACGAGGACGGCCAGTTCCGCACGGTGCCGCTGGCCGGCAACGAACCCGAGCGCGCGATCGACAGCACCGACATCGAGGCCATGCCCTCGGGCGAGCTGATGGTGGCCACGCCCGACGGCGTCTACCACGTCTCCGGCGACGGAATGGCCCTTCTGCACCCGCTGCCGCGCCCGGCCAGCGCCCTGCTCTCGCGCGGCGAGGACCTGTGGGTGGGCAGCCGCGGCCGCGTCTATCGAATCTCCCAGGGCGCCATCGAGCTGCTGCCCCTGCCCGAGGGCGACGACGACACGGTGGTGACCCAGCTGCTCGATGCCCACGGCAGGCTCTGGGCCGCCACCAGCAATGGCCTGTTCTTCCGCGAACTCGACCAGTGGCAGCGCTACGAAGGCGACGAGCGCCTGGCCACCACGCCGATCGAATCGATGTACGAAGACCGCGACGGCAATCTCTGGATCGGCATGGTCGACGACCTGGCGCGGCTGCGCGCCGGCCGGGTCACCGAGGTCATACGCAACGACCCCATGGGTTCGGCCGTGCGCGCGATGTACGAGGACCGCGAAGGCAACCTCTGGCTGGGTTCGCAGTGGGAGGGCATCACCCGGGTCTGGAACGGCTGGACCCGGCGCTACAGCCGATTCGAGGGCCTGCAGGACCGCATCATCTGGTCGGTGGCGCGTGGCCTGGAAGGCCAGCTGTGGGTCGGCACCAACAGCGGCCTGAGCGTGATGCGCGACGGCGCCTTCGAAGAGGTCGTCGCCGGCGCCGACCTGCCCCACCCCAATGCCTACACCCTGCTGCCCGAGCGCGACGCGCTGTGGATAGGCACCCGCCGCGGCGTCGCCGTGCTGCGCAGCGGCGGGCAGCTGGAACTGCCGGCCGAACTGGCGCCGATGCGCAGCGCCCAGGTCAACGGCATCCTGCGCGACCAGCGCGGCGCGCTGTGGTTCGCCAGCACCGCCGGCCTGTTCCGGCTGACCCGCGACGGCCTGGTCGGCTTCGGCGCCGCCCAGGGCCTGCGCGACCCGCGCACGCGTGTGCTTCACGAAACCCGCGACGGCCGGCTGCTGGTGGGCACGCAGTCGGGCCTGTATGAACTGCAGGGCGACAAGCTGGTGCCGCAGGGCATGGACAGCGGCCTGCGCAGCGACCTGGACGTGACCGCCATCCACGAACTGCCCGACGGCCGCCTGCTTATCGGCGCGCTGTCGGAAGAAATCTTCCTGCTGCAGGACGGCCGCTGGCAGGCCTTCGACGCCAGCCTGGGCATGCCGGTGAACTCGCCGTTTTTCATCACCCACGGCGACGACGGTTACCTGTGGGTGGCCGGCATCCGCGGCGTGCACCGGGTGCTGCTGCAGGACATGACCGACGTCGCGGCCGGCCGCCGCCAGGACGTGCGCGGCGAAATGCTGCTCAACGAACGCGGCGACCGCCGCGGCGGCCAGAAGGGTTATTGCTGCAACGGCGCCGGCAACGCCAAGGGATTCATCGAACGCGGCGAACTGTGGCTGCCCACCCGCGACGGCGTGGTGGCCATGGCCACCCGCGGCATCGTCAAGAACTCCACGGCGCCACGCACGGTGATCGAACGCATCCAGGTCGGCGGCCAGTGGCGCCCGGCCGATGCCGCCGCCGACTGGCAGCTGGCGCCGACCCAGCGCGACCTGGCCTTCGAGTTCACCGTGCTCAGCCTGCAGGACCCCAAGAGCGTCGAGCTGCGCTACCGCCTGGTCGGCTACGACCCCGACTGGCGCACGCTCGACGACCCGACCCGGCGCAACGTCAACTACACCAACCTGCCGCCGGGCGCCTACGTCTTCGAAGCCCAGGGTTCGAACAACGCCGACACCTGGAGCCCGGCGCCGGCCCAGATCGGCTTCCGCATCCAGCCCCGCTTCCACGAGACGCCGCTGTTCTACTGGCTGCTCGGCGGCCTGGTCGCGAGCATCGTCTACGCCGGCTACCGGCGCCAGCTGGGCAAGCACCGGCGCCAGCGCGAAGCCCTGGAACTGCTGGTCAGCCAGCGCACCGAGGCCCTGGAAGTGGCCAACCACCGGCTCGAGGAAGCCAGCCAGACCGACCCGCTGACCGGCCTGCGCAACCGCCGCTACCTGGCCAACCAGATCCCCGCCGACATCGCCTACTACGACCGCGAAACCGTGCGTCGCGGCTCGGCCGACGAAGTGATGGTGTTCGCGCTGATCGACATCGACCACTTCAAGGAAGTCAACGACACCCACGGCCACCAGGCCGGCGACCGGGTGCTGCAGCAGGTGGCGCAGGTGCTGGGCCAGATGGTGCGCACCGGCGACTACATCGCACGCTGGGGCGGCGAAGAATTCCTCATCGTGTTCCGGCCCATGCCCAACCGGCACCTGCCGATGCTGGGCGACCGCATCTGCGCCAGCGTGTCCGCGCACCGCTTCGACATCGGCAGCGCGGAACCGCTGCGCATCACCTGTTCGGTGGGTTTCATCGAATGCCCGCTGTTCCGCGACGCCCGCGGCGGCCTGGGCTGGGAGCAGATGATCGAAATGGCCGACCGGGCCCTGTATTACGTGAAAGCGCACGGACGCAATGGCTGGGCCGCCTTCCGCGCCCGTGAAGACACCGACCTGGGGCAACTGCAGGAAGCCCTGCGCGGCGACCCCGAGGCCCTGCTCGAAGCCGGCCGCCTCGACCTGCTGGTCTCGGACAAGCTCAAGCCGCCGCCCGGCCGGGCGCGTGACTAGTTCCTGACGGGCAGCCGGCCTATGCTTCCGGACATGCCCGCCTCGCTTCGCCGGATTGTCGTCGTGCTGGTCCTGTTGGCGCTTTATGTCGCCGGCGGCGCCTATTCCAGCCTTCTGCGCGGCGGGCCCGACGAAGTGGCGCTGTTCTGGCCCGCGGCCGGCGTCGGCCTGGCCGGCGTGCTGCGCTACGGCCTGCGGGTGGCCTGGTTCGTGCCGCTGGGCACGCTGCTGGTGCACCTGCTGTTCGAACCGGTGCCGCGCACCTTCATCGTCTGGTCCATGGCCTCGAACTTCCTGGGCGTGCTGGCCGGCGCCTGGCTGATGCGCCGGCAGCCGATGGACGACCTGCTGACCGTGCGCTTTGGCCTGCACGCGCTGGGCGGTTCGCTGGTGATGGCGACGGTCAGCGCGCTGATAGGCACCACCGGCATGTTCCACGCCGGCATGATCCTCACCGAACAATTGCCGGCCTCGGCCGGGCGCTGGCTGCTGGGCGACCTGCTGGGGGCCACCAGCATCGCGCCGGCGGTGATGCTGCTGCTGCCGGGGCGCAATGGCCAGCGCCGGCGTTTCCCCGACAGCGAATACGCCTCGGAAACCGAACTCCTGGCCTGGAACATCGCCCTGATGGCCAGCTACCTGCTGATGGCCTGGGGCGGCAGCTACGGCGGCAACTACGCGCTGGGCCTGGTGGCGCTGCCGCTGGGCGTGATGGTCTGGAGCGCCGTGCGCCTGCCGCCGCGTTTCACCGCCATCGCCAGCGCCCTGACCATGCTGCTCATCGCCGGCCTGGCGGGTTTTGGCACCGCCGGCTATCCGCGCGCGGCGGATCCGCTCGACAGCCTGTACCTGCTGGTGTTCCTGGTCGAAGTGGCCGCCCTGCCGCTGATGCTGGCCTTCGCCATGCACCAGCAGCGGGTGGCGGCCGGCGTCCTGAAGCACCGCGCCAACGTCGACCCGCTGACCGGCCTGGAAAACCGCAACGCCTTCGAGGAAGGCATGCGCCCGGTGCTGGCGGAAACCTCGACCGTGCCGATGGCCCTGGCCTACCTCGACCTCGACCACCTCAAGCTGATCAACGACACCGCCAGCCACGCCGCGGGCGACCAGCTGATCCGCGGCGTCGCCGGCGTGGTGTCGGCGCACATGCGCCCCGAAGACCGGGTGGCGCGCACCGGCGGCGACGAATTCGCGCTGCTGCTGCGCAACTGCACGCCGATGGTGGCCGAAGACCGCATGCGCACCCTGCTGCGCGCCATCGAAGGTTACCGCTGCGGCTGGAACGGCCAGATGCTGGGCACCACCGCCAGCGCCGGCATCGTCACCTTCCTGCCGGGCCAGGCCGATTACGCGCAGCTGCTGTCGCAGGCCGACGCCGCCTGTTTCACCGCCAAGGAACAGGGCGGCAACCGCGTTTGCCTGGCCAGCCTGGACGCCGGCGAACTGCTCGACCGCACCGCGGCCATGCGCTGGGTGGTGCGCATCCGCGAGGCGCTGGAGAAAAACACCCTGGCCCTGTACTGCCAGTCAATCGTGCCGCTGCAGCCCGGGGCCCATTCGGGCCGGCACTTCGAGGTGCTGCTGCGCCTGCACGACCCGCGCACCGGCGAACGCCTGGAGCCGGCGCAGTTCATGCCCGCGGCGGAACGCTTCCGCCTGGGCACGCGCATAGACCGCGAAGTGATCACCCAGACCCTGGCCTGGCTGGAAAGCCACCCCGAACAGTCCGCCACGGTGGAATCGTGCTGCATCAACCTGTCGGGCGAAGCGGTGATCGACGAAGGATTCATCGGCTTCGTGGCCGAACGGCTGCGGCGCAGCAGCTTTCCGGCCTCGCGCATTTGCTTCGAGCTGACCGAAACCAGCGCCGTGCGCGACCTGGCGCGGGCGCAGCGTTTCATCAACCAGCTGCGTGAACTGGGCTGCCGGTTCGCGCTTGACGATTTCGGCACCGGCTTTTGTTCGTTCAACTACCTGCGCGCGCTGGACGTGGACTATTTCAAGATCGACGGCAGCTTCGTGCGCGACATGCACCACTCGCCGATGGCCGAAGCGGTGGTGCGTTCGATCAACGAAATCGCCCACGTGCTGGACAAGAAATCGATTGCCGAACACACCGAAACCGAAGCCCAGCGGCAGGCGCTGCAGGCGCTGGGCGTGGACTTCGGCCAGGGTTTCGCCTTCGACGCACCCAGGCCCATCGACGAATATTTCGGCCTGGCCGAGGCGGGCAAGCGGTGAAGCGCCTGCTCGCCCTGCTGCTGGTGTTTACGCTGCCCGTCGGCGCGGCCGAGCTGGCGCAGCTGTCGGTGCACCGCCAGGGCGGCGAACAGGTGGCCGTGGCCGCCAACCGCAGCGCCGGCCCGCTGGAAGTCGAGCTGCTGGCCGACCACTGGCAGGGCATGGACAGCGAACCGGGCCTTCCGCACCGGCGCGTGCTGGCCCCGGGCGAACAGGCCACGATGGCGCGCCTGTGGCCGGTGGCCGAAGGCGGCCGGCACGAACTGCGGCTGCTGGCGGTGCCCGGCCAGCCGCATGTGCAGGCGCGCGACGTGGTGTATTCGCTGCCGGTGGAAGAATCGGACTTCGAGCTGGGCCAGGGTTTCCACGGCGGCTACAGCCACGGCGACGAGGCCAACCGCTACGCCATCGACCTGATCGTGGACGAAGGCACGCCGGTGCTGGCGGCCCGCGACGGCACCGTGGTGGCGACGATGTCGGGCCACGCCCGGGGCGGCGCCGACCGGTCCCTGGCCGGCCAGGCCAACTTCGTGCGGGTGCTGCACGAAGACGGTTCGATGGCGCTCTACGCCCACCTGCAGGAAGGCGGCGTCAGCGTGCGCGCCGGCGACCGCGTGTACCTGGGGCAGGTGCTGGGTTACGCCGGCAGCACCGGCTTTTCCAGCGGCCCGCACCTGCACTTCGCGGTGCAGGTGAACGGCGGCATGCGGCTGGTGTCCGTGCCGTTCCGCATGATCGGGCCCGACGGCTACCTGCCCCTCAAGAACTAGCCATCCTGTAGGAGCGCCTTCAGGCGCGAATCCATTCTTTGCCAAAGGCAAAGTCAAAAGATTCGCGCCTGAAGGCGCT
>TARA_R110002020_G_scaffold167780_6_pt1 | contig 10223 bp, 9 predicted proteins | sample TARA_R110002020 | Tara Oceans TARA_R110002020 (sample SAMEA4396489) | marine metagenome | biome: Westerlies Biome; feature: [MES] marine water layer (ENVO:01000295) within the mesopelagic zone...; material: water (ENVO:00002006), including particulate matter (ENVO:01000060) such...
TGGTGCCCTTTGTGCAGCCAAGGCCCTTCCTTCTGCCTGATTGGCCGTGGCTTCTTTTTCGAGCTGGTCTTGATATTGACCAAACTCCTCACGCCGCTTGACCGTCTGCTTCCCAATAATTGATTGAGCTGCGATGTTTGCCAACACAGTGCCAACGGATGCGCCTGCGCCCTCTAGGCGAGTGATACCCGCCGCTCGGGCTGCCTGCCTGGAAATGCTTTCTATTTCTCGCGCTGAGTTTTCACGCTGCTCTTTGCGCCTTGCAGAAATCGCCTTGTATCTAGCCAAGGCGGCACGATTGGCGTTGGCTCGCACCCTTCCAGCTTGCCACTGGTTCCATTTGTTGGTTTTGTCGGCCTGCTTTTCGGCCTCGGTTATTGAGAATGCCGTAGAGGCAGCCATTAGCATTATTCCGGGTCCGCACATCAGTTATCTCCCGAACAGGTCTGCATGAACTCAAGAAATGGCAACTTGTGAGGACCGAATTTCTGGTGAATGCGAGTGAATTCAAACCCCATTGCGGCGATCCATCGGACATGGACCGAATTTCGCTCGTCAACCATGTTGCCAAGGACATCATACCCTTCAGAGAGTCGCCCTAGCCATTCACGGGAAATCCGCATGAAGCGCTTTGCGTCCTTCGTTGCTTCGTCAGAGCCCAAGTACCATATTGAGCCAAAACGCACCCCGGACATTTCCTCTATATCGGGGCATGGGCAAACGCCAAACATAGCCAGTGGTTTGCCGTCCTCGCATACGACCATTGCGGGATTGGAATCTCTCAGACCTTCCTCCAAAGCCTGTTGCGGGGTCTTTCCGCAAGCCTCTAACTCAAGGACATCTGCGTCTCTCAAGATTGGGGCCAGTAACTCAACGTCGGCATGGTTGGATTGCCTGATCTCAATCATAGCCCTGCCCTAAAGTCTGACAGGTCTCCGTTCCAGACAAGCGAAATGAAGCGGGATGGCAGTACAGAGGAGTTTGTTAGTTGGACCTCAAGGCCCTCAGCCGGGGAGTACATCCCAACCAACCTGCTGCCGGTATAGATCTGCACCTCCCCGGCATCTGTGTCGGCAATATCAATAATCTGAGCTGTGAACTCATGGATAAAAGTCTCTCCATAGTCCCGTGGCGTAACCCTCGCCTCAAATGCTCCAGTCCCCGCCACCTGGATTTCTAGGTTTTGAACAGCGTAGTGCCCTGACCTTTGAATCGGCCCCGCTGTGCCCTCCCTTTGAGGAATGGGCTCTGTGAGCGTGAGGGATTGCGTGTATCGCTCTCCAGCCCAAAAGTTTGTGCTCTCATGGTCGCCAAAAACAACGATTGTGTTCGTGCCAATAGAGTCTACAGCCAGCTCGACGCCAAGCGTTGTGGCGACCGCTACATCGCTGGCAGACAAAAGCGGGTCGATATCGTATGGAAGGGTAATTGTAGTCTTCCCATCTGTTGGCGCGTAGAGCCTCGTGCAGGCCGTTTCCCGCACTCTTCGATCTAGCATCACCTGAAAGCCTATCCCTGCGTCAGAAAGACCATTGCCAACTTCTATCGTCTCGAGGTGCAGCGCTTCACCGCGCTTTGTGAGAATGACTCCCTGGCTCTCTAGGAAGTCAACGTGTTCAATGCTTGCCGAGGGACTAAACACCCACTTGCTCCAAGCTGCCTGCACACGGCTATCCCCAGCCCATGCGTATTTGTAACAAAAGAGAGTGTTTGCAGATGTGGCCCGAAAGAAAGCCATCGACTCTTTTGGATAGCTCTCCGCAAGGGTAAAGGTGCCCTCCATGTACTTAGGCACTGGCTGGCTGATTTCCTCGGCACTAAATGCACCCGATTCGGTGCGAAAGAAATCCTGTGCGCCTGCATATTCAGCGCCAAATGATGAGAAGATTAGCGACTTGCCAGATAGCACCGGCCTGACATTGGAGATTCGGAAAGAACTAATCTTGTTCAGAAGCGCCGATTGTGGCGTGACGGGGCTGCCATCCAGGACAAACTGAGCTTGTTCCGAGGAAACAATCAACTGCTCGTCTAGCGCACCGGCTACATAAAGGGTCGCCAACTTCGGCTCATTGACGGCAATGTCAATCGGGTCTGACTCAGGAACAGACAGAACCGATGTCCTCCAAGTGTTGAAGTACACACCAGCCTCGGACATTATGAGGTTCTGTCCAGATAGGAATCCGAGCCTGTTTGCCGTAAAGAAGATGTCGTTGATCTTGCTCCCGACAAATGACGGGGCAGGGTTCGACCCTTCAAGGGCATTTCCAACTTCACGGTCTACCCATTCCGCTGGGCCGAAGGTGAAGTAGGTTTTGAATGGTGTTCCGGTCTTTGTTCCCGATTGATCGTCCTCAAGGAGTTGCAACTGGTGTGGCATAGATCCACGATCAACCCCGGAGACTACACCCCAATCGGTAGATTCAACCCAGTGAATTGAGCCGGTGTCACCGCCCTCATCACTAACAGCCTTGACAAAGTAATCTTCTAGTTCAGAGCTAGGGTCAGGGCTGATTTTTACCCGATAACCCGCACGGCCCTGCAAGGGGAGATCGCTGATTGCTTGCACCTCAGAGGTAAACCCAATCATTACGGTGTCGCCAGCTCCGTCCTCTACGGAAAACTCCTCGATTGCGGAGGTGGAGTAGATTTCAAAAACAGAGCCAATGACATTTACTGTCAACGAAGCGTCCGCACTAGCAACAGCAGCCGCCAAGTCACCGGCAATATCCTTGGTGTCCTCTCCGGTGGCTGCTGTCTCATGTGTTGCGGTATGCGTGCCCGCAGTGTTTTTGATAGTAACCGTGTATTGAACTAGCCCGATTGACTGCTGTATCGCAACCCAAGCCAAATCTTCTGGGGCTGCACTGATATCCGCTAGAAATTCATCACGGGTGGGTGAGGCTTCTGCCCCCATCCGAGTGTTCCACTCTGTATTGAGAACAAAGGTTGCATCAGCAATAGTTAGAAAGCGAAAGGGGCCATAGCCGGTCTTGATAGCAGGCGCAGTAATAGCCACTTCGCTATCATTGTGATTGACCTGCATTCCCCAGTAATAATCACGGCTTTCGGAGGTGCCGTCATCTATCTCAATCTGAACAAATTGGCAGCGGTCTCCAACAACCGGGGAGCTTGCATCTACATGGCCCGTTTCTATGACATAGATAGCACGCCACCAGCCATCTCCAGCGTCTTCAACGTAATGCGTGCCGGATGCCGCAGAGCCCGAAGTTGTAAGGTTTGATCCACTCCAAGCAAATGATGCTGCATAACTTACCGTCTGTGTTGTGTTGCGAACTTTCAGAGTAAACTGAGCGGCACCTTGGTTCTTCTTTGTATAGACAGACAGGATTACGGATTTCTCTCCGAATGCAGAGTCTATCTCATGGGTCCATAATCCTGTGCCGCCATCGTTGATGTCCCACAATTCAACGGCATTGGAGTAGCCACTAATGGGCGCTGCCTCGGATGTAGCAAGAGCCCCCGCTTCGTCTGCACCAGTGCTTGTAGTCCAGCCAGAGGTAACACCAATTTGCTCCCAGTCGCCTAGATAGTTGTCTGGAGAGCTTCCGATGTAGTGTGTCGGTATGTTGTAAGCAGCATTTCCGCTCGCAGCATGGTCTCCATCGGGGTCTCGAATGTCTTGCTCAACACCATCCAGGTTGAAGACCCGGATTCCGGGGACGCTTATAGATGGGCCGAGGTCTGAAAGGACCAAGATGTAATCATCTCCATCGCGTTCAATAACGTGATAGGTGCTGTTTGCTTGGAGGATTGGTATAAGTTCGGCAACGAAATTGGTGGGGCTTCTCTTGCTTGCTCCATCCACCAACGAAAGAAAGGTGTTCTCTACCTCTTCGAGTTGGCCGGGATAGCGAAGAGCAGGCGGCTGCTGCGATACGCCCCCAGTAAGGGCGGGGATAATTTTCGGTACTTGAGTCATCGCCCTACGCTAGTCCAGCCCATGTCAGGACCATTGAACATATTGAAGGCAACATTGCGGTTCTCTGCCGCCATGAATGCTGCTCTTGCCCTAACCTCGCTTTCCTCTGCCGCTCTTGAGGGTCGGTTTCTTGTCACCGAAAAGAACTGGCTCGCTGCCCTTGCCGTGATAAAGGCTCGAGCATACTGAGGAAGATCCTCGAAGGAGACGCGCCTAACCACGTTTAGCTTGACATCTGCCTCAAACGTGAAGCTGTCATTCTGGGCATCGTATAGGCGGTTGCCTCTCTTTGCGTAATCCGTTGGGTGGGTCGGCCACCGCCGCACTGGTGAATCCTCGCCGGAAGATTCGGAGACCTCAAAGATGTCCTCCGGCAACACAATCTCGTTAGAGGGCGTTGGGGAAAACGTCTGGTTGTACTGCGAGTTGAAATGCCAACCCTCGAGCTGGACGCTTCTGTCAACTTGGTCAAGCATCTGCTCGGCCATAATCACATCAGCTCGGGTGGCTGAAAGGGAATTGGTACGCAAGCTCCCCGCCATCGTTAGCATCTCGTTGACGGACTCCAACTTAGTAGCGTCAGCGGCCATGAGTGATTAGCTGTGAAAGAGAAAAGGCCCCCCACCCGCAACAAGTGGGGGACCAAAGGAGGAGATCAGATCTTAGATAGCGGCGGTTCTGAGAACCCCACAATCTGACTCTCGAAGGATGTTGGCACCAATTGCCTTAGAAGCCTTGAAGATCGTGCCGCCTAGCATGATGTCCTTTTGGGTTTCGATCTTGACGCCCATAAGAGAAACGACCCCTAAGGAACGGGGCGTGCCAAAGACGCCAATGCAGTCGGAGCAGTCAACTCGGTAATCATTCGTCTTACCGGTTCCTGCATAGGACGGAGTGGCCTCTCCAGAGGTGTCGGTACTCGGAACGAGATTAGACTTGAGAATGGTGACTCCCCGAACCCGGCCAATGCTGCCTTCCATCAGAGAGCCATTGCCAGAGTTGCCAAGGTCAATTGAATGGAAGTCTGTTTGGTCAACAAGCAGCCTGTATTGGGCAGGAGGAACACAGCCGAATCGACCTTCTTGGGGAACATCGTTTTCGTCCCAATACTGAACTTGGTCTTCAATCGCCTGAACGTAGTCGGCACCATTTGTGCCAGCGTTCGCATAAACCATATCGTTGCCACCCGGCTGGTCAGTAATCGCCCCTGTGGTAGCATCGCCCCCCCTTGCAAGCAACGCCATAAGGTTCTGCTCTGTTAGTTTCCCAAGGGCGTGCCCTTGGGAGCGGGTCACCGGGCCACGCACATCGTAGTGGTTGACCATTTCCTCCCAGCTATCAATGAACGTGCTGTGGAACATCGGGCGATCCAGGCTGATAACCCGCTCTCCGATATCAATTTCGCTGAGTTGGGCATCTTCATCGAACCGTGTTCCCGCCGTGTGATAGCCAGCCGTAGCATTTCCAACAGCTCCAAAGGTGGCGCTTTTCCCGCCCCTTAGAGTTCGGACTCGCACCCTTGGCATAACGACCAAGGTTTCTTTGTAGCTCTCTGCGACTTCTCCACCGTACTTTTGGAGAAAGAGTTCGATGGCATCGACTGTGCCTTCGCCAGCGTTCTCGCCGGGTTGAGTGTAATTGCCTAAACTGATTGCAGCCATGTGAGTTTTTCTTCGATTTTCGTTTTGGGTCGGTCAGGTTTCAGCCCTGCACCGCCTTATCCTTTGTGCCAACTGTCCGGTTGTCCGTCGTAACGGGCCGCGAGCAACTTGGGTGGCTCAAGCGCGGGTGAATTGAAGAGACCCCCTAAGGGCAAGTCTTAGGGGATCTCAATTGGCGAAGCTCTCTCCAACAGATTGTCCCGCCAAGGTCTCTGCCTTAGAAAAGCCCTGCTTTCCTTGCTGCTGCTAATCGAAGGTCAAAGAGCCGGTGATAGTTTTCATCACCGCTCTTGTACTGAGGGGAAGCCTGGGCCTCCTGCATCTCGATAAGCGATTGAAATGGAGTAATCCGCTGCCCTGCTGCGTCTGTCCCTGTCAGCTCGGGAGCCCACGCCTTGCCGGATGCGGTTTTCCACTGAGCAAGCATCCCATCCATAGATACCTTGATTTTCGCATCATTCCCAGACTGCTGGGAGTCGTTCAGGTCTTGGATAAAGGCTTCGGCTTGCTCACGGCCTAGATTCTTGGCTGCCCAAGTTATCATCTTCCCCCATTCGTCAGGCCCTCCGGCCATGTCTTGGATCTCACGGGCCTTGATTTGGGCAACAGCCTTCTGACCCTCAATGATGGTCTGAACATACTCGGGGGTGATGTTGTGCTTTTTGGCAATCACCTCCACCGTTCCCTTGGACAGATCACCTTTTTCGGCAATCTCGCTGCCCCAAGCCTCGAGGTCAGACTGAAGAGAAGAGCCTGGAATGTCTGGAACTTTCAGGGTTGCGTCTGGCTGTTCGGTGGCTGGCCGGGATCTTGAACTCTCCAGTTCCCTGTAGCTCCTTAGCAGGGCGTTTTGGTTTAGCGTCCCATCTGTGTTTTGGAACTTTTCAGGCACCGCCAAGGTCTCTTCTTGCGGTTGAGTTTCGCCTTCAGGGCTGTCGGGGCTGTCGGGGGGAGTGTCGCTAATCTCTCCGGGAATATCGGCAATCGTTTCGGTGTTATCGGTCATTTAGGCTACCTCCGGGTTTTGAGCATTCTCAACAAGAGCTGAAGCCACGGGACCGGCAGCAGCGCCAGCCGTAGGCCCAGCAATGGATTGCATGAGTGCCGCCTGCTGGGCGGCTTGGGCTTCGGCAGCCAGTTCCTCCTCGCTTCGCCAAAGCCCTGAGTCATCTACCCCCGTTGCAGCCGCAATGCGCTTGAGTAGGTTGGTGCCATTGACCCTTCTGCCAACTTCTTCCACGCCGAGGTGGTCTGTGGCAACGGCAAGGAGGGTTCGCAGCCTATCTAGTTCAGCAGATCGGCCAAGCCCCTCAATCCCCGTTATCACCTTGGGCTCCACAACGCCCTTGGGAAGCTGGGGAAGTCGCCCCTGCTTCTCCATGTCGTTCATCACTCGCCTAGCTATGGGCAGTTGAAGCTGCTCGTTCATCAGCGAATAGGTGCCCCCGTGAGCCGCCTCAATCTGCTGGGCGAGATATCGGATTTCCTCCGCAGTCACCCGCTCCGCATCTCGCTGAATGGCCGAGTTTAGCAGGAACGCACGGTGTAGCTTGCGCTCAATGCGTTCAGCCGTGTTGGCGCTTATGGAAAGGTCAGCGCCCTTATCCAGCCTAAGGGCTTCAACATCAGATCGAAGCCCAGGGATGTACGCTCCCGTTCGCGCTTTCTGGAGTTCGCTGACCTTTGTGAATCCGTTTGGGTTGACCAGCCAAACAAGGTGTGCAGCAGCAGCAGAGGCTTGGACGATTGAACGGGAAAGCGCCTCGAGAGATACAAGGTCTCCGAGGTAGTGTTCGCCAAGGCCGCGCCCGTATGACTCGCCAAGAAGCTCAAACATCCTTGGAGCTATATACGGCAGCTCATCTTTGCTGACCGTGCCAGGGTTGAAGATCTTGTCTTCGATCTCCTGCCAAACCCTATACTCGCCATCCTTGGTGCGCTCTGCTGCCGTGTAGAGTTTGACCTCTTTCGCATCCGGTGGTGCTGTCACCCCATCTGGCAAAGAGGAGGCCGAAAGCCGCTCGCAGGTAACAACGCAAAGGATTGCCCCCGAACCATCCCGCTTGATTACATACTGGTCTAAGGGGAAGACCCTCATGCTGCTATCTTCCCAGCGAATTAGGGCATTTCCCGCAACGATCAGGTGCCGGAAGACCTCAAAAATGGCTGGTCTTATGGAGCGGCTCTCGATCTCGGTGGCAATCTCCTGCTCCATGACGGAAATGTCAGCCTTTACATCGGCCACCAGTTCCCGCATTCCCTGCTCATCGAGCCCTTGCTGCTCGCCTAGATCCCTTACCGTGGCCGGATCTTCTACGAGTCTGAAGAAAGGCGCAGACGGGGGAAAGAGTGTCAGCACCAGCTTGGATGCTAGGTTGTTGACTCCCTCGGCCCCTGTCCCTTGGTAGGGAGTGGGCAGGCGAGTGTTCCCCGTGGAACCATCAGGCGGCACCAAGAAGGGAATGGTTAGAGAAGAGACCTCTCTAGCCCTTGTGAGATAGTCTTCGCGCTCACCTTCAAGGCGTGCCCATGCTGCTGCGGCTGGGCGTTTCTGGTTGGAACCAGAGTCGCTTGGCTCAAAGGGAGCTTGGTTGTACATTATTGGGGGATGTTGAGAAGGGCCGATCTAAGTTGTTGAACTCCCAGACGCCCCGCCAAGGTTTGCCGCTTTCGCTGCTCTGGCGGTCGAAGCAGCTCCTCGGCGGTCTTTTGGCGTTCACTTGGAGCGCTCGGGGTCAGGGCTTTTAGTTCGCGGTCCAACTCTTCCTGGCTCGTTGATTCGGTACTGCTTTTGCACATGGGCCTTTCCCTCTAGCGGTAGTAGTTCACAAGAGGTGCTCGAAGTTGTGAGACGCCCATTCTGGCCGCAAGAGCCTGACGGCCTTTCTGCCCTTCCGGGGAATCAATTTCCAAGGCTGTCTCCTCGCGCTTGGTAGGGCGAAGGGCGTTCTTGCGCCTTTGGTTGGCCTTCATCTGCTCGGCGGTTTCAACATCTACATACCCCGCAGGGGCCGCTGTGGCAGTACACATTTTCTTCACTCCTGACTGTTGTGGATGGCTCGAAGGTGCTGAACAACATCCTGCCGCCCCGCCTCTCTTTGAATTTCGGCCAGACCAGCCCTCACCCCCGGAAGAGCAACAGGGTGGACCGCCTCGAGGTACTCAATGAGCTGCAAAGAAACCTGAGGGTGCTCAATCTCTTGTGCTCCTACCTCCCCACCAACCCGTTCAATTGCCCTCCGAAGCCCCAGGGGAACGTCGGACAATGGGTCGGGATTAGGTTCATGGTTGGGAAAATTCATCGGCAGTGGAACTATGTCCTGGGGATTGTTTTATCTTTGCAGCCTCACAGCGAGTTTCTTTGCAATGGGCCTAGCCTGGATTCCTCGGATATTGCCACCTAGTGTGAACTGGGCAACCTTGGCAGCCATGTCGGAATGGTAGACAATTCGCCGCCCCTCCTTTGTGGGCCTTGGCATCCCATCTTCACCGATCAGCATTAGTCCATGAGTGGCCTTGCTTGGATCAACTGTTGAGACTGCAAAGGGCTCGGCCTCAACTACGCCGTTCTCCCTTGCTCGGGTTAGAGCCACCTTGAGACCACGAATTGTTGCGTACAAGCGGCGGGTTGTTGTGATTCCGTAGATCATGCGAAGAAGTATTTGGACTCTAAGACTACTGAGGCATCAAGCCCTCGGTGCTCGGGGGGTTCGGGAATGTCGGCTCCGGGGGCATAATATGCAGCCTCTTGGGCGAACTGCCGCAGTAGGGGCTCAGAGAACATCTCAGCAAAGACCTCTCTGAGTGTCTGTCCCAAGCGGACGGCATCTCCAGCAGGGCAACCATAGGAGTCATGCACCATTGCAAAGTCTTCTATGCCATTCTCGGCAGCTCGGTTCATCGTTGCAACGAGGGCAGCCGAGTCCAAGGAGTGGACGTAGTTCGGGGGCAATCCGTCTCGCTGTTTGGGTTTGCTAGTGGCCTCGAGGGTTCTCAGCCCATAAACGCCCCGCATTGCCCCAACGGTTTTGGGGACATCTGAGATAACCACCTTCACCTTAGTCCCCACCCTCTTGGGGTAGTCCTGCCTAATTGGGAACCCAACCGGGTTCGTCCATCGGACAACTCCGCAGGCATTAGCAACCTGTCGCAGCCACTTCATGCAGGTTTCAGCAGGCTCGATCATCGCCCACATTTCTTTCCAGACTAGATCGTTGAGGTAATTGCAGGGCTTGAACGTGCCGTGGCCCCAAGGTCTAACCCCCAGGCTTCGCTGCCTACTTAGAAGCCACTCCCGAAGGTAAGATGCGGCACTGTGCTTTCGTATCCCGTAGGGGGCTGCCATGACTGGGCGCTTGACTGCGGACCTTGGAAGGCCATCAGGAAGGAAGGCTCGCCATTGCCTAGCTAGATCGCTCGGGTCGCGCTGCACCTTCGCCCAGACCTTATCGGCAACGGCCTGATACAAATCAGATTTAGGGCCGGGTGATACGTTGGTCGCACGGGCTAACTTGTGGTCTCCCATGAGTAGTGCGTAGAGCTGGAGCCCGTTGTTTGATCCATCGGCAGAAACAGGAACTCGTATCGGGTGACCCTCGTTCGCTCTCCACTCGGCTGCATCG
>TARA_R110002020_G_scaffold40397_1_pt1 | contig 10223 bp, 3 predicted proteins | sample TARA_R110002020 | Tara Oceans TARA_R110002020 (sample SAMEA4396489) | marine metagenome | biome: Westerlies Biome; feature: [MES] marine water layer (ENVO:01000295) within the mesopelagic zone...; material: water (ENVO:00002006), including particulate matter (ENVO:01000060) such...
CTTTTAGCAGACGATGCTACTAGCCCTGATAGCGGAAGTAATTGGGCAGCTTGGAGAGCTAAATATGAAGCACCTGTTTATGATAAAGGTTCTCCTTATACTGGTTCTATTGTTCCGGGTACTAATGGAGCACCTGTTTATGATAAAGGTATGCCTAAAGACTATAATCCGTGGGATGATATTAATTCTGGTGGTGGTATAAACACAACAAGTAACGATCCTACTGCTGATGCTAATAGAACTACTGGTTCAGTTTATAATGCAGCAGGAGCAGACTTAGGCAGAGTTGCTATGTTTGATAATAATGTAAAACCAGTTGGCGTTCAAGAAACTTTTAACCCTGCCGCTGTTGAAGCCGGAGATACTTCTACAACTACAACACCTGCTTATACTCAGGCAGACATAGACCAAGCAGTTGCCGATCTTAATTCAGGAAAAATAACTGCTGCACAATTAGCAGCACAGTATGGCGTTTCAGAAGACTATGTAAATCAAAATTTAAAAACTATAAATACTCAAGCTGCTGCTGCTGCTACTACTCAAACAGAAGTAGATCAAGCTAATGCGGGTGGTACTAAAATTCTTACAAATCCGGCAACTGGTGAAACTATGGAGGTTCTTGTAAACGATCCCCGTTTTACTGGTTTGTCTGAATCGGAGCAAGTAGCGTTAGCGTTCGGTGCGGGTACTATTAAGCCCCCCGATGATGGTTTTGTAGGTGGCCCCGGTATAGGTATTCCGGGTACTCCTCCTGCAACTACTACTACTGCCGCTGATGTAGCTGATATTCCAGTTGACGGGTCTTATACAGAATTTGAAACTGAACAAGTTGTAGAAGCTATTAATAGTGGAGCAATGACAGTAAAAGAAGTTGCTGATACTTTTGGAGCAACAGAAGCACAAGTACAGGCAGAATTAGATCGTCAAAATCAAAAGGCAGCAGGTGAAGAAGTAACTGGTACAGACCCTTTTTCAACAGGAGTCTACAATGCTACTAAAGAAAAGCTGCAAACAAAGAAAGTTGCTAAACAACAACAAGCTATAAAAGACTCAGTAAAAGACGTAACATTTAAAGGTAAACCTTTTAACATGGGGATACCTAATTTAACATCACAAATTCTTGCATTAGATGATCAGCTTAAAGCAAGGGGATTAAAAGAAGGAACTCCTGAGTATATAGCGGCACAAGAACAAGCAAGAGCAGAACTTGTAAGATTTTCTCAAGGGACAAATCAAGTTAATTTTAGCGCAGAAGATTTTGCAGCAGCCATAGGGAGACCTGTAGCTGAAGTTTTAGCAGGTTATTATAACTATGATTTTACTGGCAAAGACGATCTTGGTTTAGCTTATGGTGAACAAATTACTGAAGCAATGCAAGATGCTAATGTACCCGGAAGTTTTTTAAAAAGTTATCAACCTATAGACACACAAGCTTTTGTTGATAAACGTGAGGCTGTTAAAATTGATAGAACGGGAACTGTTACTGCTGAAGCTGATATTCAAAAGTTAGATGACTATGAAAACATAGACCCGCCTGATGGTATAACTCCAAATGTTTTTAGTGCTGCCCTTACAAATTTAAAACAAGCAGCAGAGTTAGGTGAGGTTACTGCTGACAATTATAATGCTTATTTAATTAACGAAATAAATAACAATCCTCAGTGGGCTGAAAATTTAAATAGACCTCCTGTTACAGTTGAGGAAATACGAAAATTAACTGAAAGAGTGAAAACTGCTGAGTTTGGTACTATTAGACCACAGGCAATGGCTCAAGTAACTACAAAAGATTTTATATCCGATGCAGCTTCAGTAGGCAAGGTAGATTTTAGAAAGGCTGTAAATATTTCTCCAACTAAAGAAGCCGAAGCAGCAAGCAGAGAAGCTATAACAGGTAATTCTCAAAACTCAGATGCAGCTAAAATTACAGATGAAATAGGATACGAAGCCTATAAACGAGGTGATGTTACGGGTCAAGCTGCTTCTGATTCTGCTGTTGATTTTCTTGCATTTACAGGAGAAATTGATTCTAACTTAGCAAGAACTATGATAGAAGGAGATGTTGTTGAAGTAAATGCACAACTAGATTTAGTAGAACCAGAGGTAGTAGCCGCAGTAGCAGCATTACCGGAAGAAGCTTATGTATCTGCCCAAATGCAAACTTTAATGGCAGGTATGGAAACAGGAGATATACCAGTATGGGCTAAACCTGCTTTTGATGCAGTTACTCAAAACATGACACAACGAGGAATAGATGCTTCTACAGTAGGACGAGATGCTTTATTTAATTCTATTATACAAAGTGCTTTACCCATAGCTCAAAGTAATGCGCAAGCTGTTCAAGCCAACTGGTCACAAAGATTATCAAATGAACAACAAGCAGAATTGGCAAGAGCGCAATTAAATTCTACTAGAAGAATGAATAATTTAGCAAACCGTCAAACTTCAGAATCTCAAACTGCTCAATTTGCACAAAATATAAAAGTTCTTCAAGGTCAATTTGATTTTGATAGAGATCAGTTATCTTTCCAACAACAACAACAAGTAAGAGTAAACAACTATCAAAATGTTCAAAGAACTCTTGAGTTAAACAAAGAAGCTGAAAATGCGTTTAAGGCTCAGTCTTTAGGCAATGAGCAACAAATAGAACTAGCTGAATTAGAAATAAGAAATCAAACTGAACAGCAAAACATGACTGCTATAAATCAAGAGCGTCTTGCAGAAATGCAAATGGCTGCTGATTTTTTATCTAAGAATGCAGCCTTTGATCAGCAAATGAAGCTTGCTAATCTTTCTAATGATCAGCAAATGGAATTAGCTAATTTAACTGCAAGGAATCAAGCTGATTCGGAATCGTTGTCGGCAGATCAGCAAACAAGATTAGCTAATTTAAATACTAGGATGCAGACAAATATTACTCAGGGGCGAATAGCTGAAAACATGGGCGTAGCCCTATTGAGTGCTGATCAACAAAGAGCAGTTGAAAATGCTGCTATGACTGCACGTATGGACTTAACTAAGTTTAGTGCTGAACAGCAAATAGAATTGGCTAATAGTAAATTTATGCAAACTGTAGAGCTAACAGACTTTAATGCTAGGCAACAATCAGCTATACAAAATGCTACTTCTCTTGCAAGTTTAGATATGGCGGCAGTAGACCAAAGAACTAAATTAGAAATTACACAAGCTCAAAACTTTTTACAGCGAGACATGGCTAATCTGAGTAACGAACAACAGGCGTTAATATTAGATACTCAAGTAGAACAACAAAGACTATTGTCTAGTCAAGCTGCTGAAAATGCAGCAAGACAATTTGGAGCTACGTCTGATAATCAAATGACACAGTTTACTGAAAACTTAGGCGCACAAATTAATCAATTCAATGCACAGCAACAGAATGCTATGGAACAATTTAATGCTTCTGAAAAAAATAGAATTTCTGCTATAAATGAAGCTAACTCTATAGACGCAGCTAAATTTAATAATCAATTAACTGTACAGGTAGATCAGTTTAATGAACAAATGGATTTGCAAAGAGATCAGTGGAACGCTGCTAATGCTCAAGCAATAGAGCAGTCTAATGTTCAATGGCGTAGACAAGCTAACACGGCTGATACTGCTGCTACTAATGCAGCCAATCAAGAAAACGCAGCTAAGTCTTTTCAAATTTCAACAGCCGATCAAAACTTTGTATGGCAAGCACTTAGAGATGACGCAGCTTATTTGAAGCAAGCGTATGAAAATGAAGAACAACGTAAAACAACGCTTTATGCTACAGCACTTTCTAATGAAATAGAAACAGGTGCAACAGGTATTCAGCCTATTGTGGACATTGTAAACAGTATTATAACTTAGGGGAAAACAATGGGATTTTTTAAAAAAATATTTAAAGGCGTAAAAAAAGTTTTTAAAAAAATTGGTAAAGGAATTAAAGGTGTCTTTAAAGGCATTGGAAAATTTATGAATAAGATTGGCATAGTAGGCCAAATCGCCCTTATGTTTGTACCCGGAATAGGGCCGATGCTTAATGGATTATTAAAAGGATTAGGAGGCATGGCTTCTCATGTTCTTACAACTTATGGGGGAGCACTAGGTAACTCTATAGTACAAGGAGCACAGTTTGTTATAGGTAAAGCGGGAGAATTTGCCGGAGCAGTAAAGAACACATTTAAAACTGTGACTGATGGTATTTCAACTTTTGCAAGTGAGTTTACTAAAACTGGTTTAAACAAATTAGGTTTTGATCCTGTTAAGTTTGGTTGGTCAGAGGGCAGTAGTTTTAATCAGTGGGTTCAATCTGGTAAAGGTCAAGGCTTTGGAGATGCTTGGAATAAAGTTACTACAAGCATTACCGAAAATGCAAATAAAATTCTTGATCCTTTTAAGAAAAATATTACAGCAGGTTCAAACGCTACTTTAGCAGACCTGTCAGATAGCACTTATAAATCAATGGAAGAAATAAAAAATATGAATCCTCAAATAACTGATTGGAGTGATATTGGAGGAAAAGCTATTAACTTAGACCCTGACAAAACTTCTCAATTATTTGGTGCAGGGCCGCTTCAATCTACAGCAGACAGGGCAATGGCTGCACAACAAGCGCAACCATCTTTGTTAGATAAATTTCAAGTAGAAGAAGTTCCGAGTGGACGCACTGTAAGTTTAGATGCGTTTGATCCTAGCAGTATAGACCCCACTACTGGTAATATTATTCCTCAGTCTACTACTAGTTTAAAACACACACCTACAGCAGAAGATGTCTGGGGAATTACAAAAGATTTAGTTCCTCCTACTCCTGAAGGTTTTAAAGGAGTTCCTTTTAAAACACCAGATCAATTAGCTGCCGGAACAGGAAATGCACTTGCAGACACAGGAGGTAGTTTATTGGGTATGCCTAGTATGGGTGAAGCAGCCACACAAGCAGGGATTACTACAGCAAGTCAATTAGCCGCTGCTCATTTAAGTCCAAGAATAGATTATAGCACAGCAGGTTCAATAGTATATGGAGAACAGGCTGCGCCTATTCAGGGTGCTACACCAATGCAACAAATTTCTAGTATACCAACACCGGGATTACGTGATAACTCAGGTTTATTTGGTTATGGCAACGGTGCTAATAATAATTATGCTTATATGCAATATATGAATCCGTTTGCACCACCTTTAGGTTATAGAGGCACAACTTAATTAGGAGTTTATAAATGACAATCGATACTGTAGATACTCCTGTATCTTCTAGAATTACATTAAACAGGTCAATACCCGGACAAGGGCTTACAAATGATCCTGAGAATCCTTATCCGTGGGAAAAACCTCCAGAGTTTACAGACTTAGAAAAAGGTCTTCAGTATATATTTGGTCTTTTAATAGAGCCTGAAAATTATGTTCCTATTATGGATGTAATAGATGATGGTACATCTTTAATGGATGTAACACAAGGAATATTATTTAAAGGTTTTACAGAAGGTAAATGGAATCCAGATTTATTAATGCTTCTTGCAGAGCCTACTGCTTATATGCTTATGGCTTTAGCTGAAAGGGCTAATATAAATTTTAAAATTTACAAAGGCGAAGAAAACGATGATGATGCTGAAACTACTCTTTTTAATATAGAGTATAGTAAAGAAAAATTAAACAAGTTAAAAGAATTTGATACTTCTAAAAAAATTCCAAAGGGTGTAATACCTAAAGAAATAGAAGAACAAATTAAAGAACTTCCTACTTCTGGTTTGTTATCTAAACCCGAAGAAGAAGAACCTACAGATAGTTTACTAGGAAGGGTATAGATATGGGTATCGAAGATTTAGGCGATCAGTTAGTTAAAGAAAAAGAAGAAAGAGCAAAACAAATTCAAAAAAGAATGAAACGTGAACAAACTGCGTTAGCTATTGCTCAAGTAGGTATTCCTGTAGCCGGAAGAATTATTGAAGAAAATCTAGTACAAAAATCTATGGACTTTTTTAATTCAGAAAATGTAATGAATTTGACTAGAGAATATAATAAAGCTGCTACTCATGCTGCCGGAGTTATTAATACGGAACAGCAGATACAACAATCTGGAGGAGATGCTTTTGCTTATTTTTCAGATAAAAATTTTGAAGCTGCTAAAGCTCAAGTAATGGACGTACTTACTTTAGAACAAGAAGGGGGTAGAGAAGCATTAGCTCAAGATGAAATTATTCTTAGAGCCAGAGGAATTGCTGATGACATGGCAGAAAATCAATCAAGAGAACACGCAAAATCTTTAAATGTTGCTGTAAACTTAGGAACAAGAGAAGAATTTAATTCTGAATTAGCTAGACAGTTAAGGCCAACTACCCCACAAAACATAGTAGATGCAGTTGGAAGAAAAGTTAGTACATTTTTTGGAGGTAGGTCTACTCAAGAAAGGCAAGTAGATGCAATTAATGTTTTTAAAAATGGCTATCAATTTGATAATACACAGCAAATGCAAGGAGCTATAGAAGAGTACAAGAAAACAAATAACTGGCGTTCTGCTTTTACTAAGGCTGCTAATACTGCTGAAGGCTCTGAAGGGCAGGGATATTGGGCTGACAAAATTAGAGAACTGAGAGGCATGAAAAAATATGAAATGCCTTTACAAACTCAGATTAAAGTAATTACTTTACCTAATGGAGACAGAGTTCTTGATGGATATACATTTACAAATAACGCAGATGGTTCGATGAATCAAGAGTCTATAAAAGCTTTTAAAGAATTAAAATTAGGTACTGATCCTCAAGCGGCAAGTTTATATGATATGCAATTTGATAGAAATTTAAAAGACATATTTGATCCTAGAAAAACTGCTGAAAAATATTTAACTCAAGATGGCGTTAAAGTTTATGAAGAGTTATTAAATTCAAAAGACCTTACTAGTTGGGATTTTAGTGGAGCAGCAGAACATCAAGCATTGTATCAAACCTTTAAAGATTTTATTGCTAGTGATGAAGGGCAAAAATATATAATACCAGAATATACGCAGTCCCAATTATACAGACAACGAGAACTTTTTGTTTCTGATTGGTATGGAGATATATTAGCTGAGTTAGATGAAGCTGAATCTAGACAAATTCGGTCTGCTTTTTCTGAGGAATTTGAAGGCGTTCAAAAATTTCTGTCGGAATCTGCAAGGGGTGAAGAGAGTACTCCACCTGCGTTATCTTCTGAATTTATTACAGCTTATGGTGAGGGAGATGAAGCTAAGGCTAGGCAAAAACTTAGAGAAGCTGTAGTTGCTTGGGAAAATAAACTATTTGCAGACGATGAAATTTTTAATGGTGACAGAGCATCATTGAATATATCTTCAGACTTTCAAGTAAAAGAAGTAGAAACAGGTAATGATGAACCAAACGTACCGCCTACACCAGTAACAGTTCCAGAAGAACTAGCAGGTCAAAGAGTAGCAACACTTGATTGGCCTGATGAGTATCAAAATCTTTTAGATAAAAGAGATAAGCTTAACGAAGAAACACCTAGTGGGCCACAAGCAATTAGCAGTTTGTCTGAGCAAAAAAGAAATATTAATAACCAAATAGCTAGTTATCAAGATGATTTAGAAAAGCAAATACAAGTTGCTCAAAACAGAGTAGATAATACTAGTCCGGATGGAATTTTTGCAGCAGGTACAAGTGAAACGGTATTACAACAAAATATAGATGAACTAGAAAGACTTAAAGCACAACGATCACAATTTATAGCTATGCAAGATTCGATTGACTCTACTATTCTTCCCGCAGGAGGAGCTGATTAATGCCTTTTCCCCAAATGCCAACTAGGACAGTTACGTTTGAGAATGGAGAAACGTATGATAATGTGCCTAATGATATAAAAACTTTTGAAGATTATCAAGCTTATAGAGAATCAGAAACAAGAAAAGAATATTTTGATGATCCTGTTGGATTATCTCCTCAAGATGTGGATAATCCTTTTCATCGTGATTTAAAAAGATTTTATAAAAGCACGATAGGTCAGCCTTTAGATTTTGTAAGAGCAGCAGTTACTAAAGGTGATGATACTATTGGTGAAAGGATGGAAGAGATCAGAGAAACCAGAGCTACAGAGCTTTCTGAAATGGAAAGAAAGGGTGAGTTTTCTTATAGAAGTTTATTATATGCTGACCAAGAGGAACAAGATATAATTGTAGATGAAGATGGTTACTCTACTCTTCCTGAAACTTTAGCGGGTACTGGTCTACACATAGGTAGTTATTTTGCAGGAGGCTATGGAGTTGCTAGAGGACTTTCAAGACTTGCGTTTAAAGCTCCAAAAGCCTTTAAAAAATTAACAAAAAAATATGGTAGAACCTCTTCATTTTTAAAAGGAACTAGCGTAGGTATTTTAACTGACCAGTGGATTTCTAATCCTAATGAAGGTAATATTGTTTCTATCTTTGCAAAAGACACTGGAGTTAGTGATGAAGAATTAAGCATACTGGGTGAGTATGTTCAAAGTGTGACTCCCCTTGAAGAAGATTCTGATTTAGAAAAACGATTTAAAAATATTGCGGGTAATCTTCCTGTTGATTTTATTATTGGTCTAGGTGGACTATCAATGTATCAGTTTGCTAAAAGTAGAGGTAAGCTTCCTAGTCAGTTGACTACCAATGATAAAGCAGAAATGGTTAAGCGGGGGTTAGATGAAACACGCAATGAAGTTATTCCTCCAACTACTGTATCTAAATTAACAAGCGGGGCTGAAGTTCAAAATATTGATGAATTTAATCAAGTACTAAAACAAGAAGAAGGTTTTTTGGGATGGAGAAAATTAAAACAAAGATATTTTACTACCAGAGGTTATAATACTGTTAAAGGTCAAGACGCTTTTGAAGATAGTATGAACGCTATGCGAAAGACTAACAATCAAGGAGAGCACACATCTTTAAGATTAAAAAATTCTATTGATTCTATTGTTAAAAGCACTGGCGATAGCGAAATGGCTAAACGAGCTATGGCTTTTTTAACTGATTCAAGAACTATAGTAGTAAGAGACAGGAAATCTTTTTCAAAAAATTTCTTAGATGAAGGAAAGGGAGCAGGAAAGTCTAAAGCTTTTATGGAAAGAATGGGTGAAAGACAACAAAGGGCTACAAGACTTAAAGAACTTTTAATGTCTGATACCATCTCATACGAAAAGAAAATTTCTTTAATAACTAAAAAATATGATTTAAGTAAAGAAGTAGCTGAGAATGCTTTAGAAGCTAGATCACTAATAGATAATCTTTCTAAACAAATTATTCAATCTCCTTCAGTTAAGAAAGAATTAAAAAGAAAACTTACGGCTAACTTAGGTTTTTATATGAATAGAGCATATAAGCTTTTTGAAGATGGTAACTTTTCTCCCGAAGCAGTTGTTAGAGAAAAAGCAAAAAAACATCTTATTAAAAAATATAAAAAAGAAAAACAATATGCTAAGTATACTCAACAAGAATTAGAAAACACAGCAGACTCTTATTTATCATCTTTCTTAGCTAGAACAAAAGGAGAGTATAAAACTACTGTAGGAAAACCTAACAAAAGTTTAAGAGACCCTATCCTTGAAGCTCGAAAAGATATACAAGAACCTTTAAGAGAAGTTATGGGAGAAATAACAGACCCTTCAGATGCTTTAATATTAACTGTAAATAAAATGTCTAAGCTTTATCAACGTGATAAATTTCTAAGGGACATGAATAAAATAGGCACAGATCAAGGATTTATTATAAACGCTAAAGACCCTAGACCATCTACCGGAGAGTGGGTAGAAATAAAAGGTGCAAGCAAAGCTTTGGATGGTAAGTTTACTACTCCTTTAATGAAAAAGGTAATAGACGATCAAGAACAATATTTGTTTAATGAGGGATACTCCAATAATGTTATTGTAAAAAACTTTTTATCTATGAAAGGATTTGCAAACAAAGCAGCTACAGTATTTAATCATATTACAGTAATAAGAAATTTTTTAGGCGGTGTTCAAGCTAACGTAGCTAATGGCCTTACTCCTTTAAAACTATTTGGACAGGGTAAAGGTTCAGAAACTTTTAAAATTTTGTCTAATGAAATACGGAAGGGAGGTAATAAAAAATTAGAAAAATTACATGAAGAATTTTTAGAATTAGGTATTATAAATACTAACGTAAGACTTGGAGATTTAAGAGCTTTAATAAATGAAGGTGCTAATGCTAGTAGCGTAGATAATTTAGCAGGAAGAATAAAGAATATTCCTTTGGTTGGTAAACCATTGGCGGG
>TARA_R110002020_G_scaffold67179_3_pt1 | contig 10221 bp, 7 predicted proteins | sample TARA_R110002020 | Tara Oceans TARA_R110002020 (sample SAMEA4396489) | marine metagenome | biome: Westerlies Biome; feature: [MES] marine water layer (ENVO:01000295) within the mesopelagic zone...; material: water (ENVO:00002006), including particulate matter (ENVO:01000060) such...
CACGTCTTCAATTTTGCCGAGACTTTTTCAGCGATGGAGGCCGCAGGTGCCGCGCTCCTCGTTGCAGACGCGCCGGATATGGCGCGACAGGTGGACACCCTGCTGCGCGACGACGCCCACCGCGCCAAGGCCGTCACCGCTGCCAAAGCATTCGTCAACGCCGAAACAGACAAGCTCGACACCATCGCAACCCGTTTGATCAATGCCCTGAGGCTTTCATGACCGCACCCGACACCATCCGCGTCATCGCGCCCAATTTCAAACGCCGCCTGTCCGGTGTCACGTCAACGGTGGTGCGTCTGGTGCCGATACAGGCGCGCGACATCGGCATTGTGGCAACAGGCCCGGTGCTGCCCGCCCATGTGCCACAGATACCGCTGTGGCGCCTGCTGTTCCTGCCGCGCAAGACCACCCGCGTCTGGCACGCCCGCCGAAATGTTGAAATGATCGGCGGGCTGGCATTGAAATACCTGCTGCGCAAACGGCTGAAACTGCTGTTCACTTCCGCCTCGCAACGCAAACAAACCGGCCTCACGCGCTGGCTGATCCGGCAAATGGACGCGGTCGTCGCCACTTCCGACAAAACCGCCGCCTATCTGGAGCGCCCCGCAACGGTGATCATGCACGGCATAGATCTGGACGGCTACGCCCCCGCCACAGACCGCAGCGCCTTGCGCGGAAAACTGGGCCTGCCAGATGCCCTGCTGGCTGGTTGCTACGGCCGCATCCGCCACCAGAAAGGCACCGATGCCTTCGTCGAGGCAATGCTGCCTGTGATGGAAAAACACGCCACGCTGCATGCCCTCGTCATGGGCCGCGCCACCGATAAACACTCCGGCTACCTCGACACGCTCAAGGCCCGCGTCGCAGACCATCCGGCAATCGCCGCCCGCGTCCACTTCCTGCCGGAAGTCCCGGTCGAGCAGATGGCCGACTGGTACCGCGTCCTTGATCTGTACGTTGCCCCCCAACGCTGGGAAGGCTTCGGCCTCACCCCGATCGAAGCGATGGCCTGCGGCGTGCCCGTCATTGCCACCCGCGTCGGCGCCTTCGAGCAGATTGTGACACAAGACACAGGCGCGCTCGTCCCGCCAGACGATATACCCGCCCTCTCCACTGCCATAGCCGAGGCACTATCCACGTCCGACACCTTGGAAAACTGGGCGCAAAACACCCGCCTCCGCGTGACCGAACACTTCTCGATCACCCGTGAAGCGGCCGAGCTTGTCACACTGTACAACAAGCTCCTTGCCTCCTGACCGGATGCCGGACCCGTCTTCATTTTGCCTTTAAACTCAATCCAGCCCCCACAACAAGCGCTGTGGGCTGTGTTCAGGCCACCGGCATCCGCTGCTCGACAATCCCCGCCCACCAACTGCAACCGGCAGGGATCACATCGTCGTTAAAATTATACAGTGGATGATGCACCATCGCCGTATCGCCATTGCCGACCAGAATATAGGCGCCGGGGCGTTCCTCCAGCATGAAGGCGAAATCCTCGCCGCCCATCACCAAAGGTGCCTCGTCACAGCCACCGGACACATCCCGCGCCACCGAGGCTGCAAATTCCGTCTGCTCTTCGTGGTTGATCATCACCGGATAGTTGCGCTTGTAAGTCACCCGCGCAACCGCCCCCATCGCAGCGGCAATGCCTGTGCAGATCTCGTTCACGCGCTTGTCCGCCAGATCGCGCAGCGCAGGCGACATCGTACGCACGGTGCCTTTCAGACGGACCTTTTGCGGAATCACGTTATAGGCGTTCGATGACGTCTGGAACGAGGTAATGGAGACCACGATATTGCCCACCGGATCGGCATTGCGGCTGACGATGGTCTGCAACGCGCCCACAATCTGGCTGGCAACCACTGTCGTATCCACCGTCTCGTTCGGCTTGGCCGCATGGCCTCCCAGCCCCTCGATCTCGATGTCCAGCAGGTCGGTCGCGGCAAAGAACGCACCGGGGCGGATCGCAAAACTGCCCGCTGGCATGCCGGGCCAGTTGTGCATGCCGTAAACCTCCTGAATGCCCCAACGCGCCATCAGATCATCATCACACATCACCTTGGCCCCGCCGCCGCCCTCTTCGGCGGGCTGGAAGATCACCACGGTCGTCCCGTCAAAATTCCGCGTTTCCGCCAGATATTGCGCCGCACCCAACAGCATGGCCGTGTGCCCGTCATGGCCGCAGGCATGCATGGCCCCATCGGTCTTGGACGCATACTCCAGCCCGGTTTCCTCGTGGATCGGCAGCGCGTCCATATCCGCGCGCAACCCCACCACCTTGCCAGAGCTGTTGGCTTTGCCCTTGATCACCCCCACAACGCCGGTCCGCCCGATGCCCTCGACCACTTCGTCACAGCCAAAGGCGCGCAGCTTCTCGGCGACAGTGGCGGAGGTACGGTGCGTCTCGAACAGGATCTCGGGATGTTCGTGCAGATCACGGCGCCAAGCGGTGATGTCAGTATGAAGTTCGGCAAAGCGGTTCTTTACGGGCATTTTAGTAGTCCTTTGTCTAAGAGTACGGGCATTCAGGCCAGCGGCATGCGCCGCTCGACCACTTCGGCAAACCATGAACAGCCCGCCGGTATAGCCTCGTCGTTGAAGTTGTATTCGGGATGGTGGACGGTCGCACCGCCGCCATTGCCCAGCTGGATATAGGCGCCGGGGCGTTCCTCCAGCATGTAGGAGAAATCCTCGCCCGCCATGATGGGCGGCGTGTTGCGCTCCACTCCGGGGGTTACGGCCTCTGCCGCATCGGCGGCGTAATCGGTCTGATCCTCATGGTTCACGGTCGCGGGATAGCCGCGCAGGTAGGCGATGTCGGCGGTACAGCCATGCGCTTGTGCGGTCAGCGAGACAATCTCGCCCAGCCGCTTCTCCGCCAGATCACGCACGCCTGCGTCAAGGGTCCGTACCGTTCCCTTTAACGTGACACGGTGCGGAATGATGTTGAACGCATCACTGTCCGAGCGCAGCACGCAGACCGAGACCACCACCTGCTTGAGCGGGTCCACATTGCGGCTGGCAATGGATTGCAGCGCGACGATCACATGGGCCGCCGCCAGATTGGGGTCAATCGCCTCATGCGGTGCTGCCGCGTGGCCACCCTGCCCGGTGATGGTGATGTCAAACTCGTCCGTCGCGGCTAGCATCGCGCCTGCGCGGATGTGAAAGCTGCCCACCTCTGCGCCGGGCATATTGTGCAGCCCGTAGACCTCATCAATGCCCCAGCGTTCCATCAGGCCGTCGCGGCACATCTCGCGGCCACCGCCGCCGCCCTCTTCGGCGGGTTGGAAAATCAGCACGACACGCCCGTCGAAATTGCGCGTCTCGACCAGATATTGTGCCGCCCCCAACAAGATGGCGGTATGACCGTCATGGCCACAGGCGTGCATCTTGCCGGGGTTCTTGCTGGCATAGTCCAGCCCCGTCGCCTCCGTGATCGGCAGCGCGTCCATATCGGCACGCAAGCCGATTGTTCGGCCAGATCCCGTGTTGCGTCCCTCGATCACAGCAACCACACCGGTACGGCCGATGCCGGTGGTGATGTCGGTGATGCCGAAACTGCGCAGCTTGTCTTCCACGAATTTCGCTGTCTCGTGCACATCGAACATCAGTTCGGGGTATTGGTGCAGATGGCGACGCCAGCCGGTGATCTCGGCGTGCATCTCGGCAAAACGGTTCTTGATCGGCATGTTATTCCTTTCTAGACGTCCGGTCCCGGCACCATCACTGTGCCATCGGTAAACCGGCCAAAGCGGAAGCGGCTCAGGTCATGACCTGCTGGCCTGCCCGCCGCAAGATCCGCCAGAATGCGCCCCACGCCCGGACCGATGCCAAAGCCGTGGCCGCTCATCCCTGTGCCGACAATCAACCCCTCCAGCGGGGCATAGTCAACCACCGGCACGATGTCGGGCATGGTGTCGATCATCCCCGCCCATGCCGTGCTCAGCCGCACCTCGCCCAGCAACGGGAACAGCGCGGCGAAATCGCGCGCCAGCTTGGCCATCTTGCGCGGCACGGGCTTGGGGTTGAGGATGCGCATCCGTTCAAAAGGTGTCTCGTCCGAGCCGCTCCACCGCCGCCGGGTGCCCCATGCATCGGGAAAGCCCGAAGGCGCGAAGGGCTTGATCATACAGCCGAAAGGATCACTGCGCAGCTGGTTGATGTAAGCGGGCAGCGCGCGGAAGGCATCCGGCCCCACGAACAGCTCCGACATGCCGTTGGGTGCGAGCGTATAGCCGCCATCCGCGCGGCGCCGGAACGACACACGGCGCGCCGATCCTGCGGCCTGCCCCACATCCGGCAGGGGCACGGTCGCGGCTACCTGAGCGCGGACTGACAGCTGCGGCAGCGCGATCCCGTGGTTGCGCAAAAACAGCGCCGACCACGCGCCGCCCGCCAGCACCACGCGGGGTGCTGCCACGCGACCCTTTTCGGTGACCACGCCAGATACCTTACCGTTCATAATGTCCAGACAGCGCACCGCGCAATGCTCGATGATCTGCACGCCCTCGCGCGCAGCGATCGCGGCGAGTGCCGGCACAGCCACCCAAGGCTCCGCGCGCCAGTCAGAGGCGGTGTGCAGCGCCGCGAGCGGCGTATCCGCCAGATCTGGGTACATCGCAGCCAGCTCTGCCTTGCCCAGCAGCTTGCTGTTGAGCCCCTGCGCCTTGCCGTGGGGCAGCCATTTCTCGAAACTGCGCTGCCTGCTTTCGGTATAGGCAAGATAGGTTACCCCGGCCTGCACCAGCCCGATGTCTTCGTTTGTTTCGCGCGACAGGTCCTGCCAGAGGCGTTGCGCCTCGTCCATGATCGGCATCTCGGCGGGGTCGCGGCCCTGCTGGCGAATCCAGCCCCAGTTACGGCTTGATTGCTCCGCCGCGACCAGCCCTTTTTCCAGAACCACCACCCGTGCGCCACCACGCGCGGCATAGAGTGCCGTGCAGATCCCGATGATACCGCCGCCAATGACCACCAGGTCCACCGCCTCCGGCAGCGCACCCGTATATTGCGGCGCCTGCGCCGTTGTGATGGGAAACCCCTTCATAGTTCAGTCTTTCCGTCGCTCAGAGGGAGAGGCGTTCAACCAGCTTACGCATGAAATCATGGCCTGCATTGAACTGTGATACCTCGATAAATTCGTTGGGCTGATGCGCCTGTGCGATGTCCCCCGGTCCGCAGATCACGGCGGAGTACCCCACCTCCTGAAACTGTCCGGCCTCGGTGCCGTAGCTGACCTTGTGGCTGGCGTTATCGCCGGTGATCTGGCGCACCAATGTCTCCGCCTCGCCGTTTTCCTCGGGCTGGAGGGCGGGTACGTCAAAGCGCGGCGTCACCTCGATCCGCGTATCAGCCACCACCGATTGCATGGCTTCCTCTACCTCACGCACCTTCTCCAGATAGGCGATCTTCCATTGCTCCTTGTCCTCGCCCGGCACCACGCGGAAATCCATTGCGAAATGGCAGTCCTTGGCCGTGATGTTATGGGCGGTGCCGCCGCTGATCATCCCGACATGCACCGTTGTAAACGGCGGCTCGAACATCGCGGCCAGCTCTGTCGGCTTCGCCTCCATGTTCTCTGTGTTCATCTCGTTTGCCCACTCGATCAGCTTGGCCCCCGCCATGATCGCATTGACGCCGGTATGCAGCAGGCTGGAGTGGACCTCGAAGCCGATCACATGGGTATTGAAACCGGTGCCGCCCTTGTGTCCCGTCACCGCCTGCATGCTCGACGGCTCGCCCACGATCACGGCGCTGCCTTTCGGCACCACGCCCTGCATTGCCGCAATCATCGGCGGCGCGCCAGTGCAGCCTACTTCCTCGTCGAAACTCAGCGCAATCTGCAAGGGACGCTTCACACCCGCATGATGCGCCTCTACCAGCGCCCAGATCGCCAGCGCGTCGAAACCCTTCATGTCGCAGGTGCCGCGCCCGAAGTATTTGCCGTCCTTCTCAACCACGGTGAACGGGTCCGTGTCCCAGGGCTGTCCATCAACGGGCACCACATCCGTATGGCCGGACAGCACAATGGCCCCCTCCACCTCTGGCCCCGCATGCGCGAACAACGCATGCTTGGGTTGCTCGGGGTCGATATACCGATGCGCGGTGATGCCATGACTGTTCAGGTATTCCTCCACCCAGTCAATCAGCGGGATGTTCGTGTCACGCGAAACGGTGGGGAAACCGACAAGCTTTTCCATGATCTCGAACGGGGTCAAACGGTCTGCCATAAAAAGGCTCCAGTTGGTGCGGCGCAGAGGCGCCGGTTAGTGAAAAACAAAAAAGGCAGCGGCAAATGGCTCTGGCTAGTAGCCGCTGTCGGTGATCAGCACCTTGTGGCCGTGGCCCACGTCTTTGTAGACGCTCGGCTCGGCCTGGTAGCTGATGGGATGGATGGGCGAGGGAATCGGTTTAAAGTTCAGATCCTTCTCGGCCTTGCGCTGGCGCGGATCGGCGATGGGAACGGCCTTCATCAGCGCTTGGGTATAAGGGTGCTGCGGGTTCTCGAAGACCTCGCGGCGCGGCCCCAGCTCCACGATTCGACCCAGATACATGACGCCTACATAGTGGCTCACCCGCTCGACCACGGCCATGTCGTGGGAGATGAAGAGAAAACTCAGCTCCATCTCGGCCTGCAATTCCATCATCAGGTTCAACACCTGCGCCTGAACCGACACATCCAGCGCCGACACCGCCTCATCCGCGATGATCAGCTTGGGCTTGAGCGCCAGCGCACGCGCGATCGCCACCCGTTGGCGCTGGCCACCCGACAGCTCGTGTGGGAAGCGGCGCATGAAACTGCGCGGCAATTCCACCCGATCAAACAGGTTCTCCACCCATTTGGTCAGCTCCGCCCCCTTCATCAACCCAAAGTTATGGATCGGCTCGGCCACCTGATCGGCCAGCCCCATCTGCGGGTTGAGCGAGGCGAACGGGTCCTGGAAAATCATCTGCATGTCCAGCCGCGCGGTGCGCAGATCGCGCGTGTTCAGCGCCATAATGTCCTTGCCGCCCAGATTGATCTCGCCTGCCATCGGCTCCACCAGCCGCAGAATCGAACGTCCCGCCGTGGATTTTCCGCAACCGCTCTCGCCGACGAGGCTCAGCGTCTGGCCCTTGTTTATGGTAAAGGACAGATCCTCAACCGCGTGAACATTCGCCACCGTACGGCGCAGCAGGCCGCCAGTGACTGGAAACCGCGTGGTCAATCCCTTGACCGTCAGCAGCACCTCATTGGTGCCTTTGATCGGCACAATCTCCTTGTCTGCGGTGCCCAGCAGCTTCATCGGTTCGGGGTAGTCCTTGCCGGTCATCTCGCCCAGCTTGGGCACAGCGGCCAAAAGCGCTTTGGTATAGGGGTGCTGCGGATTCTCGAAGATCTGCTCGACGGTCCCCTCCTCAACCTTGTTGCCGCGGAACATCACGACGACGCGGTCGGCCATCTGCGCGACCACGGCCATGTCGTGGGTGATGAACATCACGGCAGTGCCCGTCTCGCGCTTCAGACGGTCCATCAGGGCTAGAATCTCCGCTTGAATGGTCACGTCCAGCGCCGTTGTCGGCTCGTCCGCGATCAGCAGGCGCGGCTCGCAGGCCAGCGCCATGGCGATCACCACACGCTGGCGCATACCGCCCGACAGCTCGTGCGGATATTGCGTCAGCCGCTTGGCAGGCTCAGGGATGCGCACCTGCGTCATCAATTCCAGCGCGCGCGCCTCGGCTTGCGACTTGCTCATGTTCTTGTGCAGGCGCAGCCCTTCGGTCAGCTGTTTTCCCACAGTAAACACGGGGTTAAGCGCCGTCATTGGTTCCTGGAAAATCATCCCGATCTCGTTACCACGGATGCCGCGCATCTGGTCTTGCGGGGCAGCGGCCAGATCAATCTCGGCCCCTTCGCCGCGGTCAAACATCAGCTGACCGCCCGCAATTTCACCACCGCCGAATTCCACCAGCCGCATCAATGACAGTGAGGACACCGATTTGCCCGAGCCTGATTCCCCCACCACGCAGACCGTCTCGCCGGGATTGATGTCGAACGAGACATCTTCGACCCCAACAACAGGGCCGTCTTTGGTCTGGAATTCCACGCGCAGCCCCTTGATCCGTGCGATCGGGGCTTTTTCGGAATGGTCGAGCATGGCAGTCCTTTCATGTGGCCGCGCGCGTGCGGCGGCAGCGTTCTGGCGCCACGCTATGCGCAAGCGCTGCGCGCGTCAAACGCCAGCGATTGTTTTCCCTTGGGGCACCTGCCCGAAATCGGGCATCCGGCGCGAAATTCATCATTAGGTCCGGTTGGAAGGCTTGCAATTCTCATACGGTATGTTTCAAATACGCTACGCGCTCCGGGGGGTGCGACTAATTTTAAGGCAGTCTTACGAAGACGCTGAGTGCTTTGAAATGCGTCACATATATCCGGACTCGAGAAAAATGTCCCGGGCATCCGGGCGACGAAGGCACGCACATGTGTGTCCAACATGGAGTATATTATGACATTTAAATCCACCCTACTCGGGGCTGTCTGCATGACCGCTCTGGCGCCGATGGCGTTTGCCGAAGGCGAGCGCGGGCGCGACGGCCAGCTTAACATCATCTACTGGCAAGCCCCCTCCATCATGAACCCGTTCCTGTCCGGCGGCACCAAGGAACTCGAAGCCTCCTCTCTCGTGATCGAGCCGCTGGGCCGCTACGATGAAACCGGCGCGCCCGTTCCATGGCTGGCCCAGGAAATTCCAACCATCGAGAACGGCGGCGTGAGCGAGGATCTCACCTCCATCACGTGGAAGCTGAAAGAAGGCCTGCTGTGGTCCGATGGAACACCTGTAACCTCAGCCGACGTGCTTTTCACCGCTGAGTACTGCATGCACCCCGAAGGCGGTTGCGCGCAGCTGTCCAAATTCAATGGCGTGGAATCCATCGAGGCTGTTGACGATCTGACCGTGAAAGTGACGTTCAGCTCGCCGCAGCCGAACCCCTATGGTCCCTTCATGGGCGCGCAATCCCCCATCATCCAGGCCGCGCAGTTTGCCGATTGCCTGGGCGCGCGCGCACCCGAATGTACCGACGCGAACTTTGCTCCGGTCGGCACGGGTCCGTTCACAGTCACGGATTTCCGTCCAAACGACGTGATCTCGCTCGCGGCGAACGAAAACTACCGCGACCCGAGCAAGCCCGCCTTTGCGAACATCAACTTCAAGGGCGGCGGCGATGCGGCCGCGGCCGGCCGTGCGGTTCTGGAAACCGGCGAGTTCGACTATGCGTGGAACCTGCAACTGGCACCCGATGTGCTGTCCAAAATGGCCGAAGGCGGCAAGGGCACGCCCATTTCGGCATTCGGCACGCTGGTGGAGCGGATCGAAGTCAACTTCAGCGATCCATCGCCGGAGCTGCCTGAAGGCGAGCGTGCGACGCTGATGCACCCGCACCCGATCCTGTCGGATTTCAACGTGCGCAAAGCGCTGTCGATGGCCATCGACCGGCCGCTGTTGGTTGAGGTGGGCTATGGCCAGGCCGGCCGTCCTACCTGTAACATCGTACCGGCACCCGAGATGTTTGCGTCCGAGACGAACACTGATTGTCTGACGCAAGACATCGAAGGTGCCAAGGCGCTGCTGGAGGAAGCAGGCTGGACCGATACAGACGGTGACGGCATCCGTGACAAGGACGGCAAGAAACTGTCGCTCCTGTTCCAGACCTCGACCAATGCCGTCCGTCAGGACTTTCAGGCGCTGATCAAGGATTGGTGGAGCCAGATCGGCATCGAGACCGAGCTGCGCAACGTTGATGCGTCCGTGTTCTTCGGCGGTGACCCTGGCTCGCCAGACACCTTCCAGAAGTTCTACGCGGATGTGGAAATGTACGCCAACAACTTTGACGGCACGGACCCGCAGGCCTACCTGAACGAGCGTCGTTGCGGCGCGGAGCCACGTCCGGCCACCCAGTGGCAGGGCGAGAACATCAACCGCTTCTGTGATCCAGCCTATGACGCACTGCTCGACGAGCTTGCAGTTACAGGCGAGCTGGAAAAGCGCGGCGAGTTGGCAAAACGGCTCAACGACATCATCACCAAGGAAAGCATGGGCATCCTGCCGCTGGTTGACCGTGGCCGCGTGTCTGCTGCTTCCACCACTCTGGGTGGCGTAGTGCTCAATGTTTGGGACTCCGAGCTGTGGAATGTCGCAGACTGGTATCGCATCAAGGAATAATGATTGTGGCGGGGGG
>TARA_R110002020_G_scaffold77560_4_pt1 | contig 10219 bp, 12 predicted proteins | sample TARA_R110002020 | Tara Oceans TARA_R110002020 (sample SAMEA4396489) | marine metagenome | biome: Westerlies Biome; feature: [MES] marine water layer (ENVO:01000295) within the mesopelagic zone...; material: water (ENVO:00002006), including particulate matter (ENVO:01000060) such...
GCCGTGTCGTCCGTGTCGTTGCTGCGAACGGGAGCGGCGAGGGTTTCCTGCTTCGAGACGGTCGCGTCGCTGGTCACGGGTTCGGACCCAGGCTTGGTGAAGGAACTCGATGGCGTATTCTGAGCGGATGACGTCGCCGCAGGGGATGTCCCAGAGTCGTCGCTGTCATTGCTGCGAACGGGCTCGGCGACCGCATCCGGCTTGGAGGCCGTGCCGTCGATCGTCACGGGCTCCTTGTTGGACTTCGTGCGGCGGGGCGATTTATCCGTGACCATCGAGACCTCGTTCCTGCATCATTACAGGGGGAAGTTAGGGGGCAAGGCCAAGGATGGGAAGAGGTGACGGAAATTTGAGGTCCGGAAACGACTAAAGAAGGGCGAGCAGGCTGTCCTCGACCGGGCTCGCTGCGGTCTCGACAGTGCTCTCGAGGGCCTTCGGTACGGCTTGCGCGATATTCTCGCTCAGGCAGAGGATGCGGCTCCGGGACAGGACGATCAAGCTTTCGTCGGAAAGCGGCAGTTCGAAGAACCGCAGCGCCGTCGCCCGGGAGTAGAGCAGGACAACATCCACGGGTGGTGTTTCCAGGGCCGAGGACAGTGCGGCTTCCGGGATCGGGACCGGTCTCATCGTATAGCTGACGACGGTTGTGACCGGGATACCCGCAGCTTCCAGGTCTTCTTCGAACACGGGAGAGCGGGGTTGGCCGGCGAGGTAGAGGAGCGGGCGTTGGGAGGTCATTTGGCGAAGCTGCGGGCGAAAGCGTTCCACCATGCTGGCGCCCGTTCCCTCCGCCGCCTGAACGGAGGCGAAGCCGGTGGCGCGGAGGGCATCGGCCGTCGCGTCGCCCACGGCGAAGACCGTGTCCTGAAGGTAAGGGTGAACTTCACCGCCGAGGGTCTGCAGAACCCTTGCCGTCTCGGCGCTGGTGACGGCAACTGCCGCATGCGGCTGGCGGAGCGCGTCCAGAGCCGCTTGCGGATGATGCTCGGCCGCCATCAGCGGCAGGATTACGGCATGATGACCGAGCGCCGCAATCTTCGCCGCCGTTTTCCGCGAGGCCTCCTCGGGTCGCGTGACGAGGACGCGCACCTGGTTCAGCTCCAGGTTTCGAAGAAGCCGGGACCTGCAGCCGCGCGCACCGTTTCTCCGGCCTGCCTGCCGAGACTTTCGGCCTCGGAGCGAGGCCCTTCCATTTCCACGGCATATTCCTGCCGGCCGTCCGGTGTCAGGATAAGGCCGGAGAAGCGCAGGTGGTCACCCTCGCAGAGGGCATAGCCGGCGATCGGGGTGCGGCAGGAACCGTCCAGGGCGCCGAGAAAGGCGCGCTCGCAGCTGACGGCGTCATAGGTCGGGCGGTCGTTGATGGCGTCGAGGAATTCGGCCACCCGGCTGTCGCCGGTCCGGCTCTCGATGCAGATCGCACCCTGGGCGGGCGCCGGCGGGAAATCGGCGGGATCGAGAAGTTCGGTCACCACTTCTTCCCTCGCCAGCCGCTTCAGGCCCGCGAATGCCAGAAGCGTGGCGTCGACATGACCTTCATCCAGCTTGCGCAGGCGGGTGCCGACGGATCCGCGGAAAATCGTCACCTGGATGTCCGGCCGGATACGACGGACCAGGGCCTGTCGGCGCAGGGATGCCGTGCCCACGGTCGCACCGTCCGGGAGAGCCGTCAGACTTGCCGCTGTCCGGCCGATCAGCGCATCGCGGATGTCTTCACGCGGAAGATAGGCGGAAAGGCATAATCCGTCCGGCAGCACCGTCGGCATGTCCTTGGAGGAGTGCACGGCGAAATCCAGTTCGCCGGACATCAGTTGCTCCTCCAGCTCCAGGGTGAACAGGCCCTTGCCGCCGATCTCGCTCAGCGGACGGTCCACGATCCGGTCGCCGGTGGTGGACAGGATGACGATCTCGAACATCTCCTCGGGAAGATCATGCGCCGCCATCAGCCGGGCGCGTGTTTCTGCGGCCTGCGCCAGTGCCAGTGGGCTGCCGCGCGTGCCGATCCGGAAAGGTTTCGTTTGCATCCGTATTCGTCCATTGTTAACCGGAGGCCTTGGTAACCGGCTTTATTCAGCCCCGCAATCAACGATCGACCCATGGCGACCTTTCTTCGCATCCTCGGTATCGAAACAAGCTGTGACGAAACGGCGGCTTCCGTCGTCGTGCGGCATGCGGACGGGCGTGGCGAAATTCTCTCGGACGTGGTGCTGTCGCAGCTGGAAGAGCACAGTGCCTTCGGTGGCGTGGTCCCGGAGATTGCGGCACGCGCCCACGTCGAGGCGCTCGACGGGTTGATTGAAGAGGCGCTCGAGCGGGCCGACGTGTCGCTCGCCGAGATCGATGCGGTCGCCGCCACATCCGGGCCGGGGCTGATCGGCGGGCTGCTGGTCGGATTGATGACCGGAAAGGCCATAGCGCGTGCGGCCGGCAAGCCGCTCTACGCTGTCAATCACCTCGAAGGCCATGCGCTGACGGCGCGGCTGACGGATGGTCTGCCGTTCCCCTATCTGATGCTTCTCGTCTCCGGCGGGCACACCCAGCTGGTGCTGGTCAGCGGCGTGGGCGAATACGAACGCTGGGGGACGACGATCGACGACGCGCTGGGCGAAGCCTTCGACAAGACGGCCAAGCTGCTCGGGCTCCCCTATCCGGGAGGGCCGGCCGTCGAGAGGGCCGCACTTCACGGCGATGCCGATCGCTTCAAACTGCCGCGGCCGCTGGTCGGTGAGGCGCGGCTCGATTTCTCCTTCTCCGGCCTGAAGACGGCCGTGCGGCAGGCTGCGACCGACATTGCGCCGCTTAACGATCAGGACGTGGCCGATATCTGCGCCTCCTTCCAGAAGGCCATTTCCGGCACGCTGAAGGATCGGATCGGCCGAGGGCTTGCGCGGTTTCGCGACCAGTTTTCCGGATTGGACACGGAGCCGGCCCTGGTCGTGGCCGGAGGTGTCGCGGCCAACCAGGAAATCCGCCGTACCCTGCAGGCGCTTTGCCTCGAGTACGGGTTCCGTTTCGTGGCCCCGCCCATGCGCCTCTGCACGGACAATGCGGCGATGATCGCCTGGGCCGGGCTAGAGCGGATGGCAGCAGAACTTCCCGCGGATGCGCTCGACGTTCAGCCGCGCTCCCGCTGGCCCCTCGACAGCAATGCCCAGACACTGCTGGGATCAGGCAAGCGCGGAGCCAAGGCATGAGTGCGACAGCGACCATCGTCGTCATCGGGGCGGGGGCCTTCGGCACGGCCTTGGCCACGATCATGGCCCTCGAAAGCAGATCGACCGTCACCCTCATCGGCCGCAATACGGCGCTGATGAGCGGTTTGCGCGAAATGCGGATGCATGATGCGGTGCTTCCGGGCGTGCCACTGGCGGATGCGCTGCAGTTCTCTGCCGAACCGGATGCGATCTCCGAGGCCGGCATCGTGCTGTTTGCGATGCCGTCGCAGTCGCATGCGGATGCCGCCCGCTACTACGGTCCTTACCTTGCCAGGGACGCTGCCGTCGTGACCTGCGCCAAGGGTCTCGATCGGACGTCCGGGAGCGTCTTGACGGAGGTTCTCGAGCGGGAACTGCGGGGCCGATCAGCGGCCGCCCTCAGCGGTCCCGGCTTTGCCGCCGACATCGCGCGCGGCCTGCCGACAGCAATGACGATTGCGGCGGGCGAGGCCGCCCTGGCGGAACGACTGGCGCATACGCTTTCCACGCCGACGTTTCGGCTCTACCCCTCGACCGATCGTATCGGGGCGCAGCTGGGCGGCGCGCTGAAGAACGTCCTGGCGATTGCCTGCGGCATTGTGGACGGCGCGGGACTGGGGGAATCGGCGAGAGCTGCACTGATCTCGCGCGGACTTGCGGAGATGTCGCGGCTTGCGGAGCGCATGGGTGGCCGCCCGGAGACGGTGCGGGGGCTGTCCGGTCTCGGCGACCTGGTGCTGACGGGAACCAGCCATCAGTCGCGCAATCTGCGCTATGGCATCGCGCTGGGCAAACAGGTGCCGGAGGGCGCCGGCAACGATCTGGTGGAAGGCGCGTTCGCCGCCTCGATCGCGGCAGGGCTTGGCCGGACGCATGGCATCGACCTGCCGATCACCAATGCCGTCGCCGATATCATCGCGGGGAAGCTCGACGTGTCCGCAGCCGTGGAGCGCCTGATGACCCGCCCGATCACCACCGAATAAGACAGACAACGGAGAGATCTCGATGCTTTTTGCCTTCCTGTGCACAGACAAACCCGGCCACCTCAACGTCCGGATGGACACACGGCCCGCCCATCTCGAGCACCTCAACAAGCTCAATGCGGATGGCACGCTGAAGATGGCAGGACCGTTCCTCAACGACGAGGGCAAGCCGAACGGCAGCCTGGTGATCGTGGAAGCCGAGGACATGGCCGCCGCACGGGCTCTGGCGGAAGCCGATCCCTACTATCAGGCAGGTCTCTTCGAGACGGTCGACGTGAAGCCCTACAACTGGGTCTTCAACAAGCCGGAGGCTTGAGCGTCCATGGCATACTGGCTGTTCAAGTCCGAGCCTTTCAAGTGGTCCTGGGAAATGCAGAAGGCCAAGGGCGATGCCGGCGAGGAGTGGTCGGGCGTCCGCAATTACCAGGCTCGCAATCACATGCGGGCGATGAAGATCGGCGACAAGGGCTTCTTCTATCACTCCAATGAGGGGTTGGAGATCGTCGGGATCGTGGAGGTCTGCGCGCTCAGCCATCCCGATTCGACGGCGGATGGCGATGCGCGATGGGATTGCGTGGACATTCGCGCCATCTGCGATCTTCCCACGCCGGTGACGCTGAAGGAGATCAAGGCCAATCCGAAGTTTGAGACGATGTCGCTCGTGACATCGATGCGGCTTTCGGTTCAGCCGGTCACGGACGAGGAATACGTGGAGATCTGCCGCCTCGGCGGACTGGACAATCCGCCCCGCTCGCCTGATTGACACGATGCATGAAGACTGATCCCCGCAGCTTCATCCTGGCCAATACGAGGCTTCTTGCTCCACCGCATGTGCCCGAGGTGCGATTGCATCTCGCCGACGAGGCGCATGATCTGTGGCAGAAGACCGAGGAGGAGCTGGAGGAGATCGGCCTTCCGCCGCCGTTCTGGGCCTTTGCCTGGGCAGGCGGGCAGGGACTGGCGCGCTACATCCTGGATCATCCCGAGGCTGTGTCCGGAAAACGGGTGCTCGACTTTGCCACCGGGTCCGGGCTGGTGGCGATTGCGGCCAAGCGTGCCGGCGCCGTCGACGTTCTGGCGGCAGACGTTGACCCATGGGCTGCCGATGCCGTTGCGCTCAATGCCGCGGCGAACGATGTGACGGTCGATTTCGTGCGCGGCGACCTGATCGGAACGGCGGTCGATGCCGAGGTGGTGCTTGCCGGCGACGTCTTCTACGACAAGGGTTTTGCGGAAGCGCTCGTGCCCTGGTTTCGCCGGTTGGCCGGAGAGGGGCGCCTCGTTCTCGTCGGGGATCCGGGGCGGAGCTACCTGCCGAAGGATTGTCTCGAGCCGCTGGCGTCCTATGAAGTGCCGGTGACCCGGGCACTGGAGGACGCCGAGGTAAAGAAGACGATCGTGTGGCGCTTCACCTAATTGGCTGCGCGGATGACGCAGACGCCTGATTCGTAGGAGCATGGGTCGGAGCGGCGGAAGTAGCGATCGTCGACCTGGATGATCTTCGCTATAGGCGCAGGCTGCGGACGGCTCGTTTTCTCGATGCCGTGGACGACCCAGACGGAACGGCTGAAGGTGCCGACACCGCGCACGTGGGTAACCGGTGTGGTATAGCCGATGGACCGAGAGAATTTGCGGCTATCGGAGTGGCCATACCCGCGCGCGCCGTCCCCGCGGTAATCATTTTGCCAGTCGTTTCCGCTTGCAGCCACAGGCAGCGCCATGGCGGCCAGCAGTGTCGAAGCGAGAGCTCCCGCGAGCAATTGTTTCTTGATCATCTTCGGCCTCCGGCGCAAGCGTTAACGGAAGGTTAACACAGTTCGGATACCGAAGTCGTCAAGGCTGTGGGGAAAATTCCGGATGTGATCGATCGGCGAGCGCCAACACGGAATCGACGGGTTCGAGCACCAATCGATTAAAATTTAAGATCCGTTTGAAATCGCTTGTCGTAGAGCATATCGGGAACTAAACCACGCTAAATGATGCAATGCACATTTCTTCGGCATGGTGCATTGGCGGGTGCAGCGCGCCCGTAAACGCTTCAACGCCGCGAGGTCCTGATGGCGAACGTGACTAAAAACCGGCCCCTGTCGCCGCACCTGCAGATCTACAAATTCATCCCCACCATGGCCATGTCGATCATGCACCGCATTACCGGTGCAGCGCTCTATTTCGGCACGGTGCTTGTCGCCGCGTGGCTGATCGCAGCCGCTTCCGGCGAAGAGAATTTCAACGAGGTCAATGGCCTGTTCGGCTCGCTGGTCGGCCAGATCATCCTGTTCGGATACACCTGGGCGCTCCTCCATCACCTGCTCGGCGGCTTGCGCCACATGATGTGGGACCTCGGCTACGGTTTCGAGAAAGAGTTCTCGACCATGCTGGCGAAGGCCAATCTCGTTGCGTCGATCGGTCTGACCGTCCTGGTCTGGATCGTTGTGCTATTGGTTCGCTGAGGAGGATCGGCTCATGGACATGCGTACACCGCTTGCAAAAGTTCGCGGCCTCGGCTCCGCCAAAAGCGGCACCGAGCATTTCTGGAAGGTGCGAACGACCTCGATCGCACTCACGCCCCTGCTTCTCTTCTATGTCGGGTTCCTGGTGATGTATGTCGGTCGTCCCTACGCCGACGTGGTGGGAGCTCTCTCCAATCCCTTCGTCGCGACGATCAATGCGCTGACGGTCATCGCGAGCGTCATCCACATGCGCCTCGGTATGGAGGAGGTCATCCAGGATTACGTCCATAACGAAAGCATGAAACTGCTGTTCATCGTGCTCAACGCCTTCTTTTCCCTTCTGATCGGCGGTCTCTGTCTTATCGCCGTCCTGAAAATCGCATTCGCAGGATAATCCGCCATGGCTTCGATCACTCCCATTGCGCAGACAGGCAAGGCCTATACCTTTGTCGACCATTCCTATGACGTGATCGTCGTGGGCGCGGGCGGAGCGGGTCTTCGCGCGACGCTCGGCATGGCCGAGCAAGGTTTCAAGACCGCCTGCATCACCAAGGTCTTCCCGACGCGCTCGCACACGGTCGCGGCGCAGGGCGGTATCGCCGCCTCGCTCCAGAACATGACGCCGGACAGCTGGCAGTGGCATCTTTACGATACCGTCAAGGGCTCCGACTGGCTCGGCGACGTGGATGCCATGCAGTATCTGGCGATGGAGGCGCCGAAGGCGGTCTACGAGCTGGAGCACTACGGCGTGCCGTTCTCGCGCAACGAGGAAGGCAAGATCTACCAGCGGCCGTTCGGTGGCCATATGCAGAACTACGGTGCCGGCCCGCCGGTGCAGCGCACCTGCGCCGCTGCCGACCGAACCGGCCACGCGATCCTGCACACGCTCTACGGCCAGTCGCTGAAGCACAATGCGGAATTCTTCATCGAGTATTTCGCCCTCGACCTGATCATGTCGGATGACGGTCGCTGCACGGGCGTGGTGGCCTGGAACCTCGACGACGGCACGATCCACCGCTTCACGGCGAAGATGGTGGTGCTGGCGACCGGCGGCTATGGCCGCGCCTATTTCTCCGCCACGTCCGCCCATACCTGCACCGGTGACGGCGGCGGCATGATTGCCCGCGCCGGCCTGCCACTGCAGGACATGGAATTCGTACAGTTCCACCCGACGGGGATCTACGGCTCAGGCTGCCTGATCACGGAAGGTGCGCGCGGCGAAGGTGGTTATCTCGTCAATTCCGAAGGCGAGCGTTTCATGGAGCGCTATGCGCCCTCCGCCAAGGATCTTGCCTCGCGTGACGTGGTTTCCCGTTGCATGACGCTCGAAATCCGCGAAGGCCGTGGCGTCGGAAAGAACAAGGACCACATCTTCCTGCATCTCGACCATCTGGATCCGGCCGTCCTGCACGAGCGGCTGCCGGGGATCTCCGAGAGCGCGAAGATCTTCGCCGGTGTCGACGTGACGCGCGAGCCGATCCCGGTGCTGCCGACCGTTCACTACAACATGGGCGGTATCCCGACCAATTTCTGGGGCGAGGTGCTGAACGCCGACAGCGACAATCCGGAGCGGATCGCTCCCGGCCTGATGGCCGTCGGCGAGGCGGGCTGCGCATCCGTGCATGGGGCAAACCGCCTCGGCTCCAACTCGCTGATCGACCTCGTCGTCTTCGGCCGTGCCGCTGCGATCCGCGCCGGCCAGGTGATCGACCGGGCGGCGGCGGTGCCGGCCCTCAACACGGCCGCCTGCGACAAGATCATGGAGCGCTTCGACCGTCTGCGGAATGCCAACGGCGGAACGCCGACGGCCGTGCTGCGCGACAAGATGCAGCGCACCATGCAGGAAGATGCCGCCGTGTTCCGGACGCAGGAATCGCTGGAATCAGGCTGTCGCCGGATGTCGGCCATCTGGGGCGAGCTGAAGGATACGAAGGTCACGGACCGCTCGATGATCTGGAACTCCGATCTGGTCGAGACCCTCGAGCTCGAAAACCTGATGGCGAACGCGATCACGACCGTCTACGGCGCCGAGGCGCGCAAGGAAAGCCGCGGCAGCCACGCCCGTGAAGACTTTACCGATGGTCCGTTCGGCGGCCGCGACGATGTCAACTGGCGCAAGCACACGCTGGCCTGGTTGAACGATGCCGGCGGTGTCCGGCTGGACTATCGCCCGGTTCACACCGAACTCATCGCCGAAGGCATCGATCCTGCAAAGATCGAGCCCAAGGCGCGCGTGTATTGATCTCGAGAGGATCCGGACATGGTTGAACTCACTCTTCCCAAGAACTCTCAGATGACCGAAGGCAAGGTCTGGCCGAAGCCTGCCGATGCAAAGAACGTTCGCGAATACAGGGTCTATCGCTGGAATCCGGACGACGGCCAGAACCCGCGTATCGACACCTTCTACATCGACATCGACGATTGCGGTCCGATGGTGCTGGACGGTCTCTTGTACATCAAGGACAAGATCGACCCGACGCTGACGTTGCGCCGCTCCTGCCGGGAGGGCATCTGCGGCTCCTGCGCAATGAACATCGACGGCACCAACACGCTGGCCTGCACCAAGGGCATGGAAGACATCGGCGGGACCGTGAAGGTCTATCCGCTGCCGCACATGCCGGTCGTGAAGGATCTCGTGCCGGATCTCACCAACTTCTATGCCCAGCACCGCTCAATCGAGCCCTGGCTGAAGACGGTATCGCCGCCGCCGGCGAAGGAGTGGAAGCAGAGCCACGAAGACCGCATGAAGCTCGACGGTCTCTATGAGTGCATTCTCTGCGCCTGCTGTTCCGCCTCCTGTCCGAGCTACTGGTGGAACGGCGACCGCTATCTCGGTCCGGCTGTCTTGCTGCAGGCCTATCGCTGGCTGATCGACAGCCGCGACGAGGCCAAGGGCGAGCGTCTCGACGATCTGGAAGATCCTTTCCGGCTCTATCGCTGCCACACGATCATGAACTGTGCACAGACCTGCCCGAAGGGCCTGAACCCGGCGAAAGCGATCGCCGAGATCAAGAAGATGATGGTCGAGCGCCGCGTATAGAATAGAATTCAGGCGCGACGCCGGTTGATGTTCGCGCCTGCTGTTCCATTTTGCGGGCAAGAGCCTGTGATGCTAAGTCAGGGATGTGCTTGCGGTTGATTCGATCTGATCTATCGCGATAATTCCGCCGTGTTTCATCACTAGCACCGGGTGCAGCAAAAGATCGGAGTGAAATGATGCAGTTCAGGTATGTCGCCACCGGGTTGATGGTCGCCGTCTCCCTCGCCGGTTGCCAACGCACCTCCTACAGCCCCTACGACAATCTCCCTTCGCAGCCTGCCCCGCTGCAGGCGCAGCCTGTTCCCCAGGTTCAGTCGAACCAGCTGCCGCCGCCGGGTGGCGCAACGCAGTTCCCGACGGCGCCGATGCAGGAAACGGCATCGCTCGATCCGAATGCCTCGGCTCCGACAACGGCCCTGGATGTGACGAAGGAGCAGATGGTCGGAAACTGGCGCGTCTCGAACGCGGGCAGTTCCTGTGACATGTTCCTGACGCTGACCAATCTCGGAAGCGGTTCGCGCGGGGGCACGCGCGGCTGTGCCGGCGAGTTGA
>TARA_R110002020_G_scaffold78132_4_pt1 | contig 10219 bp, 13 predicted proteins | sample TARA_R110002020 | Tara Oceans TARA_R110002020 (sample SAMEA4396489) | marine metagenome | biome: Westerlies Biome; feature: [MES] marine water layer (ENVO:01000295) within the mesopelagic zone...; material: water (ENVO:00002006), including particulate matter (ENVO:01000060) such...
AAGGATATCGTTTTGCGGTTTCAAAATCATCTTTGTTCATCTGGAGATTATGCTTGTCAAGATCGTGGACAACTTTAATCACATAGTCTTGATCCTCAAGCGGCACGTAGACCCCTCGGAACGCACCTCTCCCCACTGGTATAAAGCGGTCAGAACTATTATTCATCCAATTCCGAAGTTCCCGGGGGTCTACATCCTTAATCTCTTCAAGCCACGGGAAATGTTGTGCTTCGTCTTCGGAGAGATACTTCCGCCAGTTTTCAAGCAGGAGTTTCACTTTTCGGCGTTCCAACAACCGCAACCAGAACAACACCGACCGATTGTAAGATCAGCTAGACTTCTGAAGATTTTTTTAAGGAGGAGACTCACAACACTATAAATAGTATTATAGCGTCAATAACCACTCAATTGAATAGATAACCTCTTCGGCGCTATAGCCCCTATCGATATCGCGTAAAACCATATTACGATCAATATAATAGAATGATGGCCACCCAGACAATGCCCAAGTTCCCCCGGCACTTTCTAACATGGACCGATTTCCAGCAATAACCAAAGAATCAGTATTACCATATGTTGCAGCCCACTCATTAACATCTTTTTGAGTGGGAACATCCCCGTTAGCAGTTTCTACTAAAACCGTAATGTACAACAAGCCAGTATCCCGATACTGGTCTTGTACTTCTTGGGCGTGTTCGGCTGCCCGGCGGCAGGGACCACACCATCCGGCAGAAAAATCCAACACAATAGGTCGCCCATAAAGAGCATATAGTCCAAACAGATCTCCGTGATGGTCTCTGGTTTCAATATTACAGGGGTGATCTCCCTCTACGCATGCGCAGGTCTCCCACGTAATAGGACTTGCCGGCAGAACATCCCATGGATTAATCTCATGCGTTGTTGGCAAAGTAAAAAGATCAAGTGTTTCCTCATGATCTTGTGGGCCTATATCCTTAGACCCAATATCCTCCTCTCCCGGAGGGGGTGTGCATGCAACAAAAGCTGCACACAATACTAGCAAAATTGTACGTAACATAACAACATACCTCCTATTGTAACTAGGAAGCAAGATCTGTGCCGCTATGTAAAGTCTTTGGGATCTCGATATTTAAGTCGCACCCGCTCAGAGATGGGAATAGCCTCACCATCCCCATCGATGCGCACGAAGGTCATCTGAGTGCTCACCACAGCCTTCTGGGTTCCGTTATACACAGAGTGGCGCCTGGCCTCCATAGCGAGCGTTAGAGACGTTTTTCCTATCTTCTGCACCTCACCGTATATCTTGATGATTTGACCCGGTCTGACGGGCTTCTGGAAGGTCAGCCCACTGATGTGTTTGGTTACCATGCGAGGGGTGTCTGCAACCTGGGCTGCATATGCAGCTGCAGCTTCATCGAGCCATGCGAGCATCACCCCTCCGAAAAGGTTGCCATGATATCCCACATCTTGTGTTTTAACAAAATGAGTTGAAATAAGTTCCATTTAGTTTTTAGATTTGGGGGTCTTCTTTCTTTCTTCGGGTTCTATATCACAGCCACCCGTGTTTTGGCATAATTGGTCTACTTTAGCCTTAAGAGAATCGATTTTTTCATTAAGTGCAACCAGGGCTGATTCTAGCTCATCTTTTAATGATTTTTTAGAGTCCATCTTCTTCTATCTCCTGAATCAGGGCGAAATGGGCATTAGCAATTTTTTGTCGTACGTCAGGGTCCATTAAGGCCGTTGCATCCTCAAAATTGGTCATAAAACCATTTTCCGAGAGCACAGCGGGCATCTGAGTCTTTCTCAGAACATAGAAATTGGCCCAAGTGTCATTGCCGAGGATCCCTCGATCGCGAAATGGGGTAAGATCAGCTAACCACCGTTGTAAAACTTCCGCCAGCCTCTTACCACTCTTACTTCTATAGTAATGAAAGGTACAGACACCCTTGGCTCCATTAAACTCTTTGCCCTTACCAAAAGCGTTTGCATGGACCGATACATAAATACTGTTGCGATTTTCCTTGTGGAACAGGTTCGCTTTTGAAACTCGATGACGGAGAGAGAGGTCATCGGGGGTATCTACTAAATTAATACACTCAATATCATGTTCTTGGCATAATTTGATAATACGGCCGACTACATCTCGATTAAAGACCCCCTCATAAAGCACCGAGCCATCAGGAAATTTGGGGGAGCGTTTGCCGGCAGTTTGGTATACTCCATCAATTAATCCTCCGTGCCCGGGGTCTAATAACCAAGTATAACGCGACATGTTCGATTCCCTCCTTCTAAATAGGGGAAACGCATCATAAGTACTCTTTCCATTTGAGATTACCCTTTTCAAAACGCTTTTTAATGATAGATCGATAAGAAGGCCGTTTTGGCCGTCGAAGTAGGGTTACGGGAGCGTTTTCGACTAAATAATCACGTTTTTTCTGATTACAAGGCTTGCAAGCGGCCACGACGTTGGTCCAAATTGATTTACCCCCTTTAGACCTTGGAATTACGTGATCGAGTGTTAGTGAGGCCTCTCTAAACTGTTTTCCACAATATTGGCACTTGTTTTCGTCCCGAATAAGAACATTTTTGCGTGTACAAGGCAAAGTGAACAATTTTTCGTCAATATATTGAAATAAAACAATTACCGAGGGAATTTGGAAGGCTTTGGTGGCCGAATGGACCCATTTATCCGAATATTCGACCGCCCACGCCTTTTTAAGCCATGTAAGCAGAAAAGCTTCCTCCCAACTGATGATTTCAATGGGTTTGAAGGCCGAATCGAGCTTTAAGACAGAAATATTTTCCATTTTCTCCTTTTATGTCCTTAAAATCATTATAAATCTTGACTTTTCACTTTACATCAATTATAATGGTGAATAGTTGGAGTCTTAAGATAATTAGTGTATGAGCGTCTTCCGTAAACACAAATCCATTGTAGATAGAGCGTCGAGCGACCGCGCGCGCCATAAAAAAAAGATTGATAAAGCGATTAAGGAGTCCATCAAGGATGTAATTGCTGAAGAATCCATTATTGGTCAGAACGGGAAGAAAAAGATCCGGGTACCCGTACGCGGCCTTAAAGAATATCGTTTTGTCTATGGAGATAACCAAAATAATAAAACTGTGGGCTCCGGGGGCGATCATAACGTCAAAAGAGGCCAAAAGATTGGAAAAAAGCGCGCCGAAAAGGCCAAAGGCCAAGGATCTGGCCGCGCTTCGGACCAAAAGGGCGACGAATACTATGATGTAGAGGTTACGCTCGAAGAATTAGCTGAATATCTTTTTAACGACCTCGAATTACCGGACTTAGAGAAGAAACAGTTTCGTTTTATAGCTCATGAGACCATCAAGCGTAAGGGATATCGGTTTAAGGGCATTCGGCCACGACTTTCAAAGAAAGAAACCCTCAAAAGGAAGATCAGGCGCCAAAAAATGGCCGAAAAAGCCGGCACTTATGACCCCGAGAGCGACGAGCGCTTCCCTTTCCACAAAGATGACCTTAAATATCATCACATTAAGCCCAAAATCAAAGAAAATAGTACAGCGGTGATATTCTTTCTCATGGATGTCTCGGGATCGATGTCTCAGGAACGAAAGTTCCTCGCCCGAAGCTTCTTTTTCCTTCTATACCAATTTTTAAATCACAAATATGAACAAGTAGAGGTAGTTTTTATCTCTCATTCTACTTATGCCGACCGCGTGAGTGAAGATGATTTCTTTAAAGTGGGTACATCCGGAGGGACGATCATTTCCAGCTGCCTAGAATTAGAACTTGACGTAATAGAGAAAGAATATCACCCTAATAGTTGGAATATTTACTCTTTTTACTGCGGCGACGGGGAAAATTGGTCCTCCGACAATGAAAAATGCATTGATTTGTTCAAAAATATCAAAGAAAAGTCCCAATTGACCGGCTATTGTGAGATCAATGAGCACTATAAGGGCCTTGCGGATGAAATTGACCAGGAAGACCCCTTCTATGGGACGCCATGGGGTACCTTTTCCGCCTGGAAAAACGAAGAAATGGACAATTTATGGACGAAGCTCAACCCTATTTGCGATCAAGAATTTAAAAGAGTGATGATAGGCCAACCCGAGCATATCTGGCGCGCCTTTCATAGTCTCTTTGGAGGGAAAGCCTCGCCATGAGTACCTGGACTACAGCTGATTTAACCTATTGGGATGAAAAAATCCTTCGCGTAGCCGACGATTTGGGCCTAGACTGGTTTCCTATTGATTATGAGATCATCGACTATCAAGAAATGCTCGGCGCGATGGCGTATACGGGGCTACCCACTCACTATCGGCACTGGTCTTATGGTAAAGCCTACGAACGTACCCATACTTTGTATAATATGGGCCAACAAGGGCTTCCTTATGAGATGATTATTAATTCAAACCCTAGTATTGCCTATTTAATGAGAGAAAATCCGTTGTATATTCACATACTTACGATGGCCCATTGCGTGGGACACTCTGATTTTTTTAAAAACAATCGTATGTTCGCGGAGACGTCTCCAAATCTTATTATTGATAAGTTTAAAACAGCAGCCAAATATATAAGGCACCTCATCGAAGATCCCTCCATTGGGATCGATCGCGTTGAAAAGATTCTCGACGCCGCACATGCGATTAAATACCAAGTGCCTAGATTTCCGGGGATTAAACGAAAGACGCACGCCCAACTTCTTGACGCACAGAAGCTTCAAATGGAGAAAAATCCTAAATATTTGCCTAATTTAGAAAAAATTCCTTTGGAGCCGGACTATAATCTTCTTAAATTTATTGCAGAGCACAGCAAGCACCTGCAGGAGTGGGAAAGAAACCTATTACTGATTGTAGAAGAAAGTTCCCAATATTTTATCCCCCAGGCAATGACTAAAATCATGAACGAGGGGTGGGCATGTACTATCCATCATAAAATTATCAATGAACTAAACCTTCCGGATAATCTCCATTTGCCCTTTATTAAACTTCATAATCAAGTCATTCGCCCACACCTAGGTGAAATCAACCCCTATCATTTAGGCTATAAGCTTTTTGAAAAGTTAATCGAAGACTATGGATTCGAAGCCTCCAAGACAATCCGCGAAGTCCATAATGATATTACGTTTTTACGGTTTTATATGGACGAGGCTTTCATGCAAGAAATGAACTATTTTAGCTACTCCTTCAAAAAGGATAAAAAATCCATTACAATAGATGATGTATCAGATAATCAGGGGTGGGAAAATGTGCGAGATGAATTACTTAAGAATATAGGTCTCAATCGTATACCGGTTGTCTACGTCGATGAATTAGAAAAAAATAATGCTTTAGTTTTAGTCCATGAGCATGATGGAAGAGATTTAGACTTGCGTTACGCGGAAAAGGTCTTTAATTATATTGGGATCTTGTGGGGCGATGATGTCCGACTAGTGTCCTTAGTAGAAAATGAAATTTGGGAGTTTTAAAACAACAATATGAGTATCACAAATAAATTCTTAGGAGTTATACAGCAACATCGAGCTAATAAAACCGATGAAAAGTTTTCGGGATATCTTGAAGATTATTTAAAATTAATTGAAACCGAGGAGGGTATACCGGTTTTGGCACATAAGCGCCTATACCGTCAAATAATGACGCACGGCCTGACTACCTTGGACGAAACGGATGAAAGATGTAATAAGCTGTTTGATGGGGAGCCCGTTAAAATCTATGAATATTTTTCTAGTCAATTCTTCGGAATGGAGAGACCCTTAGAAAAAGTAATGAGATTTCTGCGCTCCGCATCGATGAAAGGAGAAGAAAGTCGCCAAGTGTTGCTCCTCCTAGGTCCGGTGGGTGCAGGAAAATCAGCTCTGGTAGAGCATATTAAATACGCCCTCGAAGAGAGCCCCCCTATTTATATACTTGAAGGCTGCCCCATTCGTGAAGAACCTCTTCATCTCGTCCCTCGCTCACTAAGGGAGAAATTTGAAGAACAATATAACATTAAAATTGAAGGGGACCTGTGTCCCGTGTGCCGCCATCGCCTGATTAATGAGTTTGAGAGCGATTTCACTAAGTTTCCTATCACGCAGGCTTCTTTTTCAATACGCGGCCGAAAAGGAGTGGGAGTAGTTCCCCCTATGGATCCCAACACTCAGGATACTAGCTTACTCATCGGCTCGGAAGATATTTCTAAACTAGACCTCTATCCCGAAGATGATCCTCGTGCTCTATCACTTAATGGAGCCTTTAATGTAGGCAATAGAGGAATTGTCGAATTTGTGGAAGTTTTTAAAAACGAGATCGAATTTCTTCACACCATGATTACGGCTACCCAAGAAAAGAACGTTCCCGCTCCAGGAAAACAAGCAATGATTTATTTTGATGGGGTTATCTTGGCCCATTGTAATGAAGCGGAATGGAATAAGTTTAAATCTGAACATACCAACGAGGCAATCCTAGATCGAATCGTTCGTGTTAATATTCCTTATTGCTTAGAGTACGACCAAGAGGTCAAAATCTACCAAAAGCTTATTGACCGATCGGATTTTGATTATCATATTGCTCCGCATACGCTTGAGGTTGCGGCAATGTTTGCTGTTCTATCTCGGCTTAAGGGTTCGAATAAAGCGGACTCTCTTACAAAAATGAAAATTTATAATGGTGAAGAGATTGTAGAAAAAGGTAATATTAAAAAAATTGATATTAAAGACCTCCGCGAAGAAGTAGAAGACGAGGGAATGTCGGGAATCTCTACACGCTTTATTATGAAGGCTATCGACGCTGCGCTCTCCGACTCTACAAAAAACATGATTACTCCTATCTCGATCCGGGATGCGCTCATCAAACAAGTAAAAGAGCAAATCGTTAATCCAGATGAGCGTAAGGTTTGTTTAGAATTTCTTCACAAAACCCTTCATGAAGAATACCTCTCTATTCTTGAAAAAGAAATTACCAAAGCTTTCGTGTCGGCATATGAAGAGCAGGCGGAGTCTCTCTTCAACAATTATCTAGATCATGCCGAGGCCTATGTAAACAATACTAAAGTTAAAGATAGAGTAACCAATGAGGGCATGGAACCAGATGAAAAGTTTTTGGCTTCTATTGAGGAGCAGATTGGGATCAAGGGCTCTGCCAAGAACAACTTCCGCGCCGACATTTCCTCCTATATGTTCTCCAAGCTGCGTCGGGGAGAGACTATTGATTGGCGCACCTACGGGCCCCTAAGAGAGGCTATAGAAAACAAGTTAGTGGCCTCCGTAAAAGATATTTCACGTATTGTTACAAAAAGTAAAAGCCGGGATGTTAAACAACAGAAAAAGTTTAATGCTATGGTACAAACGCTTATGGACAATTACGGCTATAATGAAGATTCTGCCGAAGAGGTGATTAAGTTTGCGTCTAATAACCTATGGCGCGATTCATAGGCTGCCGCTTAGGTTCAACCCTTTTAAGGGGGGTAGGTCCCCGCCCTTCCCCGGTGACACGAGCGTCAGACCGTTGGCGCGACACCATTGATATGTTTCTACCGGATGCGTAAACATGACCCGAATCCACGGATTCTGGACATCCAAATCGGCAAAAACTTCCATTATCACCCCTATAGAATGGAAGCGAGAAGAACGGACTAAATCACCACGTTTCATAAAATATAAACACCACGCACGCCTTTAGTGAAAAGTAGTATCGTCGGTCCCTCCAAAGTTAGCCATAGTGATGGCTTCTTTTTCTTCCACTAACGAGTGATTCATCGAAAGAATAAGTTCTTTGGAGTCATAATCAACATACACCGAAACATAGTCCTCATCTCCTATACTCGCAAAATCGTTTAAGGAAAGACGGACCGTCTCCTGTCGTCGCACTAAGACAGTTAACATGGTCGACAACATTTCAGGGCTTTGAAAGGCATCCGAGTTTGGATCAGCAATTCCGGTCTTCGCCAAATTTTTGGTAGCTTTGACCTGCGCCAATGTTGTTTGAAGGATAGCGTCTAGTTCTAGCGCAATATATTCGTTAAGCTTCCATCGCCTATAATTTCGATATGCGAATAAAGCAGTCACTCCTATTAAGATAATCCAAATAGCGCTCAATGCGATATGCAGTGTCGACACGAATATGCCCTCCACAATAAATAGTCAAAAATCCGCGATTTTTTCTTCGCAAATTTTTCTACTACTTCTTCGCACCCGCATGCTGTCGTATAAGGCGGTTAACGCCCACAAGGGCGGATTCCTATAGCCAGTTCCCAATAGAGCACGCAGACACATATTTCGGCAAACCAAGGATACCAATGATTACGTCCGGTGTTTACAGCCATAGAGAGGGTTAGGTCGGGAACACGATCAAAACGTAGGAAAGGAAGGGGCACTATATATGAAGTAGTATCCAGGCTCCCGATCCGACAATTACAGCGCAGCAACACCAAAAGACGGCCTCAGTAAGATCAGCGTTATTGTGTAATAATTTGCGCATAACAGACATAAGTAGGCTGCAGTATAACAGAGAGCCTAAATAATGTGTTGTGGAGTTATGCATATTGTATGCCGAAATCACAAAGTCTGGAAATTAATTTTTAGATTTTCTACGCCGGAAGGCTTTTAGCCGATCCAAACGCTTAAGCCGGCCGCTAGCGCGAAGGGAGCCTTTGGGGAACATGCGTTCGAAGTCTGCGCGGACGTCTTGTGGAGTCGGCCGGGTTTCTGGAATAGGCTCTGATTGTTCAGAATCGCTGCTTTGATTAGTACTCGCCTTAAGGGAGATAGCTCTCCACGCAAAGTACACCAGCAAGCCGCCGGGGATCAGTACCGCGGCCGCAAACGCTATAGCATGTACTAGGGGGTTGGTCATCGCGTCGCATGCCTACCCTTTAAACCTTTTAAGAAGGCCGTCAATGGGATCACGTACTGTATCATAGACAGTCGCTGCAGCACCGACGAGACTGAAGGCCCACATTAGTGCTACGCTGCTTAAGCCTACGATCACCACTATATCATGCATGTTGTCCATATTTAGTTCTCTTCCTTCTTCGTATGGCTCTTCATACTATGACTACCCGGCGGCAAGCGACCGTATATGCTTTGTTTAATCTGCATATCGAGAGGCTCTTCACCGCTTAGCGCAGCTGCCACGTAATCCATGGAGATATCTATCTGCTTAAGCGCATTCTCAAGCCGATCGACTGCTTTGCTGACCAAATCCTCGAGGAATCGCTCTGTTATTTCTTCATTTAGTGGGCTCATACTCTGCTTCTCCTATGTAATTAGTCGTTGCTTTCGGTATACCGATGAATTTTTCCTTCGTGCCATGATCCTTTAGATCTATTTTTATACTTTTCTAGCGGCTGCAAATTGTTTAAAGCCCAACATTTTGCAAATTTGGGGTGGGTAAGGGAGTCATATATGAGGGCCGCTTGCGGCACGATATGGTCTAGATCCCAATAGCTGCCATAATTGTCCCAACTCATGTGCTCATTGAACTGCGTCTCGATGTGCTCCATAAGCTGTAAGGGGGTGTAAGGGAGATACTCGAATGTGCTCGCCCCGTTTTTGCTGGCCAGCTGCCTCTTGAGTGCTTGTGTCACCGTCATGCTTACGTTTCTTCTTAAGCGAAGCTTGGGATCGTTTTTCAATCTCTCCTTCCGACGCGCCCATTGTCGCTTGCGCGCCTCTGGTCTTTTATTGCGTTCTCTGTATTTTGCTCTCTGTTCTTCTGAGGTCCGGACCTGGCTGCCTGGCGGAGGATCTTCGTTTACAATCTTGTCTGCTTGTTCTTTTGTGTAAAAGTGGAATTCCTGCCTCCAACGAACCACTCTTGGCTTCAAATTATGCGCCTTGGCTCTGCTCCAAGCAGCGCCCTTGCTTAACCCGTACTCTTCTTCTATTCTTCGAATGTCATACATATGCTCCTTGCACCAGTTGTATTCTTCTCGACGCTTTTCTTGGCTCTCTAGCCTTTCGCGACTCTTTTTACCCCAATCTGGGTTCTTTTTGACGTAGGTGTAATACCGCTGCTCTTTCGAGTATTGTAAATTGCTGCATTTTTTACTACAGAATTTTCGGCGCTTATTCCCTTTTGAAGGCGGATTCGTTTTCCCGCATTGTTGACAATTGCTCATGAGCGTTTCTCCTAGTTTCATTATACCAAATGCGTAGGCAATTTTAAGGACTTTCGAAAAAGCTGGATTTTTATAAAAATATATTAAACGTACTTAGACATCCTTCGCACCCGCAACAGTTGTATAACACATATATTCGGGCCCGGTGGGGGG
>TARA_R110002020_G_scaffold4846_1_pt1 | contig 10217 bp, 25 predicted proteins | sample TARA_R110002020 | Tara Oceans TARA_R110002020 (sample SAMEA4396489) | marine metagenome | biome: Westerlies Biome; feature: [MES] marine water layer (ENVO:01000295) within the mesopelagic zone...; material: water (ENVO:00002006), including particulate matter (ENVO:01000060) such...
GGTGGTATGCAAGTATTGGGTTATGTTTTAACTGCGACAGGATCTAGTGATGCTGCGAAGAACAAGGAGCAAATCAATAGTATCATTGATGATATATCAGCGGCATTGTCTACTGCGTGGACTAAGCCAATGTATGCACTATCTCCTAAGTACGCATTAACATCTGCACCTGCACACTTACAGCAGGCTTGGGTTTAAACACCTTAGGTTCAAAAAAAATTAGTGGCTCATTTCGGTGGGTCACTTTTTTTTTGTATGTTTGTTAAAACTTAAATTAAATGAAATCAAAACAATTGTACACATTAGAGTTTAATGAGAGGCTCAAGACATTCCGTATTAGTGACGACCCTTCAGGGGATGACTACATAACACTAACTGAGTATTGCACTCCATTTGAGCATCGTGTCTTTTCTTGTTTTTTAAACAGCAGTGACAGTGAGCTAACGAATGACAATGTTAAGAAATCATTTAATCAAGTGAAGAGGTTTTTGTCTAATCTAATTGAATCTAATTTAGCTATAATTGAAGGATGAAGAAAATATTATTTGATGATGATGCTAGGGCGAAATTACTTGAGGGTATACGTCTCATGTCAAAGGCAGTCAAGAGTACTCTAGGTCCACTAGGGGGAACGACATTAATAGAATCAAACGCACATACAGCAGGCATAACGGTCACCAAGGATGGTGTTACTGTAGCCAAGTCTATAAGCTTCGAGGATCGGGTGATGAACCTGGCGGTTCGCATTATGCGAGAGGCTGCGGAGCGCACAGCTAGTATAGCAGGTGATGGCACTACCACATCGATAGTATTAGCTGAGAAGATGGCTATCTTGGGTGGTGAGTTAACGAAGGGGTTAAACGTCACTGAGTTCTTGCGCATTTTAGCGGAGGAGACTGAGCGTATCATTGAGATGCTTGACGATATCAGCACTGAGGTTACTAGTGATATGTTGTATCATGTAGCTAGGATTTCGGCAAACAACAATGAGCGTATTGGTGGCATCATTGGAGATGTATACAAGGAGATTGGGAAGAATGGCATAGTCACTGTTGAGAACTCACAGACACACCGCACCTACCATGAGGTTACTAATGGGTTAAAGATTGACAGGGGGTATTCTTCTCCGATGTTCATCAACGACCAGAAGCGAGACGAGTGCATCTTAGAGGATGTGAAGGTCTTGGTATGTGATGCTGAGATAGGCAACATACTAGACATTGAGACAATATTGAAGCCGATAATAAACAATCGTGAGAAGTTATTGATAATTGCTCCATGCAGCATAAACGTAATAAACACATTAGCAGCTAATGTTCTAAAGAATGGGTTGAAGATCTGCAACGTGCAGCCACCATCTTTTGGATATCGTCAGCATGAGCTGATGCAGGACATAGCGTTCAGTGTTGGTGCGACATACTTTTCTGAGAAGACTGGTGATGACTTGAGCTTGATACAGTACAGTGACCTTGGGACAATTAAGAAGGTTATCGTTAGCAAGAGCAGTACTGTTCTTGTTCGGGACCAGCCTATTACTGAGGATATTGAGCAGCGTATTGAGGAGCTGTGGGAGCAGCATAAGATATTAGAACATGAGAGCGAAAGGGATTTTGTTGTTTCGAGGATAGCTTCGTTATCAGGGGGCATTGGTGTTATCTACGTAGGTGGGAACACTGACCTGGAGCAAAAAGAACTATACGATAGAGTTGACGATGCTGTGTGTGCTGTTCGTGCTGCACTAACGGATGGTATACTCCCTGGGGGGGGAGTGGCATTGTTCAACCTGTCTTCGAGATACTCTTTATGTGACGATGGGAGTAAAGAGAGGGCAGCTGTATATAAGCTTTTGCATGAGTCATTACAAGAGCCATTGATGACAATGTTTAGAAACAGCGAGATTCCTTTCAACTCCTGCATAGGGGATGAGGGAGTAGGTGTAGACTTGAAGAGTGGCGAGGTTGGGGACATGATACTGATGGGTATTGTTGATCCTACGCTTGTTACGAAGAGTGCATTACGCAATGCTGTCTCTGTTGCCAGCACAATACTTTCTACGAAGACAATAATCTACAACAATGGTGAGTTTGGCAATGCTATTGTTGGGGCTAAAAAACTATCATAATGCAACCTATAGGAAAACACATAGCAATAGAGAAGATCGAGCAGGAGGTTAAGACCTCCTCTGGTCTTTTGTTATCTAGCAAAGACATTGGAGACATGAGGTATGCGAAGGGTCGTGCTGTAAAGGTAGGCACTGACGTATCTGTCATCAAGGATGGAGACATCTTATACTACGACAAGTCTCGCAGCTACACGATGATCATCGAAGACCAGCCCTACATCATCATTTCCGAGAGGGATGTTGTTGTTGTTTTATAGACTTATTCCTTTTTTTGATGGCATTTCTAAATACTTTATCTGTGAAGGTGGGGTTTTCTCTAAACATAGGGTTATAGTTTCGGTGTGTTGATATGAGTCCTCCATCTAGGATATTGTACAGGTTGGCTATCATATACTTGGCTTTGTGTGTGAGCTGGTATATTGCCTTTCTTCCCTTTGATTTTTTTCTAAACACTGACACCCACCCCTCTTCTACGAACCTTTCTATCTTATTTTTCTCCCATTTCATCACCTGGTTGTACTCGTGAAATACTTGGTGTGAGAAGTATCCTTCTGAATAAAGATATGCCAACATTTCTAAATCTCCGAGTTTTAGCTTATATTTAGATTTCATATAATATCTGGCTAATCTGAAGTACTTCAGGTAATCTCTTTTTTCCATGTTATTTTATTTTATTAACTTTGTAAATAAATATACAACATTATGGCTGATACACCAAAAAAAAAGTTAACAGATAAAGAAAAGGCTGACATGGCTTTTAATGCACTAGCGATAAAGACTATGGAGACTTCTGCTAAATTAGACAGAGTTCAGAAGCAGTTAGCTCAACAAAAGAAGAGGGCATCTAATAAAGCCTCTAGATCAGCGAGAAGAAAGAAAAGGAAATCTGCTCAGGCAAGCACACGATTATCTGGTGCTGCCAACTTAGGTCAAACTAAATGGGGGAGCTTTGGACAGAAGCCTTCTGGATTTAATAATAAATAAAAAACGATAATCATGCCAAAACTAGGGAACAAGCATTACGCTTACACAGCAAAAGGAATAGCTGCTTATAAAAAAGCTAAAGCAAAAAAGACTGCTACTAAGAAAAAAGCTAAAAAGAAAAAATAAATTATGGCTAGGAAGAAAAAGAAAAAGAACAAGATATGTCCAGCAGGTATTGCTTGGGCTAAAAGAACTTTTGATAGATATCCTAGTGCGTATGCAAACATGGCTGCTAGCAAGTATTGCAAAGATCCTAATTACGCTAAAAAAAGTAAACGATAAAGATGGACAAGAAAAAATTAAAATCAATATCGGCTGAGTTAAAAAAAGCATCAGCTATGCATAAGTCTCAGGCTACTAAAATAGACAAAATGATAAAGTCTATGGAAAGTAAAAAGAAACCAATTCGTAAAACTAAAAAATAACTATTATGCCGACAGTAACTTATAAATGTCCTAATACTGGGAAAAAAATGAAAAAGGTTTTTCCATACAATGCCGTTGGTAAGGCTCAGGCAGATTCATTTTCTAAACTAATGGGTGGTAAAAAAACTAACAATCCAGGCTATTCAGTAGACATGAAAAAGAAAAGTTATTAATGGGTGAGCTTAAAAAATGGAGAGACGAGAAATGGGTTCGCATAGGGACAGATGGTTCTATCAAAGGAGCGTGTGGCACTAGTAAAAACAAGAAGAATCCTGACAGGTGTCTCCCATTGAGAAAAGCTAAGAGTATGAGTAAGGCTGAGAGGGCGGCTACTGCTAAGAAAAAGAAACGCCAGGGGGGTATGAAGAAGCAGTTTGTAAGTAACACAAAAAAAGGAAAAGTAACTAAACGTGGCAAATAAAAGCAACATGAAGTGTAATAGGGTCGTATCTTCTGACCGAGCAGGTAAGAAGAAGATGGTCAAGGCTTGTTCTGGAGGAAAGGAGAAGCTTATACACTTTGGTGCTAAGGGTTACGGACATAATTACTCTGCTGCTGCTAGGAAGAGCTTTAAGGCTAGGCACAAGTGTGGCAGTGCTAAAAATAAATTAACGGCTAGATATTGGGCGTGTAAACATTTATGGGCAGGGAAAGGAGGATCAACAAAGAGTTCTCCAAAAAGTAAACAAGGTAAATATTAAATCATGAAGCGATCTAAAGGACTAGGCGACACTATTGATAAGCTCACTACCAAGACTGGTGTGAAGAAAATAATCAAGGTTATGAACAAGGCTGTTGGGTCTAAAGGGTGTGGCTGTGACAAACGTAAAGATAGATTAAACGAATTATTTCCATATAACAAAAATAAATAAAAATGGCATATCAAAAACTACAGGCAGGAGGCGCACTTGCAGTCATCCCTTCTGATCACATTAATATACCTAGTCCTTCTGATTTTATTGCGGCTAATTCAGGTGCAATAACAGGCACAGACCCTAATTATCGTATTCTTGCAGGTACAACACTTCTAAGTTATGATCTAAAACCAGGGGATATTATATATCATGATACAGGTCCAGTTGCTCTAAGAGTAGTACGAATAGATAGTGCTACTACATTACACGTAGATAATGGTGCTGGGACTGCGCCTGCTAATGCATTAATTGGTTCTTATAAAATATACAGAAATAGAAACCAAGCGTGTGTATTGTATGTTGGAACAACTGGTAATTTAACGCTTAAAATGGCTGGAGATACAGGAAGAAATAGTGTATTGATTAAATCAGCAGCAGTTGGGTATCATCCGTTGCAAGTTATAAGAGTTGCAGCTACTGGCACTACAGCAGATGACATTGTAGCTCTTTGGTAACATTTAAAATTTATAAACTATGTTAATAATCGGAAACGGTATTTTTATATAAGAAAGTAAACCCCCATGAAAATGAATCTTTTTAAGGTAATAATATTTTTTTCAATATTACAATCTTGTATAGCGGATAAATATAATGATTCAGCTATTGATGTACTTGATTTGAATGTAATACAAATTATGAGAGATGGAACTAAAGTAGATACATTCAAAGTAGATACTTTAGAAGATCATTCTAGTCTTGAAAATAATAAACCCTATGAAATTAGATAATTGGTTATCAAAAAATGTAAGACCTGTTGTTTTGTTATTTTTAGTATTAATGACAATACTTTTAATTTTTATAGATGGAGTTTTTGCAAAGTTCAACGTAGCAGACAATTGGATTAGTTTGTTAGAGCTAGTATTGATTACTGTTATAGGTGCGTATTTCGGAGGAAGGTCTTTTGAGAAATTGAAAGATATTGATTTAAAAAAAAATAAAAATAACCAATAAAAATTTTAAACCCCTATGGACCAATTATTATTTACGCTATTAGAACAAACTCCAGTTATAATAGCTCTAGGCGTTGGTATATATGCACTATGGAAGGATAAAAAAGAGACAAAAGTGGAGATGACTGCGGAGAGAAGATCATTAAGAAAAGAAATAAAAGAAACAAAAGAGAGACACGCATTGCATTTAAAAGAATTAAATACGTACATTAGAGAAAGGGATCAAGAAAATCTTACAGCATTGCAAGAAGTTTCCTCTGCTGTTATTACTATTCAAGTTATGCTTAATGATAAATTAAGATTATTGGATTAAATTTATTACTATGTTAAATGGTGAATTAAACTACGAAGAAGCAAACGAAAAACTTTGTTTATTTATTCAAAAACAATCCAAAAGGATTGAGAAGTTACGAACAAAATGTAGTGGGAATAATGGCTGCGGTCATAAGAAAGAAGATGTTTCTGAAGAAAATAAAAAAGGATAAAGAGAAGGTTTAACTAAACATTATTTGTGACTAAACTGCCTTACTCTTTTCCTTTTGAAAATATAAGAAAAGATGGTATTTATTAATTTATTTATTAACTAATAGGATGAATGTAGGTCGTCGCCAATTTGTAATTCCACCCATCTTTTCTTTTTTAAAATTTTAAATAATGCAACTAAAAAAAGGTAGTACAGGAGACTATGTCAAACAGCTACAATCTTCTCTTGGTATAAAAGCAGATGGCGTGTTCGGTGCAAACACTGAACAGGCAGTCAAAGAATATCAAAAAGAAAAAGGATTGGTAGCCGATGGCATAGTAGGACCAGCAACATGGGCTGAGATTAATAAGTGTAAATACAAACACACAAAAGAGCAAGTCTACGGTGTTATAGAAAAAAAAGGGTACAAGTGGTTTTATCAAGGAAGTTATGACTTGAATATTGTAGGTATAAGAAATTCATCTACTGATGGGAAGGTAACTAATCATTATGACGATTGCATAACTGTATCTTATAAAGTTTTTGATAAATGGTACTTTCATTGTTGGGCAGCTACTACTGATCCAGGGTTATATTGGATAGATAACCCAATGAATTCTAAAGGAGGTTGTGCCATATTAGTTCCTGGACAATATGAGGATGTATACAAGATTGACAAACACAGTGGGAAGTATGAAGCATTGTGTCAGAGGTTAGGTAAGGTTAAGGTATACAGAGATGGAAACAAAGATGATGTGTATGACTATGATGAAGATAGTATTCAAGATGGGTACTTTGGAATAAATATACACAGGTCTTCAGCATATAAAACATCTACATATATAAACAAATACAGTGCAGGGTGTCAAGTTTTTCAAGACCCTGATGACTTTGATGAGTTTATGGAGATATGTAGAAAAGCATCAGATGTATGGGGAAACAAGTTCACCTATACTTTGATTGAATCTTCGGACATAAAAAAATAATGAAATTATCTGCGACACATATAATTTTTATTATTCAGTCTATTTTGTTGTTAATATTATTTTTTATAATAATATTTAGAAAACAACCTGAGCCTTATATAAATTACAATAAGATCAGGATGAATATGCAAGAGACAATAAATGTATTGAAGTACGAGTTTGATCAGTTGCAAAATGAAAATAATGTTCTATATGAAAAAATAGATTCAATACGGTACTTGATTCCAGATAATAGAAAAAATTTGGAAAAAATATCAAAAGAAATAAATAAACTGAAAAATGCGTATACTATTACTAATTATAGTGACAGCAGTGATATTGCCCTTATCCGCAGATTGTCAAAATAAAGTGTGTGTTGAAAGGCATATTCTTGAAAAAGTTGCTAATCAACTTGATAGTTTTGAGATAGCTAAAAAGATACAGGTGCAATGTCAGAAGTTTAAAGATTCTTCTTTAATGATTATATCTACACAGCATACGTTGATAGATAATTTAGATGTAATTATTGGGAATCAGAAAATGCAGATAGGAAACTTAGAGCAAGTAGAAGTACAGTATACTGAGACATTGAAAGTGAGTGATGAGTATATAAAGAGTTTAAAGAAAGAAAAATTAAAATTAAAAACAAAATATACATTTTCCTTAATAGGAGGAGGTGTGCTAACAATTGGGCTAACAACAGCCTTATTAATAAGTTTATTTTAAAAATAATACAATGAAGTTAACTGATGACGAATTAAATTTAATTAAAGAACTAACATCAAAGTTAAACAATGCAAAAATTTTGCTTGGGGAATTGGATATGAAAAAGCATGAGATTTTTACTGAGTTAGATGTTTTAAAAGTTGAATTTAAAGAAAAAGAAAAAGAATTAATTTATAAATACGGATTGAACTCGTCTATTAATGTAGAGACTGGTGAGGTCACTAAAAAAGAATAACATGAGTAAAATAAGCGAGTATGGTAATGTAGATCCAGCAGCGTTTACTGATCAATTACTTGGAACAAATGTTGCAGGAAGTCCAGCTAATTCTACAAAAAACTTTACGTTGGCAAAAATTATTGAATTATTTAACGGTGGGGCTACTCCTACTGGAGCTACTCCAGCAGGACAAAAAGGAGAGATAAGAGTAGATAATACTTATTTATATGTATACACAGGGAGTGCGTGGAAGAAAGTACTTTTAAGTTTATTATAAAATGGATATAAGAAAGATATCTATAGGACCAGATTATAAATCAAGTATGAACTATGTAGTTGGGCAAAAAGTTTTAGGGGGCAACTATACCATACACCTTATCCAAGAGAGGGAAGGGACTTTAAAGATATGGATAGAGAAAGGTAACGAGGTTACACTTTGGAAATCTTTCAATGTAGCAATGCCATCTTCTATTGAGTATAATATAAACTTTTAATATGAAATCACCGTATAATTTTATAGTGAGACCTGTTGGGGGGAAGCGTTATGTTAATGAGAAAAAAATAGAAGATATTGATTTCATTATAAATGCTTCTGAAGAAAACCATAAGGCTTCCAATAGAATGGCTGAAGTTATAGAAGTTCCTATAGAATACAAGGGCGAAGTAAAGAAAGGAGATATACTCCTTGTGCATCACAATGTATTTAAGTACTACAATGATATGTACGGTAGAAAAAAAAGTGGAAAGAGTTTTTTGAAAGACGATTTATTTTTGGTTGACTCTGATCAGTTTTTTATGTATAAAAGAAAAGACCAGTGGAGGGCTTATGATAAATATTGCTTTATAAAGCCAATAAAAAAGAAAGTCAAGACGATTGATACCAACGACAAAGAAGAGCCGTTAATGGGGCAAATGATTTATCCTAATGGGTATTTAAAAAGCAAGGGAGCAACCGAAGGAGTAGTGGTGGCTTATAAACCTAATTGCAACTATGAGTTTAGTGTTGAGGGTGAAAGATTATACAGACTTTTTGACCATCAGATAACTATGGTTTTATGAAAGAAAAAAAAAGAAGGATAATAAGTGCAGGATATAAGGCAGTAGATGAATTAATAAAAATTGCAGAAGAAGAAATTATTAAACCTAATCCAGAAGATGATTTGGCAGCCGACAGATTAAAGAATGCTGCTGCTACTAAGAAGTTAGCCATATTCGATGCTTTTGCTATCTTAGATAAGATAGAAGAAGAAAACAATAAAATAGACTCTACTGTAAATATTGATAACAAAATAACTACAAACCAAGGATTTGCAGAACGAAGATCAAAATAAATTATTTTCTATAGTAGATGACTACATAGATAAGGCTGTGATAAAAAGAAAAAATCGCAGGCAATCTTGGGAGTATGGCTACAATAAAGAATATGATATCGTTGTAATATCCAAAGATGGGAAGATTGGTCAGATACTAAATATAAGAGGTCTATTGGTTGCACTTCCTACTACTCCAAAAGAATGTTACTCAAGGTCGCACTATCCTGAATCACAATATTGGGAAAGAGAAGAGCAGCCAAAAGAATTAACAAAAATAAACTCTATTTTCCAATGGAATACAATGCCTAACGATTTTAAATCTAAATGGGTTGGGTATATAGAGAATGAGTTTGACAATAGAGAGTACGGCTACTGGTTTATGAATAATGGTAAACCTACATACATTACAGGGTCTCACTATATGTATCTTCAATGGTCGAGCATTGACATAGGATACCCTGACTTTCGGGAGGCTAATAGAATCTTTTATATATATTGGGAGGCTTGTAGGGCTGACGATAGATGTTTCGGTCAAGTATACTTAAAAATCAGACGTTCTGGATTTTCATATATGTCATCATCAGAGTGCGTAAGTGTAGGTACACTAGCACGAGATGCACGTATAGGTATACTATCAAAGACAGGATCAGATGCTAAAAAGATGTTTACTGATAAGGTAGTTCCTATAGCTAGGAAGCTACCATTCTTTTTTAAGCCTGTGCAAGATGGTATGGATAGACCGAAGACAGAGCTTGCGTTCAGAGTCCCTGCCTCAAAGATTACTCGTAAGAATATGTATCAAGATAAATTAGATGATATTGAGGGGTTAGATACTACTATCGATTGGAAAAATACTGACGATAACTCTTATGATGGTGAAAAGATGTTATTACTTGCACATGATGAGAGTGGGAAGTGGTTAAAGCCTAACAACATTCTTAACAACTGGAAGGTTACAAAGACTTGTCTTCGACTAGGTAGAAAAATTATTGGAAAGTGTATGATGGGTTCTACCTGTAACTCAAAAGACAAGGGGGGCGGTAATTTTAAAAAGCTATATCAAGAATCATGCATTAGCAAGAGAAACAGAAACGGACAGACTAAGACAGGGTTATATAATCTTTTCATTCCTATGGAG
>TARA_R110002020_G_scaffold11340_7_pt1 | contig 10216 bp, 13 predicted proteins | sample TARA_R110002020 | Tara Oceans TARA_R110002020 (sample SAMEA4396489) | marine metagenome | biome: Westerlies Biome; feature: [MES] marine water layer (ENVO:01000295) within the mesopelagic zone...; material: water (ENVO:00002006), including particulate matter (ENVO:01000060) such...
GAGCACCTGGCGGGCGGTCATGCCATAGGCCCGGGCCGCCTCCAGCTGGCCTGGGGGGACGGCGCGCATGGCGCCATGAATGACATTGGTGGCAAAGGCGCCATAGACCAGGCCCAGCGAGACCGAGGCCAATAGCAGATATTCCGGCGTGCCGAGGAACCAGTTGGCCTCCTTGCAGGGCGGCCAGGCGGCCGACTGGGCGGCAATGGTATCGGGCGTGCAGACCTGGCTGGCCATGAACCACTCGACCGCCTGCTCGAAGGCCAAAGGGAAGAACAGGAAGAACAGGACATCGGGTACGCCGCGCACAATGGCGGAATAGGTGGAGCCGACAAGGCGCAGCGGCCAGAGGCGCGAATTCTTCAGCGTGGCCCCGGCGAGGCCGAACACCACGGCAAGGGCACCGCCGACGACGGCTGCAAAGATGGTGAATTGAAAGCTGGCATACCAGGTCAGATGCTTGCCATTGGTCAGATAGCTCAGCCAGAAGGCGATATCGTCGCTCATGGTCTGGTCCAAGCGGGCAAGAGGAAGGGCATAGCCGGGCTTTCGGGAAAGCCGGGGCGGGCGAACCCACCCCGGCGATAGTGATTACTCAGCGAAATAGGGACCGCGACCGTCAAACCACTGGGCGATCAGCTTGTCGACCGTGCCGTCCTGCTTGAGCGCTGTCAGCGCGTCATCGAACTTGGCCTTGAGTTCGGCCTCGTCCTTGCGCAGGCCACCGCCGACGCCATTGCCGATCATGACGTCCTCGCCCACGAATTCGAAAGCGCCGTTGGAGGCGGCAACCACGGGCTCAAGATAGGCGCCGTCGGCCAGGATGGTGTCGAGATTGCCGGCGCCGAGATCGGCCATGGCCTGATCGGCGGTGGTGAAGGAGACAACAGTATTGTTGGCGCCCAGATTTTCCTCGGCATAGGCGGCCTGGATGGTGCCGCCCTGGACACCGACGCGCTTGCCTTCGAGCGCGGTGGGATCAATGCCGGCGCCGGCAGCGGCGATGAACAGCGACGGATCGGGCGGGAAATAGTTCTGGGTGAAGTCGATGGTCTCGAGGCGTTCGTCGGTGATCGACATGCCGGCCATGATCACGTCATAGTTGCCGGCAAGCAGGTTGGGGATGATGGAATCCCAGTCATTGATGACGATCTCGCAGGTGAGTTCGGCCTTGGCGCAGATCGCTGCGGCCAGATCGATTTCGTAGCCCGCCGGCTTGCCGCTGTCATCGAGGAAATTCCAGGGGGCATAGGCGCCCTCGGTGGCGATGCGCACGGTTTCCTGGGCCTGGGCAGCAGTGCCCAGCGCGACGAGCGCTGCGGCGGCCAGAATGAACTTTTTCATCGGATACTCCTTGGTTTGTTACGCTTGCAGACGCCCGCGGGCGGGCCTTGTCGCCTAATCGTGGTTGGCGGCATTGAGAAATTGTCTGAGACGGGGTGATTTTGTGGCGCCGAACACCTCTTCGGGGGTGCCTTCTTCCTCGATGGCGCCCTGATGCAGGAAAATGACGCGGTCGGAGACCGAGCGGGCAAATTCCATGTCATGGGTCACCAGCACCATGGTGCGGCCCTCATCGGCCAGCACCTTGATGACGCGGAGCACTTCCACCTCGAGCTCGGGATCGAGCGCGGAGGTCGGCTCGTCAAACAGCATGACGCGCGGATTGATGCAGAGCGCCCGGGCAATGGCGGCACGCTGCTGCTGGCCGCCGGAGAGCTGGGCCGGATAGGCATCGGCCTTTTCGGCAATGCCGACCTTGGCCAGCATGGCGCGGGCGGCCTGCTCGACTTCGGCGCGGGCGCGCTTCTGCACGATCAGCGGCGCTTCCATGACATTTTCGAGAATGGTGAGATGCGCCCAGAGGTTGAAGCTCTGGAACACCATGCCCAGCTCGGAGCGGATGCGGCGAATCTGCTGCTCGTCGCCAATCTGGCGCTGCGGCCCGGTGCCGCGCAAGACGATCTCCTCGCCATCAATGCTGACCGTGCCGCTATCGGGGATTTCAAGCATGTTGATGCAGCGCAGCAGCGTCGACTTGCCCGAGCCGGACGAGCCGATGAGGGAAACGACCTCGCCCTCGCGGGCGGAAAAGGAGATTCCCTTGAGGACTTCGAGCGTGCCGAAGGATTTGTGCAGATCGCGGATAGTCACGACCGGCAATTTCTGTCCAACTGTCGCCTGCGCTTGCGCCATGCTTATCCATTGCCTGCGGGAGCAGGCGCCTTCCTGACGGGTGACTGCCGTTTTTTAAGGCTGACAATCTTGACCGCCTGCAACAAAAGCAGAAGCGGCGCAGATAGCAAGCGCGAATTGGCCATAGCAAGCCGGTGTTGTCTATTGTATCGCCTAAGCGGGCGGCTGCGGGATGGTATTGATGTTCTTTGCATTGTCGAAAGTCTTCTGGCTGGTGGCGCAGCCGATCAGCCTGAGCATGCTGCTGGTCGCGGCCGGCCTGATGCTGACGGGCCGGCGCCGCCGGGTCTGGGGCCTGTGGGTAGGCGGCGCGGGTCTGGCGATCCTGGTGGTGTGCGCCTGCACCAATCTGGGCATGGTGCTGATTGCGCCGCTGGAAGGCCGGTTCGAGCGGCCGGGTGTGCTGCCGGCGCAGGTTTCGACCATCATCATGCTGGGTGGCGCAACCGATGGGCCGGTGAGCAGCAGCCGCGGCATCAGCGAGCTGACCGAGGCGGGCGACCGGGTGCTCGAAACGCTGCGCCTGGCCGAGCTTTTTCCCACGGCGCGGGTGGTGCTGACCGGCGGGTCGGGCAGGCTGGGGGGCGATGCGGAATCGGAGGCGTCGATCGCGTCCCGCCTGCTGCAGGCGCTGGGCGTGTCGCCGGAGCGGCTGGTGCTCGAGGAGGCCTCGCGCAATACCGACGAGAACGCCCTGCTGACCAACCGCCTGGTGGCGGGCGATAATGGTGCGATGGTGCTGGTCACCTCGGCCTATCACATGCCGCGATCGGTGGGGCTGTTCAGGCAGGCGGGGCTGGCGGTGATCCCCTGGCCGGTGGACTATCGCAGTACCGTCGCACCTGGACTGGCGCTGGATATCGACAGCCCGCTGCGCAATGTCGTCACGATCAGCGTGGCGCTGCGCGAGTGGATCGGCCTGCTCATCTATGCCGCGACCGGACGGATCGCGACGGTCTTGCCGGGGCCGGAGCTGACAGGGTCGGAATAGGCCGGGCATAAAAAAGGGCCGGGAAAACCCGACCCTTCAAAGGCATTATGACGGGGCTCAGGCGGCGGCGCGCGAGCCTTCGTCGAAGAACAGCGCCTGGCTGATCAGGGCCTTGACCATATCGGGGTTGAACGGCTTGGTGACGAGGAAAGTCGGCTCAGGCCGCTCGCCGGTCAGCAGACGCTCGGGGAAAGCGGTGATGAAGATCACCGGGACCGAATGGGTGTTGAGGATATCGTTGACCGCGTCGATGCCCGAGCTGCCATCGGCGAGCTGGATATCGGCCAGGATCATGCGCGGCTGGGTCTTGGCAAACATGCTGACCGCTTCCTTATGGGTGCGGGCAACGCTGACAACCTTATGGCCGAGACTTTCGACGAGCTGTTCGATATCCATCGCGATGAGTGGCTCATCCTCGATGATCATGATCTCGGTGGCCACCTGACGGGAGATTTCCATGGATGCCTCTTCAATGAGCGTGGAAAAATCCTTATCGCTGACGCCAAGGATTTCGGCTGCCTGAGGGTAAGTGAAACCCTCAACGGCGACGAGCAGGAAAGCCTGACGCGGGCGCGGGGACAAATTGCCCAGATTGTTGGCGGCGCGCTTTTCCCAGGCGTAAGTCGAAATCGGCTCGGGAACTTCGACAGCCGATGTGGAGAACAGGGCGGAGAACAGCTTGTAAAGCGCGATGCGGTCATTGCTCGCATGGGGAAACAGCGAGATATCCGCGATCAAGGTCTCCAGGGTGGCGGCGACATAGGCATCGCCCGACGTCTGCGACCCGGTTACGGCCCGGGAAAATCGCCGCAGATATGGCAAATGCGGCGCGATCCGCGTAGACAAAGTCATTAATGGCACTCCAAGTGACGCTGCAAGCTCGTGGACACACGAAGTTTACAAAACGGCCTGCGCCGACAAAAGTTCCCGCGAATGCGGAACTTTTTTGACGGGAGCGCATTTAGCCACCAAATAGCAACGTTTCAATCGATGGGACGGTCTCGTTCACAATGAAAAAGGACAAATCTTTGACTCAGCAACCGATGCGAACGCAGACGGCGCGGGCAGAAGACGGGCTGGGTCCGAATACGGATATCGGCGCGCGATTGCGGGCGCTTTATGGCGCGGTGCAGGATGAAGGCGTGCCTGAGCAATTGCTCGATCTGCTCGAAAAGCTCGACACTGCCGAACAGCAGCAATCCAGCAAGCCGGGCACACCCCGCGAGGGGAAGTAATATTATGACCGAAGCGTCGACACCGGCCGCCGAACCTACTTCTTTCAAGCGCGAAATGCTGGCTACCCTGCCCAGCCTGCGGGCCTTTGCCGTGTCGCTCACCGGCAAGCATGACAAGGCCGACGACCTGGTGCAGGACACGGTGATGAAGGCCTGGGCCAAGCAGACCAGCTTCGAAATGGGCACCAATATCAAGGCCTGGCTCTTCACCATTCTGCGCAACGAATTCTACAGCCAGATGCGCAAGCGCGGGCGCGAAGTGCAGGATAGTGACGGCGCATTTACCGAGCGGCTGTCGGTGCATCCGGCCCAATATGGCTCCATGGACATGCAGGATTTCAAGAAGGCCCTCGGCCAGTTGCCCGACGACCAGCGCGAAGCGGTGATCCTGATCGGGGCTTCGGGGTTTTCCTATGAGGAGGCTGCCGAGATCTGCGATTGTGCGGTTGGCACGATGAAGAGCCGGGTCAGCCGCGCCCGGACGCGGCTACAAGAGATTTTGCAGATTGTCGGGGAGACCGATTACGGTCCCGATGCGGTTTCCGCGCAGGTAACGACGCATAACCATTCGTTTTAGGGGCCGGGCGCCAGCGCCGCCGCGACCGCGCGGTGAAAATCGTCCTCGATCATCGGTTTGATAATGACAGGGGCGCCCGGAAAATCGGGGTGCCCCTGCTGCATTTTGTTGTCCATGGTGCTGAGAATGACGGCAATGCCGGCGTCACGCAGGCCATGCAGCAGGGGCCCGACATGGTCGGGCTGATGGCCGAGATCGACGATGGCCAGGCTGATGCTGGGCCAGAGGTGCTCATGGTCGCGCGCTTCCAGTGGTGAGCGGGCAAACAGCATCGGGCCAGTCATCAAGGTTTCGAGCATGCGCTGGATATCGAAAGCGACGAGGAATTCCGCCTCAACGATGAGGACTTTGTGGCCGGTAAGCATTGCGGGTTCCCAGATAAAGCCAGTGGGATGCGCGGAAATGGCGGAAACGTCATTTAACTTTGACATGTCGGAACCGGCCGGCAGTGATCGCGTTGGTTTGCAGACAAATCCCGTTCAAGGTTGCATGCGACGTGAGTGTAGTTCTTCCGACCTCGGGCCGGCGCGTCCCCTGCGAGCAGTGCCCCCTGCGTGCCATGCCGAATTTCCGGGAATTTGAGCCGAAGGAACTGCGCTTCATCTCGTCGTTCAAGACCGGCGAGCTGGTGGCGGAAACCGGGGCAACGCTGCTGTCGGAGGGGGCGCATAGCTCCCACCTCTATACGCTGCTATCGGGCTGGGCATTTCGCTACAAACTGCTGGCCGATGGCCGACGCCAGATCCTCAACTACATGCTGCCTGGCGATCTGGTGGGGTTGCAGGGGTCGCTGACCGGCGAGATGGACCATTCGGTCGAAGCGCTGTCGACGCTTGTCCTCTGCGTGTTCCAGCGCGACCGGCTCAACGAGCTGTTTCAAAATCATGCCGGGCTGGGCTTTGACATTACCTGGCTGGCCGCCCGGGAAGAACGCATGCTGGACGACCACCTGCTAAGTCTGGGGCGCCGTACCGCCGTGGAGCGCGCCGCCTATCTGCTGGCGTTCCTGCATCAGAGGGCCGCGTCGGTCGGCAATATGCTGGATCGCAATATTGTTCTGCCCATTACGCAGCAGCATGTGGCCGACACGCTGGGCCTGTCGATCGTGCATACCAACAAGACGTTGCGCAAGCTGGCGGAACGGGGCTTCATCCGCTGGCTGGACCGGTCCTGTGAAGTCGTCGATGTCGATGGGCTGATGCGGCAGGCCTCCTGGGAAGGCCTGCCCAAGGGCCGCCGGCCGCTGATATGAGCATGGTCCTGGATGCACAGACGGGCTGGCTGCTTGGCATAATCCTCGTGGTTTTGGCGCTTGGCGGCGCCCTGGTCTGGCGCCAACAGCGGCAGATCGGGGAGCTGGCGGGCCAGCACGCGCGTCTGCGGGAGGAAAACGCGGCCCTCAACACCAGTCTGGCCGAGCGGACCGCGGCGCTTCGGGACAGGCAAAGGCTGGCCGAGGGCGAGCAGGAGCGGCTCGAGGCGCTGTTGCAGGACACCAGCCACCGGATCGGCAATTCGCTGGCAACGGTCTCCTCGCTGCTGGGCCTGCAGATGCTGCGCAGCCCGTCGGCGGAGGTCAAACAGGCGCTGGAGGCCGCGCGGTCTCGCGTGCATGCCATTGCCTCGACGCATCGCCGGCTGCGGCTCGGCGATGACCTGCAAACCGCCAGTGCTGACGAATTTCTGGACGCCGTGCTGGAAGACATGGCCCGGACGACGGCGAGCAGCGCGGTGGCGCTGGTCAGCGAAGTCGACGCCATCCCGATCAGTGCGCGCGACGCGACGACATTGGGGATCCTGATCGGGGAACTGGTGAGCAATGCGCACCGGCACGGTTTCCCGGCCGGCCGGGTCGGGCGCGTGCTGGTGCGCCTGCAGCGCGACAGTGGCGGCATGCCGGTATTGTCGGTTGTCGATGATGGCGTGGGCATGGAGAGACTACTCGCCGCGGGAGAGGGCGGTCTGGGCTCGGTGATCGTCAAGCAATTGGCGCAGCAGTTTGGCGGCGTGCCGCACTATGAGCGCAGCCAGGCTGGTGGGCTTGCCGTCAGCATTGCCCTGCCCGGGCTCGTGCGGGAGCCGGCCGACGGCTAGACAAAGCGGATGGCGTTGAGGCCTGCCTGGTGATCGCAGGAGGGCGTGTGTCGGCCCGGCAATTCGGCCCGGCGCCAAGCCGGTTGCGCGCGGCCGGCCAGGGCCGCCGCAAGAGTTTGCGTTTATCTGGGAACCGAATGGGCGCGCGCGGCGTTTCTTGTGACGTCCGGCCGAATTGGGTACTGGTCGGATGAATTTGGTTATGCAGGACGCAACGTGACAGATAATGGGGCTGCACTGCCGGGGCCGGTCTTGGCAGCTGTGACGGACAAGAAGCGCTTGGACGTCGTATCGGCATTTCGGACTCCGGATGGTGAAGCTGACGTCGATTTCGATCGGCTGAGCCGCACCGCTGCGCATATTTTCGGAACCGACATTGCCATCATCGCCGTGGTGGATGCGGAACAGACATGGTTCCGCTCCTGCATCGGGCTGGAGGAGATGACCGGCAGCCGGACGGATGTGGCATTTTGTGCGCATACCCTGGCCGTGCCGGAAACGGGCACTCTGGTGGTGCTCGATGCCCGGCAGGATGACCGGTTCCGCGACAATTCCCTGGTCACGTCCCACCCCTTCGTGCGTTTTTATGCCGGTGCGCCGATCCTGGTTGCCGGCCAGAAGATCGGCTCGCTCTGCGTGCTGAGCGACAAGCCGCGCGCTGCAGTCGATCCGGCCATGCTCGAGCAGCTCAGCAATCTGGCGGGTGTCGCCGGCGCCCTGTTTTCGCTCAAGGAAGAGGCCAGGGTGCGCGCCCGGACAGCGGCCGCTCTGCTGCGCGAGGAATGGCGCCACGCGCTGACGCTTGAAGCGGGCAAGGTGGGGAGCTGGGTCTGGGACATTCGCACCGGCGAAATCGCCTGCAACGAAATGTTCCGGCGCATGTATGACCTGCCCGAGACCGGGACGATCCAGCTGCAACAGGTGCTCGATGCCACCCATCCCGCCGATCTGGCCACGGTTGAGGCGGGCATTGATGCCAGCCTGCGCGAGGGTGTCGACTATGCGGCGGAAGCGCGCGTCGCCCGTACCGGCCGCTGGCTGACCATGCGCGGTCGCGTCTATCAGCGCGACACCGAAGGCAAGCCGCTGATCATGATGGGCGCCAGCACCGATATTACCGAAAGCAAGCAATCAGCCGATCAGACCCGGCTGCTGCTGCGCGAGCTCAATCACCGGGTCAAGAATACGCTGGCGATGATTCAATCGGTGGCGCGGCAGACAGTGCGCCAGAACCCCGATCCCGAGGCCTTTATCGAGGCGTTTTCCGGCCGGCTGCGGACGATTTCGGCCGCTCATGTGCTGCTGGCGGATCGCGACTGGGCCGGGGTCCAGCTCGATGAGATCATTGCCGCCCAGCTCGGCGAGAATTTCCGCAATAATCCACAGCGCGCCGAAGTGGTGGGCGAAGACGTTATGCTGCCCGCCGATCATGCGCTGGGCCTGGGATTGATCCTGCATGAGCTGACCACCAATGCACACCGCTATGGCGCGTGGTCGAGCCAGGGGGGCATTGTCAGCCTTACCTGGACGTTTCAGGAGAGCCCGTCTCGCGGCCTGACGCTTAAATGGCGGGAACGCGGCGGTCCCCTGGTTTCTCCCGCACAGGAGCACGGGTTGGGGGCGCGTCTGATCCAGCGCAGCCTCGCCAAAGTGCTCGATAGCGAAGTGAAGCTGGAGTTTCGTCCCGAGGGCGTGGCGGCCGATGTCTGGCTGCCCCTGCCGGCCGAGCCCGCCTAACAGGCGGGCCCAGCACCGATATCAGAGGTCGTCGTCATCGCTGCCGCCACCATTGGTGACGATCAGATAGGCGGCAATGGCGGCCGCGGGCAGGCCCAGCGTCCGCAAGAGCGGCGAGCGCAGCAGCATGGGCAACGCGGCCATCGCCGCCGTGGTCATGAAGGCGCCGGCCTCGCTTGAGCGGCGCTTCTGCACCAGTTCGCGCTTGCGGCGCCCTTCGCCAATGCGGGCACCCGCATAGACGGCCAATGCCAGAAGCAGAAATGCCCCCGCAAAGATCAGCGAGGCGTAAAGCGGGCCAACCTCCTGGGCGAGCGCGATATAGCCGGCGGCCACCAGGAAGCCGGCACCAAGCAGGCCGAGGACGATGATAATGGCATTGATGATCACCGCGCGCTTGATGCGCCCGGTGAGATGGTCAACCTCGAGACCGAGAAGACTCGCCAGCGGTCCAAGAAAATTCATGGCGCTCAGTGCCGCGACAGCAGGGCCAGAACGTAACCAATGCCAATGGCGGTGGCGACGGCAGTCAGGGGCTTTTCGCGGATCGTATCCTTGAGCTGCTTTTCCATGACGCTGGCCTGATCCTGCACGTCTTCGATCACGTGCTGGCCCTGGCGCTGGATATGGCGCAGTTCGCTGCGGGCCGTATCGGTGGCATCCGAAACCTTCTCGCTGCTCAGCTTGGACAGGGTGGCGGCAATGGCCTTGAGATCGGCCTGCAACTGCGAAACCTGGTCTTCAAGCTTTTCCTCGCGCGGGGTGCTGTCGGCACGCGCGGCGCGGCTGCGGGCTGCGGGCTTGGTGCGGTTGGGGGCAAGATCGGGTGTGGTGGCCATAGGACGCTCCTGTTTTCAATATTCCCATAACGCTGCAATAGCGCAAGCAGTTCCGCAACGGGGCAAACGGCAGAAAAAAGCACCCCGAGACGCAAAAGGCGCATCGGGGTGCTTTGAGACGGCGCGGTGTGGCGTGCCGGCCTTGGGGCTAGATATTGCCCATCAGGGCCAGGATGATGACGATAAGGAGCACGGCGCCCAGGATGCCCGAGGGGAAATAGCCGTAGCTGCGCGAATAGCCCCAGGTGGGAAGCGCCCCGATCAGTGCCAAGATCAGGATGATGATGAGAATTGTACCCAAGCCCATGGTCGTTCTCCGTTATGCAATGGTCATGATGAAAGTGACGCTAGAGGATGGCGAGCATCAGGCCGGTGATGGCGGCGATGATCAGCAAGGCCGGCGCCGAGGCCTTCAAGACATCGCCGTAATGGGTCTGGCCGTCATAGCCTTCCGTCCATACCATTGCCGTGCGGCCGGCATGTTCGAGTGTGTCACGGTCGATATTGGTCAATGCTGCCTCCACCCTTACCGAGCGCTGAGGCGGGG
>TARA_R110002020_G_scaffold220972_2_pt1 | contig 10211 bp, 10 predicted proteins | sample TARA_R110002020 | Tara Oceans TARA_R110002020 (sample SAMEA4396489) | marine metagenome | biome: Westerlies Biome; feature: [MES] marine water layer (ENVO:01000295) within the mesopelagic zone...; material: water (ENVO:00002006), including particulate matter (ENVO:01000060) such...
CCCATGACCAGGAAGCCCTTTTCCTGAGTCCTTGATCTCTATAGATCGCTTGAAAAGCGACTCAATCAGATCCCCATAGGTGCCTGCAATAATGATAATCCCAGCTATGACTAGCCACTTCCAATCATCAATAACGTGGAAATACCGCGTTAAGATGAAAGCAACTCCTATTGCTGAAAATGCGCCACCCAAAAATCCCTCCCAGGATTTCTTCGGTGAGACACGCTCGAATAACTTAGTCTTACCAAATTTTGTTCCCGCAAAGTATGCTCCCGTATCACTTGCCCAAAGAATCAATAGGCAGCCAATAATGATCTCATAATTATAGGTAGCATCCACTGAGAATACTGCAAGATTTAGCAGTGAAAACGGTACAGCGACATAGAAAAGACCCAAAAAAGTATAGGCTACACCAGTGAAAGGTTTTTTGTCAGTTTTACGATAAAGCTTTATAAAAAAGGTGAGTGAGACAATAGGGAAGATCAGAAAGAAATAGTTACTGGAAAGATGCTCTTGCTCAACCAAAAAGGTTAAACAAAAAATCATCAGGCCTAGAAATGTCCCAAAACTCTTCAACGGCAGCATTCCATCTAGCCCACTGAGTTTATAAAACTCCATTTGGGAAAAACCAAGAATTCCTGCAAACACCAAAAAATAAGTATATTCGGAATAGATGCATCCACCCACTATCACCAATGCTCCAAACAATCCTGTAATGGCTCTTTGACCTAGATTACTGTAATTATTGATACTAAAACGTGATCTCATTCTGGATTAGGTTATTCGCCGGTATCATATTTTCTCGCTGTACATGTACCTCGTAGTTTCCGAAAATCTGATAGACCGTTTCCTTTTTATTCAATACGACAGCTTGTATCTGGTGCTCTTCCAATACTCCTTTCACGATTTCAGCTCTCACTTGCTGAGCACTTTCAAATACCTTGATCCAGTTTTCCATTGGGTTTATTTATTTTCTTAAAGTAATAGATTCCAGCCACAAGAACCAATAATCCTATAATAGCAGCAGGATATGACACCGTGTCTGTTGACTCCATATCAAAATCTATCATTCCTTGATTAGCCGCATATACCATCAATACAGTCACCGTATTATTTAAAATATGGGCTAAGATAGGATACGTAAGACTTCCGGAATAATAATAAAGGTAACCAAACATACCTCCTAAAAATAAACGGGGAAGAAACCCGTAAAATTGAAGGTGAATTGCTGAAAAAATAAAAGCCGTCACCCATACACCGGCGTGACCATTCCCTGTATATAAATGCATCTTTGGCTGGATAAGACCTCTGAAAAACATTTCTTCACCTATTCCAGCTAGAATTCCAATGACTAAAATACCCATTAGTAGCTCTGGTATAGTCTGAAAATCGGTGAGGTATTTAGTCATCTCCATTAACTGGGTCTCCATTTCTTGCATCCAAATCTCGAGGCCAGAAAAAGCCTCCGGAAGAACCAATTGAGAGTTCCAATAGACTAACAGCCCATTGAAAAGCATACCTCCTACTGCGATCAGAAAGACCAACCCCGCACCTTTAGCATTAAATCTCGGTAATTGAATTTCCCAATGCAGGTCCGCATTATCTATAAAATGAGTAATCACATAGGCTGCCAGCCAAAAACCAATTCCAGAACCAATTCCTTGAACAAAAAACATGGCCATGCGCCCATTATTAGCGGCATAATCACCTGTCATAAGCCCCATTATCTCTTCTATTGTGATATTAAATAGAAAAGGCGCAACAGCTAAAGCAATTACTTGAAGCACTACTAATACTCCCAAACCCACTAAAACAATGACTACCAGGGACAAAAGCCAACTCTTCCTCTTGGCAATTTCTGATTCCGTTTCGTATATCTCCATAATTGAGGTAAATTTACGCGCAAATTTAAAATAAGAAGTGGTTAAGATAGGAAACTTGGAGTTAGGGGACTTCCCATTGTTGCTTGCACCAATGGAAGATGTGAGCGATCCACCGTTTAGAGCAGTATGCAAAGAGAACGGTGCAGACCTTATGTACACGGAATTTATCAGCTCGGAAGGATTGATTCGTGATGCTGCAAAGAGTGTGGCCAAGCTGGACATTTTCGATTATGAAAAGCCAATTGGCATTCAAATCTTTGGAAATGAGATCGAATCTATGCGTGAAGCAGCAGCAATCGTAGAAGAAGCAAAACCAGACATTCTAGATATCAATTATGGCTGTCCAGTAAACAAAGTTGCATGCAAAGGCGCTGGAGCGGGGATACTTCTTGATATCGATAAAATGGTCTCCATGACTGCGGAGATCGTAAAAGCTGTAAACATTCCAGTTACAGTGAAAACTAGACTCGGCTGGGATCAAAACACCATCCGTATCGTGGAAGTGGCTGAACGTCTCCAAGATGTAGGAATTCAAGCAATCAGCATTCACGCCCGTACCAGAGCTCAAATGTATAAAGGCGAAGCAGATTGGAGTTATTTGAATCTGGTTAAAGACAACCCGCGTCTTCACATTCCTGTTTTCGGAAATGGGGATATAGACACTCCTGAAAAAGCGCAGGAATACAAAAACAAATACAACGTGGACGGCATGATGATCGGTCGTGCATCTATTGGATACCCCTGGATCTTCAATGAAATCAAGCATTTCTTAGCTACTGGAGAAAAGTTAGCTGCTCCTGGATTGGAGGAAAGGATTGCTGTCGCAAAGAAGCATCTGGATTTCTCAGTAGAATGGAAAGGCCCAAAACTTGGGATTCTCGAAATGAGAAGACATTACACCAACTATTTCCGAGGAATGCCAAACTTCAAACAGTATCGTACTGAAATGGTAACAGCAGAAACTTACGAACATGTGTGCGAAATTCTAAATCAAGTTTCTGACGTCTATGCAGATCACGTTTTTTAGGAGAAAGTTGAAAAGTGGTAAGGTTGAAAGGTTCTCTTCAATCTTACCACTTTTCTATTTTTTGTCTCTTAAACTTTTTACCCTCTGACTCTATTTTTCGAAACAAATATTCTTTGGTTTTGCTTCCTTTGCAATGCAGACAATTCTCTGCCAACGCCAATGTCCACTACCACCAACGATAGCAATCTCAAAAACTGGGGTTTACTTATTCTGTTGTCTCTAATCTGGGGCAGCTCATTTATCTTGATCAAGCGAGGATTGGAAGTTTTCTCCCCAGGAGAGGTTGGAGCTTACAGAATTGTGGCTGCGGCAACTTTCCTCCTGCCACTTTCCATTCCTAGGATTAAAAATCTGGACAAAAGCCAAATCAAAAATCTCATAATTGTGGGATTGGTAGGTAGCTTCATTCCTGCGTTCCTTTTTGCCAAAGCTCAGACTCAACTCAGTAGCTCACTTACGGGCGTTCTGAATGCCCTTACGCCTCTCGCAGTAGTTGTCATAGGAGCTTTATTCTTCAATTCAAAAATTACAAGACGTAATGGAATTGGTCTTGCAATCGCTTTTATCGGTGTATTTATTTTAGTAACTGTGAAGGAAGGTTCTGGATTTGGAGCATTCACCGACATCAACTCCTACGCATTTTTCGTACTCTTGGCCTGTGTCTGCTATGGATTCAATCTGAACATCATCAAGTACAAATTTGTAAAGCTAAAACCGATTGAGATCACTGCAATATCCTTATTGATGGTCTTGCCAATGGCATTAGTTTACTTGATGGCTGGCACACAGTTTTCCTATAAAGTAGTGAATATGGATGGGGCAATCCTAGCGCTGGGATATGTAACTTTACTGGGAGTGATGGGTACTGCTATCGCATTGATTATTTTCAATGTGATGGTAAAAACAGCTACACCAGTCTTCGCTGCTTCTGTGACATATATTATCCCAATTGTGGCAATTTTCTGGGGAGTACTTGATGGAGAAGTATTGCTTCTAGGACACTACATCGGTATCGTAGCTGTAATTATTGGAGTTTGGTTTGGTAATAGAAAGAAAATAATTCAATCCTGACCCTTCGCATCAAAGGCTTTCTTCTCTTTTTTACTCATTTCGGTAGTGACTATCTCTTCAGGATAAGCCACCTCCACTTTTTGCGTTTCAGGAAAATCTGACTGCCCTTCCTTAAAAACGAATTTCATGGGCTCGAGTAAGTACTTCAACTTGCCCTCCTCATCTTTTATAGGTTTCATATTGACTAATCGCACATGCAAACCTGAATTATACTCCTCCCCAGCCGACTCAGCGAGCACGTCTCCAGGAAACACTTCTTGCCCAACTTTCACTTTTTGACTTCCCGGCCGCAAAACCATTATTTTAGTCAATGATCCATCGTCATGAAATAACTCAATGAAATTCTCAGACCTGTCATAGTCCAGATTTTGCTTCTCGTCGTATTGCTCCATGCTAATTGCTGAAACTACTCCTTTTCGTGGCGCAAGAATCTCCGTAGGCAAATCAAATCTAAAGGAAATACCCACGTAGTCTGTATTCTCTTCCTGTGGCTGAAGACGGTTTTCAATATGCGTCATACGAATAGCTGAAGCTAGCGTACCTTCGGGAAGTGGAATGAGATACAACGGCTCAGAACGCGATTTGGCAAAGTAATCTCCCTTGATGAAGGAATAGGTATAACTAATACTTGTACTCTGACCTTCCGTTCTCCGCTTCAACGTGGACACTTTGGATCTGCCAGGCCTAGCGACGACCAAACCAGATGATCCAATAGGAAGCACATTGTTGTGGGCTGTCACATCGACCAAAACAGTATAGGGTAATCTTTCGGTATTAGTCGCATACAACTCAATATCCCCATCGCTATTCCACTCAGTCTCTATGGTAATTTGAGAGAAAGTAGTATGACTGGAAAACAAAACAATGAGGAGGAATACAATTGACCGCATAGAAAGAAAGTTTAAAAACAGCTAGTTGAAACTATTAAAATAATACAGTTCCTAAAATAGTGTTTTTATAAGCATGTCTCAAACTAAAGATAGAAAAGATCGAAGCTTGTTTTGTACACCGCTACCTCACTTCATCCGCTCCCGCCATGCAAATGCCAACTTAGGTAATTGTTGGTAACTGTTGATTCCAGCTTTTACGCCTTGAGTTTTTAGAAACACATCATTCGTTTTTCTGCTTAACTCCAAAGAATAGGCTTTGATCGCTTCACTTGCTTTTCGAAGGGAAATCATATCATTTCGGATTCCAGGATCCAAGGTTTTCACCCAGATTTTATACTCTTCCGGAGCCATTCGGTAGAAATCCGAAATCTGATAATTCAATAATCGGAGCTGACCTGAATAGCCAAGCAGTGGATCATCAGAATTGGTACAAATCACCCAGGCAATAAAGTTGGCCTCACCTTCATCGGTAACACCATAGCTGTGTGCCATCTCGTGGGCTACTGTAAAAGGCTTCTCTAAGGCATGCAAGGTTGGATCGATGTAGCTTTCCCCGGTAAAAGGAAAATAGATGCCCAAGATCCCCATTTTACGCATAAAGCCAGGTGGTGGAAACAGCTTTGTCCGTGGACGACCTGTGAAATTCAAACCCATCATGTCTAGGTTGTCAGCAATGTTTGCCCGCACTAACTTTTCCAAATCTGGATAGGCAAGAATCTCCTCAATAGCCGTAGTATCACGAGTGATCGCATTCCGGTATTGCTGGGCTAGGCGCTGGGTAATGAGCACTTCGGTTTTCAACTCATCCAAATTCATGGCTCGCGGACTGAGGTTGAGTTGCTTTACGATAGGAGTACGTTGGTAATTGAAACCCCAGAGGAATAGGAAAAAGAAAATCAATGCGCCAATTCCATTTGCAAATGCACGCAAGGAATAGAGAACTCTGTTTTTCCAGCCGATTTTTTTGCGAAGCTTATAAAGATAAAAGCCAAGAATCAGCATCACGGACACTATAAACAAATAAACGCTGGGAAAAGGCAGTCTTCCCAGCGTCAAATCAATAACATTCCGGATCCCCGGAAAGAAAATTCTCGAATAAATATCGTCAGTTGCTTCAGGATTTTGAGCTGCCAAATAACGTATCCCCAAAGCAATAACTCCAAGAATCGCCCAAGACCAATCTCTCTTTCCCATAAAAAACCAACTTAAACTCCTTCTGCTACCACTTCCTTCACTTCAGGAAGCATTCTTGTCAGTAGATTTTGAATCCCGGCTTTCAGCGTCACTGTGCTCGAAGGACATCCTGAACATGAGCCTTGCAACTGTACCTTCACCACACCCTCATGGAAGGAATGGAAAACAATCGCACCACCATCTTGCTCTACTGCCGGACGGATGTACTCATCCAGAATTCCTTTGATTTTTTTCACCACTTCAGAATCATTCTCATCGAAAAGCGGATCTTTTTCAAAAGCAACTGGAACTGGCGCTTTGCCTGCTTCCAGGTATTGCTTGATATGATCACGGACGATTCCTTGGATTTCCGCCCATTCTACGGACTCTGACTTAGTCACTGTCACAAAATTGGAAGCGATAAAAACACGCTCTACAGCTGCGAAATTAAACAATTCCAGCGCGAGAGGACTGATCTTCGCACCTTCTGCATCTGGAAAATCAAAACTCACTCCCTCATCTACCAACATAAAGTTGGCTACAAACTTTAGGGAATTCGGATTAGGATTAGCCTCCATGTAGAGGTGAACAGGTCTTGCTTGTGCTTGTAGCATGGTATTCTTGATTTTTGTTTAGAAAACCGATTTGCTGACATTAAGTTCCAGCAAATCGGTTTTTCATTTCAAATGTACTTATTTGAATGGATGTCCAATCATGCACCTCCTCCATGGTCTGTGTCACATAGACCTGTTAAAGTTGGCGCGAAAGTCTGTAGCAATAGACTTGTCGAACTACGAATGGTGAGTTATCAAATTACTTGAAAGGATGACCAGTCGCTGCGTACCAGATACCGCCGTAGAGATGCTTCAGGAAAACATCATCCTCCCAAGCAGAATCCACATGGCCCAATGCTGTGTAGAATACTCTTCCACCTTCGAACTCATGATACCAAGCCATCGGGTGATTATCACCATTTCCTTTAGACACTTTATAAGTGCTTTCGTCAGCTTTGATCAGGACCTTCAAATCAGGATTGATGTCTTTGTATTCATATAATTCGTCAGTCCACATCCAGTTTTTAGGTAGATGCCAAGTGGAAGGATGATTCTGATCCACTACTTCAAGACGTAAGGTTTGCTGAGCTGGGTGGGACAAAAAGTAAGCACCCATCATCTTATTATACCAAGGCCATTGATATTCTGAATCAGCCGCCGCATGCACACCTACTACTCCTTTACCAGCTTGAACGAATTTCTGGAGAGAAGCCTGAGCCTTTTCATCAAATATAGTCCCGGTTGTACTGATCAAAATTAACACATCGTACTTCATCAAACTTTCTTCTTCCAAGACTTTAGGGTCTTCAGAAGTATACACGCTGAATACCTGCTTTTCTCCCATTTTCTTCATTGCAACTACTGCATTGGGAATAGATTGATGGCGAAAACCAGCTGTTTTGGTGTAAACCAATGCTTTGAATTGCTGAGCAGATGCTAGGACAGCAATACTGAAAACCAGCGATAGTGTGAGAAATGTACGTTTTAGGGTCATAGGATTTGAGTTGTTGGGTTATTTAATTTTGTTAATTGAACATTGAATTTATTACTTGAGCTTTGATTATTGCTAATAATATTCTTGCCTTTTTTTTAAAAAAAGCTACTTCGAAGATGTCTAACACTTAAAACAATGCTACATCGGTCATCCGTCTTCCAGCCAAAATTTTACTTGATCATTTCGAATTTCTCTCCAGCCTCTTTTCTGGAAAAGGCATTAAAGTGCCACCATTCAGAGCCGATACCAGTGAAGCCATTTTCTGTCATCACCTTACGAAGAATATTTCGGTTTGCGATCTGAGCAGCTGATAGTTTTCCTTCCGCTAGCATTTGATCTTCACGATCAGGATAAGCTGGATAGCCAAAGTAATCATAGCCAGTGCCCATATCCAAGGTTGAGTCAGCTTTCGTGTCGAAAATCGTTAAATCCACCGCAACGCCAAAGTTATGAAGACTCCCTTTTTTGGGATCAGCTACATACAAGGGCTTCAAACTGTCAGGTTTGTCTAAATTGTCCCACAGGATCTGTTGCACTGAAGATGGACGCACACCATCATATACAAGCAAGGTATAGTCAGGATATTCAGCTTTAAGCATTTCCTGCGCTTTTCTCAATTGCTCAGCGACTTCTGGCTGAAGAAAGGCTTTCGTCAAATCTCCGTAGACATCCTGCTCAAAGAAATTATCGGCGCTGGAGTATTTCAACTCAACTTTTACCTCAGGAATAACCTCCTGTACATCCACCAAACCTTGCTCCAGTAACTGCTTTTCTAATTCTGGAATCTGGACGTCCACTTTTTGATCATCCTCCTTTAGCACTCGTGCCAATTCATCAACAAACTCCACCTCTTCATCGATCACATTCACTTCACTGGGAGAGCAACTCCAGGAGATCAAAGCAATTAACATAAGTTGGATAAAGAATCTCATTGGTTCTATTTATTTCTAGTGACAATAGTGGCTGAAGCCTGAGCTGTCGGAAGCACCACCACATCGGCAATTGTCACATGCGGAGGTCTAGATACAGCAAATTCAATAATATCTGCAATATCCTGAGCGACCAGAGGTTCTATTCCCTGATAAACAGTGTCTGCTTTATTCTCATCCCCTTTGAATCTCACCAAGGAAAACTCTGTTTCAACTAAACCTGGGTGAATTGCGACCACTCGGATTCCTAATTGATTCAGATCAATCCTCATCCCTTTGGTGATGGCATCCACGGCATGCTTGCTTCCGCAATAAACGCTTCCATTGGGATAAACTTCCTTTCCAGCGATAGACCCTATATTGATGATCATTCCCGATTTTCTTTCTGTCATGCTAGGGATAATTGCTCTGGAGACATACAGCAATCCTTTCACATTGATATCCATCATCGCATCCCAATCGTCCAAACTTGCGGACTGTACAGGATCTATTCCATGTGCATTTCCTGCATTGTTGATCAGCACATCGATAGCTCTCCACTTTTCAGGAAGGTTGTCAAGAATTTCCTTTACTTTTTCCCTATCCCGTACATCGAAAACCAAAGGCAAAAAATCAACTCCGGAAGGCAATTCTGATTTCAATTCTTCCAGGCGATTCCCTCGTCTTCCTGTCGCAATGATGTTAAAGCCAATTTTCGCGAGGGTGATAGCAGCGGCTTTGCCGATCCCGGAAGTCGCTCCTGTGACTAAGGCAATTTTGTTTTTCATGAAGGCAAGATAAAAAATAATCAATGGACAACTCTCAATGATCAATGTCCAATTTTAAATGGTTCACCTCAAATAGGCATTGCCAAATCTTACAATTTTTCAATATTCAAATGTCACAATCCCTCTTATTGAAAATTCAAATAAAGTGTAATTGACTTTCTTTTGATAGATTCAATTGCATTTCGAAGTTCAGGACGCGTGTTTTCAGCCTGATAGGCATTCATCAGCCCATGCGAAAAACGAATCTCCGGCGCGAATTTGAAGTATTTGAAATAGATCTCAAACCCCATCCCTGCCTCTATAGAAAAGTCTTGGCCAGTCATCACGATATCGTCCACATTGGCTTCGTCCTGACCTTTGGTGCGAAACTGGTAGCTCGCACCACCTAGCCAATACATCCTCGTGTTATTCCATCTGACCGATCTATATTTAAACAAAAGTGGCAGTTCGACCATTGTCGCTTCTGAGCTATATTCTATGACTTTCCCAAGATTTTCTTCACTAAGTACCACATCTCCTCCGATTAATTCAGTATCGATCTGGTCATTGAAATAGGTCACTGCAGTTTTGTATTCATAGAAGCCAACTTTCGGGGTAAACATCAATGAAACCTGATCATGAAATCTTAAAATCCCTATAAATCCAAGGGAGAACCCTGGGGAAAATTTAGTTTGAATACTTCTAACTCCTGACATAGGATCGGTAGAAGAGGCATTCATAAATTCATCTGTATACTTGATTTGAAGCGTGCTATTATGAGCTGCCAAAAAGAATCCGTAAGAAAGTGGCCTGTTGTCTGAGCTCGAAGCCGAAGTCAAGCCAAACATACCCTGCCCAAACGTTGGAATCGCCGCGAAGAAAAAAACAAAACCCAGTAGGACTACTTTGTGCCTACGTAGATTGAGCTTATTCCAAATGTGAGT
>TARA_R110002020_G_scaffold5971_16_pt1 | contig 10211 bp, 8 predicted proteins | sample TARA_R110002020 | Tara Oceans TARA_R110002020 (sample SAMEA4396489) | marine metagenome | biome: Westerlies Biome; feature: [MES] marine water layer (ENVO:01000295) within the mesopelagic zone...; material: water (ENVO:00002006), including particulate matter (ENVO:01000060) such...
CTGATCAACAATCCCTCCTACCAGACGCTGACCAAGACGATGGGGATCGACGCCCATATCAACCCGCGCGCGGTCACCATTTCACGCATTCTCCAGCATGTGAGGCGAGGGCGCATCCGCGCGGTCTACTCGGTGCAGAAGGGTGCGGCGGAAGTGATCGAGGCGGAGGCGCTCGAGACCTCTCCGCTGGTGGGCAAACCGCTCAGAAACCTGGAGCTCCCCGACGGCGTCCGCATCGGCGCCATCTACCGCGACAAGCAGGTGCTTCGTCCGGACGGTTCCCTCAAGATCAAGGCCAAGGACAGGGTGGTGATGTTCGCGGCGCTCGAATCGGTCCGCCACGTCGAACAGATGTTCCGCGTCAGCCTCGAGTTCTTCTGAGCTTATGCTTGGCATTCTGCACGTCCTGGCAGTGTCGGTCGCAGGTCTTTTTGCGCTGGTAGTGCCGGCGATCCTGTTCGCCATCACCGATGGCATGCGGGACCTGGCCCTGTCGATGCTGCTGGTCGGCTCTCTCGGCGTGTTCGCGGCCTTGATGGTGCTCGGCTCCATATCCGGGTTCGAGCGCAGGCTGGGGCGGGCGTCGGGTTATCTCGGTCTCGTCGCGGTCTGGGTCCTGCTGCCGGTCTTTGCCGCGATCTCCTTCAGGACGCTTGCGGGACTGAGCTGGATGGATGCGTGGTTCGAGGCTGTGGCGGCGCTGACCACCTCCGGATCGACGCTGCTTGCGCGCGAGACCACGCCGCAGGCGATCCTGTTCTGGCGGGCCTCGGTCGAATGGTACGGCGGGTTCCTGACGCTGGTGTCGATCATCCATGTGCTCGCGCCGGGCGGCTTCGGCGGGCTGCCGGCGGGCGACCGCCGCATCATCACCGGCCATGCCAGCGACATGACCGTCGATCTCGTCGAATTCCGCGAGGTGGCGGGACATTACGCGCTTCTGACCTTCGCCGTGTTCGTCGGGCTGATGCTGACGGGCGTTGACGGGCCGTTCGCCGCGATGCTGGCGATGGTCGCCATCGCCACCGGCGGTTTCGTACCGTTTGACGGCTCGCTCGAGGATCACGCCGGCCCGCTGGCGCAACTGGTGCTGGCGCTGGGGCTGGCCCTGGGCACGGTCAGCGTGTTCTGGCGCCGGCAATTGCTGCGCGCGCCACGGCGGTTCCTCACCGTCAATCCGGAGACCGGCATCATCGCCATCGCCATTCTCCTGGTGGGGCTGCTCTACGCCGGCCGGATCTTCGCGGTCTCGGGCGGTGCCGACCTCGGGCCGATCCTCGCAGAAAGCCTGCTCACCGCCTCGTCGCTGATCGCCACCAGCGGCATCGAGAGCCGTCCGGGCGTGATCGCGCTCTGGCCGGACATCATCGTGCTGGTGATCGTCGTGGTCGGCGGCGGGATCTATTCGACGACGGGCGGCTTCAAGGTCTACCGGATCGTGGCGATGGCGGTTCATTCGGCGCGCGAGCTCAACCAGCTGATCTATCCCAGCAGCGTCGCCAATCTCAGGTTCGGCCAGCACGTCATCGACGAACAGAGCATGCGCGCGATCTGGACCTATTTCGCGCTGTCGCTGCTGATCATCGCCCTTTCGGCGATGGCGCTGACCTTCACCGCCACGGGATTTGATGGCGGTATCACCATGGCGGTGGCGTTTTTCTCCAATGCCGGTCCGGTCTACGAGGCCCTGATGCCGCCGGTCTACACGACGGAGCCGGGCAACCAGGTCTGGCCGCACCTGGCGGCGATGCCTGCCTCCGCCAAGCTCGCCGCGATTGTGGTGATGACGCTGGGACGCCTTGAAGTTATGGTGGTTTTCGCGGTGCTCAACCTGCGTTACTGGATCAACCGCTAGCCCCAGGCGGCGGCAGCGGGCTTGCCCGCGCCGGAAAATCAAGTGTTTACAAAACTCCCTAACAATGATCTTCTGTGGCACGTTCGGACGAGCGAATTTCTGTCAGCGGCAAGCAAACAATATCTGTCTGTCAGAGGGAGTAGGAGTGTTCGGAACTTGACGTAACGGAAAGCCTGAGGCCGGATGTCTTTTTCGACGTCCGGACACCAGATTTCCGGACCAGGATCCGGACAAGTGCGGTAATGACCTGCGATTGAGCGGGCAAGAAAAAGACGGATGACAAAGCGCAATGGCGGAGCGTTCACAAAACCTGCAGGATCTCTTTCTCAACACGGTTCGCAAGCAGAAGATATCCCTGACGATCTTTCTGATCAACGGGGTGAAGCTGACCGGCGTTGTGACGTCATTCGACAATTTCTGCGTCCTTCTGAGGCGCGACGGGCATTCACAGCTTGTCTACAAGCATGCGATTTCGACGATCATGCCAAGCCAGCCCGTGCAGATGTTTGAAAACGAGGACGCCGGCAACGGCGCCTGACGGGACAAAGCACATCGAAACCGTAGACAGTACCGGAAATTTCGTGGATGCGGACGGCAAGTCCGGCGTCACCCGTGCAATCGTGTTGATTCCGGCATTGCGCACGCGTAACGCCGCGCCCGGCAGCGCCGCGGATGGCGGCGACGTGGTCAAGCGCCCCGACGCCCACCGCATGGGCGAGGCCATCGGTCTCGCCGGCGCAATCGATCTCAAGGTGGCCGAGGCGCTGATCGTGCCGATCTCGGCGCCGCGACCGTCGACGCTGTTCGGCAAGGGCAAGATGCTCGAGATCCTGGCGCTGATCGAATCGACCGGCGCGCAGCTCGTCATCGTCGACCATCCGCTCACGCCGGTGCAGCAGCGCAACCTGGAGACCGAGTGGAAGGTAAAGGTGATCGACCGCACCGGGCTAATCCTCGAGATCTTCGGCCGCCGCGCCTCCACCAAGGAAGGCGTGCTGCAGGTCGAGCTCGCCCATCTCAACTACCAGAAGGGCCGTCTGGTCAGGAGCTGGACCCACCTTGAACGCCAGCGCGGCGGCGGCGGCTTCATGGGCGGCCCCGGCGAAACCCAGATCGAGGCCGACCGGCGGCTGCTGCAGGAGCGAATCATCAAGCTCGAGCGCGAGCTCGAGCAGGTGCGCCGCACCCGCCAGCTGCACCGCGCCAAGCGCAAGAAGGTGCCGCATCCGATCGTGGCCCTGGTCGGCTATACCAATGCCGGCAAATCGACGCTGTTCAACCGGCTGACCGGTTCGGAGGTGCTGGCCGAGGACATGCTGTTCGCCACGCTCGACCCGACGCTCAGGCGCATGAAGCTGCCGCATGGCGCCACCGTGATCCTGTCCGACACCGTGGGTTTCATCTCCAACCTTCCCACCCATCTGGTCGCCGCATTCCGGGCGACGCTCGAAGAGGTGATCGAGGCCGACCTGATCCTGCATGTGCGCGACATGTCCGATCCCGACCGCAAGTCGCAGGCCGCCGATGTCGAGGCGATCCTCAAGAGCCTCGGGATCGGCGAGGGCGACGGCCGCAAGCTGATCGAGGTCTGGAACAAGATCGACCTGCTGGACGACGACGCTGCTGAGGATCTCAAGCTCAGGGCCGAAAAATCCGAGAACGCCATCGCGCTTTCGTCGGTCACCGGCGAAGGCGTCGACACGCTGCTGTCTGTCATCGAGGCGCGGATTTCGGGCGAACTCGTCACCCGCACCGTTACGCTGACAACGCGGCAATTGCCGATCATGTCCTGGATCTACGACCGCGGCAGGGTCAAGATCCGGATCGATCACGAGGACGGATCGGTGGAAATCATCGCCGAATTCACCGCCTCCGACAATCTCGATCTCGACCGGCAGCTGGGCCTAGGTCCCAAGCCGGACACGGATTTCTAGGCGCCGCATCCAGCGATATCCAATGCCGGTTCCACGTCCTGCGCCGATGCAGGGAGACGTTGCGGACAACTCCACCTTCAGCAGACGGGCGAGTCCTTTGGCCGGGCGCGATTGGGTCGGCCTCAATACAGGTATTTACAATACCGGTATTGAGGCGTAACCAGTGTGCAAGCGGACGCCTGGCCCGGCCCGATGCGCGGCGGCACCGGGCGAGGGGCCAGGCGTCCGGGAAACGATTGCCACAGGAGAGACAGCGATGGCCACGACGGCTGAACGGATGCGGGCATGGCAGGGGCCGACGATCCTGAGTTACGGCTTCCGGCCGTTCTTCCTCATGGGTGCGGCCTGGGCGGCGCTGGCGATGATCCTGTGGGTGATGATGCTTTCGGGCGCAGCACCGCTGCCCACCGCCTTCGACCCGGTCGCCTGGCATGCCCATGAACTCCTGTTCGGCTATCTGGGCGCGGTGCTTGCGGGTTTCCTCTTGACCGCGGTGCCGAACTGGACCGGCGGCCTGCCGGTGACCGGATGGCCGCTCGCGAGTCTTGTGGCGCTGTGGCTGATCGGCCGGATCGCCGTGGCGGTCTCGGCGCTGCTGCCGCCCTATGCGGCCATGGCGCTCGATCTTGCCCTGCCGGTTGCTCTGGCGGGCTTCCTGCTGCGCGAGATCATCGTCGGCCGGAACTGGCGCAACCTGCCGGTGCTGACCCTGCTTGCGGTCTGGATGCTTGCCAATGCCGGCTTTCACCTTCAGGCGCTCGGCGACGGGATGCCCGCCTATGGCGCCGAACTGCGGCTTGGCCTGTCCGCCGCCATCCTGCTGATAACCCTGATCGGCGGGCGCATCGTGCCGTCGTTTACCCGTAACTGGCTGGTGCAGCGGAAGGCGCCGCAGTTGCCGGCGGTCCCCGGCCGGGCCGACAAACTGGTGCTGGCGACGACCGTGCTGGCGCTGGCGGCCTGGGTGGCGGCGCCCGAGCACGGGATGACCGCGGTACTGTGCGGCGTCGCCGGGCTTGGCCATATCCATCGCCTCGCCGGATGGCAGGGCCGGCGCGCCGGCGCCGAGCCGCTGGTCTGGGTGCTGCATGTGGCCTACGCCTTCGTTCCGCTGGGGTTCCTGGCGATTGCCGGCGCTGCTGTCCTGCCCTATCCGGCAGCCGCTGCGCAGCATGTCTGGATGGCCGGCGGTATCGGCCTGATGACGCTCGCGGTGATGAGCCGGGCGAGCCTCGGCCATGCCGGGCGGCCGCTCAAGGCCACGCCGGCAATCACCGCGCTCTATCTGGCGCTGATCGTGTCGGTGGCGGCGCGCTTCATCGCCGGCTTCGTTCCGGACCAGGACTGGCCGCTGCATCTGGCTGCCAGTGCGTGGATCCTGGCCTTCGGCGGCTTCGCGGTGCTCTATTTCCCGATCCTGGCGCGGCCGAAACGCGGCGCCAGGCTCCCCGCCGTCCAGGTGGCGGCGCAATGAACGGGTGGGGCGAATTCATCGCCGCCTACGGCGTGTTCCTCGCCTCCCACGCCGTTCCGATCCGGCCGCCGGTCAAGCCGTTCCTGATCGCCCGGATCGGCAAGGCGGGGTTCTCGCTCGCCTATTCGGCGTTGTCGCTTGCGGTGCTGGTCTGGCTCATCGTCGCGGCGGGGAGTGCGCCCTATGTCGAAATCTGGCCGCGCGCGGTCTGGCAGACCCATGTGACGCTCGCGGCGATGGTTGCGGCCTGCCTGATCCTGGCATTTGCCGCGTTCCGGCCCAATCCCTTTTCCTTCGGCGGCCGGCGCAACGAAACTTTCGATCCGGCGCAGCCGGGCGTTGTCGGCTGGATCCGGCATCCGTTTCTGGCGGCGCTGGCGCTCTGGGCCGCCGGCCATGCCGCGCCCAATGGCGATCTGGCCCATGGGATCCTGTTCGGCGGATTTGCCCTGTTCGCGCTTCTCGGCATGCGCCTGATCGATCGGAGGCGCAAACGCGAGATGGGCGCGGACCGCTGGTCGGATCTCGCGCGGGCGGCGCGGGCCGGACGAAGCCTTGCTCCGGGTGTCGGCGCATTTGCGCGTCTGGCAGCGGGTCTCGTGCTGCTCGCCGCGCTGATCTGGCTGCATCCGCACGTTATCGGGCTCGATCCGCTGGCCTGGTAGCGGCCGCTCAGGCGCTCAGGGCCAAGCCAAAACTGGCGAGCTGCCCCTGGACGCGGTGGTCGAGCACCCGCTGGCGGGCGCTCCGATCGAGCACCAGGCTGAGGTAGTTGTTGGCCTCACGCACAATCCAGCCGCGTTCAAGCATCGACGACAGGATTTCCGGCAGCGTGTCGAGGCCCGGCAGCGCCGCCGTGAGCTTTTCGCTGGAACTGATGGCGTCAAGGGCGATCAGGACCTCAAGTTCGGCCCCGCTCACGAGACTGTGGAGGGGTCGGTCCGGATCTCCCCCATAGGCGGCGCGGCTATCGAGCACGAAGGCCTCGCCGTTCCGGTGGGAAAGCTCCAGGCTGGCCTTCTGAGCGTAATCCTTCCGCCACTCCGAAATGCCCTTCATCATCGGGACAAGATAGTCGTTCGGGCGGTCGCCGGCCTGATGGTCGAACTCGAAAAAATAAGCGATGCGCGACCTCTCGCTGGAAGGCAACGCCGCGTAGACGTGGTCATAGGCCCAGGAATGGCGCACGTTGTGCAGTCCAAACTGTCCGGGGTCGCGCCAATACGGGCTGAATCGGTCGAGCCGGACGACACCCGAGCAGGTCGGGGCTGGCAAATGCGACAGCGCCGGGATGAGTTCAGCGATCCGTTCATATTCTTCCGGGGGTTCGCCGGGAAACCCGGCCAGAACGTTCCAGGCAAGGCCGATCTTCAATTCCTCGCACCATTTCAGCACCTGCAGGTTCTGCAGCAGGGTCGTTCCCTTGCCCATCAACTTGAGCACCTTGGTGCTCAGGCTCTCGATGCCGGGCTGCAAACGGGTAATGCCGGCGGCGGCCATGATTTCCAGCTGATCCTTGCGCAGATTGGCCTTGGTCTCGTAGAACAGCTCGATGGGTTCGCCGTCCTCGATCATCATCGGCAGAAGCGACTTGACGTATTTCATGTCCATGATGTTGTCGGAGAGCATGAAGGAGGGGTTGCGCCACTGGGTCCGCAGCGCGCGCAATTCGGTCCAGAAGCGCTCCGGCGACTTGGCGCGGAAGCCCATGTTGCCGCCGTTCAGGCCGCAGAACGTGCAATGGGATTTCATGCCCCACCAGCACCCCCGTGATGATTCCGCCACAAGGTTGAAACGGCTCTGCATCTCGGTTCCGGCAATCTGCGCAAAATAGTGGTCGAAGACGGGAACGGGAAGCCGGTCCATGTCCGTGACCGGCGCACCGTCACAATGGCGCGCCGGGACAGACTGGGTGCCGTCAAGAATCCGCTCCACCAGCCCCGCGATCGTCGCTTCGCCCTCACCCGAGACGACATGGTCGATGAACGGGAAGTTGTCGGCAAGCGCGCGTCCCATGTCCGCTTCGCAGTTGGCGCCGCCGAAAATGATGGCGATTTCGTCCGCCGGCGTCCGCTGCCTTATGGCGCGGGCGAGCGCCAGCGACGCCGTGTTCTGTTGAAACGTGGTGGTGAAGCCGATGATGCGCGGCCGCTCGGCGCACAATTGATCTGCCCAGATCTCGATCTGATGCAGGGCGTTGTCGTGCAGCGGCTTGACCAGCGACAGGAGCTCATCGATATCGAAACTGGGGGCGCGCAGGCGCGGATCAGCCACGAACCAGGCCTTGAGAGCGGCGACGTAGGTCTGCCAGTCCGGAGGATTGTCCGGCCACAACGCCGGCGCGAACACCATCTCTCCCAGCAGCAGCTCGACCGGCAGGCTGCCGCCGATGTGGCTGCTCAGCGCGAAGCCGACCGTCTGCGCGAATTCGAGGTTGAGATAGCGGATCTCGGCGGAATGGCCGGCCTGAGTGAGGACCGCGGCAAGCGAACTGACCCCCAGCGCGGGTTGATGTTCGGGAAGGAAGGGCGCCACGACGAAACAGACATCAACCCGGTCATCTCTCATGGCTCGTTTGGCTCCTCGGACACCAGACCGGCGTCAAACCAGCTTCTCATCCAGTCCAGCGCCATGTCGGCAGGCAGGGGATAGCTGGCGGCGAAATCCGAGGCGATGGCCGCAGGCGTTGCATCGCCGCGCGCGACCGCTTCGGCAACATCGACGGCAAGGGCGCTGCAGGTGATGTCGACGGCGGCATGCGGCCCGGCCAGCGTGAAACCGCCGGAACGGGGCTTGAACTGCAAGTCGCTGCGGAAGGCGACCGGCCGGTCGACCGGCAACGCCTCCGGCATGTGTCGCTCGATCATGCCCGCCATGATCCGCTCAAGATCGGCTGTGTTAGAAAACCGGCGCTCCTCGTAGACGAAGTATCCCAGCGGCCACCGGTCGGAACTGTTGCACGGCGATATCAGCTTGACGCTTTGCGTGACCAGGTTGATCAGAAAGCCGGAGACGCAGGAGATGGTCTGGTCGCGCGAAACATCGACGACCTGATCGGACAGCGGGATCACGGGCGCCCTGTTCTGCAGCCGCTCGCGCGCCCTGCCGCTGGCCGAGGGTTGCAGGAGCGAGCCCTTGTTGAGCGGGATGATATCCACGATGGCCAGATCCTGCGCCGTGAACTCAGCATGCAGCGCATGCACCTGGCGCAAGGTGCTTGCGGAGAACCGGACCTTTTCGGCGCCCGAACCCTGGGCAAGAGCCAGGAAGCTTCGGGTGCGCGCGGGGTTGCGCAGCGGAATGGCGGTCGTTGTCAGGGGAAACTGGCCGCTCATGGACTGAAAGCGGCGCGCGAACAGCTCGTAATCGGGGTGATCGAAAGGGTCGGTGGCCCAGTAGAGAAACCCGTGGCCGAGCGCCGGTGGGCCGACAATGTCGCCGATGACTGTCAGCACGTCTTCGAAGAACTGCAGGTTCCCTTCGGTGGCCGCAAAGATGCCGTCGAGCTTCGGTGCGCTGACGCCGCAGAACCAGCAGCCGACCGTGCATCCCGCCGTCAACTCCAGCGCATAGCCGACATGCGGCGTATTGTGGTGGTAGGCGGCCCGGAAGCTCGTGGCGCAGCGTGCGATCTGGCGCGCGCGCCAGGCTGCGAAGCTTGGCTGCACCGGCGTGCTCTCGAGGCGCATCCGGTCCCGGTAGTGATGATTGTACTGGATCCAGGAAAAAAGCGCCCGGAGCGCAGGGGACGCCTTGGCGACGATATCAGAAATGTCGGCGTCGTCATGGCCTTGCCGGTAACGATCATTCCAGATGAATTTTAGGTCCTCCGGATCGACGTCGATTTCGCCCTTCCGGGCAAGCGCGCGGCCATCCTCAAGCGAGGCGCGGAATTCTGCATCCGCAAGCCAGAGTTCGAAGAACCTCTTGGACTGGGCGGCAATGCTCGAATGCGGATCGTAGCCGGCCCGCAAGCGCACCGCGACGTCCTGGGCGGAGTCGTGCTCCGGAGAGGGCATTGGCATGGTCATGGTCGCGTCCAGCACGCTATGGCACGCGAGGCGGCGCAGCCGTCCTAAGCCGTCCACGCCGTCCCGGCCGATCCAGAAGGTATTCCGTGAGGCAATGGTCTTCGTTGCGTTGAGGCCGGGCCTCAGGCGATTCCCGACCCAACGCCGGATACATGCGAGCTGATGCCGCTGGAAATCCCGGAGACGACACCATCCGCGAGCTCGAACCCTCTCGGTCCGGCAAGATCGGCACGCACCACCTGCGCCTTGATCGCATCGGCAAAGTCATGGCGCGTGACGTCATAGCCCGCTTCCTTTGCCGCCGATTCAAAACCGTCCGAGCCGGCGGCCTTCAAGGTATTCTTGAGGTCCGCATTGCTGTGCAAGTCATTCAACAGGCGTTCTGCTTCCACTACGCTCATTCGACCCTCCATTTGTTCAACAGGTTCAATGTATAGTGATAAAATATTACGCGCGAAATTTACTTGAATCAATATAGCAAAAAGGCAAATGCAAAATATAAAAGCAGCCTTAACCAGTAGAATACATGGGAACTCAATATCAAATATGTGAAATATGAAGCCATACCTATTTAGTGGTTTTCATAAGCGTAGAATCGAGAGGGTGGCAAATCCGTCTTTCCAGCCACGCTGTATAGTGTCTTGAAGTACTTGATTGCGCAGTGGGTCGCCCTGACGTCGGGTGCGTTGAGGGGGCTCAAATGCAGACCGGCGAGGTCAGCCGGCTATTTTACGAGCTTCGCCGCCTGCCACAGCGTTTCCATCTCGTCGAGCGTGGCGCCGGCGGGCGTCTTGCCTTCCTTGGCCAGTCCCGCCTCAACCGCTGCAAAGCGGGTGCGGAACTTGGTGTTGGTGGCGCGCAGCGCGTCCTCGGGGTCGGTCTTCAAATGGCGGGCGAGATTGGCGACGGCGAAGATG
>TARA_R110002020_G_scaffold134824_1_pt1 | contig 10209 bp, 2 predicted proteins | sample TARA_R110002020 | Tara Oceans TARA_R110002020 (sample SAMEA4396489) | marine metagenome | biome: Westerlies Biome; feature: [MES] marine water layer (ENVO:01000295) within the mesopelagic zone...; material: water (ENVO:00002006), including particulate matter (ENVO:01000060) such...
AAGCACGCTGATTGCAGGAGCAGTACCATCTGCTGCGTTCTCAACTTCAACGTAGTTGACGGCGCTGCTAACAGAACAGAACTTCAAAAGCTTGTTATCGTTCTCGTCATTAATCGCACTGCTGTCCGTCATCCCAATGTCGCCAGGAATGGTGACATCTCCGTCCGACTCGACAGTAAACTTGGTTCCAAGGGTTCCGTTTTCTGTAAGCTGAAGCTCAAACTTGGCGTCTTGAGTGCTTGCTGTATTCGTAAATGCAGCTTCTTTAGAAATCAAGAACTTAGCAGCATCCACAGCGTTTCCGCTGGTGTCTTCAAGGTCAAACTGAAGACTGACTTTCCCAGTCGTATCGTTGGCGTCAGACTCATTGCCGAGCTTCAACGCTACAAACTCTGCATCCGTGTCGGTAGAAACGTGAAGAGCGTTGGTAGGGGCAGCGGTGCCAATACCAACAAAGCCGTTTGTGTGGACTCGCATGCGCTCAGCAGCAGCATCAGTGCCATTAACTTTTGTTTTGAACTGCATGCTGGACGTACCGGAACCATCTCCACTTCCAGAAGAAAGAATAAGATCGCCGCCGTTAATGTCGTTAGCGCCAGTTGTTGTTGATCCTGCGGAAATCGTAAGCGATTTACCAGCAGTGGTTCCGGTGTTGGTAACAGTAGAAATCGTGGTTGCGGTTGTGTTCCCTACTGTGCCCAGCAAAGTGTCGCCGCCTGCAATCGTGCAGTCCAAATCAATCTGTGTGTTGCCAGAACCATCAAAGCTAATTCCAGCAGCACCTCCGCTGTCGACGATGTTGTTGCCGGAGACTTGAAGGTCGCCAGCAAGCAGTACATTCTGTGCGTCACTAATTGTAAGAGCAGCCTGCAAGCCTGAGTCGTTGTTGGTCGAGAAGACCATCTTGCCTTTTTCATCGTCAGCACCGCCAACGTGGTTGATTTCAATCTGACCTAAGGCATTATCGCCGTGATCCTCGAAGATCAATCGAGTCTCACAACCGCCATCTGTGTTTTCAGCAGTAGAGTTTTTCAGGGTCACATAAGGCGCGGAATCAGTAACCTGTAGTTTTGTTCCAGGTGCCGTCTCCCCAACACCAACCCTATTGTTAATCTCATCAACCGAAAGAGTGCCGTCTAAGAGATCGATCTCAAGATCTGTTCCGACCACTCGTTGGTTGCCAAACCTATTAAAAAACCCTGAGCTAATCCCCATTTACCTTACCTCACAGCCCAAAGAAGACGGGCTTTTTTTAATGTTACGGCCCCAGCATTGACCTTCAAAAACAAATAGCACTTGTTTGCCGTTGTTTGTCCTGCCGGAGCACGAACATAAACATCAGTCGCAACTGCGGTGTTTCTAAGGCTTGTGTCGGTCATGCCAGCATGAAGATTAATAAGTTGAGCCTCCGCAGAAAGCGGCTCATCACCTGACGAATCCCATGTCAAGAAACAAGACACAGTAGCCGGAGATCCAGAAGTCACGTCAAGCTGAAGCTCAAGGTGAGACAGGTAGCAGGCTTGTGGCATCGCTTTTGATAAAGCGTCTGCTGTAGAATCCTCATGAAGAAGAATCGCCTGCCCAGCAGAGTAAGACGTGCCAATGCTGGCCTGCTCTGCATCGTTAACAACAAAACCTTGATCAGCCATCACGGCCTCCCATTAGAAGGTGGATGAATCAGGTAGATGGGTTGACGATGTCAACAACGAACATTTCCGAGTTGGCTTCGTTGTCGGCATGAGCCACAGACCAGTCTCCGCTAATTTGTAGGAAGTTGGCAGACGTTGTGTCCACGGTAAAGCTAGCCTTGTACTGCCACTTAGGGGCGGTTCCGGTAGCATCAGGGTCTTGAAAGCTAAACATTGCAACAGCAGTCCCGCCTGTTCCAGCCGTTCGGATTTGAATCATGCCATGAATGCAATAAATGTCGGAGTCAGCAACATCGACAGCAGTAGAAGTAAACACAGCCTCATTAGAAGCAGTGGTTGCGCTTGTTCCTAAACGAACAAACATAGTCAGCGTATCTGTGCTGTTGTTGTCTTCAACAACGCCAGCAGCCCAAAGTCGAATAGTCGATCCAGCAACGAGAGTGCCTGCCGGAACGGTAAAAGACGACATAGCCGTTTCAGTCGCGTTGTTTTCGTGAGAGGTTCCTGCTGCGACCTGTGCGTTAGCTTGGCCGCCAACGTGCATTTGGGTGCCGCTTGTGCCACCGTGGTCGACGAACATGGCAATTCCATGCTCAAGGGAGTTTCCATTCATAAGTTGTGGGAGTGTGGACATTCTTATCTCCTAAAGAGAGTCTGGGTTGGGTTTGTGAAAAATGGTAACACGGAAGACGAAACTTAGTCACTACCTTCTGACAGATAGCGGGCCCCTACGTCAAGGGGGCTATCTCGAAGAGTTGATTCCATTTCACCGGCTGCGCGTTTTCGTGCTTGCTGAATGCGGTACTGGTGCATGATGATGGCATGATCCTCAGTTGGGATTTGTTGGGCTCCAAACAGAATGGCCTTCCAGCCTTCCTCGACACCAACGCGCCCCCTGTCGCCCATAACAGGCTCATCCGTACCATCAACAAACGGGGCAGGAGTTCTGGCAAAGTCAATGTCTCCAGTTTCGGGGTCAATTTGAAAGCCGGACGCATGAAGCTCGTCTAAACTTAAACGACCCTCTTTAGCTAAGGAACCTCGCCTTTCGTCTTCAATGAGCGATTTGTAGTATTGCATGTCAGCTTCCAGCAACTCAGGAATAATCATGCCTGCTCGACCAAACCGATTCAGACTGTCAATCATACGGCCAGCAGGCGTTACGCCAATCTTGCCTTCTTTAAAGCCTTTAATTGGTTGCATTCTGGCGATAAATCCGAGCGGACTATAATCAAGCACTTCTCCAACCGGACCTAAAAAGCTTGTTCCTGGTACATCTTCTCGCAACGGCATCACAGGCATGGGGCCGTGCCAAAGGTTTTGGAGCAAATACCAGTTTGTAGCATCCGTTGCTTCCCAAATAGCCACTTGACCTGGGAACTCTTGCTCTTCCCATGATTTGATTGGCCGGACTCTTGCTCCAACAGAACGCAACATCATCCCACCAGTCGTTAAAAGATCATGTTGAGAATAAAACAACGGGATGCGTTCTGGTCTGAGTGGGGTGGAGTTGAAAAACTTCCTCTTAATAGTCATTGCCAATGGCGCTTGAAGCCAAGGGTTCATTCTGCCCATAAATTTCAAGCGGCTTTTCATTCTTTTTTCAGCTAACATCGCATTGTTAGTAGGAAGAAAACTTCCAAGGAACGAAAAGAAATCAATCTGGCCTCTAATCGCTTCCATTACAGGGAGAACTGGAGCGTTGTATCTGGTTTTCTGAATAAGCCTGTTCGCAGCATTGTTTTTGTACAAGACACCGACACGGCCAAGGTCCCATTCGCTTCCGATTAACCGTTCATCACCATCTAAATATATTTGATTCATTCCGCGAGCGAACCGTAACTGTCCCATTACTCGGTGTGGGTTTGTCAACAGGGTGTCCCAGAACAAATCAAGGTTCTTTCTTTGAAAAGAATAAAAGATAAAGATGTGACGCATGTATTTCTTTTCATAGTCAGTAAGATCTGAATAATCAAAAAGAGCCCGCCTTGATGCAATAGCGGCTTCGGCTGGTGAAAGACCTTTGCCAATCCCTTCTACAAAGACACCAACACGATGAAAGTTATCAATAAAGGTCGCAAAGTTAATTAACTGTTGGTGATAAAATCTTATGCTCCGTGCCGGTCCTGGGACGTTCGGGCTTGGAATGCCTGCTGCATAGGGATACTCAGCAGCGTCTACTTTTCCGGGTTCAGTCATTTTCTCCCAAAAAGATGGCTCATTCTTTTTCAAGTCCTCGGAGACTGACCTTGCAGTTTCTTTGGACAAGAAAGACCCAGACAGGCCGTGCTCGTGACAAGCTCTAATTAAAGCGTCTTTTGTCCAGACAGTGCCGTCTGGCGCTACAATAGGCTTAAGCCTGCGCCACCTCATGGTTGCGGAGTCTCCCCACAACTCTGCTGCAATTTCAAGAGACAGCGGCCCATGCTGGAATGTGGATGAAAAGTAACCCTTCATGCCCAATGCCTGATACGTCTGAAGCTGAGCGCCCAAAGCATTGGCAAGGTAATAAGGCAGATTCACCATAAAAATGCCAGAAGTCAGGCCCATTTTCATCATGCGATAAGAAAAACCGTAGCTTCTTCCTAAAAGCTCCATCACATGTTTTGCGCGGTATTTTACTTCAGTTGACAGCTTTGGCTTGCCAACCTCTGGAACAAACTCATGCAAACGAATCCGCATGCTGTAGGTATTGCCCCTTCCACCAGCGCTCGCAGACGCTGAACCCGCAACGCGATCTATTGCAGCATCTATTTCATCAAGGAGAGGCTTAGGAACAATCGCTTGCGAACCATCAAGAAATCTCGCAATCTCCCAGTTGGTAATGTTAGCGCCATACTTCATGCCCCATTGTTCAATTAATTGTTGGGCCATGGTGTAGGCTTCAAGGTCATGCACCGTAGATCTGAAAGAAACGTCACCCATTTTTGCTGTTGGACGCCTATATCCTCCAGCCGTGCTCAACCTGGCGCTGGCTTCTGGGCTTAGTTTTCCAGCGCCAGGCATAGCGCCTTGCTGTTTAAGTCCTGTTCCTTGTTGGGTTCGAACCCCTTGGAAACCACCGTGTACGCTGGTCACGTTTCCAGATTCATCAACCACTGTTTTAGGCCCGCCAAAACGAATATCGTCATCAAGGTATTGTTTTACTCGCTCTGCAAAAGCCCTTCTTTCTGCAATGCTTTTAATGCTCGCAGGCGCAATGTCATCGACTCGAACCCTCATGCCCATGCTTGTCATGTCATCGAGGAGGTCCATAAAAATACTTTGAGCCCTTAGTCGAATGACCGTTTCCAACATCGCATGAGCAATGTTGTACATGCCTGGGTATTTTAGTGCAGTGCCTGTAGACAAACCTTCACTTGCAAGGGTGTGCAACATCTGTCCCCAGTCACCACGGTAAAAAGCATTGTAAAACCGCATGGCCTCAAACCGATCACCTAAATGAGTTTTCCCATCTCCGGTGTCAAACAGCTTAAACTTTTGTTCTGGAGAACCGCCCATGCCTTCCATGATGGTCCGCGCAGCATTGTCGGCCTTTTCAAGGCGGCGCATAATGCCTTCATCAATGACTAAATAAGCCTCGCCAATAGCCTCTCGCATCACAGGGTCTTTAATATAGACCTTGCCACCCTTTACCATTGTGCGCTCTGGCTCCATCATCTTAATGTTTTCAACATCGCGCAAAAGATCAATGGCCTTACGCTCAGAAGGGGTCATCAAGCGATTGTCTGCAAAACACCTGGCAATGTCATCGAGTTGTTCCGCTATCAAATCACTGCGGATTCCACCCTGCTCTGCAAAAAGCCTTTCAAGCTCATCAAGCTTTCGATAGGTGTTTTGATGAATCGGTCTTTCAAGTACATTCTTAAGACCCTCAAGGGTTTCATTAACTCCAGCGGATAACCTCCCATCTCTAAGAGCCGACTGAACTCGACGAATCCAGTTTGGAATATCTCCTATTTGACGCTGCCTTCTCATGAAAAGCTCTTGAATCACCGGGCTCACAACTTGACCCTCTACGGTGATTTGTTCGCCTTCTCTATTCGTCTTTCTAAGATGAGAAAGAGGGGCTCTTGTTTTAAACTTTTTCCTAAGTGCTCGAACTAAACGGGGTCCCCCAGCAGCTTCAAACACAGCCGAGTCAGTCAATGCTTTTACAGCGGCAAAGCCAAGCGATTTTGGAACATTTTTCATTTCCTTGGTCGCACCAGTTCCAATGCCTACGACGTGATCTCTGACCATTTCTTGAACGATAAATGTGTAATGTTTTTCTGGGAGCAAACTTAAGTCTGCCCCAGGCGCAAGGTACTCCCCAAGCACTTGTTGAACAGGACCTCTTGTCCTTGTATCCGAAGCAAGTTCAAGTAAGAGAGTCTTCAATCTGCCTTGTTGTAAATCGGTAAGCTCAATAACTGTGATTTCAACAGGGATTGAGTCTCCGTTTGGAAGCACCTCTGTTACAACCTCCATCACGGGTTCTGGTTCGATTACACCATACGGTGTGTCCATTACAGGATTACCAAACTCATCGAGTTTTACACGCTCTAACGGGATGTTTTTAAATTGTTTTTTAAGAGCGTGAGGATTGCCAAAGACGCCGAAGACTCGAAGTTGTGCCTCCTCTAAGTACCTCGGAAGCATACGCGCCGGAACAATGCTTCTTGTAGAAAAGCTTACCCAGTTGTTCGAGTATTTCTGCCGTGACATTTCAGATGAAACATAGGCTACAGCGCTTTCCATTGTTTTAAAAGCATCAACCTCTGTCACGCCTGGACCAAGATCAAGCGCATTCCGAATTCGTCCCTCATCCAAATCAATACGGGTGGCTTCTCGGGCTCGACCTCGTTTTGCTATTGACTCTTCCTCTAAAAGCTTAGACTGCTCACCAGCACGGAACTCTTCAATAGTAAGTCTTGGAATCTCTTTAAACTCGGCAGCATTCTTTACATCAAACATTGCCTCTTTCTTGGCGTCATTTAAAACGCCGAGCCACTCATCAAAAAACCTTTTTACACCAGGATTAGTCCTGTCTGTTGTGTGGCGGAGACGACGCCAAAACACTGCCAACTTATCCTTGATGCCCTCAAAGGCCATATCAACCGCTGGATCAGGGACATAGCGCTCATGCCAAAAATCGGTGAACGCCTCTTTGAGTTCACCAAAGCCCCTTTCAGTAAGAATCGCTACGCCATCATCACCAATGACGCTATCAAACTTCTCAGTAAAAATGGCCATCGACTGGGGAAACTCTTCCCCCAACAAAAGAAGGAGGGCGCTGCTTGCTTTATTGAAAAGAGTGGAAAGGTCTCCTTTATTGAAAAAGTCGGCCATGTCAGCACCGGCATCAATAAAGGTGTCTAGTGAGCCAATCGGTGGCGTTGTATCCGCCATGTACAGTGCGCCCTTAGACAGTTCTGTTGGTAGCGGCCTGTCCTTAAAAGGCACTGCCCCACTAAAAGAACCTTCCTTAAAGGATGCGTGAAGATCACGGAATCCCCTGCCAAACAATCCGCTAACGAGTCGGCTGTGACGCCTTGTAATTTCCGCTTGAACGCGAGGGTCTTTAATCTCCGGCAAAGAGTCCTCTAAAGATTTTACTATTGCTTTAAAGGCTGCTGGCCGGATGCTTGGCAACATCGAACTGCCTGGTTGAACAATGACATGCGGATCAAGATAGCCGCGCCACTCGTCCCAAACCTTATGTTGGCGTGTCCCAACAGAACCGAGCGTATCTGCGCTCTTTGCATCACGAGCAAGGACATCAAGAACCATCTTGTAGTCATCCGACATGACTTCAATTTGTTTTTTGACCCCAGTATTTAGATCATCAACAAACTTAGCAATGATTGGATGGCGTTCACCATACATACGCTGGGCATTTTCAATGTGCTTGTGACCCTCCAGAGCCCGCTCAAGGAATCGAGTTCGGTCTGTCCTCTGCTTGGCGGTCAGGTCTTTATTAGCTCTTACATCTGCGATTAGCTTTTTAACTTTCGCTGAATCGATCCGCTTGACCGCAAAAGCTCTTGCGTACTCTGGGACACCAGTAGGATGGACAAGATATCCTTCAGGTGTAGTAATCTCAGTTTGTAATCGGCTCCGCCAAAAAGTGTAGCCTGGATTCGATTTGTCAGCTTCAAGAAACTCCTCGAAAGAAACCTTTTGACGGGCTCTTAATTGATCTCCAATAATTTCCTTGGCTCGCCTCCTAATCGCCGTTGCGCTTGGGGCTTTATCAGTTTTTGACTCTCTCAAAAGTTGCGTTTCTGCCGTTTCTTTGAGGTTTTTCTTTGCGGCATCGCTTTTAATTGTCCGCCAATCTTCATACCAAACCCTGGCTTGTGCTTGCCAACGTTCTTCTTTCAAAAGCTTTTGGCCAACCAGACCAATTATGTGAATGTCGATAGCGCCAATCGTAGCAGCTATTGGGTTCTGCCAGTAGATACCAAACGCGCTGATTTTGGTGGCCATGCCCGGCACCATACTCGACACTCTGTCTGAAAAAGCATCCCATGTTTCATCAGGAAAGCGCTCAAAAAACGAAGTTGATATGTCTCCCTGTTGAACTCGAACAAAGTCCTCGTACATCATTTCGTACATATCAAGCAACTTAGGCGTGTCTGCTGGACTGCTAAGGACGACATCGCCAGTAAGAGTGACCGACTTTTCGGCAGAGACGGAGTTCAACAAAGCCCTGTGGCCCATGTCTGCCGCTTCCATCTCTTTAATGGCTTTATTAAGTTGTGTTTTTGCTCGACGACGCTTGGCGGCATCTTTAATTCTTGGAATCCGAGCCTCCATTTTCGCAACCTGCTGCTTGGCCTTGACGTATTTGCCCAAAGCCGTTCTGGTTTTTCCAGCTATCTTTTCAGCATTCAATGGTGCAATATCTACAGACTGGACTCTAATCAGTGGGCCGCCAGGCTTTGTCCAATCATGAATCTCAACGATTGGAAGAATGTCTGTATCAACATCAAGAAGTTTTTTGGTCCTACCAAAGCGATCTTGAAGCACACCCGAAGAAACAGTTAAAGAAAAACCAAGTATGTGATTCGCCTCATCGCGACTCAGGGCCATCCCTTTGTTCTTTTTTGCTGTACGCATCCGTTCAACTACATCTCCGAGATCCGACATGCTTCTCGGTCTTGCCACAGCAGCAAAAATTTGATTGTCCATCAAGTTGGTTTGCATGGATAGGAAAGCAAAAACATATTGAGAAGCAACATCCATCAAGTGGATTTCCATTTGTTGCTGCCACTCTGCCTTGGCCTCCATTGTTTTGAAGCGACCATTTGCAAAGAACTCATTTGCATTTGGGCGCTGCTTCTCAAGACCATAGCTACTGTGAAGCTTGTCATAAACATCATCCATCATGGATGAGTATGCATCCTTATATTGGTCGATGATTTCATCAAAGTTCCCAATTAAATCGGCATCACCAAAAAGCCCCTGACCAACGTCATCCCACCACTTGGTGGCTGCTTCATTGACAAGCATCTCGGCTGGTCGCCTGGCCAGGTACTGAACATCAGCAAAGCTAAACTCTCCGTCTTTACCGCCGGGAATAAACAGCTTCTTTCCTTGATTTCCATCGAATCCCGTAGCCTTAAGCATCGGATATACTGGGGCAACAATTTCAGAACGCTCAATCCTTGTCCCTTCTGGCGTTTCTACAATGCGTTCTACAGTAAACGTCGTGTCTGTAGAGATGTCTTCAAGCGGGGACGCTTGCCCAAGACGAGCCTTGACAAGATCGGCTTGATAGGCCGTGATTTCTGACAGGTGAACGCGCTGCTTGAGCCCAAGATCTATTTCAAAATCAACAACATCGTGTGGTGTTCCGCCCAGAACTTCTGAAGAAATGTCAAACTCAGCAGCCAACTCTTCTGAAAGATGCCCTGAGTCAAGAACATCACGCTCATTAATAACTCTACGAATTTCTGCCCCAACGATATCGGTAGCTCCCTCAACATCTAAAAGAGAAGAAGATCCTGATGGGCCTGGTGCAACCATTGCCACGGGCTCTGCTGCCTCTTCAACCTCTCTAAGGGCTTCAATGCGGCGATTTGCAGTGTTTAGTCTACGCTCATATAGGCGCTTTGTCCCGACCGCTGTGGCCTTGCTCAGACTCTCTTCAGCCTCTGCCGCACGCTTCATTAAGATTTGCATCTCGATTGATTCTGGTGCCTTGGCCGCCCCTTTAACAGGCTTCTCCATGAGCGAGATAAACTCAGTCAAGGGTCGCGAAGCAAGCTCTTCAAGTGGCGCATCGAGCAGTTCATCCGTCACGCGGATCAACTCGGTCAAGGCGTTGTGGTCTTTCTTTGCAACACCGAGCAGGTCTGCGATCTTTTCGACGAAGACATTCCACATCGACTTGTCTTCAACCTTAATGGTCATCAAATAGTCTTGGAACGTCTTGTTTGTCAGGCCATAAGCAACAAACTCTTTCACATTTCCAGTCGCGCTTATGAGAACTTCTTCAGTAGCGGCGTCAAGGATTTTCTCTTTTTGGGCTTGTTTAGCAAGCTTGACTACTTGGTTGCGAAGGTCAAAAATA
>TARA_R110002020_G_scaffold180322_2_pt1 | contig 10208 bp, 8 predicted proteins | sample TARA_R110002020 | Tara Oceans TARA_R110002020 (sample SAMEA4396489) | marine metagenome | biome: Westerlies Biome; feature: [MES] marine water layer (ENVO:01000295) within the mesopelagic zone...; material: water (ENVO:00002006), including particulate matter (ENVO:01000060) such...
TATCAATGGTACACCTGTTCATTATGATTCTTTTATTAACAATCTGATTACTAATAGCCAAAAAGCAAAAAAAGATAAAAAAGATTTTGCTTGGGATGTAAAACTTTATAAAGCCATAGATAAAAAAGGAAATTCCTTATGGGATAGTTGGTTTCCTAAAGAAAAATTAGAAGAAAAGAAACGGTTTTATCGGGATAGTGGCATGCCTGCAAAATTCTATCAAGAATATATGATGGAAGTACAAAGCGAAGAAGATAGTGTTTTTAATTCTAAGCATATTAAATATTGGGACGGGCATTATGAATGGAATAACGACCATCAACTAGGGTATCTATGGCATGCAGACGAGATGAAACCAGTTCAAGTATTTGTTGGTGTAGACCCAGCAACTGATGTTAATCGTAGAGATAGTGATTATAGTGTTCTAATGGTTGTAGCAGTTGATATGAATAATTCAGTATATGTTATTGATTATATCAGAGCGAGAGGTTTGCCTGTAATGTCTATTTTGGGGGAAGGGAAATCAGGCATTGTTGACCATATGTTTGATCTTGCTCATAAATATCATCCAAATTTAATGGTAGTTGAAGATACTACAATGTCTCGTCCAATATTTCAGTCTTTAAAATCCGAGGCAATGCGTAGAAATGACTTTTCTGTTAAGTGGAAAGAGGAAAAGCCAGGAACAAGAATGAACAAACGTGACAGGATACAGGAAATCCTTTCACAACGCTTTGCAATCGGTCAAATATTTATGAAAAAAAACCATTACGATTTACATCATGAAATAGTTACATTTGGGAACCGCATGGCGCATGATGATGTAATTGATGCACTCGCCTATGCAGTAAAATACGCCTCTCCTCCTCAGAGTCTCGTTAAAGAAAACGGGATTTATCTGCGTAAATCCAAGTTCCGTCCAAAGAGTTGGACATTAGCTTAGTGGCTCAAAAAGAAGACAAACGTGCCAATAGAGTTCGAAAATTATTTGATTCAATAAACGATAGTCATCGTCAGAGTTGGGAATCAGTGAACCAAGAAGGACATGATTTTTATCTAGATAATCAAATTTCCGAGAAGGATGTAAACACCTTGCGAGAACAAGGGATGCCTACATTTACTGTAAATCGTATTATTCCTGTTGTGGAGATGCTTAATTATTATGCTACCAATAATACTCCTAGATGGCAAGCCGTAGGTGTAGAAGCTTCCGATAGTGATGTTGCAGCAGTTTTTTCTGATGTTGCTGATTATATATGGAATAATTCTGAAGGGCAGACATTATATAGTAATGTTATTAATGATTCTATTACTAAATCAATTGGATTCTTACAAGTTGCAATAGACCCAAATGCTGATAATGGTATGGGTGAAGTTATTCTTCAGCAACCTGACCCTTTTGATGTTTATATAGACCCTAAATCTCGTGATCCATTGTTTCGGGATGCGAGTCATATTATTATTCGCAAAGTATTACCAAAAGCTCAGTTGGTACAATTGTATCCTGAGTTTAAATCTAAAATTCAAAAATCCTCTTCCAGACATGCCACAGATTATGATTATTCAGACAAACCACTCGATAGTGCTGATTTTCAGCCAAAAGAGATAACTACTGGATATGATAGTGAGGGAGCAGTAAGTGAGCTTGTAGAATATTTCGAGGTCTATGAAAAAGAGAATAAGAAATTCTGCAATGTATTTTATCAAAAAATTCCTAGTGAAGCTGAACTCGCTCAAGTTAAAAAACAAGTAGATACACAAATAGCAGAAATGACTGCTGAAATGGAAGTGCAATTACAAGAACTTCAGAATGAATTGCAACAAGGAGTTCAAAGCGGTGAAGTTCTTCCTGAAAGGATGGAACTTGAACTACAGAAAAGGGTCAAGGAGAATGAGGCTCAATTAGCATTAGCTAGTCAAGAGTTAATGGCTCAAGCACAAAAAGAAATATCTGTAATTGAAAACAAGGTAATTACTGCAGAAGAATATAAAATTTTAAAAGAAGATAAAGAGTTTGCTCCGATGATTGTAGACCATGTTTTCTTTTATAAATCTCAGGTGAAATTATTAAAAGTTGCAGGGAATATCACCCTTTCAGAGGATATTTTGCCTGTTGAAAACTATCCTCTGGTTCCCTTTATGTATAAATGGACAGGAACACCTTTTTCAATGAGTGCCGTTGCACCCTTGGTTGGAAAACAACAGGAAATCAACAAAGCACATCAGCTTATGATACACAACGCTTCATTGGGCAGTTCTTTACGTTGGATGTATCAAGAAGGTTCCATTGATACGGCATATTGGGAAAAATTTGCGACTGCCCCAGGAGCCTTATTACCAGTTAATCAAGGTTTTGAATCTCCAAAGGAAGTAATGCCAGCCCAATTATCTGGAGCTTTTTATCAGATAGTTCAAAATGGTAAAGCAGATATGGAATATCTAGCGGGTATTTATGGTACATCAATGGGCTCTCCTGATAAAGATGTAGAAACATATCGAGGATTACTTGCTTTAGATGAATATGGTACTCGTAGAGTAAAACAATGGTTAAAGAGTAGTATTGAACCATCGTTAAAGCAGTTAGGGGAAATAGTAAAAGATTTTAGTCAAGGTGTGTACAGGGCTCATAAGGTAATGAGAATTGTTCAACCAAATAATGTTGAAAAAATGAAAGAAGTAGAAATTAATGTTCCAATTTATAATGATTATGGGGATGCAATTGGAAAGTGGAACGATTATTCTACTGCAAAATTTGATGTTCGTATTGTTGCAGGCTCAACACTCCCTGTAAACAGATGGGCATATTTAGCAGAATTAAAAGAATTGTTAAAACTTGGCATTGTTGATGATATAGCTGTACTTGCTGAAACCGATATTCGTAATAAAGAAAAAATCGTTCAGCGTAAAAGTCTCTATGCACAACTACAGGGTCAATTAGAACAATTACAAGAGCAAGTTAAAGATAGGGAGGGTACAATAGAAACCCTATCAAGACAGTTGGTCCAAGCGGGAATCAAAGAAAAGGTAACGCAAGGAGAAAAACAAGTAGCAAAATCAGTAATGGATAGGCAATTATCAGAAGGTCGTTCTGCTGATAAAGTAAAAGCCGAATCCGATTTGCAACGTCAAATGCTCAAACAAAATTCATTAAAATCAAATGGAGTACCAAATGAGTAGTGAAAAACAAACGGTAGATAACCCAACTACAGAACAGTCTAATGTAGATGATGCTGTATTTGGCTCTACAACAGGATTCTTTGAAGACCTTGATCGTGAAGTGAATGGTGCGATTCAAGAAGGCGAAGAACCTCAAAAAGAAGAAAAATCAGAAGAACCTTCAGAAGAAACTCCCATGTTTAAGGAATTAAATGATGTGGACTCAGAAGAAGATAATACTGATTGGAAAAAACGATATTCAGATTCGTCACGTGAGGCTCAAAAAATTAGACAAGAGCTAGATGAGATGAGCCGTTTTAAACCATTCGTGGAAGCCCTACAAAATGATGAGGGTTTAGTATCAACAATAAGGGATTACGTGCAAAACGGAACCAAACCTAAAGAACTCAAAGAAGAATTTAATCTTCCTGAAGACTTTATCTTTGACTCTGATGAAGCATTCTCAAACCCTGATAGTGATAGCGCGAAAGTTTTTAATAGCATGATTTCTCGTGCGGTCAATAATCAAGTAGAAACGAAACTTTCTGCTCAAGAAAAGACCATACAGGAAAAAACAGCTAAAGCGGAACAAGAACGTGAAGCTATCGAGTTTAAGAAGAAAATGAATGTAAGTGATAATGACTTTGAAACCCTAATGAATTGGGCAGATGAGCATAAAATATCATTTGAAGATATTTATTTTTTAAAGAACAAGGATGCTTTTATGTCAAATGTTGCCAAAAATACCAAGAGCGATATGCTTGAACAGATGAAGGCGGTGCGTAGCATCCCAACGTCTGCAGGAGCTACCAATTCTCGGTCAAAAGCAACAGACCCTAATGATGCAGTTTTTGATGCATTAAAAGGATTAGATAATCAGGTGGACTCTTTATTTGAATAGGTTGTGATGCATTACAATCCATAATAGATAAAGGAGTATACAATGGCTGACAGTCCATTATTTCTTAGTACATTAGATGTCGCTCCATCCACGAAGGGTGCAAGCCCAGATACAGGTGGAAGTGGAATCGGTGACCTCAGAAGACGATATGCGTTCGGGGATCGTGTATCAGAACTAGCAATAGATCAAACCCCGTTTTTTCGTTTTTTGTCAATGGCGGCAAAAAAATCAACAAATGACCCTGAGTTTAAATCACTCGAAATGCGTCACAGCTTTCATAAAAGATATGCTTACGCAGTCGCATTAGATTTAAATGGTGGTGTAATTGGTACTGGCGATAATGATAACGAATATGTTAATTATTCATTAGCAAGTGGTGATTTGGCTGCAGGTCAAGAGATGAATGTTAAGTTTGAAACAGATTACGAATCTCAAGGAAACGTACAATCTATTCTTGGACAAACAGGCATTGTAGTTGGAGCAACAGGAACACAACCTAACTTTTTCTTAGTTGGGCAATTGGTTAAAATACCAATTCGTGTTGTTTTAACCGCTTCTCTTGGTTCAGGTCAAGATAACATGGAGCCAGGAAATGCAGGTATGGTTGCAGTAGATTCAACAGATTATCTTATCTGTCAAATCACTGCATTAGGTGCTCCTGCAACTGGCGCAGATGCTCAAGCTCAATATGCAAAAGTAAAAGTAATTAGACCTGCAGTAGCAGTTGCATCTAGTTATTATATGTTGCCTGGAGCTGAGTATCATCATGGTGGTACCACTTTTGACGGAATGGTAACTACTGGATATGTGGAAGCTGATAAATGTTATGTAGTTGGTAATGCTCATGCAGAGGGAAGTTCATTTCCTAGCACTTGGCAAGATCAACCATATACGGATGTTTTTGGCTTAACACAAATCTTCAAGACTACTTGCCAAATGACCAATACAGCTAGAGCTACTCAATTAAAGCTTGTTCCAGATGAATGGGCTAGAATTTGGAAGCAAAAGTTGATTGAGCATAAATATGACATGGAACAGGCTTTCTTATTTAATAGAAAGTATGTGGATGGTACAACTCGTTATACGCAAGGTATTGTAGATTATATTCTTCAATCTGGGAATATTTTCTCTTTAACTGAAGCTACTAAATCTCAAGATTCATTTCTTGATGACATGAGTAGTTATCTTGATCCTCGCTATAACAATGGTAATGCTACTGTGTTCTTTGCAAGTACTGCAATTTACAATTGGCTCCATAAACTCAGCGGATACTTTGCTAACAATGTTGGTATGGTAAGCCCTGGTGCTACTACACCTCATGCAAGTAATTCGTATGGTAGAGCTGATATGGCAATTACAGGTAAATCCAAGAAATTTGGATTGAGCATTACTACCATCTCTACACCTTATGGAGATATGAATGTTACTCGTAACATTCATCTTGATAGTGGACAAGCTGGTGCGAAAATGATAGCTGTAAATCTGAAACATGTTGCTTACAGACCATTGGTCGGTAACGGTGTGAATCGTGATACATCTATTCATGTCGGTGTTCAGAGTCTTGAGAATACTGGTGTTGACAGAAGGATCGACCTCATTCAAACTGAGGCTGGTCTTGAGTGTCTAATGCCTGAAGCTCATGCAGTTTGGAAGTAACTAACTAACTAGGTTAAGGGCGGGAAAGCCTCCTCTCCCGCCCACTTCCATAGAATGGCTAGTTTTTCAACACAGATAACAACACTTTCAGGTTCAGCAGGAACCAATACACTTGATTATTTTAATCAGGGATTAATTGATGCTACCCAACGTCTTTTAATTGTAAATCCTTCAATTATTCCAAAACTTGAAACAGAAACAATTACAGAAGACAATGATACGGGGAGTGGTGATAATAACGTAAATGATGGAATCTCTATTGAAAATCAAGGAATGTTAATTTCTGTTGCTAGAGAAGATAAAATATCAAATAATGGAACGGATGAATCGCCCACTTATACAATTGGTAAAAGAATTGCAAATCAAATTAATCCAAATGACCGTTTTATTGCAGAAGATACAAGCTCATTAAAACGAGCAACTAATTATCATCCTAAATATTATGTGTTAAATGGAAAAGTATTTATCTTACCTCAATTATCTAATGCTACTAGTGGTGCAGATGGTAATCCATCAAGAGATAATGGAATTGTCACTTATATAAAAATTCCAAAATTAACTTCAACTTCAATTACTGGTGTAGTTGCAACTACCGCTGACCCAACTGTTTTTGGTAAAACTGATCATGGTTTATTAACTGGTGACATTGTTACTTTATCTGGTTTTATTCAAATGACCCAAATCAATGGCATGACAGGGACTGTTACAAAAATAGGTGCAAATTCTTTTAACGTAAACTCTGTTGCAGGTGACCCACAAGAAACTACAGGAGGAACCGTAACTATAATTACTAGAAATGGAATTAGTTATGGCTTAGAATCTTCTTCTATTACAGGTTTTCCTGAAGAATATTATCGTGCCCCAATATTATATGCATCTATTAAAGTTATTCAAGAATTGATTAAAACAGATAATGCTACTTTACAAACATTAATTGAAACAGATGAAGACCCTGAACTCGCTACACTTCAAATACAAAAATTAGATGAGCGTATAAAACAACAACAATTGCTACAAGCAGAATATGAAAAAATATTTATGCCATATCAAGTGCCAAGTAAAGAAGAACCACAACAAGGAGCTAGGCAATGACTGTAAAAGAATTAATGGAACGAATTGGTATAGCTGATGAAGGTTTTTCAATTGCTTACATAAATGATGCAGTTCGAGAAATACAAAATATGATTGAAGATAATGTAGTAAGAGAACAAACAACAAATATTGTAAAGGACCAACGATATTATGATTTGCCTACAGGGATGATCAAATTATTAAAAGTATTGATTTATGATGGTGACAATGAAATATATGTTCAGATACCAAGAACAGTTCAAACTTTAAACGATGATAAGGATAATGCATGAAGAATAATTGGGTCTATTATGTTGGTGGTCGAAAAATTGCTTTACTTAAACAAGACAATTCAACTTTGGAATACAAAAGTCCTGATGAAGCAATTGCTACTGGTTTAAAATTTGAATTTACCAAAATGCCAACTGCAATCAATAGTGGCGATGATACAATTGATGTAGATGAAAATCTTGCTTTAGCAGTTGTTGATTATGTCACAGGAAAATTCGCTGAAAATCAGCAAAATTATGAAAAATCACAATATCACATGCGTGAATTCAAAAGACGCGTATATAGATACCAAAATAAACGATTTGGGGGCATTAGACAAATTATCCCCCGTAAACCTCATGCTATTAAATAGGAGATTATCATGTCAATTAACTTAAAAAAATATACTATTGAAGAAGGACAGAATTTTTCAAATGAAGTTGGATTTGGTCAAGTAGGCTCGGCTTTCTTGGGAGATACATCTGCATACACACCTCCAAGTGGATATGTAGTAATCGGAATCCAAGTATTAGAAGATGCTGTTTTTGATTCAGGATTAACTGCAGAAAGTACTGCTTATACTGCTCAAGGTACTGCAGCAGATGGAACAAATGCTGATTCATTCGGGTCCAGTGAAATTCCACAAGGAAGTACAATTTATGGAAGATGGACAGGTGTTCAACTTGCCAGTGGAAAAATAATGATTTATTTGGGAGTATAAAGTGCCAGGAAAAAGAAAAAATAAAAAGGATTCTAAAATACATAAACATCCTTTAGGGATTGGATTTAGTCAAAAAGACATTAAAAAAGACCTCGTAATGGAAGCATTAAAAAAACCTATTAAGATATAATGTTAGGATTAGGAACGACACTTTCAAAAGCATCTGCTTCGGTACTTACTTACGTTAAGGACAACCTTAAACTATACCTCGACTTCAAATCAAATAAGTCAAATACCCTCAAGTTTCCTTGTGAAGGTTCTACTTATTTTGATGGTACAGATGATTATATATCTATTGCAGATGATGATACATTGGACTTAACAGGAGATATTACTATATGTGCATGGTTCAAACTTGATGATACATCTAATGACAATTATGCTCATATCATTAATAAGGGTGACAAATATTTTATAAAACAAAATGGTACTGCATCAACTTTGTTGGTAGGATTTAATGATGGTTCATATAGAACAGCTACTACAGGTTCATTTACACAGGGTAAATGGCATCATGTAGCAATGACTTATGATGAAGCTACTATAACACCTTATTTAGATGGAGTTGCTGGAACTACAACATCTATTGCAAGTACTCTTTCTGCTGGAACTTCTGTTTTAACAATCGGAGCAGGAGATGCATCTTCAAATTTTTGGGAAGGCAATATAGCAAATGTAGGAATCTGGTCAAGAGTCTTATCCATAGAAGAAATCAACTCTGTCATGCGTAAGAACTACAGTCAACTAAAATCTGTAGAAAAGACAAGTTTAGTTGCTTGGTGGGCGTTAGATAGTGGAGCAACATCTAATAATGTAAGTCATTTTTATAGTACTACAGATTCAACAGCAGGAGTTAATCATCAAAATTCTAATGCTGAAGAAACACTTGGAGTTGAGCTTGTTACAGCTATGAATATCTGGCCGAACCCAGCAGATGTAACAACAACTGTTGATACAGATACAAATACTGTTACAATGGAGGCAGACGATTCAAGCGGTGCTGTAGTAGCTTATATGGATGGAACAGCAAATGGATTTCTTACTTCTCGATTATCAGCAGATAAAATATATAAAATAACATTTAATGCTACTTGGACAAACAGAGCGAATAATCCAAAGCTTATTTTTTATCATGAAGGTGGTCAAAATAGACAATATCTTATAAGTACGCAAGGAGATTATGTTTTTTATGAAAGAGTAGATAGTGTAAATGGGAATATGCAATTTAATATAGGCTTCAATAGTGCTGACCAAGATTTAACGCTTTCAAATCTTTCAGTTAAAGAAGTTACTTCATTAGATGGTTGGACTACGACTGCAACAACTACCACATCAGTATATGGTGGTAATGCTCCAGTTCTTCCAAGAGCAGTAGATGTGGCAAAAGAAGGTGAAGCAGAGGCTATTGGGGATGGAAGTGCAAGTTTTACTGCATCAAATACTGACTATATTGTTAGTGCATCAAATATTAATTTAGATGGAGGTAAGTCAAGAACATTTAGTGCGTGGATTAGGCGAGATAGTGCCATATCATCTGGAAGTGCTTTTGATATTTTATCTTATGGGGCTGGTTCAAATGGTAATCTTTTTGAGTATGGCATTTTAAACGATAGTGGAACATATAAAGCGTGGGCAAATTTATACGGAGAAGATTTTAGTGTTGCTCAAGATTTTGATATTGGAGAATGGTATCATTTTGCAGTTGTATATACTGCAATTAATTCTACCACTGGTACATTAAAATTGTATGTAAATAGTATTTTATTAGGTACATCTGGAACATTAGGTAGTTCAAATGCTATTAACACTACAAACGACCAATTAGATATTGGAAGAAGAAATAGTGATGCTATTTATTTTGATGGAGATATTGCTCAACTTGGAGCTTGGGCGGGAGCATTAACTCAAGCACAAATCCAATCTGTCATGGAATCCACTTCTTATGCTACTATTCCAGCTTCAGTTAAGAGTACAGTAGGTGCAGATATAGCTCCTACTTCTTGGACAGGAACAAATGCGACTACTTCAGAATCTACTGATTATGCACATAGTGGAACTACATCAAGAAAATACATTACAAGTGGTTCAGGAGGTGTTGATGGTATTTATACATCTACATTCACAACTGTACAAAATGCTTTATATAAATTAGATATGTGGGTGTATTCTCCATCTCAAGGAGATATTACAGTTAGAGTAGTACAAGGAGATGGCTCTGGATATAATCTAAATGAAGAAATTACTATTGCTACAGGAGAGTGGGTTAATATAGTTAGATATTTTGTAGAAAGTGGTGGTTCTGTAGGGTCAGCAGAGTTTTTTGTTGGAAATAATCTGGGTTCGGCAGTTACTCAATATATTGATGATATATCAATCAAAGCAGTCACAAACGACCTCGTAGGATACTGGGGTTTGGATAGTTCAACAGAAGCA